>Ga0193738_1000262_pt1 | contig 34865 bp, 22 predicted proteins | sample L2a1metaG_FD_144927 | JGI IMG/M metagenome (GOLD analysis project Ga0193738, IMG submission 144927) | Soil microbial communities from a riparian zone of the East river system, Colorado, United States - L2a1 | ecosystem: Environmental > Terrestrial > Soil > Riparian zone | place: USA: East River... | reverse complement strand
ATTTATTATTCTTCCTTTGTTCGCATTAGCCAACACCAGTATTCCTATCAGCGCTCACTGGTACCAAACTTTGTATCACAGCAATAGCTACGGAATTTTTGCCGGGCTCATAATCGGAAAACCTCTAGGCATCACCTTATTTTCATATTTGTCGGTTTGGCTAAAAGCCGCGAGACTGCGAGCTCCCATGGAATTCCGGAAAGTGATCGGCGCAGGGTTCCTCGGAGGCATAGGATTCACCATGTCGATCTTTATCACGTTACTCGCTTTTGAGGATGCAGAATATATAGAGCAATCAAAGATTGTTGTTATGCTTTCATCGTTAATTGCGGGCAGCATTGGGTTTGTTATTCTCAAATTTTCATTGAAGGAAACAGCAGACAATAGCGAAGCTTAGCTATAACCCTCTGAACATCTATTCAGGGATGGTAACTTCGGCCAGGAGTTCTTAAAGCAAATCAAATTGCTTCCCCTCAATGGCAAATTCGTAATCGAAAGTGAACGCGTTACTTTTCTTCAACGCCGCTTCGATTTCGGTAAGCTGGGAATCAGTACGGACTGGATCGTGATGACCAATTAACAAATGCTTTACGCCAGCGATAGCGGCAAACTGCATTACGTCGCCAATGCCCGAGTGTCCCCATCCCCTTCTTCCGGAATATTCCTTATCGGTGTATTGCCCATCGTGATAGATCAAGTCAGCATCCAAAGCAATGTCAAATCCGGACGTCCATTTTGTGTTTTTAATTATTCCGCTCTTGCCGAGCGCCGGTTCGTGATCGGGAATATAGGTGAACACGGATTCGTTGCCCTTTACGCGATAGCCTAACGTTGGACCTGGATGAATCACATAGGAGGATTGAATATTGAAATGTCCGATTTCAAATGAACTGTTGCCTACTTCATGTAAAGTAAGTTTGCAGGGAAGGTCACGTATAAGCACCGGAAACAAAGGTGGAGAAAGATAGCGGCTGATTCGAGAGTGGAGGCTCTGAGTACTTGAAGGGCCCCAGATATGTACGTCCATGTCAGGAATAAAAAGTGGTCTAAAAAATCCAAGGCCCTGGATATGATCCAAATGAAGGTGTGTTAACAAAACATCGACTCGTTTATGGCGAGAAATGTCTTTGTTATTAAATGCTTGAATTCCGGAACCTGCATCAAGCACTAGGAGGTCGTCATCCTCTGATACTAGCGTGCAGGATGTTTGACCTCCATAAATTTGATTTTCAGGTGCCGTTGTAGGTATCGAACCACGGACGCCACATAAATTAATTTTCATTGTACTTGGTCTTCCAGAAAATGGCTACAGCACCAAGGAATTTGTTTTCTCTCCCTATAATGGGATACGCTGTGACGGATATTTTTTCTTTATTTCCCTTAATGCTTTTAATCCAGAATGTGTCGTGATGGGGATAACAATCTCTTAATGTTTTTACCAGTGGCAAGTTTTCGGGAGGTATAATGGTGGAGTTGTCATCCATGGGCGTAAAAATAGTGCCCCATACCTCCACCGGCATTTCACCTGTCTCTTCAAATCTTTGCCCCAATAATTCCTCGGCAGGTTCATTGTAAAAGATCAGGTTGCCCTGCGTGTCAGTAATAAAAACCGGAATAGAAAGGCAATCAGCCAACTGGCGGTTCAGAATTATCTCTATTTCGTAGGATGGCATATAGATTAAATTTCTGGTGACCTTCCTAAGATAGGATAATTTAATGAGAGTATTTAATTGGATTAAGCTAGGCATCCAGTGATAACTCACTTAAAATATCTTTGCCCGGATTACTTAGGAAAACCAACTTTGTCCAGAATCACTTGCCATCGGGGGTCTTTCTTAAGTGGCTTAAATGGCGGTTCTACTTTTAGCCAATACATTTCTACTTCGTGATTGGCTAAAGATTTATCCAGGTAGTTAAAGGCAAGATCAATTTCCCCCAGTTGGGCATAAACCATTGCGACATAAAAAGACGGACTACCTCCAAGTCCTTGTTTACTCCGCTCTTTTAATACATTTAAAAGTTGGGTTGCTCTTTCGTGTTTTCCTAAATGGATAAGAGCAATGGCCAGGGTACCTATTTGCCTGACGGCCTGAAATTTATCCGCTGCACCGTCAGGTAATTTCCCGGATGAGTGTATCATCAAAGCTTTTTCAAGAACTTCTACAACTCTCTCATATTTACCAAGATATAGATAAGTCCTACCCAACTCACCATAAAAGTTGCCTCTTGACATTACATCGATTGGAGCTTCTACACTCGAGGCGGAATCTAAATACAACATCGCCTCATCATGTTGACCATTGAAATAAAGCGCAAACCCCATATATACTTTCCAGCCCTCATCATTGGGCTCGACTTTCATCCTCTTTCTCACTAATTTCAGACCCTCATTAAACTTACCCATAGAAAATTTCACATCTGTGTCCATGGCAGCAAGATTCGACGGTTCAAGTTGGGCTGCATAATTGAACTCGCGCTCCGCGGCTAAAAAATCCCATTTTTCCCAAAGATTGAGATAGCCCAAATAGATGTGAGCCCATGTTTCATTCGGGTTCAAACCTATCGCCTTGTTGAGAAGGGGCTCGGCCTTTTCAATTTTCTCATTTGATGTTAAAACCCCACTGGCGAGCCAATAGTAGCCCAACTCCGAGTATGGTGAAGCAAATTCTGGGTCTAACACAATCGCTTTCTCCAAAAGGGCGCGATAGTGTTCCAAAGAATCGAAATCAAACCTTAAGTGAACTGCTCTTAGATAAAGATCGTAGGCCTCAGGATTACTGGTCGGCATTTGTTCAATAATAGCTTTGGTGGCTGGCTTTATTTTCACTTCTAGTTTGCTTGCAATTTGTTGAGCCACCTCGCTTTGAATACTTAGCAGGTCGGATAGCTTCCTATCATAATACTCTGACCAGATATGATTGTCGTTTAGTGCGTCAATGAGCTGGGCATTGATCCGGATCGTATCACCTACCCGTTGCACGCTTCCCTCCAGCACAAACCTCACTCCAACTTCATCCGCGATTTCGGGGATAGTCTTTTTGGTACCCCTATAGGTCATCATTGTAGTCCGGGATGTCAGGCGCAATCCTTCAATCTTGTTAAGGTGACTAAGGATTGCTTCCATTACTCCATCGCTGATGTAGTCCTGTTTGGGATCGTTGCTCAGATTGTCAAATGGAACTACCGCCAGCGAGGGATCAACCCCGTCTAAATGGAAAGCACTTTCTTCACTCCTTTTCTTATCAGCAGGGAAAAACAAAAACAGTGCAATAGCGGTAGCGAATAACAGCAAAATAAAAACGTTGCTTGTTAATGGCTTTTTCTGATCAGGACTGAACGGGTTTGAGAATGAGCCGGGGGTTCCAGTCCCTATGAATCCGTGAGGGCTTCGTTCAATCAGCCACGCCATTAAAATAGCAACGGGGAAAAAAATAACAAGAACAAGCGTAACAACCTTAAGGGTACTGGCAGGAAGGTTAAATAGTCCGATGCTGATCGAAACTATTTGCCAGACAACAAGCGACAATAACATAATAGACCAAACTTGCCCTCAATACATTTCTTCGATTCAGCTCGGCTTTAAACGGAATCCTTTAGCCGTCGTCGGTTGCTTTTCCTCAGTGGAGGCATCTGTGGACTGTGCATGTTGTAAGCCAAGAACAATTTCCTTCACCGAATTGGCTACTTTGTTAAGCTGATCACGGTAAAAGAATTTGTTAAGACTTGCGTCCCGTTCGTCCTTTGGAGTTAACGGACGGTTCACGCCGGCTGAGTGGTAGATAAAGTCAATGGCTCTTAATTTTCCTTCAAGTTCATTTTCCAACATCCGTAGGTCAGATGCATCAATTTCATGAATACGAACGGGTAATACCCGACTGGCCACATTGCCACTTGGTAACTTAACTTTTAACCCAAACGGATCTTCAGAGGCACTCTTCTTAAAAGCCAAAAACTCATTATTCCAGGCAAAGCTTTTTGGATCACAGTAGGTGTGGGAAACAATCGGGATGAAAATAAGGGCCTTGAGCTTAGCTCTTAAAGAATCGTCTACATCATGGGTAGGTAACAGCCCATCGTATGGGTTTTCGTCAAAGTAGATGGAGATGTCTTCTTTGAATGTGGCCTCTAGTTCTGTCTTTAATGCGTCGACAAACTCCGTCACCCAGTGCGCGCCTTTGTTGTCTTTGTGGCGGTAACTTATAAAAATATCATACTCAAACCCAGGAATTAACGAGGCCATTACTAAATATAAAGAAAGTAAAGTGAATTTTGACTGGATCAATAACGCGTTTGACCACGGTAGAAGTATTGAGCTTAAGGTCGAAGGAATGGCTGCTTAGACCACTTACACAAGCGGTGCCCATAAATATTCGCTAATCTCTAATTTAATGGCCAATTAAAATTCATGATCGAATGGCCCTTAGCCACACTGCAAGACGTCTTTATTTTCAATTTATTCTGGTGATGGGTGTTGGAGAAATTGCTGCGCAGGACATCGTTAATATGCCCGACATCACGAAAAGACCAACAGCACAGTCAACCAGTCTGGGCACCGATCCTCAAATCGATGGCGAAGTTCTTCAGGATGAAATATGGCAAGCGGTAACGCCAATCGATCAACTCTGGCAAACAAAACCCAATGCAGGATTTCCTGCATCTGAAAAAACGGAGGTTCGTATAGGCTATACGACGACGACCTTTTATTTGTCCGTAGTATGTTACGATGCCGAACCCCAACGCCTTGTTGTCTCCGATGCGCGCAGAGATGCTACCCTGGACAATACGGACAGTTTTCTTTTTATACTGGATACTTACCACGATGGCCAAAATGGTTTCATCTTTGGAACCAACTCTCTTGGTATCGAATACGATGGACAGGTTGACAATGAAGGGCAGGGAAATTTTTCGGTGGCACGATTACAGGCAGGTGTTATCGGTGGGTTCAATTTGAATTGGGACGCGTCGTGGACCGTCAAAGCATTAGTAGGTGATTTTGGGTGGAGCGCGGAGTTCGCCATACCACTGCGCACGTTGCGTTTTGCATCTGGCAAAGACCAGGTTTGGGGAGTAAATTTTCAGCGCAACATCCGTAAAACAAACGAGATCGCGTATTGGGCGCCGCTTCCTATCCAGTTTGATCTAAAGCGGTTGTCGCTGGAAGGAACTCTAACAGGATTGAACCTTCAAAGTCCAGGTAATCTAAAACTCATCCCCTATGCGCTGGGACGTGCGTCAAGGGATTTCACAGCAGATCCTTCTGAAACGAAGTACGAACCGGAATTTGGTGCCGACATTAAGTACAGCATTACTCCTGCCGTTACGCTGGACCTCACATACAACACTGACTTTGCACAAGTGGAAGTAGACCAGGAACAAGTGAATCTTGACCGGTTCAACCTATTCTTTCCCGAAAAGCGTCCGTTCTTCCTGGAGAATGCTGGCCAGTTTTCGGTCGGCAGCCCCGGAGAGGTTGATCTTTTTTTCAGTCGCAGGATTGGAATTGGACCCGAGGGTGAGATCGTACCGATCATTGGCGGTGCTCGTCTTTCCGGAAAAATCAAGAACACAAACATTGGCTTCTTAAACTTGTTTACGGATGATGTAGGTGAACTTGAAATTGAACAAAACAATTTTACCGTGGCCAGAATCAACCAGCAGCTTGCTCAACGGTCTTCTGTCGGCGCCATATTCATTAACCGTCAGGGTATGGGCGAGAAAGACAATGACTACAACCGAACCTATGCTGTTGATGGCAAATGGGGAATTGGTAAAAAAGCAACTATATCTGGCTTTTATGCACAGACACAGACGCCGGATACAGTGTCAAATGAACAAGCATTCAAATTCCTTGGGACTTATGAATGGAACGGACTTCGTTCTTCGCTGGGCTATTCAGAGGTAGGCCAGGGTTTTAATCCCGAGGTCGGATTTCTACTACGATCCGCCTACCGCAAACCGGAGGCTAGCATTCTTAAACAGATTCGTATGAACGGAAAGTTCGGCTTGCTGGAGATCCGTCCTCATATTACTTACCGGAGCTATTGGACATACAGCGGATTCCAGGAGACCAGCTACCTGCATGTGGACAATCACTGGGCCTGGATCAATGGAATGGAAATTCATACCGGAATAAATTTTACAACGGAAGGGGTAGTTACGCCTTTTGAAATCTCCGATGACATTTTTGTACCAACGGGAACGTATGATCATCAGGAGTTCCAACTTGTTATAATGACCAACATGAGCAAACCTTTGTACCTCAGTACACGGTCAATCCTGGGTGGTTCTTTTGGAGGGACTCGATATCTTAACACTGGCACCCTGGGTATACGCTTGGGTGATAAATTCAATTCCGAGTATAGCTTAGCCATGAACGACGTTCATTTACCTGGTGGGGATTTCCTGGCGACGATATTCGGAGCACGGATTACCTATTCCTTCAAGCCACGGATTAATCTGCAGAGTTTTATTCGTACAACAGTGAAGAAGACCTATGGTCATTCAATGTACGGTTTAACTTGCTTGAGCAGGCAAATACCGGGTTGTTCATTGTTTACAATGACGTGTATACTGGCGGCGAGGTAAATAACCGGAGTTTTACAATTAAGTATACTCACGTTTTTGATTTGTTGCGTAAGAAATGAGAACAAGCCCTCGCCCTTTTTGACCCTTTTGGCTGTCATCCAGAGCGTCTTCTCAATTTATTAAATCTTGCTCGCAAGAAATGGAGGCACACATTTAGTTAGGCTTGCTCCATCCGGCCGCGAAGGACTGCCCAATGTAAGAACGGCTTTTGTTCTTAGCATCGCTGTCCAATGTTCCGACAGGTCCTTCGCCTGAAAAGTCATCTGTAGTTATCCAATTCGCAAAACCCATTCCATTGGCGCAGTAGTTTGACAATGAAGTGACTGCTCTTTATGACATTGTTGAGGAGCGAAGGATCTGCCGTTAGGTAGCTGGAAGTTTCATTATAAAAGTTGCGCCCTCCCCTTCGGTCGTTTCAACCAATAGCTCCCCGCCATGCGCTTTGATAATGTCATAACTCAATGACAACCCCAAGCCAGTTCCCTGACCGGTAGGTTTTGTAGTAAAGAAAGGTTGAAAGATCTTATCGATCACATTTTTTGGAATACCATTGCCATTATCTTTCACCCTCAATTCGAGTGTATTCGAAGTCTTCGTTGTACTTATCCAAACAGTAGGTTCATAAACCGATTGTCCAGCCATTTGGTGATTGAATTGCACTTTCCTTTTTTCCGTTACTGCATAGAAGGCATTAGTGATTAAATTCAGTACAACACGGCCAATATCCTGCGGAATGATTTCAATACTTTTTACGCTTTCATCGAAGTCGGTCTTAATGCTAGCATTGAAGGACTTATCCTTTGCTCTTAACCCATGGTAGGCTAGCCGCAGGTATTCATCGGCCAGGCGATTTATATCAGTCAGTTCTTTCTTACCGTCCCTTACTCGGCTGTGTTGTAGCATTCCTTTGACAATGGCGTCTGCACGTTTTCCATGGTGATTGATCTTTGCTTCATTATCGGCAATGTCTTTAGCAATTGCCTTTACCTCATCTAGGTTTCCCTTCTCAATCTCTTCGTTCATTTCAGCGAACAGTTCTTTGTTCAGATCTGAAAAATTATTTACGAAGTTCAGCGGATTTTGTATTTCATGGGCGATGCCGGCAGTCAGTTCTCCAAGCGACGCCATTTTTTCCGATTGAATGAGTTGCGCTTGAGTGGCTCTGAGTTCTTCCAAAGAATGTCTCAGTTCCTTGGTACGCACAATCACTCTACCTTCAAGTTCTGCATTACGCTCCCTTAGACTTCTTGAACGGAGTTGTATGATAGTGTACGTTCCGAAAATCACTGTAAGAACGACCAAAGTCCTAAACCACCAAGTTTCCCAAAAAGGCGAATTAACTGTTATGGTTATTGTTCTCTCCGTGCTGAAATTGCTACCGGCATCCGAAGCTTGTATTACCAGCTGGTATAAACCCGGTGCCAAATCGTCATATCGTATGGTGTGGTATGTAGATCCGGATAGCCAATCTTCAGCTTTGCCATTCTTTTCTAGTCTGTGTCTCAGTCGACCAGTACCCGTTGAATAGTGATCAATTATACCAGTTTCCAGAACGAAGCTATTTTGATCATGCGCTAAGGACAATTCTGTAAGGCGGTTTAAAGCGACAGAATGGTCATACGGTTTTTGATTGATCGCTAGAGAACGTAGATATATAGAAGGAGCATGAGCCGGTGTATACAGATTTACGTTCACCACGTCCAGCCCCTCACTTCCTTTGGTGTATCCCGTTCCAAGATACAGGTTACCGCGAGCGTCTTTCAGCATGGGTGTAGACCAGTCAAAGTCTTTGTATTGATAACCATCGGCAGCCGACAGATAACTAATCACGTGGGTTGCGACGTCGAGCCGGCCCACGCGCCCGATGTCATTAATAAACCACGGGTTACCTTTAACGTCCAAAACCATGTCAAGTATCATTTCAATATTTTCATCTCCCCATGCATACGCCCTGATGCGTCGGAAATCCTTATCGTAGTGCACCAATTCATTTTCAAAGCTAATCCAGTGGGTTTTGTCGTTTTCATTAAACACCAGTGACTGCCAAGGAAAGCTGTCGAGCATGTGTGGTATTTTTGTCCATGTGCCATTTTTCATTTCATATGACAGGTTGGGCAGCGCTTCGTAACTCCGCAGGAAAATAAACCTGTCCTCCTCTATTTCCACTTCGCCGACCATGGTATGAGTTTTTAACGGGATCAATACGTCCGCAAATTGTTTTCCGGGAATCACTTCAAAAAGGCCCGGCAGTTTTTCATCATAAACCATCAACCCATTCTTGTAAGGTTTGACCAGGATAGCTTCTATGGTTGTTGTGTCTAACTGCGTTGATCCTTTTCTAAAAATGATCGGCATGCACTTCCTGGTTTTCAAATCCATTTCATACATATCCATTTCAAAATGCGCCCTCGCATTGCTTGAACCGGCAATCAGCCAGGCTTTTTGCTGTAGTGTATCTACATGCACAGGAATGACGGCCACTCCTTTTAAGCCTTGCAGATCTTTTTCACGCAACACTTCAAATTTTTCAGTACGTGGATCGAAAATATTCAAACCGTCTGCTGTTCCTAACCAGACTTTGCCTTGTGTCCCCTGGACAATATTATAGATCCGTCCGTTACTCAAAGAATCCCGTATGTTAGGATTGCCGGCATAACGCTTAACGCTAGGACTAATGGGCAAGAGTTCAAAGATGCCTGCGCCCATGTAGTCTGATATCCAAATTAATCCATCCCGGTCGCAATATATTGAGAGATTGTTCTGCCCTACCCTTTGTTGTTGTTCCGGATCAGAAAGCACTGGCTTTAACACATTAGTGACGGGCTCGTAAACAAGAATTCCATTTGGTTGTGTAGCCATCAGGATGTTTCCTTTTTGATCCATGTCAATTCCAACAAGGCGATCATAATCCTTCAGGGTCCTCAATTCATCAAATGCATCAATATGACGAAACTGCTTATTAACAAGTGAAAATTCAACGAGCCCGTCACCGCTATTGATCCAGATTGAATTTCTTTTCGGGTCCATCACCATCGCCTCAGCATTGTGTCTGTGTCCTGTGTCGTTTCCAAGGCACGGCCAGGTATATACCTGCTTTTTTGAGTCATTTAAAGAAATCTGCAGTATACCTGGATTAGAAGCATCGTGGTGAAACATCCAAATACTTTTCGATCGTGTATCCAGAATTATTGAGTGGATTGAGATGCCATCAATTTTTAATTTATCGGACTCCCCTGGTTCATATAGGATCGTTTTTTCAAAAGAACGAATGTCATAGGTCACAATATGTTGAGACAAAACCTCGAAACAGTACACATGGGTGCTGGTGGTCCAGAATGGAACAACGCCACCAGCCATTACGTGGTTTTGAACAGTACTGGAGTCAACACCAGAAGCAAAGTTTGTGAACGTATCTCCGTTTATATCGTACCTGGACAACCCGTTCCTGGTCCCCATCCAGATATTGTTGAGACTATCTTCGACGAAGGAAAAAACATCGTCTGTATTAATTGCCCCGGGTCTGTTTTTATCAGGGACATATCTCTTCATATTTGTTCCGTCAAAACGAAAAAGTCCAGGGCCCCCTACCCACAAAAATCCAAATACATCTTTTATCATCGAATTGTAAACTCCCACAGGCAGCCCTTGCTTCATAGTCAGGTTAACCACCCTGTATTGCTCTGGTTTGGCATTGCGTACCTGTGCAGTGGAATTCAACATTGCCAGACAAGCAATTAAGATGAGAATCGGAGCTATGCTTTTTTTAGTCCCTGTCATTTTTAATTTCGAAAGGCAGCAGGATGGTAATTCAGATCAATTATCTTAGTAGAAGTGAATGGCCACGGAGCGACAAGGAAGGCGAGACAAGATATAATAAATCTTTTCTGAAATAATGATCGCCCAGGTTTCATTACTTTAATGTACTGTTTTTTTTAATTGAATCCAGAATCTGTCGATTGAAATTGGTTCCGACAGTTCCTTCGCGTGAAAGTTCTTCAGTAGTTATCCAATTCGCAAAACCCATTCCAGTGACGCAGTTGCTTGACAACGATGTAATCGCTCTGGATGACAGTGCTAGAGGAGGAAGACGGACAAAATAAAGACCACCCCCTCGCGAATGTCATCCAGAGCGTCTTCTGAATTTATTAAGTCTTGCTCACAAGAAATGGAAGCACAAGCTTACTAACGATTTCTTCGCTTGGCCGCGAAGGACCTGCTTAACGTAAGAAACGGCTTTTGTTGTTTGCATCGTTGTCCAATGTTCCGAAAGTTCCTTCGCGTGAAAGTTCAACGGTAGCTAGCGAATTCGCAAAACCCATTCCAATGGCGCAGTCGTATGACAACGATGTAATCGCTCTGGATGACAGTGCTTGGCGGAGGAGGGAAAGGACAGCATCAAAACAGGAATGAATAATTTTCTTCTAGCCTGTCCAACAAAGCATCTGCACTCACCTTTTTTCTAAAAAGATCCTCGAACGGATCACCTTCCTTCTTTAGCCTTTGTAGAATCACTTCGGGATTGAAATCGTCTGGCCGTAGCTTATCGTCTATTTCATCCCAACGCAACGGTGTAGCTACTACCGCCGACTGCCCTGGTAACAACGAATAAGGGGCAATTACACTTTTTCCCTTTTCATTCAACGAAAAATTCAAATATACCTTTCCATAGTCGTCATCGGATCCCTCCATAGCCGTTATGTCAGGGAGTTTCAACCGAATAAGTTTACAGATGTACTCACCTGCATTCTTACTTGTTTCAAACTTTCCTTTCGTATCGAGAGGAATATAAATATGCAACGCGGTCATTCCATCTGTCTTAACAAAGGATGGCAACTGCAAACCAGTTAGTATTTCCTTAGTTGCTAACGCGACTTCTTTAACTTTCGTCAGCTCACGGTCGCGAGAATCAATGGCAATTACCATATAATCCGGTGTATCGATTGACTTCATCCGCGAAAGCCCAGAACCAAACTCAATACACTCCGTCTCCGCATAGAATAATAGATGGTCCCTGTCACTACATAGGAGTATTTGCTTTTTTGTCTTCCCTATAGAAAAAGCCGCGGATTGAAGCCATTCAGGCGTGGCACTCGACTTATCGTCAAACAAATCCTCTGACGTCAACGCTCCGTTTCTTTCTCCCCTTTCAGAATGAAAGCGGGCTGAGAGGACACGATCTTTCAGATGGGGCAGTATATAGTCAGCGACCTTATTGTAATAATCAAGAACATCTTTTTTACTCAATTTTGGTTGCCTGAATATTACCTTATCCAGGTCAGTAAACTGTATTTTGCGCTTAAGCTTGTAGTTAGGTTGTGTCGGTTCATCATCCGAAACTTTGGTGACTGGCTTAATTACCGGAGTCTTTTCCTTTTTACCTTTTGATTCGTGTTTTGTTTTGGAAACAGGAAGTACAAATTTTTCCGTCTTTCCTTTCTTTCTGACCACTGGTAGTTCCGGAAGTGATGCGAATTCTTTCTTTACAGCTTCGTCAAACTCAAATGGCACTTCATCCCACACTTTGTTTGATGTGCTCCGAAAGAAATAGATGCCCCCTATTTCATCACTTTGATGTAGCTGATGATTGGACGAACTGAGGTAAGTCTGTACGGTTTGGTAACTCAACTCATAAAAAACTTCCGCATCTCCTTGAATTCCTTCAACACTAATTCTGTCCTTGATGGTATGCCCAGCCTTTGTGATGTAAAGCCGAATCAGTTTTTCGCGATCCGACCTGCTCTGGCACGCCGTCACGATTTCAAGGATCGTTTTAAATGATTTGGTGTTCTTGCGAATTAACATTGGTGACGCTGTCTCCTAATCTCTGTAACAATTTGAGTCCTAAAATAGGCATTGGTGATGAACTTTGCTTTACGGAAGACTTGTCGAAAAACATTTCGCACAACTTAAGGTCCGAGTGAGCCGGTGCACGTGCCGGCGCGCAACCCTTGAACCAGCTATTTAGCAGAATGAATTTTGAGAATATTGATTGCGAACGCTTCAGCCATATAGGTAGCCGCCAATCTGGCGTCCGGCCGGCTCAGGGCATTCGGCGGTCCGGCAGGAGTCTTCGCGACATCCACTACATAAATCCTCCCCGTATCTTTGTCCCTGAGGACATCCAACTCACCGTAATCAAGGCCAAGGCGTTTACAAAAATCAGTAAGAGATTGGATCTCCTCCGGGTTGAAAAAATCATTTGTTTTTCGAATGAACGTAACATCGTTAGTATTGCTAAATCGTGTTACCACGTTCCTCCTTTTTTCGTAAAAGAAATCGGTAATTCCGCCGATGAACGGGACCCGGAAGTCGATTACAAAATCGCCATCCACATTATTTACAACGATGCTATACACCTTTGATTCATCTAATTGTTCAGGTCGTATCGGGCAGTCCACGATCATTCCATCATGAGCGTTGTTTTTATCAGCCTTTGCACATGCTTTCCCTGTATAGGAGGTCGGATTAATCCCAAGCGGATATCCGAACACCTCAAGATTCAATGACTCCATTTTTCGTTTACTGATATCAGTACACTTCATATTAAGCGTTCTTCCGAGTTGAAGTCCTGTGTAATTATACGAAGCCTGGAGATACTCCAGCGTATCATAGCGATCAAAAGTCAAATCCTGCCAATTGAATATGAAATCGTAAGTTATCCAGGGGTTAAATTGCCGTGGCTTAATCCCAAGAACAACAAGTATCTTAAATAAAGCATATCCTCCCTCAATGGAATTCGGAATGGTGCACAACGTAATGTTCCTGATCACATCCCGCCATCCGCGACTAAGTCGCTGATCAAGAATCTTCCTCTCACGATAATTTAAGGCCGTACTTTGAAGATTTCGATATAGCTTTTTGAGGGGATCCGGAACCATTGATCTGACTTGGATTGGCATCTTCGTTGCGTGTTAAATTATGGGGCTCATGGCCAAGATAAATTTTCGCACGATAATTCGGAAGTAATCGGGTAATGACAACTCCAGCGTGGCGAATAAAACGCTAGAGCTTGCTGCGCTCCATAAATAAGGTAACGCGCTGCCTGATGCACAACACTTGGACCAGAGCGTGTCTTTTTTTTGCATTATTTGAGAAGTTTTTGTCTTTGTATTGCTTTGATTTTCGCAAAATTATTCTGGCTTATGTCGCATGGAAACCAAAGCCAGCTTCAAAAGTATTAACTTCATTGCTCGTAGGTATCAAGTCTCTAACCCTTGCTGGTTTATGCCTCTTTATATTGATTATCACGATTTAGACGACTTCGACGAAAATACTCTCGAAGCACTCAAACAAGGTCACAAGCTGGACCTCGCCGTTCAGGAAAAGTATAATGTTCAATATAGACATTACTACATAAGTAAAGACAACAGGAAGGCTTATTGTGTGATGGAAGGACCCAACAGGGAATCATGCGAAGCCGTTCATCGCGAAGCGCATGGATTATTAGCCTGTAATATCGTTGAAGTAGAATTGAGCCAATATGGTGCGATATTGGGATTACCAAAAAGTGATATCGATGGAATGAATCTTCACGACGACGGAACCATTGATTCTGGATTTCGAACCATACTGCTAATAAATACATTGCCGTCAGCTTCCACTGAACCAAATGACACATTTCAATTCTCGCTTTACTTCACGGAATACTTGAATCAGCTCAATGCGGTCTTATCGCAGTATGGCGGACGAGAACTTACAGCCGGCAAAAGTGAAACGACCTATGCCTTTACTTCCTGCATGAACGCACTTCGGTGCAGCATCGCCCTCCAGGAACGAATCACGCTACTTAATAACAGCCTTCGCGATAAAAAGATCAGGTTTGAGACTACTATTGTTCTGGACGCCGGAGAACCGGTAACCAGAAATGATAAATTTTTTGGTGATACGCTCCAGCTTGCACGTCGACTTTCTCATAGAGGCAAAGATGGTGATATCGTCATATCTTCTTGCGTTCACGAGCATGCGCAGCCGCCGGCACAAGCTCACCTTAAGATAACCGGCTCCGAAGACGAACGATTTATAAACAGCATAATGTCAATTCTGGAGCACAAATTGCGCGATGAGAATTTCAATGTGATCGAGTTGACTGAACGCGCCGGTATAAGCAGACCCCAGCTTTACAGAAAAATTCACAACCTATTTGACCAATCACCCAATCGCCTCATCCATGAAATGAGATTAAGAGAATCCGTACGACTCATCCATAGGAAATTTGGAAACATTTCCGAGATCGCATATGAGGTGGGCTACAACAATCCCTCGTACTTCGCCAAGTGTTTTCTAAAGCGATTTGGTATGTTACCCTCATCTTATAGTGCCCGTCAACTTCCTTCAGCCTAACTAAAAAAGGGTTTGATCAGTTTTTCCTATTTATAGAGAACTCTCTGGTAGTCTTTTTTTCAATTTCAGCGAATCTTTGTTTCATAGATATCGCCAGGACACTCCAATACACAGCAAAAAAGGAACTTATTATCCATCCAAAATCAATCATATGAAAATCTTTAACCTAATCCTCACTATGCTGACTACATTCAGCATTCTCAGCTGCGCCACCTCAACCGGCAACGTAAACGCGACTGAACGTCAATTTGTGATAGAGCGCGAAATACCAGGAGCAGGTAGGCTCACACCTGAAGAACTTAAAGCTGCATCCAAGAAATCATTGGAGGTTTTACAGGAACTTGGTCCTGGTATCCAATGGCAGCACAGTTATGTCACTGCCGACAAAGTCTATTGTGTCTATACTGCTCCCAGCAAGGAATTAATCATTGAGCATGCCAAACGCGCCGGTGTTCCTGCAAATTTGATTAGCGAAGTATCGTCGATTGTAAGTCCAGCAACGGCGCAATAATACAGGTCAAGTCCGAAGCCTTGTAAGAAAACAATTGCACAACTTAAGGTCAAGGTGAGCGCTGCGCTTCGCGCGACTCTTGGACCAGTTCCCTAGCCTTCTGAATATTCGCTGGGCAACATCCCAAACTCTTCCTTAAACACTTTACTGAAATACGACAAATTTGAATATCCTACTTCGTAGGCTACTTGTGAAACAGGACCCCAATGCTGTCCAAGCAGCTGGGCCGCCCGTCGCAGGCGTAGCTTGCGGATCAGTTCATTAACTGAAAGTCCGCTGAGACCAGATACTTTCCGGTACAGGTGTACGCGGCTAATGCCAATGTCTTCTGCTAACGATTCAACACTCAACTGCTCATCACTTAATCTTTCTAGTATCTTTTCTTTGACCTGAACGAGGAACCGCTCATCCTCCGACATCACCTCTACTTTGGGCGCATTGCCCATCACTTCTGCCCTCAGTTTCTCCCGTAATTTAATTTGCCTCGAGATGCTGTTGCGTACTTTTAGCAGCAGTTCATCTCTGTTAAAAGGTTTGGTGAGATAGTCATCGGCTCCACTCCTTAACCCCAACAGTTTACTGTCTTCGGTGGATTTCGCAGTAAGCAGAATGAGTGGAATATGACTGCTCCGATGATCGGTTTTTATCTTGCTGGCCATGGTGATGCCATCCATCTCCGGCATCATCACGTCGCTGATGATAAGATCGGGGATATCGGTGGTGGCTACCTCCAAACCCTTACGGCCGTTGTCTGCTTCGAGGAAGTAAAATTCTTGTCCCAACGAATCAATAATGAAGGCACGCAGATCGTCATTATCTTCTACAACAAGGACATGCGGCCGCTCTGGCGCACCGTTGTGAGATGGGGGGACCTGAAATTTGTTATTAGAAGGTCCGGTGTTGATTGATAATGTCTCAACCAATTCCTCCACAGGTTCGGAGGTTTGCCTGCCGGCTTCTAGGGGAATCATCACAGTAAAAGTTGTTCCCCTTCCAGGCTCACTGCTTACGATGATAGTTCCTTGGAGAAGCTGAATGAGTTCTTTCACAAGCGAAAGTCCAATACCGGTTCCAATTTCTTTGTGCGCCTCGTTTACCTGGTGGAAGCGTTCAAATACCTTTTGCTGATGTTCGATAGGTATACCAAAACCAGTATCTCGTACGATCATGGTTAACGAATTATCGCCGCACACTGCCTGAACCTGCACCTCACCTCTTGAAGGCGTGAACTTGACAGCATTGTTGATTAGGTTGATAAGAATGGTCTCGATTTTATCCTTGTCGAAGATCATCTGGCGACGGTCAGACGGAATTTCAACGGACAGGGTAACATTTTTATGCCGTGCTAACGACTCAAAAGAGCCGGCTATAGCCCGAATGAGTGAATTGATGTCGCTGGTAGATTTCTCGATCTTCATCGTTCCTGATTCGAGTTTAGCAAGGTCGAGAAGTTGGTTGATGAGCCGTAGTAGCACATCCGAATTACGTTGAACCAGTTTAAGGCGTTGGACAACATCAGGATCGTCCTTGAATCTGGCAAGTAGAGTTTCGACAGGACCTTTGATGAGTGTAAGTGGTGTTCGGAATTCGTGCGAGATGTTGGTGAAGAAGGAGGTTTTGACCCGATCCACTTCTTTGGCTTTCTCCAGCTCGAAGTGTTCCTTCTCCTGCTCCACTTTAGCAATCTTGAGACTGCCTTTTAATCGTTCACGCTGCACAATCATTCGGCGTGCCATGAACAGAAGACCTAAAACAATAACCGTATATATAGAGTATGCCCACCATGTTTTCCAAGGGGGAGGAAGTATGATGACTTTTAGTGTTCGTTCGTTATCGCTCCAGACGCCATGATGATTAGTGGCTTTTACTCTGAAGGTGTAGGTACCGGGGTCAAGATTCGTATAAGACGCCGATCTGTTTTTATAATCCGACTCAATCCAGTCAGCATCATAACCTTCGAGCTTGTGACGATAGAGATTTTTCTCCGGAGCAGTCATCTCCATGGCAGAAAACTCGATAGAAAAGTTGTTGTGCTTGTAATCGACTAGAAGTTCATCGAGCATTGTAATGTCAGTGCCTATCAGAAAGTCTCTATCTTTGTGATTGATGCCCGCGATGGAGACTAGTTTGTTATTTACGTTAAGGGCTACGAGAGCAGGATTTATAGCTCGTTTGCTGATCTCAAAAGTCCGCGGATCGAATATTGACAGCCCATTGCGATCATGCATAACAATTATGCCATCGCGTGTCTGATGGTTGGCCATCCAATCCTGGATTTCACGTCTGTGTAAGAACCCATCATGTTCATTGAATTTAACGACGACGTCTAAGCGCCTGTCATAACAGACAACGCCCTCTGTATTAAATATCCAAAGTCGCCCCTGCACATCTTCTTGCATTGAGACGCATTCCTGATTTCCGACTGCAGAAACGAATACAGGCTCATATATCGAACCTGTTGCGCGGCCTTGGTACAACCCTCCCGAGGTGGCGAAAAATACAGTTCCGTCCCTCATTGTTCTCACCTCCGCAATGTCAGGTCTGTCGCTGATATGAATGACCTTCTTTTGCTCCAATAACAAGTCTACTCCCAGCGGATGAGTCAACCACAATGAATCTTCACCTTGTGGAATCAGATGAAAGATGTTATTGCTTGCAATGGAGGACGAATCCATATCACTGTGACTATAGAACATAACCGATCCCCTCGAACCATACGGAACAGTACTCACAATCTTATTTACCCCATGTGGTGACATCGTCGTCGCAATCCATAAATTCTCATCAGCATCCTCCCAAATGGATTGAGTTTGGTTTGTGCTCAGCGAGTTCGGATTGTCAGATATTACACTCAATAGATCCATAGACTCTGGCCTAACGTGCCCGTCGGTTGGATCTATAGGAAACTTCAAGATCCCCATGCCATACAAACTGACCCACATATGACGCTTCCCCTGCCAGAAGTCATGGACTTTGATCCCCGCCATAGGCTTGGTAATTGAATTGAATTGGAGAGCATCAGGTTTGGACGGATCGAACTTTGCTATTTTTAGTTCCACCTCGAGATTTGGATTCTTCTGGCCGATCCAAATGTAATCCCCATCGGGAGCGTGGTAGACTGCGCTTGCATCCAGCCGGTCTCCTTTCAAGTCAACATTATGAAATTGTAAACTCTTTCGGCGCATTACGCTAAGGCCAAGATCGGAACCCACCCAAATATTTTGATTGCGATCCACAAAAACGCTCTTGACAAAATTGGATCGCAGTGAGGAAGGATCATCTGCCAGATTACGAATATAGACGGAGGTGTTATCTCGGGGATCATAACGCAACAATCCTTCGCCCTGCGATGCCATCCAAATCACGCCGTCTTTATCGCTATCACATGCAACGACAAACATCCCTTTGGGAAAACTGAATTGCTTAAGAACCCGGAACTCCTCATCAATTTGGACAAGCCCGTGGTCGTGCATGAGCCAGATACCATCCGCATCACTTGGTAACGTTTCAATAATATCTCCAAAGACAGAACTCTGTAGTAGCGAGGTATCTTTTGGAGCTATCTGCGGTTGATTGAACGTTTTCGCTGATTTGTCAAATACATATAAACCCTTAAGCGTCGTTACGATGAGGTCGCTGCCTCGGTCACTCGCATCAATAATAAAGTTCGATTTACTTGCAGCCCGCCCAGTCGCGGCTACCGGCCTATAACTTTCCAGTGATCCAGTATTTAAGTCATACCTGTATAATCCATCATCAGTGCATAGCCATGCCGTGGAGTGATTTTTATCGAAACTAACGCGAAGTACAGCTACTCCTTGCAGGCCCAAAGCGTATTTGACAAAAGAATCACCCTCAACGTGGTAGCGAAAGAGCGCAAAAGACGCTGCTGGATTTCGATGATGCTCGCTAAACCATATCTCCCCTTCCGGGGCTTTTTTTACAAGCCCACCTATGAGGAAATTGAGATTAGAACGTGCCGAATCTCCGGCGTTGTACCTGTATGTCTTAAAATTATAGCCGTCGAAGCGACTTAACCCGCCGTAGTACTGCACCCAGATGAAACCAAGGCTGTCTTGATCGACTGAGGAAACAAATTCCGATGCAAGGCCATCATAGGTGTCGTAGTGTTGGAACCGGTATTGGCTCTGGCTATTGCACTTAAACGACACGTGGGCGGTGATCAACGTGAACAATAGCAAAGCACAATTAAACGTCCTTGTTATCATAATCAATTCATTGAATATTCACTAGGCAACATTCCAAACTCCTCCTTGAACACTTTACTGAAATAGGAAAGGTTCGAATAACCTACTTCATAAGCTACCTGCAAAACAGGACCCCAATGTTGTTAATATGGAGGTATCTCTATCACGACCTATTTTGGATTAGTGATCGAAGTGCTTCCCTTTCCCGGCGGGTTGACGAATGATTCAGCAATAGGCACATCCCAATAATCCAGGTAGCCATAATAGACTGTAGCGTTGGTATTTACTACGGCCTCGAAGTCAATTACTACGCTGCCCTTCCGTCCATTTTCGAGGACACCCCATCTTCTTGCGTCATAGAATGCAAAACCGCGGAACGCAAGGGCTACACGTCGCTCTCTGCGTAATTCTTCTTTTGCCTCATCCAAAACCAGGCTGGTTCCAGAAACAGAGGGCAGCCCGGCACCCTGGTAGTTGCGAAGTCCATCGATCAATGCCAAGCCTGCATCAATATTTCCTGTATTGATATTTGCCTCAGCTTGCATTAGGATGTTCTCTTCATAAGTACTGGATAAGTACAATTCCTGCTGACCGATGCCTCGATCGAGATAAACCAGTACACCAGGTATACCGTTCCCCTGTTCGAGCAACACGTAACGCGTATTCGTCGTCGTAGTCCGGTCGCGTTGTGGATCTATCCATGGTGATATTTCCATGAAGTTGTTCATAAGACGGTTATCACGGGGCTTGAATTCCTGTATAAGACGTTCGCTTATCTTGTAGAATCCTCCCCCATCGGAGGTTGGTCCGAATGCGGTGCTCGCAACGTAGTTGTAAATTGAGAGCAGCTGACCTGCTTCATCCGTGCGAAGCGTGAATGTATTGTCAGTCTCTCTAACGCCATTGCTTGTCAATGATAAGATCTTAGTCCATTGGTCCGTCGTCATCACGCTGGTTCGCGTATTCACGAGCAGGTTCCTTGCGCGCAACGTATTGATGTGACGGATCCACTCAGCGGTGGTCATGACTCCTCCTTTACCAGGTTTACAAACGGAAGGAACCAGCTTGTCAACGCTTGAGAGGTAATCAGCATGATCGGCCAACACGGTCAATTGTTCTTCAGCGAGAATAAAATACTTTTCTGCTTCTTCCAGCATTCTTTCCTTAGCAACATAAACGTCGTTCGTTTTGTACGCTTCATTTGTAATAATTCCAGCATAATACATGGACCCGACTCTGCTATAGGCATACCCCTTCCAGAAATAACACCAGGCCCGTACCGTATTCTTCTTTTCATCGCTTATGTCAATCGCTTCCAACGTGGCAAGTACATCATTCAATGTAGCATTAAGGGAATACATGAAGGCCCATTCATAATAGAAGACATTCGCCATCGACGACGCAATATTATACTCTCGCAAGTATGCCACCTGCCCATTGTCGTTAATCGATGGCAGGATCGATCCATCGTCAAGCGTAATTGAATCGGGGCAATACGCTCCCCCTGCGTGATCTGCGGAGGTGATTACGTCCCCCATTAACTCATGAAGGCCCAACACAGTATTCTGCATGTTTCCACCATACTTTGAATCAGATTGTCCGTTGATGTAAACTGCTCCTTGAGCCAATCCAATAATACCTAGCTCTGTGAGCGCATTTTCAGGAGTTGGTTCATTTGGATTGATTACGTCAAGTTCATCCTGACATGAAGTCATCAGGACAAAAACAGCTACGACAATAAAACCATTTTGATTTTTCGCATTCATAGTGTTCATAGACCGATGTTAAGTGTTAACTGATAAGTCCTGAAGTTCCCCAGCGTGTTTTCGTCCATGCCGCGAGCCAGTGTAGATGATCCACTATACCTATTCTTGGCCCCATATGAATTTGTTTCAGGGTCAAGTCCAGAATATCGAGTCCATGTCAGGAGATTTCGCGCTGATATAACTAATTGCAGCCGGTTGAATTTTAGTCGCGTCATCAGTGTAGACAAATCGATTGCCACTGCAACATTTCTCAGCCGAACGAACGAGGCATCCTCATAGAAGTAATTCTTTTCCCACCGCGCTGGTAAATAAGCGCCACGGTAAAAAGCGGTCCAGGCTCCTGTTTGACCATCAATAGTGAATGGTTGTTCATAATCTGAATGTATCCCGTCGCGATACATCCACTGACGCGTGTAATTGTACAACTTGGCACCCTGCACCCAATCCAGCTGAAAGGAAAAGGATAAAAACTTTCTGAACCTAATGTCGCTAATAAAGGATAAAAGGAAGTCTGGATTAGGATCGCCCAAGCTGTACTTCCCGTTTGTAATAAACGGTTGCTTTGAGCCTTTGTGTACAACCCACCCGTTGCTCGCCACTTCATAGGCAGATTGCACTTCGTTTGGCCCATACTTTTTTTCTGTTTCGGGATTCAACTGCGAGGTATCAAGTGGGATTAGGTATTCTCCATCCGGCCCTTTCTGGTCCACGTTAGCCAACATTAATGATCCGTACACCTCGCCCAGTTTTTCGCCCTCTCGTAGTATTCTGTTTCCAGTAGCAATTTCGCCTGACGCATTCTTCACGTCTTTGAGTATGGTTGTTTGCGTGCTGAAATTGGTTGTCAGGTTCCAGTCCCAACTCTTACCCTTTAACAGCGTGGTAGTTACCGAGAGCTGTACCCCGCTCGATTCGAGTGAAAGTGCGTTATCTATGATCGTACCTATGCCCAATGAAGGAGGGGCGTCCGCCGAAAAGATGAGATTTTCGGTGTTTCTTTTCCACCACGAGACAGAGATGTTAATGTTTCGCAGCCAATTTCCTTTCAATCCATCGATGATCAGGTCTGAACCCGCTTCAAACTCTTTTGACACTTCAACGGTTAGGTCCGGGTTGCTTTGTTCATTGCCGATAAAGAGAGCGTTGCTTTTCCCGAGCGTCCGCGGCGTCAGCGTAACGTAACGATCAAATGGACCTGGCTGGATACCCGCTTCTCCGTAAGCTGCCCTTATCTTCCATTCAAGTATTGTATTTGCAAATCGACTACCATCCCAACCGTTAAGGCCAGAGATCCGGAAGAAACCATCGGCTCGAGGAAATGTAAAGGGATCCGAACCTCTTCCGAACGCGGAGCTGTAATCAGTTCTGAATCCTCCGGATATGCCGGCCAGTTCTTTATATTCGATTCGTTGATTGACGAAATAACCATATGTAACAAATTCCTCATTGTAATCTTCAAAGATCTTAAATAAGCTTCCATTGGTGGCAACTGGCGGTGGAATAAGAGGTATTCCCAATGCGGATGATCCATAGTGGTGAAAGTTGTCGCTTCTGTAATCAAAGGTTATGTCAGTCAGAAATTGAAGCGGCAATGAGGAATTAAAGTCGTTAATTAGGTCAAACCGAAATGTCGACCTGGCCCGAAAGTTTTCAAATATTCGTGTTTTTTCAATCGTTGTGATCTCGCCGGTGTTTTCAAAGTTTATCCATGATGTGAACTTGCCGCTTGCAATTGAGTTCTGATTTAAGGTTTGGCTACCCACATTATGCTCTACTGTCTGGTCCTGGTAATTGATACCATACAGTATTTCAAAGTCTGCATACTTTGGTAGAGCATAGTTGATGGCAAAGTTTTGGATGAGATCGATTTTCTTATCCATCGTCCTGGCGTATTGATATTCATAATAAGGATTGAATTGATTGACGCCCACAATGGAACCATAATAACTGGCGTAGTTGCCTTGTGTATCTTTTTTTTCGAAGTCTGCAAATGGCCTGGTTTGAAACAGTGTAAAAGAGTTTAGTCCCAAACCAAAGTCCTGCTTTTGCCAGATATTGACTGTGTTCCTGTTAAATATTAGTTGAGTAATTGATCTGAGCTTCAGTCCTTTCAAGATTTCAAAACCAACATTGGACACCAAGCTGTTGCGTTCGTTATAACCATCACCATCGAAGTTGCTTTGATGATGGGCTCTTGCGAAGGTTATATTAAAATCATACCTAGCATCGCCGCCAGAAAGTGAAATACTTGTGTTGTAAAGATTGGCAGGCCGAAAAAAGGTCTTGATGTGGTCGTAGTAGTTTAGCTGCGTTGGTGACGAGACACGACAACAATTCTGACCATAGGGTTTGTCCATCGTCGACATTGAGTCTAGCAGGTTGAAACCAGCGCTTCCTTCGTAAAGCAAGGTCTCTGGATTCTGAACCAAGGCGTCTCCCGTAGCCGGATCGATCACCTCACCCCGTTCGTTCGTATCAAATGCATGGTACATGCCTTTTCGCAACCCGCCAACATTCAATTGCTCGCTTCGTGACCACCCGGCAGTAAAATCAATGGCCATTTTTCCAGCTTTACCTCGCTTAGTGAAAATCTGAATTACTCCATTAGCTCCCTGCGCACCATAAATAGAGGACGCAGCGGCACCCTGAATTACTTCCACTTTATCGATCGTGCTAACATCAATCGAACTGATCAACGTAGCTCCCATCTGAACTCCATCTACCATGATCATTGGCATCGTACCGCGATTGATGGTGTTTATACCTCTCAACATAATGCTCATCTCAGCTCCAGGGGTACCGTCAATGGATGATATTTGTGCGCCAGGAATTCGCCCAATAAGGGCTTGATCCAAGCTGGAAGTTGGAGTTGCAGGAAGCTGGCTGGATGTGACCGACTCAACGGCAAACGCAAGCTTGCGACGTTCTACCGGAACTCCAGTTCCTGTAATCGTAACCTCGGAAAGCTGAGTAATGTTAGGAACCAACAACACATCCACTGTCGACCGCCCTCCCACTACGATCTCGTGAGTTTCAAATCCCACAAACGAAAAGATTAGAACGCCGCTTGATTCACCAATAGAGAGTGTATAGCTTCCGTTCACGTCCGTTGCAGTGCCAATAGCCGTACCTTTCAATACTACATTGACACCTGGAAGCCCAATGCCGTCATTTTTATGCGTCACCTTCCCCGTGATAAGCCTCTGCTGCTGTGAATAACCAGGCGTCGCGATGAAAATGATAATGAACAATTTAAATAACCATGGGGATACAGATCGGCCAAGGTAACAACGCCGAAATTGAACTATAGGCAAATCCGGCCACGAGGATTCGTAGACTCGCTTCATATGTTAGGTTAGCTTAGGTCTGAATTATTGCCCGGTTGTAAGGACTTGCGCACCAACTCCGCCGAATTTTTCGCATCAAACTTCAATAACAGGTTCTTTCGGTGGCTGTCAACAGTGTGCGTACTGATATGCAGAACGTATGCGATCTGTGCTGATGAATGGCCTTGCCCGATCAGCTCCAAAATTTTCTTTTCCCGATCTGTGAGTTGTTTCATATTGAAAACCGGTGGCTAAAAACCGGTAGTCAAATCTGTTGCACTCACCTGCCGCAAACTATCCTGCTTGTTACATTCTATGACTCATTTGATACACGTGCCGAAATTCACGCGCATTTGGGCTTTTTCTGACTGACATCCCATCGATTTTCTGACCTTTATTAAGGTAATTGCTTTTGGTCATTATTTTTTCCAACGAGCGTTCTTTAATTATTGCGAGAATCAATTTAGAGACAGCGGGGATTTATCGGTGTTGGAACAAAGTTTTGTTGTGAGGTTTTTCAGTCTGAAGACTGAGGGAAAGGCATTCGCACAGCTTAAGATCCAAGTGGCCCGACTCACATGCTAGCGCGCAACACTTGGACCCGCTAGTTTTTTATCCCGGAATTCTGTTGGAGTAATTCCAGTATGCTTTTTAAAGAACCGCGCGAAATAATTCGGATATTCAAAATGAAGTGTATAAGCAATTTCTGAAACCGAATACGAAGTGTATGTCAGATATCTTCGGGCTTCCTCGAGGACGTACGCCTGTAACAGCTGACTCGCCGATTTGGCAGCAATCGACCTGCAGATGCGATTGAGATGAACTGGAGTTATGGCGAGTTCCTTTGCGATTTCCGCGATACTACTCGTTGTTCCGGCCTGGCGAACACATTGTTTGAACTTTTGAAAATATTGAAGGGCTGAATTGTTCACACCAACGGCAGACGAGTCACGATCTTTCCACAATCGAAACAGTACTAGGAACAGACGCTGCAGACAAATCTGAAGCATAATTCTTTTCTCAGTTTTATTGTCAAACAACTCGTCGTCTATTGCTTCAATCAACTGACTTATGCTTTCCGGCGAATAAGGGCGATCAAAAGAAGTCAGGTACGCGATTCCTTCAAGCATTGGTGCAACTGCTGGCGAATTGGGAAACAAGTTGTTCAGTAGCGAGTCCGATATGGTCAGGATGCGACCTCTGCATTTGTTATCATAAACGAAGCCGTGTAGCGCCGCCGGTGGTATGATCAAAAGGCACGGTCCATGCAGTTCTCTTTCGCCCCTTGCGTCCTGAAAACGAAACGATCCGGATTCAATAAAAAACACTTGAAACAGATTCGCATGTATATGCGGTTGAATTATCCAGTCAAAGGTTTTGCTCCTTGTTTCAAGTAATTCTGAAAAGAGATATTCTCCGTTCGGGTGGGAATTAGCGTCTCCGTAAAGGCCATCAAATTGCACGATTCGCTCCATTGAACAAATGTAGTTGACCCGCTAAATGTTCGAAAAGGTTCCCTCCTATTTTCTGCCAATCCGGCACTTTTAAAGACGGACTGCCATGTCCATTCTATCATCCATGGATGTTTTTTTGGTCAAAACAAAGATTCCGTCTTTAATTCCCCATCCGTATTCCTCGAAAGGGATGTTCTATTTGTATCCACAAAATATCGAATCGTGTACGGACACGCGGTTTCAAAACCCCAACTTTGTATTTTACATTCAACTAAAATCAGATTCACGCTTTGCAAGAAACCATCTGGGATATTGCCCACCTTGGCCATGTCGAAATACTCACGCCAAAACTCGACGCAAGCTGTCGTTTTTTTACGGAGATCATGGGAATGTCAATTACTGCAACGCAGGGTGACTCCATCTATTTGAGAGCTTACGACGACTACGAACACCATACCCTAAAACTGACGGCGTGTTCTCAAGCCGGAATGCGTCACTTCGCCTGGCGCGCACGTAGTACGCAGGCACTGGAACGAAGGATCATGGCCATCAAATCTACCGGTCTTGGTATTGGATGGAATGATGGCGATCTTGGCCACGGCCCTGCTTACGAGTTTCGTTCACCTGATGGTCATTTGATAGAACTCTATTTTGAAACAGAAAAGTATCGGTGCACGCCGTCGGATCAGTCAGCGCTGAAAAACACAGCAAGCAAGTTTCCCGGGAAAGGTATTAACGTCAGGCGCATCGATCATCTCAATTTGTTCGCAAATGATGTGCGCGCTTTTCGGGATTTTCACCTTACGAACCTCGGTGGTATTATGAGTGAAACGATTGTGAATAACCTGAACGATATGCATCCACAGGCAGTGTGGTTTATGGTGAATTCAAAGTCTTACGACCTTGCAGTAACACACGACGCGTTGGGCATGAAGGGTCGTTTCCATCACGTCACCTATGCAGCAAACAGTCGTGAAGAAGTATTAATAGCAGCAGACATCTGCCTTGAGAATGGTATCCAGATCGAAACAGGTCCACATAAGCACACCATTCAGCAGACATTCTTTCTTTACGTATATGAGCCCGGTGGGAACCGTGTTGAAATTGCAAATACAACTGCTCGCCTGATCACAGACCCCGATCATAAAACGGTAGTCTGGACGTTGGAGGAGCGCAAAAAAGGACAAGCCTGGGGGCTGCCCACGATATCAACTTTTCACACGCGTGGAACGCCGATGCCCGAAACTATATCAGAAGCATGAGGAAAAAATTATTAGTAGTGGGAGCTCACTCCGCCGACTTTGTATGGCGGGCCGCAGGTACAATTGCCAAGGCCGTAGAAGATGGAGCGGAAACTCTCGTAGTCGCATTGTCGTACGGGGAGCGCGGCGAATCGGGAGAGCTTTGGAAGGAGGATCCTAAAAGAAGCGTCGAAAGTGTCAAAAAAATCCGGCACGAACAAGCACAACAAGCCGCTAATATATTGAGTACGCCTATTCAATTCCTCGATTGGGGAGACTACCCAATGCGAGTCACAGATGAGCGGGTGGAACAACTCACAAACCTGATTGGAGATTTCGAGCCAACCGTGATCTTAACACATAGCGAAAAAGATCCATTTAACCCAGACCATCCGTTAGCGTTTCAGGCGGTGCAACGCGCAAGACTATTGTCATCTGGCGCAGGAGTGCCAAGTGCTTTCAAGAATATTGATCCGCCGGCATGGTATTCCTTTGAGCCTCACCAACCTGAACTATGTGGTTTTGTACCTGACATCTTTGTCGACATTACTTCAGTAATGGAAAAAAAGAAAGCGGCTATGAATTGTATGGGAGCGCAGACCTATTTGAAAGATTATTATGCTGAACTTGCGTCCAGGCGTGCCAATCATGCCAGAAGGATTTCAGGACAGAAACAAATCCAGTTCGCTGAAGCACATCAAAGTCAGGTACCACGAATTACATCATCAATATTCTAATCCATTATCACAATTATGTCTCTGGAACTAAGCAAATTCTCAACAGCGACCCTTCACGAGGCAATGGGCAAACAAGGTAATCTACCATCTGCTATCAAGCCCATCTCGCAAGGAATGAAAGTGTTTGGACCCGCATATACTGTTCACACCATGCCGAGAGACAACAAGATACTGCATCGGGCATATGCATCTGCGAAAAAAGGAGACGTGATCATTGCACATTGTTCTGATTATTATGAAGCCGGGTATTGGGGAGATCTCATGAGCCTTGGAGCAAAAACACAGGGCATTGCCGGCCTAGTGATTGACGCGTGTATTCGCGATGCGGACGAAATTGAGGCATTGGGTTTTGCTGTATTTAGCCGGGGTATATGTATTAAAGGGACTTCAAGCTTCGAGGATGGAACATTGAATATGCCGATCGTTATCGGGGGGGTATTAATCAATCCGGGAGATTATATCGTTGGAGATAGAGACGGAGTTGTGATCGTTCCGAAAAATCTTGCTGAAGAAACGGTGAAAAAAGCGAAGGCACGTGAAGAGCGTGAGGGAGACATCCGCAAGCAACTCCGGCAGGGAAAAACTTCAATGCAAATTTACGGTTGGGAAAAATAAAAAAAACATGAGCGAAAGTATGAGAGTCGCAGTGTTAGGTCTTGGTGAAGCGGGCAGCCATTTTGCAAATGATCTTGCCTCGTTCGGTTTAAATGTTGTGGGCTATGACCCTGAACCGAAACGGGCTCTCCACGCTAATGTTCGACTTGTTTCCAGCAACGCCGAGGCTGCGCGCGATTCTGACCTTATCCTAAGTGTCAATATTGCCTCAGTGGCTGTAGAGGTGGCTAACGACGTGTTCCCTGTTTTAGAGAAGGGACAAATATTTGTTGAAATGAACACCGCATCGCCACAGACGAAAATTGATGTCGCCACCATTCTCGCAAAAACTCACGCATTGGTGGCCGACGTAGCGATCATGGCGCCTGTACCGGCTAAGGGAATAAAAAGCCCGTTTCTCGTTTCAGGTCCCGGAGCCGCCAGATTTTTCGATATGCTCAGCCCATATAAACTCGACATCAACATCTTAAGCGATAAGGTCGGCGACGCTGCAACCCATAAGTTACTACGCTCCATCGTCTATAAAGGATTTGCAGCTGTGATCGGTGAAGCAATCAACGCGAGCCAGTCAATGGGATTAGAAGAATATATGCGGTCGCAAATCAGCGCTCTTATCGGTGGTAAAGACGAACTGATTGATCGGTTCATTGAGGGAAGCAAAACACATGCGTTACGAAGAAGTCATGAGTTGGATGCAGTCGTGTCGATGCTAATCAGTCACAACGTCGAACCGGTCATGTCGCGGGCCACGCTGAAAAGCCTGCAAAACCTTATTGACTAAAATGGCCCAACGAAGTATCCCTTTCATGCAATTCCGGGGTGGATCATCAAAAGGTCTTTTCTTCAACGCAAGCGATCTTCCTGATGACCCGACTGAACGCAATCGGCTTGTTCTTCAGGCTATGGAAGGAGTTGGCTCAGGAGATCCAAGGCAGATCGATGGATTAGGTGGAGCCACTTCGCTGACCAGTAAGGTAGCCGTTGTAAGTCGTGCGAAAAATTCCAATGCTGACCTTGACTACCTTTTTCTCCAGGTTGTTGTCGGCGCTGGTGAGGTATCCTCATCCCAGAACTGTGGGAACATTCTTGCCGCAGTCCTACCATTCGCCATTGAATGCGGTTTGTTCAAGGCAACTAATCCAACTACAACGGCCAGGATCAACATGGTAAACACCGGCAGCATTTGTGAAGTTACCCTGGAAACTCCAGGAGCTATAATTAACTATGCGGGTAGCGCGAGAGTAGACGGAGTGCCCGGAACCGCTGCTCCAATCATTTGCAACTACCTCGACATAGAAGGCGCGACTTGCGGAGCATTGCTTCCCACTGGTCGTTCCATCGACTTGATAGAAGGCATTGAAATAACCTGTATCGACAACGGAATGCCCGAAGTAATCATCCGGGCAAAGGATCTTGGAATTACGGGCTATGAAGCTCTGTCAGAACTTGAAGCCAATGCAGCGCTTCGAAAAAAGGTGGAGCAGATACGACTCGCAGTGGGACCGTTGATGAACCTTGGCGACGTTTCGAAAAAAACAGTTCCGAAGATGTGCATTATCGCTCCACCGAAAAATGGTGGAATGGTCTCTACAAGAACATTTATCCCTCATGTGGTACATGATGCCATTGGAGTGCTTGGTGCTGTTACGACCGCAACGGCTTGTTTACTGCCAGGATCCGTAGCCGAAGGCATCGCCATAGTTAAAGACGGTATTAATTCCTATTCAGTTGAGCATCCTTCCGGGGAGTTCACTGTTAAGTTGGAGCACTGGATGGAAAATGGCAAGATTAGGATTGGCAGATCGGGAGTGATCAGAACGGCACGATTGCTTTCGAAGGGTGAGGTCTTCCTGCCAGATCGGGATTAGTTACCAATCAATTGGCATTGCCTTTCCAACGGTACGGCTGATGAAAACAACAAGGGTTTACTCAAAATCCTAATTTATACTCGTCATTTAGGTTTGTCTTCTTCCCATTTTTGAAAGTATATAGATCCGCAGGTCTTCGTTTTCCAGAATTATCCTGACCAACCTTTACCAACAAATCACTACTAAGGATTTTTCTTCTGAAGTTTGGCCTGTCAATCTCCCTTCCCAAGATAGCTTCCACTAATGCATGGAGTTCAGGTAAAGTAAATTTTGAAGGCAACAGGTTCGAAGCTATCGGAGAATGCGGAAGTTCCTTCAGGAGGGTCTGCATAGCATTCTTAAGTATCTCCCCGTGGTCCATCGCCAGAATTTTCCTCTTTTCCACAGAAAGCCACTCCGCCGTTTCCATGAATTGGGTCGGCTTGAGTTCGATCTTATCATAATCCACAAGCGCCAGATAACAAATTGTAAGAAACCGGTTTGAAAACCATTTCAAAGTTTGCTTGTCTTCATCGGTGAACAGTTCAGCCATCGCCGAAAACTCCGCACCGAACGACCTGGACGCATCTCCAAACACAGCAAACTGCTTGAACAGTATTTTCTGCAGGCCCGTGTTTTCGTTGACTATTCTTTCCACCGCATCGGTCAGATCTTCAGTCTGCTTGATGAACCCGCCGGGAAGAACACACATGGTTGAATTCCCCAAAGGAATCCGGTTCACAATAACTTTCAGCGTTTTTTCGTGAAAACCGAATATCACACAGTTTATTGACAGCTGAGGGATTGCATCCTTTTCAAGCGATTTGACGTATTTCCTGATCTTTTCAATCATTCCAACGAAAATTTTAAAAGATTAATAGTACTATCAAGAACCACACAAATTTGATCGAATACAAATTTATCATATATTTGAGTCACTTTGACTCAAATAACCATTTTTATTTAATCCGGTGGCTATGAAAAAGCGCTATAAGGTCCTTATCGCATTGCTTGTCCTGGCAGTTGCTGCATACTTCTACCTGACTCGAGATACACGCGAAATAAAAGTTTTAATCTTTTCGAAGACTGCCTCCTTCCGGCATGAATCAATCCCCGCTGGGATAGATGCCATCCGGAATATGAGTAAGCAACACGGGTTCAGCGTGGATACAACAGAGAACAGCGATGTGTTCAGCGAGAAAACACTAAAGAATTATAATGTTATAGTCTTCCTAAACACAACCGGAAATGTTCTGAACGATGCACAACAGCTGGAAATGAACAGATGGGTACAAGCCGGAGGTGGATTTGTGGGAGTGCATGCGGCGGCTGATACGGAATATGAATGGCAATGGTACGGCGATCTCGTGGGCGCTTATTTTAATGGTCATCCGAATGATCCCAATGTGCGCGACGCAACGGTGAAGGTGGTGGACAATGCTCACATTTCAACGAAACATCTGCCTGAAAGCTGGCAGCGAACTGATGAATGGTACAACTATAAGGACATCAGGCCGGAGATAAACATCCTCTTAAACCTTGACGAAAAATCCTACCTGGGCGGAACCAACGGCGACAGCCATCCAATCGCATGGTATCGCGACTTTGATGGAGGAAGGACATGGTATACCGGACTCGGACACACCAACGAATGTTACCAGGACAAAGACTTTCTTGAACTGCTTTGGGGAGGTATTCAATATGCCGCGGGACCCGGAACTCCAGTCGATTACAACAACGCAAGAGTTGCCCCTGAAGAAAACAGATTCCAGAAAGTTGTGATGGACTTCAATCTTAACGAACCAATGGAACTCGACGTCCTTCCAAATGAAGATGTGCTCTTCATAGAACGTCGTGGTAATATCAAGCTTTTCAAAAAAACAGAAAACAAAACCAACCTTGTCATCAAATTTCCAGTATTCAGTGAACTTGAAGACGGATTGCTTGGCCTCGCGGTCGACCCAGACTATCAAAAGAATCATTGGATCTATCTCTACTACTCCCCTGTTGGCAAAGAGGCCATACAAAGACTTTCCCGATTCATTTTTGTCGGCGATTCATTATATCGGGCGAGCGAAAAAATATTGTTAACCGTGCCGACGCAACGCGACGAATGTTGTCATTCCGCGGGATCTGTGGAGTTTGGTCCCGACCGCCTGTTATATATTTCCATTGGAGATAATACCAGCCCCCGAGCTACTGGATATGGTCCGATGGATGAACAACCGGGACGTTCTGCGTGGGATGCCCAGAAATCTTCGGGTAATACCAACGACCTGAGAGGCAAAATCCTTCGCATCAAGCTTGAAGAGGACGGCACTTATTCTATTCCTGACGGAAACCTGTTCAGCGATCCATCGAAAGGAAAACCCGAGATATATGTAATGGGCGTAAGAAATCCATTTAGAATTTCCGTGGATTCAAAAACAGGATTTCTGTACTGGGGAGATGTCGGACCGGATGCAGGTAAGGATAGCGTTGGATTCGGGTCGCGTGGATACGATGAGATCAACCAGGCAAGGAAAGCGGGAAATCATGGCTGGCCATACTTCATCGGAAACAATTTTGCCTATAACGACTATGACTATGGCGCTAATAAGTCGGGTGCACTGTTCGATCCCAAGAAGCCGATGAATACGTCACCCAACAACACCGGTGCAAAAGAACTGCCTGAAGCCGTACCACCCATGATCTACTACCCTTACTCGACATCAAAAGAATTTCCGATCGTTGGTGAAGGTGGCCGGAACGCTATGGCTGGTCCGGTATTCTATATCGACGAATACCCGGAATCTGAAAACAGATTTCCCGTGTACTACGATAAGAAGTTTTTTGCATATGACTGGATGAGAGGATGGGTAATGGCCGTTACACTTGATGAAAAAGGAAACTATGTTAGGATGGAGAGGTTTCTTCCGAACACGCTCTTCAATAATCTTGTCGACGTTGTGTTCGGTCCAAACGGCGACATGTATGCGCTGGAATATGGAACGAACTGGTTCACACAAAATATTGATGCAAGACTGGTGCATATCGCGTATTCTTCGGCGAACCGTGCGCCACTTGCCGTGATCAAGACGGATAAAACGGTAGGAAAAACTCCTTTCTCTGTTAAGCTCAATGCTGATGAGTCCAAAGACTATGACGGTGATGAACTCACTTTTGAATGGACATTTGGCAATGGTGAAAAATCATCAGAGAAGAATCCAACGTATGTCTTCCAAAAATCCGGAGAGTATAAGGTCAACCTTACCGTTACAGATCCTTCCGGCGAAAGTGCAAAGAGCGAGTTGTTGATCATCGCGGGAAATGACTTGCCGGAGATCAATTTTACGTTCAAAGGAAACAGTAAATTTTACTGGGGCAATTCCAATTTTGATTATAGCGTTGACGTTAAGGATTCCGAGGATGGTAGCGTAAACAATGGTATCAATCCAACAGCTATAACATTCACTGCCGATTATCTGCAACAAGGTCATGATGTGACGGAGGTTATTCAGGGTCATCAGGCTAACATGGAGGCGTCCGCCAATCTTGTCGGAAAGACGTTGTTCGAAAGCTCTGATTGTAAGGCATGTCACAACGCCACCGAAAAATCGGTTGGACCGACTCTTACACAACTTGCGGACAAATACGCGGGCAACGAATCGGCAATCACAACGCTGGTGCATAAAGTGATCAAAGGCGGATCGGGCGTATGGGGAGATCTCATGATGTCGCCACATCCTCAACTCGGTACGAACGAAACTGAAAAAATGATCCGTTACATAATGTCTCTCAATAAAAAAGGGGTAACAAAAGGACTACCACATAAGGGCACTTATGCATTGAACAAGCACAAGCCGACAGACAAAGAAGGAACCTACATCTTTACTGCCTCTTACACTGACAAAGGTGCCAACGGAATAAAACCTCTGACGGCAACGAAGGTCATTTCACTCTCCTACCCACTTATCGGGGCAGACAAATTCAAGGAAAAGAAGAAGGCAATGACGTTTCTAGTAACCAAGGATTTAATGCCTAACGTCGATGAAGAGATGACGCTGGTGTTGCCAAATCATGAAGCTATATTGAAATATGGTGGCATAGATCTTACTGACGTCGGACAAATAAAGATCGGAGTAACTTTAGCCCCAACGTATTTCTCAGGAGGAACTCTCGAAGTGTTACTTGATGACGAAAATGGCCAAGTCATCGGAACAGGACAACTAGAAGTCGGGCTGACTGATGTCGGC
>Ga0193738_1000260_pt1 | contig 34938 bp, 36 predicted proteins | sample L2a1metaG_FD_144927 | JGI IMG/M metagenome (GOLD analysis project Ga0193738, IMG submission 144927) | Soil microbial communities from a riparian zone of the East river system, Colorado, United States - L2a1 | ecosystem: Environmental > Terrestrial > Soil > Riparian zone | place: USA: East River... | reverse complement strand
TTTTTTTTAAATTATCAATTTTTTTTTTTTGTTCATTTACTCTTTTAATATTAAAAAAAAGAGGGGTAATTTTTTAATATTCATATTTTTGTTTTGTTTTTTCTTTCTTTTTTGTTTTTTATGAAAATATTTTTTATTAAAATTTAAAGTGTGTAACTTTTTTGGTTTCCTGCTGATTGCCCATTGTATTATCTTTAAGATTTTCACTACCATAATTATGATGAGTATTTAAAGCTTTAGGGTGTTCCAGCATATAGTGAAGTTTAAGGAAGGCCCTATTTAAAACAATTATATCTTTAATTTATATAAAAAGTCTATATGCATATATTGTTTTACTAAGGAAATAACTCTATCCATACTAGTTTTAGATATTCTAATTCTATACTTATTATGAACTTTGTCTCTTACTTTTAAAATGGATTTAATATCTAACTTTGCTAATAATGATTGAAGAATTATACATTCTTCTTTAGTAAATGATTCCGTACAAAGAAGAAGTGTTTTAATTCTAAAATAAGAGTCAAAATAACCATCATCCATTATTCAATAAGCTAAAGATATTTCTGAGAATAATTCAGAGATATTTAAAGGAACAATTTTTAAAATTTATTTTCCATACTATCTCATTCATATCACAAATCATGTAAAGCTGTAAAAAAAGGGATGTGTTTTAATTCTAAAATGACATTAAGTTATTTCTTTGCCTTTATGTTGAGTAAGTAAATTATTCGAATAAACATAAAAATTTGTACTAATAATTTGATTATAGATATCTTCATTTAAATGTTATAAATAATTTAAAGAATTAACTTTCAAAGTCATAGCATATTTACCTCCACCTTTGTTAACTTTAGAAAGATTAATAGATCCGTCACCTAACATGTTTCCAGTTATAGAGTTTAATGTAGATGTAGATATAATACTAAAAATAGGTAACAAAGATGAGTGTTAAAAATCATATGAGTGATCCAAATAAATATAAATATAAATATATAAAAATATAATATAAATAATTATAAAAATATAATGTTTAACACCTTTAAAACCTTCCATACTTCCAGGTAATCAAGAATGTAAAGGTATTTGAGCTGATTTAGCCATAGCTCCTATTAATAATAATAATCCTATAATAGTTATAGCTGTTTCATTCATAAATGGTACAATACTAAATATTGTAGCATAATCTAATGATCCAAATAAAGCAAATAATGCAAAATATCCTATACTTAAACCCATATCTCCTACTCTATTCATAGTTAAAGCTAATATAGCTGCTTTATTTGCTTGTATTCTAGTAAATCAAAAATTAATTAGTAAATAAGAAACAATTCCAATACCTTCTCAACCTACAAACATAACAAAAAAATTAGCTCCTGAGACTAAAACTAACATAAAAAAAGTGAATAAAGATAAATAAGAGAAAAATCTTTGATTATGAGGATCTTCAGCCATATAATCTGTTGAAAAAATATGAATTAATGAAGAAATATATAATACAGGAATAAACATAGATACTGTTAATTGATCAAATAAAAATTCTCATGAAATAATCATATATTCTGAATCTATTCAATTAAATAAATTAATAATAACTGGACTTGAACTTAAACCTACTTCATAAAAAGCAATAGTTGCTAATATACTAGATAAAATTAAACAAGTACAAGTTATTATATGAGATCCTGTTACTCCAATTTTTCTACCTAAAAATCCTGATACAAATGAACCTAATAAAGGTAAAATTAATATTGTTAAATACATTAAATTTCTTGTCTTATTAAAATATTTCCTTTAATTCTATAAACTGCAACAATAATACTTAAACCTATTACAGATTCAGCTCCTGCTAATGAAATTATAAATATACTAAATATTTGTCCTATTCCATCATCAAAACTAAAACTTGATAATAATAATAACATAGTTACTGCTAATAACATTATCTCTATAGCAATAATCATTAATATTATGTTTTTTCGATTTAATATAAAACCTAATATTCCTATTAAAAATAAAAAAAATGATAAATTCATAATATTATCGTGTTATAAACCCTTTGGGACTGGTATTAAATGTCTAATATTTATTTTATAAATATTACTTGCTAATTACAAAATAAATTGATATCTTGTTTAGCGAATCTTATTTAATTTAGATTAATATAAAATTTATATTAAGGGATGAAGTAAGTAAATAAAAATAATGATAATTAATAATTTAATTAAAGATTTTATTTACAGATTATTTGATTTATAAAATTAATTACCACCTCAATAGTAAACAGCTATAAATAAAAATAATCAAACAACATCTACAAAATGTCAATATAGAATTGCAGCTTCATGTCCTTGATGATGTGTATCAGTTAAATGATAATTAATTATTCTAATAAAACCTACTAAAATAAATAATGTACCAATAATTACATGTAATCCATGTAATCCTGTTGAAGCATAAAATACAGTACCATATATTGAATCACTCATTGTAAAACTAGATTCAGAATATTCATAATATTGTAAAGCAGTAAATATTATAGCAAATATTATGGTTAATAATGTACCTAAGATAGTTCCTCTTCTATCTCCTTGAATTAAAGCATGATGACCATAAGTTACAAAAGCACCAGATGATAATAATAAAATAGTATTTAATAATGGTATTGCAAAAGGATCTAAAGGTGTTATACCTTGTGGTGGTCATACTCCTCCTATTTCTATTGTAGGAGATAAACTAGAATGGAAGAAAGCTCAGAATACACTTAAAAAAGCAAATACTTCACTAATAATAAATAATACTACTCCAATAGTTAAACCTTTTTGAACTTGTATTGTATGATGTCCTAAATAAGTACCTTCTGTTATAATATCTCTAAATCAAAGTATCATACCAAAAACTGTTAAAGTAAAACCTAAACTTATTAATTGTCCTCCATGATTAAAACCTTGCATGTACATAACTGCACCTAAAGTTAAACTTAATAATGAAAAACTAACTAAAATAGGTCATGGCGATGGTTCTACTAAATGATAAGGAAAAGATTGAAATTGATTTCTATTTATTTTATTCATTATATTTTGTTTTATTTTTTGTTTTTTAATTTTACTAATGTTTAATTATTAATTTTAATCTAATTTGAGATTTTTTGTTTTTTAATTTAAAAAAACAAAACAAAAATTAATATAAATTAATAAATTTTTAATTTTATCTAAAATATATAGATATAATTAATTACTTAGAATCTAATTTTGATTAAAGTAAATATATCTTTAATCTCTTTTAATTTGATTATTATTATTAAAATATTTCTTAAATTAGAAATAAATAAAAAAAAATATATAATAAATTTAAATATTATTGTTTTTTGTTTTGTTTTGTTTTTATATAATTAAATTAAAATAAATTTATAAATATATAAATTGAAATTAATTAATTACTAATTATGTGTCCAGTTTTAATTGTTATACTAAACACACCTCTTTTATTTTTATTAGAAAATCTATTAATATTAATTAATCCAATGCTAGTTCTAGCTAAACTACCTTTTTGGATTATTTTAGATTTAACTCTTCTTTGTATTTTTTGTGTTAAAACTCTACCTGCTAATTTTAAATAAATACCAGATAAAAAAGAAGGTATCTTATTATTACTAAATCTTTTTTTAAAAAATTTAATTTTACTTACTTTAAATAATTTCATATGAATATATCTAAATTTAATAAAATTACTTAATATACCAATAAGATTAGCTAATATATTACTTTCATTTTGTGGAGAATATATTCTAATTAGTTCTAATTCTATAGATTTATTAAATAATTTACTTAATAAATTCACTAATTTTTCTAATTTATCAGAATGTAAAATTAAAAATTTTGAATATAAATTACTGTTAGAATATTTTTGTTTTAAAGGTTTTCAATAAAAAAATAATGTAATTTTGATTAAATTTGGATTAATTGAAATTATTGGTTTACTTATTATACTTGACATATTAAGAAAAGCTGATTTACATATTATATATAAATTATTTAAAATTTTATTAATTTGTTTATAAGATTTATTAGTAAATGTATAAATATGATTATTAATATTGGCTAATTTAAAATTAAATGGACTAATTAATTTTATATATTGTGGTGCATTCATAAGCATTAAATTGGATTCATTTAATTTTTTGTTTGTTAATTCTTTATTCAAATTTTTTAAATTTTCTGATTTAGAGATATTTAAATTATATTGATTTTTATTTAATAAATTTAAATTTAATTGAGTTTTATGAGTATAAATTATATTATTACTTGATGTAATTATTGTTTGTGAGATTTTTGTAACTTTTTTTCTACTTAAATAATTATTATTATTTAATTCGATTTCTTGAAATTTATTAAATATATTTGGGGATGAAATATCAATTATTTCTTTCTTTATAATATTTTTTAAGAAAGGTGAACCATAAATATGATTTAAATTTATATTTTTATTGGAATTAGTATTGTTAATCATTCTAAAATTTATTATATAATTATAAGTTAATGTGAAAAAGGCTAAATTAAATTAATTTAGAGATTTTATAATTGAAAAATTTATTAATTATAAATCTATTCAGATGAATATTATGTTATTAATTTAAAATTTATATTTCTTTAGATATATATACATTTTCGTATAAATGGTATTCAAAGAAATAATTATTCTCTTTTTTTTAATATTTTAATTTTTAATCTCTCTTTAATAATTTATAAAGTTATATTTAAATTGAATATGTGTTTTAAATAAATATTATATATATTTAAGAAAGAATATTTAAATTAATAATATAATATTCATTTTTAAGGGGATAATATATATAAATTCATCATTAATTTAAATAAATTAAATTAATAATAATAATTTATTAATGATATTTTTTTTATTTTTATTAATTTATAATAAAATAATTAAGAATATAATAATAAGAAAGCAATCATTAAAGAGAATAACCCTGTAGCTTCAGCTAAAGCGAATCCTAAGATTGCAAAACTGAATAATTGACCTCTTATTTGAGGATTTCTAGCTGTAGAAGCAATTAATGAAGAGAAAATTAAACCAATTCCTGCTCCAGCTCCTATTAAACCTGAGCAAGCTAAACCGGCTCCAATGTATTTTGCTGCTGCTAACATTTTTGTTTGTATTATTTTTAATAGCGTCTAAAATATATCATAAATATAATGATATACACTTTTATTATATTTAATTTATTTATTTTTTTATTTTTCCTCAATTAAGTGAATCAATATTAGAAACTCCTACTACAGATACAGGAGTAGATACTTTGAGAGCTTTGTCCAGTTCTACTGTACAACCTTCTCCAACTTTACACCATTTTACTTTGGAGCGATTAAGATATATAGAAAGTCACACCGATAAAGGAGTACAAGCTACACAATCTGTGCTAGAAAGTAAAGATATACCTATTGAAACATTAGGGAAATCTACGCAAACTTTATTTACTAGATTAGAACAAGGAATTCAAACCATGGATACACCTGGAACTAAAGTAAGTATAATGGAAATGGATTTAATTGATTTTTTAGAACCACCTATCGATCCTTTAAATCAAACCATGATGGATTATTGAGCAGCAAATTGAGAGTTAGATCTGGAACATATAAATCAAATTACTTCTTGATTTATTTAATTAACCAATTTCATCTCCAACCTTAGTTTTGGCTGGGCCTTTAGGGTTTTAATAATATTTACCCCATTAAAATTAATGGTCTTACCATTAGCAAAGCGCTTTACCTAGTCTTAAGACTTTTTTTTTTGCGTCATATCCACCAGAACCTCAAATTCCCCTTTCTATAGAGAAAATAATAGAAGCTATAAACAATAAACCTAGCTTGTGATTAGACGCTACTGGATGTGATACTTGAGTATTACCAGAACCTTCTGTTATAAATTCATTACCTATTTCTGATATAATAAATTTATTATCTTAAGGCGCTATAAATCTCATTTGGTTTTAACATATTTACCCCATTAAAATTAAATTTAAAAAAGTATAATATTAATAAGTTATATATTAGAGAGAATTTAAACTCCTGAGATTATATTTAGTAGATTAATATTAAAACTGAGAGATACAACACAAATATTTTAAACAATTAAAAATGACATTATTCAATCACGCATTTAATTATGCATTAGATAACGGTTATATATTCTATGGTGCTTTAACTGCAACAGGAATTGGAATAACCTGATCTCTGATGAGACAAATTTTTATTTTTGTTTTATTTTTTATTTTTTATTAATTTAAAAAGAAAAAAATATATTACAATATATACGAGTAATCAGATTTGAACTGATGACATCTACTTGGAAGGTAGAGGTTATACCAATTTAACTATACTCGTTTAAATTTTTTAATTAAATATAAATTAATTACTTTTAATTTTATTATAATTTTTATTATTAAAATTAGACTATTTCTTTTATATTATATTAATTTATATTTAATAAATTAAATGGGGTAAATTTATTAATAATATAATAAACAACATTATGTTTTGTGTTTATAATTAATTTTAAATATGATAAATTAAAGATAGAGTTATATGAGATTAACAAATAAAACTTAAATTATTATTATAATAAATAATTTTTAGTTTTCTTAAAATATTATTAAATAATTTTGTAATAAATTAATAATTTAACTACTGTTATAAATTAATAAAGAAATCTAAAGTAAAAATATTTCTTTATTTTATGTGTGTTTTAAGAATGAAATTTATTTAATAAATAAAACAAATTTAAAAAAATTTATACATTTTATACAAACAAAAATACAAAAAATACTTACACCCATTCAATAAACAAAATATGAAATATTAAAAATTAAATTATCAAAATGATACAAAAAATTAAGGAATAGTTCTTCCGATTCTAAAGAACAATGAATATTAACCACATTAATATTAGTTGGAGCATCTCCACTAATAACTGTAGTATTATTTTCTATATTTGTCATTTTAGATGTTTTATAATGTTTATGATGAAAAGGTACCATATCTTTAAGAAAAATAATATGATCTTCAACTTTTTCAATAGTTAATAATATATAATTTTGAAAATTTGAATCTATAGGTGAAATATATGAATTTTGGTGTACTGTTAAATCTAAAGTAGGTCCAACACCTAAACCAAAATTAAAATAAAATGTAGGTTCAATAGGTGATATTTTTAAATAAATACTAGATAATTTAACTCCTACAGCATAAGCTATTAATTCTCCATAATTTTCAACTAATGAATTTAAACCTTTAATATATATATTGGTATATAAAATTAAATATTCAGTATTATCCATATAAATAATATTATTTATTAAATAAATATAAATTAAGTAATATATAAAAATACTTATTAATATTATTTTAATTATAGATCTATTTGAATTAATAAAATTAAAAGAATTATTTTTTAATATAATTTTAAATAATAAAAAAGTTATTAAAGAAATTAAGATGTTAATATAATAATTTGATATTATTATATAACAAATTATTAAAATTAAACTTAATTTATTATGATTTATATTAATTAATATTTGATTAATATAATTTAATTTATTTATATTATTAATTTTCATTTAAATTAACTTATGTTTGTTTCTAAAATTAGTATTAAAATTCTTTTTGTTTTTAATATATTTAAATATAATTAAATAATTTTAATAACGAAGACAATTAAATAAATAATTTATGTTTTGTTTAATAAGACTAATTTATTATTAGTATTATTTAATATAAACTTAATTAAATTATTGTTTAAATAAAATTTTACAAAATTATATAATATTCTTGTTTTAATCAAGATTATATATATTATTATGTAATTATTATGTCATTTTTGTTTTATTTTTTATTAAATGAAACGAGATCTTCCAGATTCGAACTGGGACCCTTCTAAATGACAATTAGAAACTCTACCAATTAAGCTAAGATCCCTTAGATATAAATTTAACAAGAGCAAGAATGAATTGAACACCTACCAATGATTTTGAAGATCGTCATACTAACCATTTATACTATGCTCTTTTATTTTTATTTAAAATTTACCCATTTATTAAACTGTTTTGTTTTTTTTTAATCTGAGTGAGATTATAAATTAAAATTTGAGAATTATGAAGCATAAACATTAATTTATATAATATTATATTAAAATTTGGACTTTCAACTAAAAATTTGGTTATATTATTTATTTTACCTTTAGAAAGGATGTTAAATAATTTTCAACTCTAATTTCTTATATTTGGTTTTATTGAAAGTATTTGAATATTTTGTTTTAATTATTTTTTTAATTTTAGCAATTTAACCGTTTTAACTTAGAAATGTTTGTTTTGTGTTTTTTGATTTTAAGACTTTTAGATATATTATGTTCTTTTATTTGTTAATAATTTTTATTTTATAAGATTTCTTTTATATGTTTTTAATAAAAAATTAAATTATTATTAAAAAAAGGGGTAAAAAATAATTAAAATAATAATACTTAAATAAGATAATATTTAAATATTATAAAGTAAAGAAGAAATAGAAAAATGTAAACCATCTAAAATAACATTAGGGAAAATACCTAATAACACAGTAGGCAATAATAAAGTTATTAATAGATTAAATTCTCTTCTAGAAATATCTTTAATTGGTTTTAAATGAGGAGAATAAATACCATAAGAAATTCTATTATATAAATAAATAGAATAAATAGCAGATAAAACTATACCAGTAGCACCTAAAGCTGCTATTAAAGGACTTCTTTCTCATATTCCAATTAAAGATAATTGTTCCCCTAAGAAATTTAAAGTTAATGGTATACCAGTATTACTTAATGTAAAAATGAAAAATAATATAGTAAATACAGGCATATATGTAACTAATCCTCTTACATAATGAATAATTCTAGTTCCAGTTCTATCATAAATTACACCTCCAACACAAATAAATAAAGCTGGAGAAACAAATCCATGAGCTAAAGCTAATAAAATAGCACCTTCAATACCTTGAATTGTATTAGAAAATAAACCTAATATAACAATACTCATATGTGCAATACTTGAATAAGCAATTAAAGCTTTAGTATCTTGTTGAATAATTGTAGCTAATGAAGCATAAATTAAAGTAATAATTGCAATAGTTTGAATTAATGGAGAAAAATAATTAGTAGCATCAGGTAAAAAATTAATTAAAACTCGTAAATAACCATAAGTAGCAAATTTTAATATAGTAGCAGCTAATAATATAGAACCTGCTAAAGGACTATCAGCATGAGCTCTATATAATCAACCTGTTAAAGGTCATAATGGTGTTTTTACTGCAAAAGCTAAAAAGAATCCTAATCATAATATTTTTTGATTATCTAAATTAATTTCTGATAAAGAGATTATTTGAAAATCAGTTGATCCTACATAACTATATATTTGAAGTATAGCTAATAACATAAATAAAGATCCTGTTAAAGTATATAAAAATAATAATAAAGCTGATCTTATTCTAGCTTCACCTGAACCATAAATTATGATTATTAAAAATAAAACAGGTAATACACTTTCAAAAAATATATAAAATAAAATTAAATCTAATACTATAAATACTCCTATTTGTAAAGTTTCTAATAATAAAAAAGATATTAAAAAATATTTTAAATTATTATTTATATTATTATAATTAGATAATATAGCTATAGGACTTATAAAAGTTGTTAATAATACAAAATATAATGATATTCCATCTATACCTATATTTAAATGGCAATAACTTAAATTTATAAATTCATATACAAATTGATATTGACTAGTATTTGAATCAAATTCTAATCATATATATATTGATATTATGAAATTTATTAACATAGTTATTAAAGTTATTCTTTTCATTCTTATTTTATTTTCTATTGAATTTTCTGATATTGTTAATAATAATAAACTACCTATTATAGGTATTAATAATAATAAACTAAGCATTTTTTGTTTTTAATATATATTTTCGAGATTTACGACTTGAGTGTCTATTTAAATTTTAAATAGAATTATGAATTAATCCATTTTTACTTATTTTATTTATTTATTTATTTTTAAAGATTTTTTAATAAAATATAATAAATAAAGGGGATTTATTTTTTATTTTAAATTAATTTTGTTTTTTTATTATAATATATTTATTGAAGTCAAGTCAAATTTTTTTTTTATTTTTTATTTTTTATTTTCTTTTTTTAAATATATTATCTATATTGTTCCATGTGGTAAATATTAAACAATTTTAATTTATCGGACACTGTGAGATTTGAACTCACGACTTTATTCAAGTACTCGTTTTCAAAACGAGCGCCATAAACCAGACTCGACCAAGTACCCTAGAAATAATTAATAAGACCGAAGGGAATTGAACCCTTATAATATCCATTATGAGCGAACTGCATTACCAATTATGCTACAGTCTTTAATTTATATATTAATTCTTATTAATATTAATTTTAAATTTTTAAATTTAAAATAATAATTAATTTATATTAGTAAAGGGGATAAAGATATTAAATAGATTATTTATTTAAATTAAAATAAAATAAACAGTTTGTTTGGGTTTGTTTTTAATTTTAAGCTGATTAAATTTAACTTAATTTAATCTATCAATTTAAGATTGAACAGGTAACATCTTGAAAGCATGGAATGGTATAGGACTTTGTAAAGTTCATTCTAATGTTGAAGCTGTTTCTGTTTCATTTTTAAATTGTTCCGTAGATGTAAAATAAGAAGGTATATTTCAAGGATTAATATTAACAGGATTTCCATTAGCAAATATATCATAAATAATATAACCAAATAATACAGTAGCCATTATTGAAATTAATGATCCAAAACTTGAAATTTGATTTCAACCACTAAAGGCATCTGGATAATCTGGAATTCTTCTAGGCATCAATTTATGTTAACATAAGGTAATTTAAACCCTATTTCCTAATATTACTATTAGGTTCAGATTATGTCATCAATTATATTAATATAATTGTTGGGCGCTTGTATCGAGATTATTGTTGAAGTAACTCACTCATTAATCGTTGAACTGGCTTATTACTATATAATGAATTCACATTATATCCTTCGTAATAAGATAAGCTGCAAATTAACCTAATGATAGGTCTTTCTTGCAATTCACCCAATTTTCAAATATATATAATAATTATTATATGTATTTGGGGCATGAGAAAATATTTTAATAAAATAAGAAAAAAAAAAATATTTTTGTAAACAAATAAATAAAGATAAAAATTCATAAACTTTATTATCTTGTTTACTCTTTTATTCTAGAAAAAGATTTAATAAAAAATAAAAAGAGGGTAAACAAAACTAAAATAAGTAAATTAATTATTTTAATAATAAAACACAAAAAATGATACACAGTTAAGATAGATTAAAGCTAATAAAGTTAGAATAATAATTATAAAATTTAAAATTAAATAATATCATCTAAACGCAACTCTAACTTTTAATAATCGACCTAACTTAGAATATTTAATTTATAATTTAAAATAATCTAATAAAAATTACCATACATTACACTTATAATATTAAGTATGCATAACAAAATAAATACAGAAGATACTAAATTACCTAAATAAATTATTTGTTCTAAAGTTAATTGTGTTAACATATTATCTCAATTAATTAAAAGAATTTTTAATAAAAGTTACGAAATTTTCTCCAATAAAATCATTAAAATAAATTTTAGAAATTTAACTTAAAACATTCTTTAATATGTCTGTGAAATTTTCTATTTCTTTATTTACTGCTTCCGATTTTGTACTAAATTGTTCTAATTCTGAAGATTTTGATTGATTTCCATTCAGTTTTTTAATCCATTCAATTTTTTTAAGAATTCTACTGCTATTTAATTTTAATTGAGAATTATATTTAGCTAATATACTTTCCATAACTTTATTTTGATTAGATGTTTCTAAACTTTGTAGATCTGTTATTTATTTTTGTAACTCTTTATTTTCTAATTGAAATTGATTGAATTTCTTTCTTATAAATAAAATAATGAGTCGTTTGTACTTTGATATCAAGCATGTAAAGTAACAAAAATGGCAGTTCCAGTTAAGACTGTCATAGTTCTTGAAATTATTTTTCTGATATTTGTAATTAAATGTTATTTCAAAATTTGTTTTTTAATAAACCTTTTGGGACTGGTATTAAATGTCTAATATTTATAAAATAAATATTACTTGATAATTACAAATAAAATAAAGTATTATTTTTATACAAAGTATTTGTTTAGCAGAATTAAAATATAAATATAAATATAAATATAAATATAAATATAAATATAAAAAAAAAGGGGTAAATTTTATTTAAATAAGTTATTTACATAATTAAATAATTCTGGGTTAGCTAACGATTGTAAAATACAATAATAGTAAAAATAAGAAACATTAACTTACAAAGAAGGTTAATGCGTCTGCTATTCATTGAGCTTAATCAGTCAAATTTAATTTTAATCTTTTATGTTTATATGTTAAAATTTGATAATAGAGTTAAAGGGAATCAAATCCTAATTAGAAAACTCTATAGATTTCTAGAAGAAACCATTATTCTTTAACCCCTATTTGTTAAATAATTTAATGATATTAATTTAATTCATTATTAAAAAATAAGTGGGGTAAATAAATAATATGATTAAGATTTTATTTTCTTATTTTTAAGAAATCTTAATTAAGTTTTTCTCTACTAAATCTTTTTCCTTTGTAAGGTAGACCACTTTTAATAAATTTAGTTAATATATCTTTTCCCATTTTAAATGTTCTAGAACAATTAATTGTTGAAAATTATCCAATTAAAGACATATCTAAACAATTATAAACATAAATAATTTTTGTAATTTTAGCTAAAGTAGAAGGAGATTTAATTTTACCCAATAAAGAATTATTATAGCCTTTTTTATTTTTATATTGCATTTCTAAAAATTATTTAGATTTATTTAAACCATACATTGGATTTAAATGATCTTTTTTATTTAAACCAAATTCAAGTGTATGTTTATAACCTTTTGTTGAACCAGCTACTTTAGATAAATTAAGAACTAAATTAGAATATTTTTCAAATAATATATTTAAATAATATTGTTCTCTAGAAAGTATATATTTTTTTGTTACAGAATTTGAACAACCTAAATCTTCTAAAATAGCTAAAGCAAAATTATGAATTCCATAATAATTAATATTATTATAAATAGGATAATTTCTTTTTAATATACTTGGGGTTCAATAATTTAATAATCTAGTTGAGCCATTTCAAGCACTTCCTAAAAATATTTTACTTGTTATAAGGTTTGATCATTGATAAATAATTGAATGTTTTTTATTTTCAGAACCTATTATATTTTTATTATAATTAGGATTCATGTAAACTCTAATAGGATTATTTAATCATTCTGGAATTTTATGAGGACCTTTGGGGAATTTTGAATTATGAATTTTTCTATATTTCAAAGAAATGGACAAAGGTATAGCATTATTTATTAAAATATCAGATTCTAAAGAATTGAAGTAATAAAGAGTTAAGGGGATAAAAATTATTTTTAATATGTTTCTTATTTTATTAAAGTATTTTTTATATAATATACCCGCTAAACCTAAAAAGTGTTGAGGAAAGAAAGTTGTATTAACCCCAACAAATAAAGTTCAAAAATGAATTTTCCCTAATAATTCATTATATGATTTTCCAATTATTTTAGGTGCTCAGAAATAAAAACCTGCAAATATTGCAAATACAGCTCCCATTGATAATACATAATGGAAATGAGCTACTACATAATAAGTATCATGTAAAGCTAAATCTAAAGAAGCATTAGCTAAAATTACTCCAGTAACACCTCCAATTGTAAATAAAGCTAAAAAACCTAATGTAAATATTAAAGGTGTTGTTAATCTTAAACTACCTCCATATAAAGTAGCAATTCAAGAAAATATTTTAATACCAGTAGGAACAGCAATTACCATTGTAGCAGCAGTGAAATAAGCTCTAGTATCTACATCTAATCCTACACTGAACATATGATGAGATCATACTAAAAATCCTAAGATTCCTATTGAAAACATAGCATACACCATACCTAGATAACCAAAAATAGGTTTACCTGAGAATGCAGAGATTACTTGACTAATTATACCAAAACCAGGTATAATTAAAATATAAACTTCTGGATGTCCAAAAAATCAGAATAGATGTTGGAATAAAATAGGATCTCCACCACCTGCTGGATCATAAAAACTAGTATTAAAATTTCTATCTGTTAATAACATAGTTATACCCTTAATTTCTTGATTTACTCAGAAAATCCTATTGATTGTCTTGTAAATTACAGCAATCTTATAAACATTTAACTCGGAATTATAATAGAAGTAAATTATTTATTTAATTCCATTTAATTTATTTAATATAAAAAATGTTTTATAACTTTAAATTAATTAATCAGACAAATAAGAAAGAAAAATAAAAAAAGCAAAAAAATAAAAACAAAATAAAATTTTGAATGAATAAAAAGAGGAATAATTGAGAATAATTGAATTAATAATTTATAAAAATTATACTTTAAGAATTAAAATAAGTTATTAAATGTATTTAATTAAATAAGTTATTAAATGTATTTAACTGATCTATTACAGCACTAACTGTCTCAGCATTTCAAGGTGTAGCTGCGAAAGGATCAATAAGGTTTAATTGATCCGCAACATTAGCAAGATGTCCTTCATTAGTTGGAACTATCCCATTTTCTGCAATATTTGGATTAGGTACAACTTCTGTATTAACATCTCCAGCTATAGTTTGAGTTTCTACTTCAGATGTCGTTGGAATTACTGAGGATGTTTCTCCAGCATTTCAATTTGAAGGTGTCACAGTTTCTATTGAAGATGTATCAGAAGAATTTTCTCAATCGTCAGTTTGTACTTCTGTGTCAGTTCTTTCTATTGAAGATACATTAGAAGAATCTTCTAAATTGTCCTTTTGTACTCCTGTGTCTGTTGTTTCTTTCTTATTTTGTTGAATAGCAATTAAATAAGATATTCCTAAATGAAAAGCTACACCTATTAACAGTCCAAATAATATCATCTCGTTATCACTTAAGTTTTCACAGATTTTGGTTCAAAAAAGCATTGGCATATATACTAAAAATTTTTAAAGATCTCAAATAAAACAAATAATTTGTTTTATTATTAGAGAACTGTCTCTGCATTATAAAGCAATTATTAATTTTCGTTATTAATTTAATATTAATAGAAATTATTTTTAAAATGAGACATTGATTGATAAAAAATTAAGACATTGATTGGATTTAATTAAAATAATATTAAAGATTGGGATAATTTTATAAAAATTAAAAAATAATTATATTTTGGATTATTACCAAAATCTACACTTTAAATTAATGTTGTTTTAACAGTTAAATTAAGAGAGTAACTAGTATTTGATCTTTTATGAGGTAAACTTTTATAAAAATTAAATTTGTCAGATTAAAACTCATCTATTTAGATAAATTCAAATACTTATTATAAAGATAATAGGTAATATTAAATAAAAAATATTGAACAGAGCTCAAAACCAAAAATGTCGTGAGAACTGATTAAATAACGCTTTTTAATTAATTTAAACATATAAATAGAAAAGCATCTATAAAGAATTCAAAATGGGTTTTAAAGAATTCAAAATGGTTTTTAAAGAATGAAAAATGGTTTTTGTTTTTTGTTTTGTGTTTGTTTTTGTTTCTATTTATTTAATTTATGATGTAAATATTTATGTTTAAGGTAAATTCTCATACATTTACATGTATGTTGGGACTATCTCTTATTAATCTAAGTTGTAAAATTTATTTAAATGATTTCAAGTAAAAATAGTTCTGTTATCATTTACATAAGATTTAATTAAAATAATTTCTTCAATATTTGATTTATATTTAAATTGACCAGATTTAAATCTGTTTAGAACTTTAATTCAATCTTTATAATCTAAATATTTACTACCAAATAAGGGAAATGTATTTAAATAATTTTCTAAAACTAAATTTCCTTTTAAATTAGTTGTTCTTACTCTGTATTCTGATTTAGGTTTATCTTCTCTAACAGCTTTAACAGAAGAAAGTAAGAAATTAGCGATAATTTTTAGAAAACTTAAATAATTTCTGTCATTATAATCATTTTGTCTTTGACTTAATTCAAATTTACATTCTACTCTTGAATTTTTAGAATTAGAAGTTGTGTTTACAGAAAAATGACCATCAGCTTCAATAAAACCAGATAATCATGCATCAGAATCTAAAGAACTATAATTTAAAGGTTTTTTAGATAAATTAATTTCTTCAAAATTTCAATTTAATCAATCAATTAAATTGAATAAATTATTAATTTTAGGAGTTCTCATATTACCATTAATTAATGAAGTTAATAATATTAACCCATCATAATTATTAATAATTAAAATATAAGCATTTACTCCTTTTTTTCTAGATATCGATCCATTTTTTATTTCTTTTTGAATCATTAAAGCTAATGGTAAGTCTTTTAAATGAAAAATAATTTGAATTGAAGGATAATTAATTCTACCTTTAGCTGATTTTTCTGTCTTTGGTACTATAATAGTACCATCGCCTTCTATTAAACCAGCTAAATAAGAACTAAACTTTAAATTAATTCAATTTTTATAATCAATGAGTTTGTTTCTTTTTATTTGAGTAAAAGGAAAAATCTTACAACAAATTAATTCCGGCGTGTAGTCTCTAAGGATTCTTAAAAGATTCAAATCTGATGAGTTTCCTGCTGATTGTGTTTCATTTGAATTTGTAAGATGAAACAATTTCCAGCATATAGCCGAATTTAAAGCTAGCAGTATAAATATACCAGCTAATACAGGTAAAGCTAATAATAATAATATAGCAGTTACAAAAATACTTCAAACAAATAATGATAATTTATGTAAACTCATACCATTAGTTCTCATATTTAATACTGTTGTAATAAAATTAATAGCTCCTAATAATGAAGATATACCTGTTAAATGTAAACTAAATATAGCTAAATCTACTGAACCTCCAGAATGAGATTGTATTCCTGATAATGGTGGATAAATTGTTCACCCTGTACCTGCTCCATTTTCTACTAATGCACTAAGTAATAATAAAATTAATGAAGGAGGTAATAATCAAAAACTTATATTATTTAATCGTGGAAATGCCATATCTGGTGCTCCTATATGAATAGGTAAAAAATAATTACCAAAACCTCCAATTAATGCTGGCATACTTTGTTTCCTTAATCTTTCGAAAAAGGTCGGACTATATCTTTATCCTTACGTTTATGTTTCATAGGATATCTTGCGTGTAGTCTCTGAGGATCCTACTTAAAATACATTTGATGACAAATTATAAAATTATAAATTATTTAAAAATAAAAATGGTTTCACACTAATTTAAGTTTATAAAATCATGAAAATCATGATGGGCAGATTCTACATTATTAATTCCCGCATCCCTACCTGTCTAAATAAATTGAATCGAATTCAATATAATCCTACTTTATTAAATCAATTAAGAGAATCTTAGACCTAACCTATAACTTTTTTGTTTTTTAATTTTTTAATTTAAATAATTTATATTTGAAAAATCGACCATTCGGTGATTTCTTTTAATTTGTTTATATTTTTAATCTCAAATGTATTTTTTTGGTTTCCTGCTGATTGCCCAATTATTATTGTGTTACTTTCTCCTACTTTTAGGTAGGCTTAGTCAATAATACTCTAAGGGTGTTCCAGCAAATAGCAAGAAGAAAATTTCATATTACTATGAAATCCGGCCATGCCTTATCTTATATTAATTTTAGTGAAACTTATTTATGTTCTAGAATTTATTAAAGTAAATTTTCATTGTTTTCGATATAAACCTTTAGATCTTCCTGAAATATATCTTCTAATTGTACTTCTATCTCCTTTCAAATGTTTAGCTAACTCCCCTATACTTGAAAATGTATTATTTAATTCAGAATTAACCATGTTCTCGGCTAAAATAGTTTTACTTTGGGGGTGATTCGGTTTATATTGAGATTTGACAGTTTCCAATAACAAAAGTAACTCTTCAGATGTTAATACTGCCTCATAAGGTAATTCAGAAATAACATCTAAAGATAAATAAAATCTGTTCAAATATAATTTACCACTTATTATACAATTATCTAAAGTTGTATGATGAATATTAATATTATCATATAACCATTGTTTCGAATCTGAGATAAAAATAAGTGATTTCGTTAGATTATCGTATACATAAATAGGTATACCTCTTATCTTTCTAAGAGCTTCTTTAGCTGCTTGAGACATAGGAGTATGATAACCACTATAACCTCCTGCCATTAAATCTACATTTAGATTAGGCGACAACAAATCTATATAATATTGTTCTAATTCTAATACTTGTTCCCAAGAGCAATTGGCATCTAAAATATAGAGGATTAATCTAACATTTTCAAACCCATATTTATTAAAATATCTAAGAACTCTTCGATCAGCCCTAGATAAAATAGAAGGCATGAAATAAGAGCAAACTCTATTATATAAATTTATTGAACTTCCAACATAACTCAGATTTTTATTTTCTATTTCAAATATGTAAACCCCTTTAGCTTCTTTAGCTACCTCAGCTATTTCAGAACGATTACTGTAAGGATTTAGTATTTCATATTTTTTAGCAGGATGGTTGTGACCTTTATATATTTTTCTATTCTCTCCTAAAGAATTAATTTTGCAAATTTCCTTACAATTTTCTAGAGAATAAAAAATTAAATGTTTAACCCCATAAAATAAGTCATCTAAAATTAATATATTTTTAATGCAAATAAATTTAACCATAAAAAATAACATTAATAGTCCATGAGCAGTTATAATTACATTAAATAATTGATGATCTCCTTGAAGAAATTGAACTCCTGGTGAAGATAATTCTAATCTAATTAAAACTGAAAATCCTGTAGCTATCATACCTGCAAATATTGCAAATACTAAGTAAAGAGTTCCAATCTCTTTCGCATTAGTTGAATAAAGTCGTCAATCCATACAACTATCCTCACGTTTCTTATTTACTCCTCTCTTTTTGATTTTATATAAACAAAAAGTAAAACAACACTTATTATTTCACGGAATAGAGGTGATTCGAACACCTAAGGGATTACCCGAACAATTAGCAATCGTTTTAACTTTCCAATGTAAACTATTCCTTATCTTTCTTATTAAATAATAATTAATAATTAATAATTAATAATTAATAATTAATAATTAATAATATAAAATTAAAAGGGGTAAAATTTTATTATTATTAGAACTAATTAATGTAAATAGATAGCATCTTTAATATAAGATATTACTAATAATACAAATACATAAGCTTGAATAATAGAAACAGCAACTTCTAATCCACATAATGCTAAGAAGAATGCAAAAGGAATTAAAGTGAATATAGCTATTATAAAACTACTACTAAACATTTGATATAAGAAAGTAGATAATATTTTTAATAAAGAATGACCTGCAACCATATTTGCAAATAATCTTATTCCTAATGATAAAGCTCTAGCTAAATAAGATACAGTTTCAATTAAAACTAATAATGGAACTAAAGCTAAAGGAGTTCCAGAGGGAACAAAATATGAGAACAAATTTAATTTATGAAGATATAATCCAAGTATAGTTACACCTGTTAATATAGTAAATGATAATCCAATAGTTACTATTACAGAGGTTGTAATTGTATATGAATAAGGTATATTTCCTATTAAATTACTTATTAATATAAAGAAAAATAATGAATAAATAAAAGGTAAATAAATTTCTTTACCTAATTGTTCTCTTACCATTGTATTAATTGTTGTAAAAATACTTTCTATAGCTATACTTCATTTTGAAGGTAAAATTTTATTTTCATTATTACTTATTATATGTAAACTTAATGTTATTAATAAGATTAATATAGAATATAAACCTAAATTACTTAAAGTTATATTTATATAACCAAATATAGGTGCTATTACACTTATTAAACTATTTACTTCAAATTGTTCTAAGGGAGAGTTTATAATTAAACTTAATTTTGATAACATTTTTTTAATCGTTTGTTTGTATCTAAAATTAGTACTAAATTTATTTATAAACTTAATAACGATTAACGATAATCAGAAATATTTCTTTTATTTTTATGTTTGTTGTAATATTTCTTTAATATTTCTTTTTTAATTAAAAAGAAATTTAAGTTATAAAATTTTGGGTATTAAAATCTATATACTTATAATTTTTAAATTATGTTTTGTATTAATATTTCTAATTAATATTATATTTATTGGTATATTAATTAGAAATATTATTTTATTTTTTTTTTTATTTTTATTAACTCTTTTATATTCTTAATTGATTATATTTTTTAATTAATTTTATTTTTATATTAAACTTTCTGTGATAATAATTTAAATTTAAATTAAATATAAATAAACATAGCCTTGTACAATTTTCTTTATTGTATTAGATAGATAAATATAATCCTTATCAGAATCGAACTGACATTAGCAACTTGAAGGGTAGCTGTACTACCATTATACTAAAAGATCTTATTAGAATTAAATATAAACCTTACATTATTAATAAAAAATCATTTTTATAAAAAATGATAATATTAAAGAAGTAAATATTAATTTAATTAATTCTATATTAAATTTATATCTTATTAAATTAAATCAATAAAGTCTAAAAATAATATAATTTGAGAGAAATCTAAGACTTATAAAACAGTAGCATAAATTATTATAATTAAATAAGATGTTTTATCAATTAAATCTAATTTATATTCAATTAAAAAATCTATATTTTAACCTATTTTTCAAAGAAAGGATTTATTCATTCAATAAATTATTTAATCAATTATTTGTAAATAATTCAGTTCTAAATTTACTTTAGTTTAATTAATTTTTAATTTTGAGATTATTATCATTTAAAAACAAACCAAATTAAAGTAAAAATTAAAAATGGAAATATATTGAGAATATAAACAAGTAAATATTAATAAAGACAGAATGGGGATCGAACCCTTCTACTAACTAATGAGATTAGTGTGCAAACCGTTACACTAAACTGTCTAAACATAATTTATAAATTAGATTATATTGTACACTATTGTTATAAACACATACGAACAAAGAGACTTGAACTCTTAAGGAATTACTTCCACTCCTGCTTAAGAAGAGATTGTTTACCAATTTCAACATGTTCGCTATTTTTATTAACTCTTTTATATTCTTAATTGATTATATTTTTTAATTAATTTACTTTGTTTTGTTTTATTTTTTGTTTTTTAATTTTATGATTTGAATATTTTTAATGGTTTATTCTATATATTATCTTTAAGGATTACAGCTATTTAAATTATTATTTTTATTATATTTAAATTTACTTTCTTTATTAATTATTGATGAATTAAATTAAATTATTAAATAATAAAATGTTATGTAATTTTATAAAAAGAATTAATAAACTAAAAGGTGTTAATAGGAATCGAACCTATGAAAAAAGTATTAACAGTACTCCGCAATGACCTCTCTGCCATAACACCTAAAGAATAAATATGGTAGACACGATTCGAACATGCTTTATGTCTCCTACCCAAAAGGAGCGACTGACCAATTTGTCATCTACCATTTTTATTTTTTTATTGAGCAGTAAAGGAATCGAACCTTTTACGGTGCTAACCAATTCTTTTACAGAGAATCACCATTACCAATCGGATCACCTGCCCTTAATATTTATATTAAAATAAAAAATAAAAATAAAAATAAAAAAGATTATTTTATTTAATTTATATTAATTTTTAATAATATAATTTTATTTAATTATGAATTCTAAATATATTACCAAAAATTTTTTATTAATTTAATCTAATTTTAAAATAAATTATATATTTAGAATTGAAAACACCTGGACTTGAACCAGGACTTTCTCCTTAAAAGGGAGACACTCAACCACTCAAGTTCTGCTTCCTTATAAATACTTATTAAATAATTTAATTAATTTACTGAGTTGACCAGATTCGAACTGATATTATTCATTACCAAAAAATGATGTTTTTCCAAATTAAACTACAACTCATATTATTTTTATTTTTTAATTATTTTGGAGATTATTTAATTTAAATTAATATTATTCTATAATTATAAATTTAATAATGCCAAAAACTGGAATCGAACCAATATCAAAATCTTACAAGGAATTCGTTTTACCAATTAAACTATTTCGGCTTAAAACATAATTAATAGTTTATTATTATTTAATTATTATATTATATTATATTATATTATTTATATTTTATTATATTATATTATATTATTTATATTTTATTATATTATATTATATTAATAATTTGCCCTGAGAGAGAATTGAACTCACATTTCTATATCTTCAGAATAGCGCTTTGACCACTAAGCAATCGAGGCTTATAATAATTAATATTAATTTAATTTTTATTAATTTAAGAATTTATGGAGAAAGATAGACTTGAACTATCATATTTGTAATGCAAATACAACTGATTACCAATTATCAGATTCCCCCTTAATTTATATATTCTTTTAAATTAGATTTAATTTATTTGTATATTTTCTTTAATAAAAATAAAATAAAAAATTTAATCTGTACAAAATATAAAATTAAAACTTTAATTGATTTATTTTATTAATTTAATCTTTTTTTTAATAAAATTAATTATTATTTTATTTCCTTTAAAAATAAAAAATTAATTTCTTTCAGTTAAGGGATAATATATAAAAAAACAAAAATAGATAAATAAAAATAAATTTCTATTAGTTAATAAATAAATAATTATTTATTAAATTTAGTTTGAGTAGTTTTAGCTATAGAGATAGCTCCAGAACCAATTTCTAAAATAAATCCTATTGTTAATACTACAAAGAAAATTAAAGCTATACTAAACCCAAAAGTACTTACTTTATATAAAGTTACAGCAATAGGGAATAATAATAATATTTCTAAATCAAATATTAAAAATAACATAGCAACTAGATAAAATTGAATTTGAAAATCAGTTCTATTTTGTTTTCTAATAGCTGAATATCCACATTCATAAGCTGATATTTTAGATTCATCTGGTCTATGAGTTGAAAATAAAAAATTTAAAACTAAAAACACTAAAGCTAAAATAGGAACCAAAATAAATAACATTAATAAATTATTCATTAAAAATTAAATAAAGATAAAGAAAGTATTGTTGTACTATTTAATAAAATTGATGGTTTAAGAACAAATAATAAAATAGATAATGTTAAAGTAGATATAATAAAACTATTAGTACTACTTATTTCTATTTCTGAATTAGAATTTAAATTATTAATTATTTTTAATTCTTTATCATTATATTCAGAGATATTTTCTTCTTCTATAAATAATATTTTTATTATTTTTAAATAATAAGAAGCACTTATTATACTTACAATAATAGCTATTATAGACATAAAGTAATATCCATTTTGAATTGCTGAATATAATACAAATTGTTTAGAGAAAAATCCTATTAAAGGAGGTATTCCAGCCATACTAAACAAACAAATTGTTAAAGTAATTGATAATACAGGATTTAAGAAAAATTGACCTTTTAATTCTGATATATAATTAATATCATTTTCTATACCTGTTTCATCTTCAACCATAATACTTTGTATTAAATCTTTAAAAGAATTTTTTATTATATATCCAAATAAAATTATTATTAAAAAAGTATTTAAATTTGTAATAGTATATTGTATAATATAAAAAATTAAAGCTTCTATAGATTGTTCAGAATTAATAGCTAAAGCTAATAAAATAAATCCTACATGTGAAATAGTACTATAAGCTAATAATCTTTTTATTTTAGTTTGAGCTAAACCTAATATTGTACCTATTAATAATGATAATAAAGAACTTATTAATAATAAATTTTTACTTCAAAAATAACTATTATTAAAACTTAAAGTATTATTATTTAGTATATTATTTAAAGGATTTAATTCTAATATTATATCAATATTTTCTATTAAATTAATATGAGTTTGTATTTCAAATAATACTAAAAAAATAGATATTTTAGGTATAATAGTTAATCATGTGGTTATAATAGTAGCACTATCTGCATATACATCTGGTGCTCAATTATGTAAAGGTGCTGCTGCTATTTTAAATAATAATCCTATAAAAATTAATATTAAACCTAAACTAAAACCTAATAATATATTATTATTATCAATTACTGATATCATACTATATATAGAATCTAAATTAGTTAATCCTGTGAAAGAATATATTAATCCACAACCTAATAATATTATACAAGAAGCTAAACTACCTAATAAAAAATATTTTAATCCTGCAGATATTGCTAATTCTGAATGTCTATATAAAGAAGCTAATATATATACTCCAAAGGATTGTAATTCTAAACTTAAATATAAAGTTATTAAATTTGAAGAAGATATTAATAATAAAGAACCTAAAGTTGATATTAATACTATAATTGAATATTTTATTCTATAATTATTAATTGATAATATTTTATGACCTTCTTCATTTAAATCTAGATTATTATCTATAAATTTATGATTTATTAAAGGTCAAGCTATTAGTATTACAGAACCTGTTAACACTATAACTATATCAAATAATTGTGTTAATAAAGTAATTTGAAATAAACCACTATATATACCTATACCTGATCCAATTGACTGAATATAAAAAGCATTTAAAGTTAATGCTCCAGTATAAAGTAATAATAGAGAAGATATTCTTAAATATAAATTTGGTGAAATATTTCTATTTATTGAAGGTAGGGCTATTGCCACTATAAGAATCATGATACTAATAAACATCATTACTTTTATTTATTTAATTTTTATATTTTATTTAATTTATTTATTTATTATTATATTATTCATAATTAATTAAATTAAAATATATTTAACAAATTTTCTTTTAATTAAATTTTATTGCATCCTATTGGATTTGAACCAATATACAATTGCTTCGAAGGCAAACGCTTTTCCAATTCAGCTAAAGATGTTACAGATTTTTTTTTTTTAATTTGTATCAAACTTTAGATTATTATTTAAAGAAATAAATAATATAAAAAGGATATAATATTCAATTAATTAAAAATTAAATAAATATATTTTAATTTATTTATTTAAGAAAAAAAGAATTTTTTATTTTTAATTTCAATTAACTTCTTTTTTTTTGTATGAATTTTTTTATTTTAGATAGATATTAATATATAACTTATTTAATTTAAGTTATAATTTGGTGGCAAATAAAATCAAAATAAAATAAAAATAAAAATAAATATATTCTTTAATTTAAATTTTATATTTATTATACGAGTAAAGAGACTTGAACTCTTACGATTAAAAAATCATAAATTCCTAAGATTTACCCAACTACCAAATTTCAGCACACTCGCAAATTAATTTAATAAGTTTAAGTATAAAAATTAATAATTATAAAGACATTATTATTATTAATTTAATAAGTGTAAATATAAAAATTAATAATTATAAAGACATTATTATTAAAATAATATAATAATTAGAAATAAGAGATAGAGTAATCGAAACTCTGTCTGCATAGTGTAAATATGCTATTAAACCACTCAACTAATCTCTTATTAATTATTATTAAAAAGGGGGTAAAATTCTTTTATTTTACAGCAGCACTTTCCAGTACGGCTACCTTGCTATGACTTTTGAGATGTTACTCAATTGAATTAATAAAAACTAATTAGTTTTACATAGCCGTTATATTATTAATAAAAATAAATAACTATATTAAATTTATATTTAAAAATATAAATCTAATATTAACTATGAAAAATTATAATAACATTCTTATTTCCATCAATATAAGCTTCTTCCCAGCGACAGACAGTTAGTTCATCACGGATGCTAGTTTCACCGTTGCGCTTATTATCAACGATTACTCGAAATTCCATCTTCATGTTCCCGAATTGCAGAGAACAATCCGTCTAAATTTATATATTAACTTTTTTTAATGATTAGCTCTTCTAACTTTCCAAATTTAATTTATTTTTATTAAATTAAAATAAATGGATTATTAATCTTTCAATTATTTTTTTTATTTATTTTTTATTAAATTAAATAAAAATATTCTCTCTAATAAATAAATAAATATATAATTCATTTTAAGGAAAAGTTTAGCATCACTTTGTAAAAGTTTTTGTGGCACGTCTATAGCCCAGTTCATAAGGGCCATAAAGACTTGTCTTAGCCCCAAATGAAACTCTATAAGAATCATTAATTATTAAGTATGTAATAAAATATAAATTAAAATATTTTTAATTAATAATAGGGATTTCGTCCGTTAGCGGAATTAACCTCAGTTCTCACGATACGGACTGAAGACAGCCATGCAACACCTGTATTAAATGTTTTAATTTACTATTAAAAATATAATTATATTTTTAATATAAAACATTCCTTTATATTAAAAAAAATATATAAGTTTTTATTCAAGAACTGGTAAGGTTTTACGCGGATTATCGTATTAAATAACATGCTTCACTTCGTTTGCTCCGAAACCGACTAATTTTTTTGTTTTCAACTTTGCAGTTGTACTCACAAGGCGGAATGGTTATCGTGTTAACATTATCATTAATAGAAATTTTACTAATAATTACCATTCATCGTTGACAGAGAGGGGTATTTTGGGTATCTAATCCTATTTCCTATCCTCACCTTCGTTTCTGAGCGTCAATCATTAATGGAAAAAAGCTTTCGCCTTTAATATTCTACTTAGTATCTAAGGATATCAGACCTACTCTAAGCATTCTTTAATATATCCTCTTTTTGATTCTAGCTTTTATTCTTTAATTATTAATTAAAAATATTTAATTTATTAAATTTTAAAGCTGCCTACAAACCCTTTACGCCTGATTAAGACGATTAACGTTTGTGTCTCTGGCCTTACCGAGTCTTCTGGCACCAGATTTGGACGACACTAATAATAAGGTAATATCATTATTTTCCCTTATGTTATCAATTATTATAATTGATTTCAGTTAGCTAGTTCACTCTTTCGAGCATTGACTAATATTCTTGACTGCTGGTAGTATAAAACTACTTGGGAGATTTCATCCCCAATGTGGCCATCTGTTCTCTCAAACATAGCTATTGATCGTCGGCTTGGTAGGCATTTACCCCACCAACTACCTAATCAAAGTAAATAGTATTTTATAACAGAATAATTCCTTTAATATAAATTTTTTTTAATTAATTTATTTTTTATTTCCTATTTATGAAAATTATAAAGTAACTTATTTACTATTCTCACCTTTACACCTTTTTACCTTATAATTAAAAATTATTATTAGTAAGAATGATTTGCATGTCTTAAACTACTGAACAACGTTCAATCGGAACCAAAATTAAATTCTTATGATATTTAAACAATAAATCAATACTTTGTATTATTGTTATATTTTATATGCTTTAATTGCAATATTTTATATCTCTTTTAGATTTTTGTATTTTTTTAAAACTATCGTTAATTTATTTTTAGAATTAAACAGAATCGAATTGTAATTTTTAATTTTTAATTTTAAATTTAGTATCACTAAACCTTTATTTAGCTTAAGGGGATAATATATATATAAACTAATTTAATTTATTTAAAGTTTCTTAAATAATAAATTAAATTATTTTTTATTGAATAAATAAATAATTATTTATAATTTAGAATAAATTTAATCAATTAAATAATTTAAATTAAATTAAATAATTTAATAAGGTGATATATCAAATGCTATTAAAATACTAGGAACTAAAATAATAAAAGCTACACAAATAGGTAATAAATTTAATCAACATAATTCAATTAAAGCATCATATCTCATTCTAGGTAAAGTAGCTCTAAATCATACAAACATAAAACAGAATAAACAAGTTTTTAATCCAAGTATAATAGATTGTAAATTAATTAAAGAATCATTAATAAATAATTCAGGCATATGATAACCTCCTAAAAATAAAATAGAAGTAATACAACTAAATAAAACTATTGAAGCATATTCAGCTAAGAAGAAGAAAATAAAAGGTGCACTAGAATGTTCAGTAAAGAAACCAGCTACTAATTCAGATTCAGCTTCTTGTAAATCAAAAGGTGTACGAGATGTTTCAGCTAATATAGAAATAAAATAAAATATAAACACTGGAAATAATGGTATTATATATCAAATAGCTTGTTGATTTTCAATTATAATTGTAAAATTAAATGAACCAGTTAATAAAATTATTATTAATATAGCAGAACTTAATATTAATTCATAACTAATCATAGCTGCTGTACTTCTTAAAGAACCTAAAAAAGCATAAGTAGAATTAGCTGATCAACCAGCAAATAATATTCCATATACTCCTAATGAAGATAAAGCTACAGTATATAATATACCTAAGGTAAAATCAGATAAACTTAATCCTTGTCCAAAAGGAATTATACCTCATCCTAATAAACTAAATATTAAAGAAAAGACAGGAGCTAAATAAAATAATATTTTATTAGATTGAGAAGGTATCACAGTTTCTTTAACTATTAATTTAAGAGCATCACTAAAAGGTTGTAATAGACCATAATATCCTGTAGTATTAGGACCTACTCTTCTTTGATGAGCAGCTAATTGTTTTCTTTCTATCATGGTCATAAAAGCTACAGATAATAATATAGGTAATATCACTAATAATACATCTAATAAATTTATTATTATATTTAACAAAGTTAAAATTAAATTATTTGTATTCATAAATAAATATATTTTTCATCTTTATTTATATTTATATTTTTATTTTATAAATTGATTATTTATACGTTTTAATTTTTATACTTTTATCTTTAAATTTTCTTATTTTAATTATTAAAGTATAATTTTAATATATAATTTTTAAATATAATCTTATTTTATATTTGTATAAAATTTTAATAAATATAAACATTGATTAATAGTTAATTAAAATTAACAACATAACTTAATAAATTAAATTATTTTTATTAAATAATTTTTATATTTATAAGGAGAATCAATCATTAAATGAAAAAATTTTAATTTTTTGAGATAAATTTTTATCTAATTAAATTGTAAAACAAAATAAAAATATAAAGTTAAAGACACTGTAACAATAATATATTCTTATATTAACAACCTAATTAATAGATTCTAATTGATTTGTACAAATTTTATTTGTAAATTAATTTTCTAAAGAATTTAATAATATAGATTAAACTATTCTATTAAACTTTTTGAAATTTAATTTTTTTTTATTTGTTATTATAATTTTTTTAATCTATTTTTATTCTCTTTTGGATTCGAACCAAAATTAACATTTTAGAAGAATGCAGTTCTACCATTGAACTAAGAGAATTTATTATGATTAATAATAGTTTACTTTTTTTATAATAATATTAATATTATTAATAGATTTCTTTTAATAATAAAAGATAAAAATTTTGATATTTTATTAAAAAGAAATTTTAATGATTTATAGAGTTAAGAGGGAATTGAACCCTAATTAGAAAACTCTATAGATTTTGCAGATCTACTACAGAAAACCATCTGTAAACTTAACTCTAATTTATTTAAAACATAAAACAAAAAAGACAACAAAGTAAAAAATAATTTTATTATATAAAATTAGATATAATAAAAAAGGGGTAAATTAATAATAATAGAATAAAAACAAAAATAAATTATTTTTTATTTAAAGAGATAAAGATAGGTGCTATCATAGATAATAATAAAATAATACTACATATAATTAATAATATAGCAGCATAAGTATAAATTAATTGTCCTATAGCTTCTATTTGACTAAATGAAATAAATGTAGTATCAGCGAGATTAGATTGATAAGTAGTATGAATATTATTAACAAAATTTAATTTATTATTATTTCAAATAAATAAATTAAAATTAGTTATAGTATCAAAAATTAAATTTAAACCAGATACATTATTAAAACTAAATGGTAAAATGTTAAACATTTCAAACATGAATAATGAACCAACTACAAAAGCTAAAGGTAAATTTTTAGTATATTGTTTACCTGTATCTATAATATCTGTTAATGAAATATTAATCATCATAATTACAAATAAAAATAATACAGTTATAGCTCCAACATATACTATAATATATGATAAACCAAGAAAACCTATTCCAGATAATATTAAATAACCTGCTGCATTTATAAACACAGATATTAGATATACTACGGATATTACAGGATTTTTAGATGTTATAACTAATACACTTGATATTATAGTTGTAAAACTTAATATATTTATTAATATGAATTTCATTTTTAACTTTAATTTAAGCCTATTAATAAATGTGAGATTTTATTTATGTTCGATCTAAAATTTTATTTATTTATATTTAGAATAAAATTTAAACGTTAAAGGCTGTAAACATTAAAAATTTATAATATCTTAATTTTTTATTAAAAATATTTTAATGTAGGTTTAACCTAAAAATATAATATTCTAATTAAAGAATAAATTTTGAATTCTTATTATAATATTTTATAATAATTACTTTAAAGTCGTAAAATTAATTAACGAAAAACTGAATAATTAATATTCTCTTTTAACTTTTTTATAAGTTAATATTTAAATTTATTAGTTCTGAAATCTTATTATTATTATTTTCTTTATACAGTTATAGGGAATCGAACCATCAAAGATATTTAGGAGATTTCTTATTGAAACCAATCTACATATAACCCTTCAATAAAAAAAGAGAATACTTTTTAATTACAAAAAAAATAGAATTTATGTAAATTAAATAATAGAATTTAATATTTTCTATCTTCTAATAAGACTCTTTTATATTTACAAATTAAGTAAAATTCAGAGTGATCTAGATCAATATCAAAATCTTTTAAAGCAATACTTAATTGATCACTTATATAATCAATTATTATCACATAATTACTTTATTTGAGTTAAGGAATTGTCTCGACAAGGTAAAAATGGATCACCTAATTTATAATTAATAGAAATAAATGGTAATAAGACAAAAATGTGATTATTATCTAATCTTAAAATAAAATCTTTTATAGAATCTAAAAATAGTACTACAAAACAATCTTTCATTATTCTCTTCTAAAGAGAAAGTTACCAATCCAACGAAAGTCTCCTTTAGAGATGGAAGAAACTAGCTGAGAAACAAAAAGAAACGAAAAAAGTAATGGAGAAGGTAAAAGAAATTCTAGAATCTCTGAATGATTAAAACCAGAACCGGAACCTGAAATTAAAGAAGATTCTAACAATAAAAAATATATTGTTATTGCTGGTATGATAATTTTAGCTTGTTTAGCTTGATATTACTTCGATGATATAAAACCAGTTGGTACATCTGTATTAGAAACAATTAGATCTTTTCGACCCAGACCTGATGATGACTCAAACAATAATAGCGGGAACATACAATCGAATAATTCGATGAATCTTAAATCTAGATTAAAAAATCTTTTCAATAAAGAAGATAAATCCCAAAATTTATCCACTCATTTCGATAATTCTTCTCAATCTACTGTAACTCCAATAAAATTAGGTGATGAAACTCCAATAGCTTCCACTTCTAAACTTAAATTAGATGATGCAAATAGCAGTTCAGGAGAAACTATTGATGATTATTTTACTAAAGGTAAAAATAAAACAGTTAGTTTTGATGATCAATTATTATCAACTTAATTAATCAAACCTCAATATACTGGAATGTCGGAAATAACAGAAGAAAATTTTGGTGAAGCATCAAATTCCATTTTAAGAGAAATCGACCATTTTAATAATAACTTTGGAACTTTATCTGATAATAGGGCAAGACTTAATTTTTATACACTTATTAGAAAAAGATTAGAGTTGTTAAAAGAAGCAGATCATGTTGAATATGATAATTTATTAGATATAGATTATATACAAACTAAAATTTCTAAATTTGAAAGAATAGAAAACCATAAATGATATACCGACCTAACAAATAATACATCTTATAAGGATCTAGTTCAAGCTACTGTTCAAGAACAAGAAGTTTGAAGTGATCATTCATCATCTCCAAAAGTTTTATCACCTGTTCAAGAAAGTATAAGTCAAGTTTTATCTCCTTTATGAAGAATAAAGCATGTTCGAAGTTGTTTAACAGACGTCTTTTAATCGATAGGACGTTAAATATTAATCAACTATTGCAATCACTTTAAGTTATATATAAATGTCAACACAAAATCAAATAATAGTAATATGCATCTTAGGAGCAATTGCTGTTCCTTTAGGAACTTTTATCACAATTAAAACAATTCATAAATTAACTAGACCTGTAGTAAATACTATGAATAGATCAGGTGACATAGAATTAATGGATTATAATGAACCAACGCAATTGCAACAAGCTCATTATGATTTATTATCACCTCCTCTTTCTACAGATTTCATCCAATTTATGCCTGATACAAGCATGCTATCTTACTATGAAAGAGGCACTTCTTCTGGAATTGGAAATCCATCTGGATCTCTTCCTTCTTATCATAGTGTATATATTAATTCAGTTTCAGAAAATGGTATCAATCTAGATTATATTCTATGATTAGTTTTATTTTTAATCATTTCGGTATTAATTATAAATTTTAAAAATAACTTCTATAAAAACAAAATACTTTCTAAATTCATAGTTTTATACTCCTTATGTTTTATCTTCTTTTTCATGCTAATTTCATGGAAATCATTATATGCAATGGCAATACTAATCCCTTTTTGCTCATTCGATATTGATTTCAGAGACTCGTTTGAATGAAAATTATTCCCTGGAGTATCTAAACATGAAATCTCATATCTTAAAATTCAAACTTTAACAAGAGATATAACAAAAATGTTAGACTCTTTAACGGATGATGAAAATTATTCAATGAGTCTATCATTTATCTCAAGTTATAAAGATTGACAAGCGAATAAAGAGAAAGTGGATCCAATTTGAATAGATGATGCTATAATTATTAATAGAGAAAGTGATCCAATTTTAATAACTCAATTTATTATGAATGGTATTCATAAGGAACGATTATTAAAATCTGATTGATTAGATAATTATTTAATTAATTTAATGGATCCTGTAATATTAATAGTTATTGTTAGAATTAAAGTAAAAATTTAATTGTTTTAGAATTCGCTAAACAAGTATTAAGTTACTTTGTAATTAGCAAGTAATATTATATTAGACATTTAATACAAGTCCCAAAGGATTTATTGCAATCAATTATAATTAACATAATGAATTTATCAAGAAATAATATAACATTTTTAAAAAATGTTCCTTCTAATTTAACTGTTGATATGACTTCAGGTTGAAGATACCATTATTTTGATGGTTCTCTGTCTGAATTATCAAGTTTTATTAAACAAATTGGAAATGATAAAATATATTTATTAATTCCTTTATTTGCTAGTTCAAAATCTCTTTCAACAGCAACATTAAATTTAAGTGAGCCCTTTTTAGTTGATAATAACAGCAATTCAAATTTAATTATTAAATTTATTTTAGAACAATGAAAGTCTTCGGGCTTTGAAGTAAAGGAAGGGACAATAATTTCTTTTTCCTTCAAATTCAAAAGAGTTTGATTTTCTTATAAATAGAATTACCCCCTATCTAATTATTTTAAAAATTTAGAAAATTTCATCATATACTTTTAATGTAATTTAGACATAACTATATAATACAAATTTTTATTCATAATATTTTATTAACCCAAAAGTATGTATCAAAGTATATTACAATTATATAAACTTAATATCAACATAATATTTTAGTATGCTTAAGTGACATTTAAATATTATGGTTATTCTTTGTGGAGGGAGATATGAATAATGATATAAAAATAATTAATCTCACACTCAAAATCGGCTTACACCTTATATTTTAATAAAAATAAATGATAAAATACCAAAATTATAAACATTATAAATTACCAATTACTATAAATCCATTAGAATATGGAAAATTAATTCTAAATATAGAAGACTTAAATCTTTTTATAATTCAAATTAATAGAACTAATATAGCTGTAATATTACAATATGATGATTTAAATCACATAAAACTATTTAAAGAAGGCATTCAAATGTTAGAATATTCAGACCATAAAACAGATGATAATATATTTATCAGATCTTTAAATAATACAAAATTTACTTTTAAAAATAACGAATTATTTACTACTGAATTTTCAGTAGTTCGCACATATTTATTTTTAATCTCACAAGTTCTAAACTATAAAAATTTAAACTGCAACCTTAAAAATCAATCAAATGAAAAATATTATTAAATTAAGAAAAACACAAAGTATTCATTCATGAAATACTATACAATTTACTTTAGATAATTTAGTGATTACAATAGTTGATTAATATTTAACGTCATATCAATTAAAAGACGTCTGTTAAACAACTTCGAACATGCTTTATTCTTCATAAAGGAGAGGTCCTGTCTTCGATTAATTTTACAAAAACAGAATTTATAATCGGTATTTTAATTACTCTTTTATGTTTTTATGTTTTTATAATATTTAAAAATAATTAACTACTCTTTTATGTTTTTTTAATAATATTTAAAGATTTATATTATTATTTTATGATTTTTAATAATAGTTAATCTACCGATTTTTAATGATTATTATTAACTGATCTTGAGATAATACTATAAAATTTTAAAGTTTATTAAAATATAATAAATTTATTGCAATCAATTTAAATAAAAAAAAAAAAAATAATAAATTTAATAAATTTAATATTAA
>Ga0193738_1000259_pt1 | contig 35066 bp, 33 predicted proteins | sample L2a1metaG_FD_144927 | JGI IMG/M metagenome (GOLD analysis project Ga0193738, IMG submission 144927) | Soil microbial communities from a riparian zone of the East river system, Colorado, United States - L2a1 | ecosystem: Environmental > Terrestrial > Soil > Riparian zone | place: USA: East River... | reverse complement strand
ATCTTTGCGGCGGCAGGTCTTACACGACCAGCTCCTGTTGAACCTCCCCAGGGCCGGAAGGCAGCAAGGATAGATGGTTGTAGCGGTGCGATGTGAGGAGCCTGCCTTTTTTTTATTCTCCCCATCCAAAGTCGTTTTTAATGGTTCTACTGAGAGACAACACGGCAAGGGCCAAGCAGGCCATTTCTATTTTCTGGATAATGCTCGGAATTACAATTTTAAACATGTTCTCTTTAGGATGGCAGTATTATTTGTTAATGGATGTGCAAGCCAATCCCGGAAATATTGATATGGAGACGCTGCAAGCAAGCGATACGCTTAGAACTGTGATCACTGCGGTTAACTTTATTATGCTTGTTCTTTCGATGATCTTTTTTATTCTGTGGTTTCGAAGAGCTTATTATAATTTGCATAGTCTGCCCTGGCACAATGCAAGGCATTCTGAAGGTTGGGCTGCTGGTAGCTGGTTTATTCCAATTCTAAGTTTATTCTGGCCCTACCAGATCATGGAAGATATATGGAGGGGAACTCAAAATGCGATAAAAGAAAGATTTGGAGAACCGCAATCAGCCGCTATTATTGGTTGGTGGTGGGCAATATATTTAGTGAATAACTTTTTCGGATATATCACAGCTTTTGCAACCGGGGGCGCAGCCGATGTTGATGAACTATTGACTGCAACGAAAGTTGAATTCGTTGGCGATCTAATATCAATCGCTGCGATCATCCTTGCAATCCGGGTGATACAACGTACAAGTAATTTTGAAAAAGAGCTGTTGGAATTTTCGCAAACTCCATCTGACAGCATTTTTTCTGACAACTATACGCCACCAATTGAAAACACAGAACCAAGATTTGAAAATTAAAAATATAAACAACAATGAAATTTTTTATTGACACAGCCAACCTTGCACAGATTAAAGAAGCAAATGAACTTGGAATTCTTGATGGTGTTACCACCAATCCTTCACTAATGGCGAAAGAAGGAATAAAAGGTATTGATGCCGTAATGGCACATTACAAAACCATCTGTGAAATGGTAAATGGTGATATCAGTGCTGAAGTTATTTCTACTGATTTTAAAGGTATCGTGGAGGAAGGAAAAAAGCTGGCAGCAATACATAAGAATATTGTTGTTAAAGTTCCAATGATAAAAGATGGTGTAAAAGCTATTAAATGGTTTACAGATAATGGCATTCGTACAAATTGTACACTTTGTTTTTCCGCCGGCCAGGCAATTCTTGCAGCGAAAGCGGGAGCAGCTTATATCTCCCCTTTTATTGGTCGTATTGATGATAGTGGTTGGGATGGCGTTCAACTGATCGAGCAAATTGTCCAGATCTATTCAATACAAGGTTATAAAACAGAAGTGTTAGCTGCTTCTATCCGTAATCCAAACCATATTGTTCAATGTGCACAGGCCGGCGCCGATGTTTGCACCTGCCCTCTTGATTCTATTCTTGGCTTATTAAAACATCCGCTTACTGATATCGGTCTTGCTAAGTTTTTGGAAGATGCGAAAAAAATGTGATCGTGAATGGTGAGTAGACTTAAATGGAGTTTTTCTTACTAACCATTGACGATTCGCCATTAGCGAAAAAGTTGAACAGAATTTATTCAGTTGAACACTTCGCTTCGCTCAGTGCAGACTGTGCGTCGCTAGGACTTTTAATCGAAGCGATAAAGCGGGTTAAATAAAAACTATCTTGCTAGCAATGAATTGAGCTTTGCAAACCCGATCAATTCATCGGATCTGCCGCCAAAAGAACGATAATAAACCAAAACAAGATAAGTGTTCTCAGTGCTTGGATAATTTCCTTCTGTATTATCAAAACTTGGCTGCTCGTCAGATCTTTTTATAGGAACCGTGACGTATGAATAATCATAAACCCCCTGCTTCAACAAAAGCGTTTTTTCATATGCCCCTTTCTCGACATTAAATTCCATTTTGGAATTTTCGTTGGTAGCATAATTGGTAAACTCACCGAATAAATGAATATCACGTTCTGGATATTGCTGATTTCCCGGCGGGAAGAAAGTGAAATGCGTATATACATAATCGGATTGCCAAAAGGGGTTTACATGATCCGTTGTTTCAATGGAGTAAAAGCCATTCATATCCTTGTAATAATAATAGAGCTGTTGCTTTCTTTCATTATCTGGCTTTACATAAACATCAGTCCGTGTCGGTTGTTTGTCGATACGTTGCATTCGATCACTCATCAGCCGAATACTTCGAAGATCGATCCATCGCCATTCCTTGCCAGCTGGAAATGAATTGGTGCGTTCATCTGTATATTCAAAATAATTTCCACGATAAATGGTTGGCCTTGTTAAATAAACAGCCGTTGGCCATGCATAGTTTTGCAATAAAGCAACCTTTACCTCCTGTTGGTTGAATGCATTTAGCTCTGGATTGAGATTGACAGATACCTGGAGTTTTTGATGGGTTCTGAAAAGTGTTCCGCTATAGGGCTGTAACACAGTTCCGATGATCGACGATTTGATATCCAAAACGAGAAGTCTTTTTGTAAAAACTACTTTTGAAGTATCGCTATCCAAAAAAACTTTTAATAAATAATTACCCGACCTGGTAGGTGAACAATTTCTGTCAGGCAGCCTTGCATAGTAATTGGTATATTTTACAAAAGCGATCGATGAATTTCGGTAAGTGGCGATCCTGTTTGATAGAAACCCTCTTAAATAATCAAAAGGGCGAAGCTCAGTATTGGGTGACCAATCGGCATTGCAAAGCTGGAAAGTGTAATAATAATATTTTATGCCCCCATCAAGATCATCAAAATACAGATCAAGATCATCAACACTATTCAGCCTGATGATGGGATAACTATAGGGATCACCTGCCTTATGCAACCTGATTGACCGAATATTTGATTTATAGACATGGTCAGGTATTTGGCTATTAGCAGCCAGCGTTATTGCTAAAAAGAAAAATAAAACTGAATGTTTCATTTGGGATACATAAATAAACCAGAAATTGTATACAATATTGTGAATTTATGATGAAAAAGAGGATAAATCTTTTTCTACGGTTACTTTTGACAGACAAAATTTAGACCTTGGACGTTGCAAGCTTTATAGCAAATAGAATAGCATTTAACCGTCAAAATTCATTTTCGCGGTTCATCATCCGTCTTTCTGTTGGCGCCACTATTGTAAGTGTTGCCGTAATGATCGTAACACTTGCTCTTGTTAATGGTTTCCAGGAAACGGTGAGTAATAAAGTATTTAGCTTTTCAGGACATATAAGGGTTCAATATAAACAGGCATTAAGTGGTCCGGTTACAGAAGAAATTCCGATCGAAAGAGATCCAAATGCAGAAGCAGCCATTAAAAGTGATAGTCGTGTCAGGAACATGCATCCATATGCTACACGATATGCAATGCTGAAAGGTGGAGATGCAATGGAGGGTGTATTATTAAAAGGGCTTAATAAAGAATTTGATGTTGATCTGCTGAAGCCTTTTTTAAAAGAAGGTCGCTGGATAAATTTCAACGATAGCAGCTATGCCCGTGAGGTCCTTGTTTCTGATTATACTGCAAAACGGCTGCAGATAAAAGTAAATGATAGTATAAGAATATATTTTATGCGACCTGATAGGTCAGTAAGAGGAGAAAAGATCAAGATGGTTGGTATTTACAAAACAGGGATCGATGACTATGATAAACAAATTTCCATTGGCGATCTTAAGTTGATAAGAAGGTTAAATGATTGGAAAGAAAATGAAATTGGGGGCTATGAAGTTTTTCTTCATGATTTTGATAAAATGGAAAAAGCAAGTGAAGATCTTTATGCATTGGCTGATTTTCCCGGAACATGGGATACGCAACCAATAAGAAGCATTTATCCCAATATTTTTGACTGGTTGAATTTGCAAAACCTCACCCGTAATGTATTAATAGGATTTATGGTACTCGTAGCGGTTATAAACCTTATTACATGTCTTATCATTTTAGTACTTGAGAGAATTCGGATGGTTGGAGTATTAAAAGCACTGGGTGCAACGGACTGGATGGTACAGAAAATTTTTCTTCGTCACTCTCTTATTATTACATCAGTTGGCATATTCTTCGGTGCCATCTTAGGACTTGGGTTATTGTACCTTCAAAAAGCTACAGGTTTTATAAAACTGAATGAAGAAGCCTATTATATGAGTGAAGCTGCCGTAAAAATTATTTGGTGGCAGGTATTGTTGGTTTGTGTTCTTACTTTCCTGGTTAGCTTACTTATACTAATGATACCAACCTACATTGTAAAGAAAGTGAAACCTGTAAAAGCTATACAGTTCAGGTAAAATATTTATACTAAATGGGATAAAATGATCCCCGTGGCAACCGCTGCATTCAGTGATTCAGCTTTTCCTTTTCCCTGTATTGTGATCTGAACATTGGCAAGTTTTAGCATTTCTGTATTGATGCCCTTTGATTCATTGCCAATAACAATTATTCCTTCGCTTATTTTTTCCATTTTAGTTATATCACTCCCATCCAATACGGCAGCATATATGGGTACATCATTATTTTCTATCAACAATGATTCAATATCTGTGTATTCCACTCTTACCCTGCTAATGCTTCCCATTGAAGCCTGCACTACCTTGGGACTATAAACATCAGCACACTCAGTAGTGCAAAAAATATTTTTTATCGCAAACCAATCAGCAAGCCTGATGATCGTTCCCATATTTCCCGGATCTTGTATTGTATCTAATACTAGTGATATGTTTCCTTTAATTTCCGGGTCATTCTTCCATTGTATTTTTTCAATAACAGCCAATACCTGGTTTGGAGTCGTTAGTTGTGAAATTTTTTCTAGTTCCATGTCTGATAATTCAATTACCTCTGTATGATCGCTTGCACTTGGATTTTCATCTATCCATTCTTTCAAAGCAAGGAGCTGAACTATCTTGCAATTTTCTGCTGTTATTAATTCATTCACTAATTTGGGGCCTTCGGCAATAAAGCGGTTCTCAATATCTCTAGATTTTTTCTGGCCTAAACTTTGAATATATTTGACCTGATTTTTAGTAATCATAATTTCTTTAAATTTAACATGTTAGAAGCTAAGCCACAAAGTTCTCTTACTGCCACCCTCGCTATAGCTCTTGTTATCCTTGTACTAGCTTCCTGTAAGGTTATTCCTAAAGATTATCCCATTGATAAGCCTTTCGTTTTTCAAACAAATATCAAGCTTGAAGGCAATTTTACCAAAGAAGAAAAAGATGCGTTGACATCTCAGTTAAAAAATCAGTTGGATGATAGCCTAAAAGCTAAAACAACCTATAAATTCATCTCCCTTAGATTTAAAAAAGGATATGCCGGTATTAATAGGCCCATTCTGGAGAATCCACCTGTATATGACAGTGCAAGTGCCGATCGCTCAACCATCTTCATGAAGGCATTGCTTAACAAATTTGGGTATTTACGCAATTCCATTTCCTATACTAGAATTATAGATACCATACCGATAAAATCCGATTCAACACATCCTCAACTTCGAACTACTGTAAATTTTAGTGTAACACCGAATCAGCTTTTTAGAATGGATTCAATTAGTCATGTGATCAATAATTCTGAGTTGCAGGCACTGACCGATGCTTCGAAATCAAAAACGATTATAAAAAAAGGCGACGCATTTGCACAGCAATTGGTCTCCGAAGAGTTGAACAGGCTTGTTGAACTCTACCGGGAAAACGGGTATTTAAAATTTAGTTTTGAAGAGCTCTCCGGAGTTTGGGATACACTTAACCTTTCAATACTTCGACCAACTATTGATCCGTTTGATATAGAAATGCTGGAGGAATTAAGAAGAAGACGTGATTCACCAACTACAGATATCGAAATAAGATTAAGACCTGGATACAATGTTGACAAGATGAAAAAGTATTTCGTTGGTAATACAACAATATATCCTGATTTTACTATTCTCGATACAGCAGGTAAAACGCCAACAATATTTGTATATGACAGCAATCTCACCTTTATCACTTACAGAAATTTATTCAGGAAAAAATTTGTTGCGCAAAACATATATTTCAAAAAAGGGGATCTTTATAATGAAAGAAGATTTGTAAAAACAATTAACCGCTTTAATACCCTGGGAGCATGGCGTGTTGTGAATGTGGAGCAAATACCAAGAGATCCGGGAGATACCGTTGATGTTGAATTATACCTGAGCCCTGCTAGCAAATATTCTTTTACAGCAAATATCGAAGGAAGTTTCAATAGTACGAGCTCGCTGGACATAAGGCAGAATGTGCAACAAAATCTCTTGGGGCTTGGCGCAAATCTGCAGTTAACTAATAACAATTTTGGCAAATCCGCTAACAGATCTTCTACGATTGCACGATATACTACCGAAGTAAGTCCCAACGGAGAATTTGTAAAAACTATCCAAACCAGTATTAGCCATACGATCGTTTTTCCAAAGCCTATACCCAATTCAAAATGGATACCTGAAAAATTCAAAGATAATTTCAGGACCAATCTTTCATTTGCATTATCAAACACTGAGCGAAAAGATTTTTTTAATCTTACTTCATTGGATCTAGCATGGGGTTATAATACTGTATGGAAAAACAAATCTGCCTATGTAAAATTTCCTAATATTGAATTTGCACATATCATAAAAAGAGATAGCCTCATTGATTTTTTAAATGAAAACCCATCTCTTAAAACAGTTTTCCCCGAAAATGGAGTGGTATTTTCTATACAATCTGGTTTTTCTATTCGTGGCGGAAGGAGAAAGGCCTCACAAATATTCAGAGTTAATTTCGAAGAATCCGGCTTGTTAGCCAGTCAGATCAATATAAAAGTGCTTGATAGCCTGTTCAAGTTTGTTAAGATCGATGCAGAATTCATCAGGAATATGCAGCTTGCAGGAAAAAAATCTTTTGTAATTCGGGGCTACGTTGGAGCAGGTTTCGCTATGACAACAAGAGGAAGACCAACAAATCCACAAATGCCTTACTTTAAACAATTCACCGCCGGCGGTCCCTACAGCATGCGGGCATGGGGCTTACAATTATTGGGCCCAGGTTCCACATTAAAAACAAGAGATTCTGTCCCTATTAGGTTTGGAGATTTTCAATTTGAAACAAACTTAGAATATCGTTTTCCATTAGTAAAATTATGGGGATATGATTTCAGCAGTTGTCTTTTTGCGGACATTGGAAATGTTTGGTTCCTAAGAAAAAATCCTGATTTTCCAGACGGCACTCTTACAGGCAAAAAATTTTTTAAAGATATGGCTGTTTGCGTTGGCACGGGGCTTCGCATGGATTTTGGTTTTATAAAAATAAGATTGGATTATGGCTTAAAAGTAAAGAATCCAACTCCTCAACCGGATAAGGTTGCTAGTCAAAATATATGGTTTTATAAAAATAAGATTGGATTATGGCTTAAAAGTAAAGAATCCAACTCCTCAACCGGATAAGGTTGCTAGTCAAAATATATGGTTTTATAATTTTCCTTTTGACGGCATTGTACAACTGGGTATCAACTATCCATTTGCATTCTGATATTTTTTATCTCATTTTCCCATTCAGTCATTGTCTTTGCACCATCAAGTTTTGAATCGCCAATTCTTGTCCGGCATAAGCTGCTGAGGTATGCGCCGCAACCAAGTGCTTCTCCAAAATCATTTGCAAGACTTCGGATATAAGTACCGGTAGTACATACAACACGAAAAAAAACAACGGGCATTTCAATTTTAGTTATTTCAAACTCTTTTATAACAATTTTTCTCGGGTCTATTTTAACCTCTTTTCCTTGTCGTGCTAATTCATACACTCTTTTACCGTCAATTTTTATTGCCGAATGTGCTGGCGGGATCTGCATTATCTCACCAGTAAATTGTTTTGTGGCGTTTACTATTCCCTCATTTGTGATCAAATTAATGTCTTTAAAATTGATAGGTTCGCTTTCAAGATCATAAGTAGGTGTGGTAGCGCCAAGAGTTAAACTACCAGTATATTCTTTTTCCTGCGCCATAAATTCATTTATTCTCTTGGTGAATTTGCCTGTGCACACGACCAATAAGCCTGTTGCTAATGGATCGAGGGTACCTGCATGTCCCACTTTTTTTATACGAATTAAATTCCTGATCTTTCTTACCACATCAAACGACGTCCATTCAAGTGGTTTGTCAATTAATAACACTTGTCCTTGTTCAAAAATAGTTATCGGCTTATTCATTTCAGCAAATGTACTAGATTGCCTGTCTTGCTTTCAGCTCAAGGTATTTATTTACGGTATTTACCGTAAGATTTTCCGGAGTGGTAAGAATAGAAAGTATTCCGTGATTTTGAAGTTCTTTTACGATCATTTTCTTTTCATGCATAAATTTTTCAGCCACTGTTTTTACATAAACACCTTCAATATCCTTTGCCTTTTTTGCTGCCAGGTCTTTTAAGCCAGTATTCTCAAAAAAGACGACTAACAATAGATGATGTTTTGCGATCATGCGGAGGTAGGGCAATTGACGTTGCATCCCTCCGAAAGATTCAAAGTTTGTAAATAAGATCAACAAACTTCTATTGCGAACATTTGCTCTCACTTGCTTGTACAACATCTCGAAATCACTTTCTAAAAATCGTGTTGTTTGATTATAGAGTAGCTGTAAAACATTTTGAAGTTGCGTAGCTTTTTTATCAGCCGGAAGAATGGTTCCGATCTTTTCTGCAAATGTGATAAGGCCAAAACGATCATGGCGGCGCAAACTTACATTACACATTACCAGGGATGAATTAATTGCATAATCAAGTAAAGAGAGATTATCAAAAGGCATTTTCATCAGCCTTCCTTTATCTACTATACAAAAAACCTGTTGCGATCTTTCATCTAAATAATTATTTACCATCAAGCCACCTTTTCTTGCAGTAGCTTTCCAATTAATAATTCTTATATCATCACCCCGTGTATATTCTTTTACATGTTCAAATTCAAGGCTGAGCCCCAGCTTTCTTAATTTCTTTGTTCCGGCTTCGTTTGTTTGTGCATCTCTCGCAATAAGATCATATTTTCTCATTTGGAAAAAAGAAGGATAAACAGGAACCATTTGCCGGGCCGTTGAATCAAATCGCCTGCTGATAAAACCAAGCGATGAACTTACATAAATGATGAGATCTCCGAAATGATACTCCCCTCTTTCAACAGGTCTCAGGAAAAAATCAAATTTCTTTTCCTGTCCGGCTCTGAATGTTGTTTCAAAAAAATTATTTCTTGATTGAAACTGGTCGGGTAATTCATCAATAACCTGCATCTTAACGGTAAATGGATATGTATTTTTTACCAGTAATACAACAGGATTCCTATCTCCATTGCTTAATCGTTCTGCAATGATCCTGTTGGCAACTGGTTTACTCCTGAATGCAAACAGGAACATACCGTCTGTTACAAGCAGCAATAAAAAAACAGCAAAGATCACTTTGACGGGTTCAAAAAATACCGGGTAAAAAAATGAAGTAAGAAATAAAATAACAATAATACCACAGGTCCAAAAAAAACGGTTATTAAAGTACAAGGTCTTTAACCAAAAATTGGCGATAAGCCATAGTGCCCCACCCGCAAGTATTAAAAGAAAAAGTAACATGCTTAACGCGGAATTTCAATTGACTTAATGATTTTTTCGATCAATTCATCGGCAGTGATCCCTTCCATTTCTTTTTCAGGAGACAGAATGATACGATGTCTCAGTACATGAGGCGCTACTTCAATAATATCTTCCGGTGTAATAAAATCCCTCCCTTTGATGGCGCCCATTGATTTTGCAGCTTTTAAAATATTAAGTGATGCTCTTGGCGATGCACCCAAATAAAGCGAAGGATTGTTCCTTGTTTCATTTACAATTTTAGCAATGAACTCAAGTAGTTTAGTCTCCACATTTATTTGCATGATTGTATTTCGGTAAGTATCTATGTCTGCTGCCGATAATACTTTCGGAATATCTTTTAAAAGATCTTTTTGATTTAGGTGATGTTGCCTTTCAAGTATCGTTACTTCTTCCTGCAATGAAGGATAACCAATATCGATCTTAAAAAGAAAACGGTCAAGTTGTGCTTCAGGCAAACGATAAGTACCCTCCTGCTCGACCGGGTTCTGGGTTGCCAAAACAATAAATGGCGGTTTCATAAAATAGGTGTGCCCATCAATTGTCACTTGTCTTTCTTCCATTACTTCAAACAAAGCAGCTTGTGTTTTTGCAGGGGCACGGTTTATCTCATCGATCAAAACAATATTACTGAAAACAGGTCCGGCTTTGAATTGAAAAACTCCCTCTCCGGGATTAAAAACTGAAGTACCCAATACATCAGAAGGCATCAGGTCCGGTGTAAACTGTATTCTTGAAAAATTTACATCAATGATCTTTGCAAGCAGCTTTGCACTTAATGTTTTTGCGACACCCGGAACACCTTCTATCAAAATATGCCCATCAGATAACAGGCCTGCGATCATCAGGTCAACCATCTTGTGTTGGCCAACTATTACCTTGCCAATCGTGTCGCGAATTGCATTAACAGCTTCGTTCAATTTTGTAAGATCCGTTCTTTGCTGAAAAACTGTTTCTTCCATAATTTATTTTTTAAAATACTCTTGTATAAGATTGTGTAACTCGAGTAAGCGTATATCACTAATATTATCTGACCGGTCTGCATCATCCATCAATTGTAACAGGTGTTTCACTCGTGTTTCCGGCACACCACTTTTTCTTGACAAAGCCTCAGAAAATTCATTATTCAAACTTTGTGTGTTTAAATAATAACTATTCCTTACATGTTCAAGAAAATAGGTAAACATTTTCAGAGCGATATTTCTGTTATCTTTTTTCTGAAGATAAAGCCTGCCAATCGTTTCCGTATAAGATATAGTAGTATTATTATTAAGAATTCGTTCTGGCACAAACCGCTGTCTTCTTCTTCCTCCAAAAGCAATAAAGATTAACAACGCAGCAAGTGTCAATAGAAAAGCGTAATATAAAGGAGGTTGCTTTTTAAAAAAATTGACGATAGAAAAATCTCCGTCAGAATTCCTTCTCAACCTGTAAAAATTATCCCAATAAACCGAGCTGGTCTCCGCTTTGAAATAAGAAAAAGCTTTTTCAAGATACTCTTTGTTGTTACCGGTAAGTAAGAAATAATTGCTGAACGCTGCCGGGGCTATGTGCAGGATAAATTTCCCCTGCCCATGATCGATAGCAATGAAATTAGATTTATTATTCTCATTGTATCCCAATTCTTGTGTGACTAACGTATCATATGAAAGTACCTTATTATCAAAAGGAACAAAAAAGAAACCATAATTCTGCTTATCCACTTTAGCTTCATGGGCCAATGAAAGCCAGGTATCTTTCTTTTCCATATCGTATTCACTTTGGGCAAATAAAGCAGAAAAGTCAAATGAAATTTTTGCACCAAGCGTATCAACCAATTTTTCGTCGATATATTCTGCACTTATAAAAAGAGTATTTCCATTGGCTACATAATTCATCATGTTTTCCATATCATTATTGTTCATGAAAACTGTTTTCGCAACAATAATGTATAGTGATTTATCATAATTGATCTCATAGCGCAACTTGGAAAAAGGTTTATCAATAACATCAGTAATCCCATAATTGAAAAGCGAATTGAGATAGTGATAAGCAACATACCCTCCCATGGGTTCCTTGTCCTTATACCCGTATTTTGGATCCAGCCTGGGAATTCGTACTCCCTGGTTTGATTTAAAGCAACCACTGAATATTACAAGACATGTAAAGCCCGCAAGAAAGAATTTATATGTTAATACTCTGTTCAATTACCTTAAATTATTTTTATTAAACTGCGTGAACCTGCCCTGTATTTGCTCAAATAATCTTTCATCAACCGGGTATTCGCCGTACCATACATATTCGTATTGTAGCGTAAGCGAAGCAAACTCATTTGCAAACTTGTGTCGCCTTACTTCCATTACATATTCATAATTGGTCTTATTAGAATTTATTTCGATAAGCTTTTTTTCAGATAAGCGTTGTAACGCCTGCAGGTAAAGGTATCGGACAGCAAGCCTGTAATTACCATTTCTTATTGCATTGCGAAGAAGTGAGTCTGGGTCGCTTGCATTTTCTTCTTCAACCACTGCTATATCTGATGCAATATTTTTCCGGCTTCGTGAAAGGAATGAAGAGTTGCTTAAAAATAACCTGTAAACAAGATAAGCGAATAAGCCTATTGCAAGGATCCAAAAGATGATCCCAAATATTGAGCTAAAAAAATCAGAGCCACTAAGATCAACCCTGCGCCGCGGTTTCTGCACCTTAAATTGTGTAGCTCTCAAAAGACTATCCATATACCTTTTGTAATAAAACCCTTTGTCAGAATTCACAGCCAGTAAGCTATCAGATTGAATGGCCCGGAATTCTCTTTTTAAAGTATCAGGATAGTAGGTTGTCTCTTCCTCCACATCTGTTGTTGACTCGTAATCATCAACTGTTGCGGTAGAGGTATCTGTACTGACTTGCGCATGGATGCTAAAAGAAAATAATAATCCTGCAAGTAGTATAAGAAACTGATATGATAATTTATTTTTCAAATAACAAGGGACTTGGATACGGATGGATTCAATCGCTTCAATTTTCTTTCCACCAGGATTGGGTAAATAATAAAATACCATACAACAAAGCAAAATGAACTACCAAGTATCAGTAAACTTGCCCATACCGGCATGCCCCCTTTTCCATCTTTATCAAAAGTTTCAGACATAAGATGAGTAATATAGCTTTCAAGAAAAGCAGCGCCAAGAGTCATCGGAACAAAAATGATCATGATCTTAACAGCATCTTTAATTCCAGTTTTAAATGAGCTAAGCCGCGAATAGGATCCTGGAAACAAAATACTTTTCGCAATAATAAAACCCGCTGTTGCAGAAATGATCATTGCAGATATCTCCAATGTGCCGTGAACCCAAATAACCAGTACAGATTTTATACCAAGTCCTTTTGCAAAAAACATATACTGAAAACAACCGAGCATTACACTGTTAGTAAACAATAAATGAAGTGTGAGAACGCCAAAGAACAAACCAAATATGAACATGAGAAAATCGATCTTCACATTGTGATAAAAGAACCACATAAAGGTTGAAAAATAGCCGCCCTCGCCTGTATTTTTATAAACACCAAAAGGATCGCCATTGGCAATATTATCTTCTGTCATTGCCACATAATCTTCACCAAGCACTCCTTTTACAAATTCATAATCACGCATCGATGATATGATACCCATGGCGCAACAAACTGCAAACACGATAAAGGTGAAAAGAAATGCTTTGTGATTTTTCCGAATAACCATCGGCAATTCGATTTTCCAAAAACTTACAAGCCGTGAATATTTTTCTTTTTTATTTTGATAGATGGATTGATAAATAGAAACTGCCAGCCCGTTAATAAGTCTTGTTACTTTGCTGTGCGGATAAAACGTCTTAGCATAAGCAAGGTCATCAACAAGTGTGGTGAACCTGTTTGCCATTTCATCAGGATCCTGGGTTTCGAAATGCTCATATTCCTGCCATTTCTGTGCATTCTTTTTAATGAACAAGGCTTCACGCATAAATATTAAAATGGTTCTTCAATATTAAGAAGTAATTTCTTAAAGCTGTCTTGTAATTCCTTGTTTTTATTTTACACAGCGGCCTTTTTATCCCACAGTTTTTGGTATTTTGCAATTATAGTATGCCGGCAATTCAAATCAATACTCCTTTTAACATTGCCCTTGATTTTGAAGTGGCAGCCCTTCACAAAAGGATACTTGCATATCTCGCTGATGTTATTGTCCTGGTTATTTATGCCTGGGGGATGAAAAAATTTTTGGATGAAATTCTCCAGATAGAGTATAACAGGTATGGGATAGATATTCTACTGGTATCAATCCCAATGTTGCTTTATGCTTTCGTTTGTGAATTAAGTATGCACGGACAATCGCTCGGGAAAAAGCTGCTTGGCATACGAGTGATGAGTCTTGAAGGTGGCGAGCCGACCGTAAGCCAATACCTGCTTCGCTGGGCCACCCGTTTTTTTGAATGGCCGCTTGTTTTCGGATTTGTACTTCCTAATTTTTGGGTGATCTTCCAATTATTCTTTGTTGGTTTTTTGGGAGTGTTTGTTGTGATCATTATTGCGGTTTCAAAATCAAACCAACGGCTTGGCGATCTTGGCGCTGGAACGGTGGTTGTAGACACCCGCATAAAAACTTATTTACACGAAACTGTTTTTCTGGATATTTCACACAAGGATTATAATGTTCAATTTCCTGAAGTGATGAAATTAACCGACCGTGATATAAATACAATAAAAAGTATTCTTGATGTGGCTGCCCGGAAAGGAGATTTTCAACTTGCTGCAAATGCTGCGGATAAAATAAAAAATCATTTGAAAATACAAAGCCCCATGTCCCCCTTTGATTTTCTTGAGAAAGTCCTGATGGATTACAATTATATTTCGACGAAATAAAAACGATCTCAACTTCCACCCACCATTATTGTAGCTGCACCCATTGATAATATGGCAAAAATCATAAAGACGAGACTTATTATCATTAATATGCCCATGTAGCGATAAAGTATTTTTAAATTTTGAAATGAGCCATTCAATGCATCCTGGTCGTTTGAAACAAGTGCAGCTTTCATTTTGTTGGCAAATCGCAATAAAAAATAATAAGGGAAAAAAGCGATCACTGCACATATAATATAGAAAATGATCATGCCAATTCCCATGATATTCTTTAGGCTATTGGAGTTATATCCGCTATCAATCTGACTCATTGAACTTGCCATATTTGCAAAAACAAATGACATAATAATTCCATAAACGATCATCAGTCCAAGAAAAACAAATCCACAAATAGCGAGAAACCTTGCCCATTTGGCCGCTTCAGATAAGTGACTTTTTGAAATATTGTCGATCCCCAAGCCAAACAAAGAAGTATTTTGATCTTGTTCCATATTTATGTTTTTATTAATTGCAAAAGTATTTGAGCCAACGATTATCACGGTGCTAACCATGAGAATGGAGCGTATGGGATGTTTCTTAATACCCAAAATGAAACAACCACAATTACAACTGTAAATGAAAAAGCCGATTTATAAATAAATGACGAAGAAGATATTTTTTTACCCCACGTAAAAGCCAATATAAAATATATGATCAGAGGCAGAAATAAAATAAACAACAGGTTATAATCAATAGCAGTCAAGATATGTCCATTCAATAAAGCATGAAACGAACGTTGCACTCCGCAACCAGGACAATATAATCCTGTCAATTCATGAAAAAAGCATTTCGGTAAAATGCCATTCTTTGGTTCAACAAAAAAATAAAGCAGCAGGATGGCACCTGCTGCAATAATTAAAATAGAAATTCTAAAAAATCTATTATTCATTTAAGAAATCAATTCGACATTGAACCTGCTGCACCAAGGAAGCTTACCCCCATAACAAATACGAACAACACATAAAGCAGTATAACACCAAGCCCGATCCAGAAGCCTAACTTGGTCCATTTTGCAGCTTCTCTTCTTGATTTTTCTGCGCCTTCATTATCGCCAGCTTGTTGCTTAGTATTAACCTGTGCAGCGAATATGATACCTACAACTCCAAAAGGAAGACAGCAAAGTAAGGTTACTAATATGGCTTCTACGAGCCAGTTTTCGCTAAACGGGCCCTTCGGTCCGGGAGGAGCCATGTTTAAATTTTCCATGATGTTAGTTTGGTTTTAGAATTTTTAAAGCATAAATATAATGAGCAAATTTTAATATGCAATAGCAAATAGAACCCTTTCTTTACTTGGCTTTCCACTTAAAATGCACACTCCTTGCTCCTTGGGATTGTTCGAAGGGATACAACGAATGGTAGCTTTTGTCTTATCTTTTATTTCAGCTTCAGTTTCTGCCGTACCATCCCAATGCGCAGAAACAAAGCCACCTTTTTCATTGAGTGTTTTTACAAATTCATCCCAACTATCAACTGAAGTAATATGTTCCTCACGATATTTCAAAGCATTGTTATAAAGATTTTGCTGGATCTCATCAAGCAATTTTGTTATATGATCCGACAATCCTGAAATAGGAATTTGCTGTTTTTCTTTTGTGTCTCTTCTTGCCAATTCAACAACATTATTTTCCATGTCACGAAGTCCCATGGCAAGCCGCACTGGTACACCTTTCAATTCATATTCAGCAAACTTCCATCCCGGTCTTGTGTTATCATTATTATCATATTTTACCCGAATACCAGCAGCTCTGAGTTCTTTCATTATTTCATTTGCTTTACCATCGATCACCGGCTTTGATTCCTCGCCTTTGTAGATCGGAACGATCACAACCTGGAAAGGTGCGATCTTTGGAGGCAATACAAGACCCTGGTCATCGCTATGCGCCATTACCAATGCACCAATCAATCTTGTGCTTACTCCCCAACTCGTAGCCCAAACATATTCCTGTTGATTTTCTTTATTCAAAAATTTTACTTCAAATGCTTTTGCAAAATTTTGTCCCAGGAAATGCGAAGTACCGCACTGTAATGCTTTTCCATCCTGCATCAATCCTTCAATGCAATATGTATCGATAGCACCGGCAAATCTTTCACTTTCAGATTTTACACCTCTGATCACGGGTAAAGCCATAAATTCCTCTGCAAAAGTTGCATATACTTCAAGCATTTTTTTTGTTTCTACAATTGCATCTTCAGCAGTAGCATGTGCAGTATGACCTTCCTGCCAAAGAAATTCTGCCGTACGCAAAAACAATCTTGTTCTCATTTCCCAACGCACCACATTTGCCCATTGGTTGATGAGCAATGGAAGATCACGGTATGATTGGATCCAATCTTTATAAGTATGCCAGATAATGGCTTCACTTGTCGGACGAATGATCAACTCCTCTTCGAGTTTTGAATCAGGATCAACCATTAAGGTTCCTTTTTTATCAGGGTTTGCTTTTAAACGATAGTGAGTAACAACTGCACATTCTTTTGCAAAACCTTCCGCATGACCTTCTTCTTTCTCTAAAAAACTTTTAGGTACGAACAAAGGGAAATAGGCATTTTGATGACCAGTATCTTTAAACATTTTATCCAAAGCATCTCTCATGTTTTCCCATAACGCAAACCCATAAGGTTTAATTACCATACAGCCACGCACTGCAGAATAATCAGCTAATCCACCTTTTAAAACAAGGTCATTATACCATTGAGAATAGTCTTCGGCTCTTGTTGTAATTCCTTTTGACATAAAACAGTTCCGCTAATGCGGAGATTTTAAATTATTAGAAATAGATCAACCGAGTTACAATGATTAATGGAGCGTCGCAACAAAAGATCAATCAAGAAACCGATGCCGGCTCAATAAAAATCTTTAACAATAAAAAATAACGAACGGTTGAATCTTACGTTTTAATTAACAACGGATTTCCCAATTTTACATTGAGCGGCAAAATATTTGATGCTCAAAGATATGTGTCGGAAATCCGGCGCAAATGTAGTAACTTCATATTTATAAACCACTTAAACTCCCTGCCATGCAACGTCAAATTTTACTTTTGGCAATTACCGCAGCAGCGTTAAGCAGTTGTACAACCGCATACAAAACTGGGCAAACTCCAGATGATGTTTATTTTTCTCCTACCCGTCCGCAGGACGAATATGTACGTGTAGAAGAAAAAGAAGATAATCAGTATCGGTATGATGACGAATATTATGATGATCGTTATCTGCGTATGAAAGTACAGAACCGTTCACAATGGAGTTCTCTTGATGATTGGTATGCCTATGATCGTTATGGCTATCGTATGAACTCTTATTACGGGACTTATTACAATCCCTACACCTCATGGAATTATCATTACAATCCTTATTGCCGTAACAATGTGATCGCTTATCATCCAGGGTATGCAGGGCAAACGAGTGTGGCTCAAAATGTTCAAAAACCAAGAACTTTCAACCTGGCTAGTTATACAGGCACAACTTATAATAATGCTAATAACAGTGTAAAAATGAATTCGTATAAAACCGGTATGGGAAGACCTGTTTATAACAACAAGAATTCAAATAATGGATTTAGCAATACGCTCAAACAAATTTTTAACAGCGGGACTAATATTAATAGCAGCAGCAATAATTCATATTCACCTTCATCAAGAAGCTATACACCTAGCTCAACACCGAGCTCAAGTTCATCAAGTAGTAGCAGCGGTTCCAGTTCATCTGGAAGTAGTGGTGGTGGTGCATCCCGTCCGAGCAGAGGTGGCAATTAAATCATAAACATGAAGCAGGATAAACAATCGAAGCATTTTTTGAATGTTTCCTGTTTCATATTATCTAAAACTTTTTTATAACTTCTATATGAAAAGAAAAATCTACACAATCATTTTTCTTCTTTCCTCATACATATCTTTTTCTCAATCACCTGAAGACGCATTACGATTATCGTGGTATCAATTAAAAGGCACCGCAAGGAACCAGGCAATTGGAGGCGCAATGGTTTCACTAGGCGGCGATGCAACAGCAAATCATATTAACCCGGCAGGGCTTGCATTTTTTAAAACTTCAGATCTTTTTCTTACACCCGGTCTTCAGTTTGGAAAAACTAAAAGTATGTTCAGGGAAACAAATAGTACCGCAGCAGGTGAAACTAAGTTTGATCTTGGAACATCAGGCTTTGTATTTGGCGGTTTTGGTAGAAAGGCAAAAAATTCATTTGGGATAACTGTTACACAACAAGCCAATTTTAATTATAACACTTATTATAAAGGAGTAAATGATTACAGCAGTTACGGGGAGCCGCTGGCTGATGAATTTGCTGCTTCTGGTCTTACAATAGACCAGGCATTATTATATACTTCAACTATTTCCATACCAACAAAGATGGCTTTATACACTTACCTTGTTGATACAGTCAATGTAAACGGTGCTTTGCAAGTAATAGCTCGTTCTGAAAATCCTTCGTCAAGAAACCAGGAAAACATGGTAGAATCAAGTGGAGGTATTACAGAAATTAATTTGGGATGGGGGTCTGAGATCAGTAAAAAATGGATGGCTGGGATCAGTTTGGGAATAAATATAATTAATCAAGAGCGCAGAACTTATTTTCATGAATCAGATGCAACAGGTGATGATGACAATGATTTTAACTTTTTAACATACGACGAGACATTTACTTTAAAAGGATATGGACTGAATTTTCGCGGAGGATTAATTTTCCGGCCAAAAGAATACATACGTTTAGGATTAGCGGTCCACTCTCCCACATGGATGCCATTAAAAGAGACAACGAGCTCAGGATTTGCCGCTGACCTTGAGAATTTGTTTGGTGCAGGGCATGGTTACGACAGCGTAGGTATGGCAACCATTACTGGAGCAAGCGACAAGATCGAGAGCCAGTATCAATTGAATTCTCCAACCAAGATCATGATCAGCGGTTCTTATGTTTTCAGAGAAGTGGAAGATACAAGAAGACAAAAAGGGTTCATTACTTTAGATATCGAATATACTAATTACAAATGGATGAGTTATGCCCCATATGATGGAGAGGTGAATTCATTTACAAAAGCTCCTTACGAGCCTTATAATGAAGCAATCGATGCAGTGTATAAAGGGACTTTCAATTTCCGGCTGGGCGGCGAATTAAAATTTAATACTATAATGGCCCGTGCAGGCTTTGCCTATTATACAAGTCCATATAAAGAAGAAGAACTAAAAGCAAGAAAGATGTTTGCAAGTGGCGGACTTGGTTATAGGCATAAAGGGGTGTTTATTGATCTTACTTATGTACAACGTTTAAATAAAGATGTTAGCTTCCCGTACCGTGTTAATCCGCCAAGAGCCAATACTTTTGCCGATTTGAAAGATAATGGCGGCAATGTGATACTCACAGTTGGCTTTAAGATCTGAGTCGCAATCATACTAACTTGTTTGTCAGAAGGAGCTCCATTTACCGGGGCTCTTTTTATTTGCAAGCCCTCCATGATTAAAAATACTTTATAATTCAAGAAATGTCATTGATACAATAACAACCTGCCGGCCGGCCGGCACGTACAAAATGTATAACATTAATTGGTTGACGTTCAAAAAGCGATTTTTTCCAAATAACGCTTTATATCATAAATTAGAGTTTTGTGGGCCATAAAAATTCGACACTCTATAATATTCAAACATGGGTTTATTTTCGACCTTGCTGCATATTTACAAAAAGTCTCAGGCTGACACAATTAATGAACTCAAGAATGAGCTACAACAAAAACGTGGCTTTACAAACTTTTCTAAGCTTGACTTTGCAAACTCTAATTATCAAAATATCCTTGACAATGAAGTTTATTCCAAACATGCAATCTTTTATCTTATAACACAAACTCATGGCAACTGGACAACTATCATAGAATTAAACGTTAATGTTGACAACCCTTTTTATTTGTACGACCTGACAAATATCTTAAGCAAACAGCTTGACACTTACGCTTTATCATTTCATTTGCATGATGATGACGTTTTGTATTACAATCTGGATAAACAAGGAGAATCGCTTGACGGCTACAACAGCGACTACCAATACTTTTTAACAGAGCCTGCTGACAAAGAAGAAGTTTTATCACAAAGGCATATACCAGAGAGTTTTTCAATTATTCTTCCTGCGACAAAGAACACTGACGGCTTAAACAAAATATTAAATGAAGGCTATTGGGAGGCCTTTGACAATAACGAATTAGACGAAAATGGAGTGCCAGGTGAGGACAAATATTTTATTGATGAACAAGATAGATTTGAAAGAATAGGGAAGTATTTAGAGATTTATAGCAAGGACGATTACCCGTTTGTTGATTGGCTTGGCAACTTGACGAAATTGAGTTTATCAGATTGCTATTTATTAAAGGCTGAAAGATAACTTTCCGTCGAACAACATAGGATTCGGTTTGATAATATAGCTGGGCAACGAATAACGCCAAGCAATTGAATAAGCAATGAACTTTTATTTTTAAATTTAGCAGCGGTTACGGGCTGACGATTTTCAAATACCGCCACATCGACAAGCCCTGACGTTATGCAAAAATAATTTTCTCGTTAAATAAAAAAGCGTCCCGGACTTCGGAACGCTTTCTTTTCTCAGAGCAGTTGGTTTCGGTAGAATATTTTTTTTTGCTGCAACCCTGCTTTTAGCAAAATTGCAAGCTATCCTTTTATCTTAATTTCAATTCGACGATTCTTCTCTCTTCCTTCTTTAGTGTTGTTGTCGGCAACAGGTTGAGTGGATCCAAATCCTGCTGTCACCAATCTATCGGCATTAATTCCTTTACTTACCAGGTATTTTTTGGTTGCTTCTGCCCTTCTAACTGATAATGGATTATTAACCTTATCTGAACCGATATTATCAGTATGCCCGTCAATTGTTACTTCTACATCTGGATTCCTTTTCAAATAAGCAACAACTGTATCCAATATTGGTTTACCCTTTGAAAGTAAAACAGCACTTCCGGTTTTAAAGACAATCTCATAAGATTTTATTCCAATTACGGGACATCCAAAATTATCAGCTGGTCCGGCAACTTTTGGACATTTGTCTTCTTCATCATTTACACTATCGCCATCCGTATCAGGTACAGGGCAACCTTGATAACGGGCAACTCCAGCCTGACTTGGACATTTGTCTTCTTCATCATTTATACCATCTTTATCTGTATCAGGTACGGGACAACCCTCGTATTTTGCAAGTCCCGCAACATTTGGACACTTATCGTTCTCATCATTAATGCCATCTTTATCAGAATCCGGAACAGGACAACCTTCATACTTTGCTACACCTGCTACATTAGGACACTTGTCATTATTGTCAGTGATCCCATCATTATCGCTGTCTTTCGGCGCTACTACCGGCGGTGGTGGTGGTGGAATTACCACTGGCTCTTTCTTTTTAGTAATACGACCAGCAATTCCAAAAGCATGCATGAAATGATAGTTAACTGTACCCGTGGTGATCGGCACCCTGTACGTTGAGTTTATAAACAATCTGCCCTCATTAAAAAAGTTTATATTCAATCCTACTCCAAGCGGCATATATGCACCATAATATATATAATATTTTTGTGCACCGAAACCACCGATCAAATATGGTTGAAACCAATATTTATCAGAAACCAATTTGAAATGTGCAGCCCCTTCCAACTGAAACATATACCTGTCAGTTGGATCCGGATTATCGGGAAGAGGTTGATTAAGATATGCGAGGTTAAGTGAACCGGCAAAATCAATATGCTTTTTTAATCCCTTAAAATAATGCAGACCTATACCTGGGGACTTTTCCTTACCAAATTGCTTATCCCTGATAACAGCATTTAAAGAAGTGGTTCGTATTAACTCAGCGCTTTTAAAATCGTAAAGATTGAAGCTTACGCCTATCTCGTGAGATCTTATCTCATCCTCCTGGCCATAAACGACGGGTGCTATGATTATTGCAGCAAGCAGTGAAACAATTAAATGCTTCATAAAGAGGTAGTTTTGGGTTTTAACAAAAATAAAGGCTCTATGCTATATCCTGAAATTTAATATTAGTTTGATTTCCACCTATTTTTCAGGTTTTTTCTTACCGATCACTTCTACCCGTACTCTCGTAAGACCAGATTTCACAAAATCTAATTTATCTGCTGCCTCACGACTTAGATCAACTACTCTTTTCATTCTTGTATGAAGTCTGTCATTTGTTTTTACAACTACACTCTTCCCATTTCGAAGATTTGTTACCCTTATCCATGTGCCAAGCGGTAATACATTACAAGCAGCAGTCATTTTTTTATGAGAATAAATTTCGCCATTGGCTGTTTTCTTTCCATTAAAGCTATTGGAATAATAACTTGCTGTACCATATATCAGCCTGGACTTTGTACCCCGGGCTTCCATAGTATCGCCGGCAAATAAATAATTACCAGTAAATAAAAAAGAAATAATCAGAAATAACCTCATTCACCATTCTTTTTGTTAGCAAATAGCAGTTCGATCATTTTTTTGTCCTCCTCATAAATATCTTCAAAAAAACTGATACGGCCGTCGTTTGCTTCGCAGGTAAAATAACGGATATAAACAGGGATCCTTTTACGTAATGGGATACTGTGTTTCTCTTTTATTGTTAACCAATGCGTCATTGAATCAAGAGTGATCTCATTTGGCTTTGGCTTTTTCTTTTTTACACTACTGTCAGACTGGTTATTCATAATGTAATATGCCATTTTCTCCCATTCCTGTACCCGAACACATCCATGACTTAAGGCTCTTGTATCCTGTCCAAAAAAAGAACGCTGATTGGTATCATGTAAATAAACGGAGTATTTATTCGGAAAATTAAATTTTAAAATGCCAAGTGCATTATCATCCCCACTGCCCTGTATAACTTTATAAGGTATTTTCTTTTCATATTCTGCCCAATCGACTGAATCAGGACTTACTTCTTCATTTTTATAATTCAAGAGCATATATCCTTTCTTCCTAAGGTAACCTGTGTCTTTCTTCATGCCCGGTAATATTTCTTTTTCTATAATACTTTCCGGAATGGTCCATTGAGGATAAGTGATCAATTCAGACACAGCACTGGTAAGTACCGGCGTTCTTGTAATTGGTTTGCCAACTACTACCTTACTTCCTAATACCATAGTGTCTTTATTCATTAATCGTAAACTATATGAAGGAATGTTCACCCATATATATTTTTCGGGCAGTGAGTCCGGCAACATTTTATACCTATCCATTGAAATAGCAATGCGATTAAATTTTTCTGCATCTGATAAATTTAGCATCCTGACGGTTTGACCTCCGATCTTCCCATCAATAGTTAGCCGGTTACTCTTTTGATACTTTTTTAAAACTCCTGCCAATTGCAATGAATCCGGCTGTGCATTTAATGAATCAATGTAGCCGGTCTCAAAAAGCCTCTTCATTATTGCCGCTCTTAATTCATCTTTATTTTTATTTGGAAAAACGATCGGGGTGATTGGATTAAAATCAGCACTGTCAAGAAAATTGCCGAGGGCTTCCTTTAATAATTTATACCCTTTATGCTTAGGCTCTAAGGTTGGGATGATGACATTAAGCGATAAACCTGATGCAGCAGCATTGAATTTAGATGAAATAAACTCTTCAGTTAAAACAGAATCTTTACGAAGCGTAATGCTATCATTGGGTAATCTTCCCAATTTTATATCATGGAAAATACTTACCAACGCATCGCTTAGCATAAGATCGGCCCGGGCCCAACTGGCAGCGTCTTGTGTTTCTTTATCTTTAAATGCATCAGCAGCAAATAATTTTTTTAAGATAGCTAATTGATGTGAGTGGTAATCGCTTGGGAAAAGTCCGTACAATTTTGCATTTTCAATAAATAATAAAAGAGAATCACCCTGGGCTAACCATTTTTGAGAACTACTCCATTGCGGAACAAATGTTTTTTGCTTATACAGATCGGCAAGAACGGGTAACTGATAAAGTACAATAGAGTCATCCATTCTTCCATCTTTGGAAACAGAATACTCAAGAAAACTTTTGATCAGTTCTTTTACTTTATCATCCATTCTTTCCGGCGCTTTCACTATCACTTTTTCTTCCGGCTTACTTTTTTCCTTGCATGAGGATAAGCATAGGACAAAAATGACCAGGCAAGTGGTGATAAATCTTTGATCGTTGCAAACAAAAAAAGCTTTGGTAAGACGGTTCATAAATTTATGCTAATTTCCCTTTTCCTAATCGGACAAAGTAATGAATCGTTCTTGTTATAAAGTAATCTGTCTTGTTATTTTTTTAACAGGCTGTGTAAATCTCTCACACTCACAAATTTTAAAGGGTTTTATTGAAACAGGGAGTTTTAATGAACAAGAGTTATGGATCAAAAACGGGCACGATAGTGTGACGATAAACATTAATGCACCGTTGCATTTTAATAAAAAAGGGGAAACTTTTTTGGTTTTGTTTGCTTTACCTAACGGCAACAATATCGAATGGACAAAGGGAAAGAAAATGAAACCCGGCGATGACTGGCATTTCGATATTCAGCATATAGCTGCACAAACACGGTATGTCAGAAACCTTGATAAAAAGGCTAACTATATAGTTGCATATTTAATGGCTGATAATAAAAGCTGGCCTGCATGGAAGAGAACACATCGTGGTTCATTCGATCTGATAAGAAGTTTTGTTGACAGCTTAGCTGACCGGTTCAAAGAATATCATCCTAAGATCGTTTTAAATGGCCATAGCGGAGGTGGTAGCTTTATATTTGGTTATTTGGATGGTGTTCCCAGGATCCCTGACAATATTGATCGAATCGCATTTCTTGATAGCGATTATGGATATGAAGATAATTTTCATACAAAGAAAATTACAGAATGGCTAAGAAATGAAAATCACAAATTAGTTGTGCTTGCCTATAATGATAGTCTTGTTATTTTTAATGGCAAACCATTAGTAAGCCCGACTGGTGGCACATGGTACAGGAGCAGGTTAATGCAAAGAAAACTTGCAGAAGATTTTCCCTTTAAAACAACTGCTGATACTTCTTTTATTGATCATTCTTCCTGGAATGGAAGGATCAGGTTCATCTTAAAGCAGAATCCCAATGGATTGATCTATCATACTGTCCAGGTAGAAAAGAATGGATTTATTTTTTCTCTCTTGTCTTATACAAAATTCGATAGAAGAAAATACTTTACTTATTTCGGAGAAAGAGGATATGAAAAATATATTCAAGATTAAAGGTGCTTCATAAATCCCTTTGAAAAAAGAAGTGAGAATAGTTAAATTTAACAATTAAAATTTTGATGCATGATTGAAGTGATCGTTTTGATGATTGTCATAGTAGTTGGTTTAATAATAGGAATTAGACGCTATAAAAAAATTACAAAATGGAATTCACCAAGTCAGGAGCTGATATCAAAAGGGAAAGTCATTCTTATAAAGCCAGAACATGTCGAAGTAAAAACTAGTGAACAATGGATTGAAACAGAAAAAGAATTAACAACAACTGTAATGTTGGATTCATTGATCGGTAAAGCAGGAGTTACTAACGAAAAAAGAATTGTCTCATACTTAGTTTATCAAACAATGAATGATAATAAGCTTATCAAGTATGTTAGTCCTCCAATATATAAAGACAAATCCAGTATTTTGATGACTCTATCAAATCTAGAAGTTATAAAAATTTATATAGACTCAACTAATGTGGAAAATTACTATTTTGACGTTTCAAATTTTCAGCTTTAAGGGATTTAAGGGTTTAATATCTTTGGTATCTTTTGTTCCAGCATCATGAAATCAACAAGCACCAATGCAGTAACCGCTTCAACAATAACTGGTGCTCTTAATGCAACACAAAGATCATGACGACCTTTGATAGAAAATTTTTCGACTTTTTCTGTATCCCAGTTCAAACTCTCTTGTTCCTTTGGGGTTGATGAAGTTGGTTTTATTGCTAAACGAAATACTAACTCGTTCCCATTTGTAATTCCTCCTACTACTCCACCGGCATGATTAGTTTTTGTCTTACCACCCATTTCAAGAATAGCATCATTGTGTTCGCTGCCAAACATTCTTGCAGCGGCAAAACCAGTTCCGAATTCAACGCCTCTTACGGCTGGTATGGCAAAAACCAGATGAGCCAATGACGATTCTACTGAATCAAACCACGGTTCACCCAAACCAACTGGCAAACCATTTACTTTACATTCAAGAATTCCTCCAACAGAATCTTTTGCATCAATTGCTTTTTGCAAACCTTTTTCAAGATCCTTTTCACCACCAATCTCTATAACTTCCGCATGAATGCTAACCTCTTTCATCAATTTTTTTGCGATACCTGCCGCGGCAACTATTCCTGCAGTTAATCTTGCACTGAAATGTCCACCGCCGCGATAATCTTCATTACCGGCAAATTTTTGATGCGCTACCCAATCAGCATGTCCCGGTCTTGGAATACTTCTTTGCTTAGTATAATCTTCGCTTCGTATATTTTTATTTTCAAATAGTATAGTAATTGGGAATCCAGTTGTTTTTCCGTTAAACAAGCCGCTTTTAAAAATTGGAAAATCATCTTCCTGTCTTGGTGTAGTTCCCTTTTGTTTTCCACCTTTTCTTCTTTCAAGATCAGGAAGTAAATCTTCTGGTGATAATGATAATCCAGCAGGACAACCGTCAATAGTTATCCCAACACATTCACCATGTGACTCACCAAAAATTGAAACTTTAAATATTCTACCGAATGAATTCAAAGCTTATAAGTTTAAATGTTGAAAGGGTAAAGATACATTTGCTCCAAGGCTTTTCAAATCATTATAAAAATCAGGATATGATTTTTTTACAGCGTATGCCTCTTCGATCACAGTTTCACTATCTGCTCCTAATGCCGCAACAGCACAAGCCATAGCAATCCGATGATCATGATGAGAATGAACATCCGCACCTTTTATAAAACCACCATGAATTATCATCGTGTCATCTTCAATGACTATCCTCACCCCCATCAGATCAAATTCATCCTGCAATGTAACAGCACGATTACTTTCTTTATGCTTCAATCGTCTTACACCCTTGATACTTGTTTCACCTTCACAATAAGCAGCCAAAGCAACTAAAGGAGGAAACAGATCAGGGCAATCAGTTGCATCAAATTCAAAACCCCGTAACCCTCCCGGATGAGCTTGTATCCCTTTTGCTTCCATCGCAATTGCTGCATTTGCATTCATCAACGCATCCATTATTTTTCTGTCAGCTTGTGTTGATGAAAGATCAAGCCCACGAATAGTAATTGAACCAGCGATCGTACCGGCAACAAGCAGAAATGCTCCACCGCTCCAGTCACCTTCAACAGTATATTGGCGAGTCGATTCTTGAGTGGATTCGCTATGGAAGATAAATTCTTTATAGTTTTTATTTTCAGGAACATTCATGCCGAATTGTTTCATTACATCTAAAGTAAGATCAATGTAAGGTTTGCTCTTAAGATCTTTTACTTTGATTGAAACATTATTTGCGCCTGCAGCAGAATAAGCCATCAATAACCCGGTGAGAAATTGAGAGCTTAATGATCCATCGACTTCAATATTTGCAGGAACTAATGGCCCCTGAACTGTTATTGGTAATTTCCCATCGTTGCTTTTGATCTTTACTCCAAGCAGCGGCATGATGTCATCAAAGAAATCCATTGGTCTTGTTTCTAAACTACCGGAACCATTAATTGTAATTTCTTTATCACTCAAAGCAACGATCGGGGTAAACATTCTTATGCTTAATCCCGATTCACCACAGTTGATCTCATTAGCAATTGGATTAACTCCCCGGCTTTGAACTCTTAACTCTAAACTATCAACTTCGATAACAGCTCCAAGTTTCTGAATAATGTCCAAGGCTGCTTTATCATCATTACTATGACCAGGATTATAAATTGTACTTGCTCCTTTCGATAATAATGCCGCAGCACAGGCTCTCTGCATTGAACTCTTTGATGCCGGCGCCTGGATAATTCCTTTCAATTGTGACGGATGTATAGTTACTTTCATAGACTCTGAATAATTTCTTCTAATTGTTTTAATGGAATTGACTTAACAACTCCTTTTCCTATTTTTTCTAATAATATATAATTCATTTCTTTTCTTTCCCGCTTCTTATCCATTTTTAAAACCTCGAACGCTTTCTGCTTATCAAAGTCTGCAAAAGTTGGTAGGCCATATCTTGAAATAAGATTCGCAACCCTTTCAGCTTCTTTGAAGCCTGTTATCTTTTGAGAAATAACAGAAGCATAAGTCATACCGATTGCTACTGCCTGTCCATGTGATAACTCATATTGATTTTCCAAGGCGTGTCCAAGTGTATGACCAAAATTCAACAACCTCCTCTCTCCTTTTTCAAACTCATCATTCTGCACCACTTTAGTTTTAATAATGGTATTACGTTGTACTAATTCACAAATACTTGTTTGTCTTGACTGATAATGTTTAAGCGATTTTGTTTCAAGCTCCTTAAACATAGTTGCATCCTTTATTGCAGCATGCTTTATTATTTCTGCAAACCCATTTTCCCATTCATTCTGTGGTAATGAATTCAGGAAAACCATATCATGCAGGATAAACTTCGGCTGGCGGATTATTCCAACCATATTTTTATAAACACCGACATCAATTCCATTCTTGCCGCCAATTGACGCATCTACCATTGCAAGTATTGATGTTGGAATAAATCCAAATGAGATCCCACGCATATAAACGGAAGCAACATAGCCAGTAATATCTGTGATCACGCCGCCGCCAACTCCAACTAAAGTAGTTTTGCGATCGGCTTCCATTTCTATCAATTGCTCGATCACTGAATCGACGGTTGATTGTATTTTAAACTCTTCGCCTGGTTTTAATACAATGCAATTCCAGTTCCTGAATTTTTTTGTATGAGCAATATAAACATTCTCATCTGTAATGATGATCGTATTATCCTTATCGACAATTTCTTTTAAATGAGAAATGCCGTAGGCCAAGTAGTAATCAACTGATGAGTTGGAAAATTTATAAGTTAGTTTCTTCATTTACTTTTATTTCACGCAAAGACGCCAAGAATTCGCAAAGGCGCAAAGATTCTTTGCAGCTTAATAAACTTTGCGGCTTTGCGTGATAAATTGATCATTAGAATTATTGCTGTACAAGAGTGCGACGCAACAGAAGCTCAATCAAGGAACTAAAGCTGGCTACACAACATCAATAACAAATAAAGAACATATCAAAAACAGAAAAGAAAGTTCAACCTAAGCCACCCCTTTAGGGGGACAGGGGGTTTAACTATTCATGATCTTATTCTGATGATTGATACTTTCCATATGCACCGCATCGAAATACTTTGTAATAAATTCTTTACTTAATCCCAGCGCATCGCCTTTTGCATAAGCCTTCTCCAGTATCTGGTTCCAGCGACTCGTTTGCAGGATCGTTACATTATTATTTTTCTTATACTCACCTATCTTATCTGCGATCTTCATTCGCTGACCAAGCAATTGTATCAGTTCATCATCCAAATGATTGATTTGCTCACGCAATTTCTCCAATGCCGTAATGAATTCTTTTTCTTCGGCAGTCTCATAACGCCACTTAATTGCATCAAGCATCTCAGCCAGTTTCTCCGGTGTCACTTGTTGCTTAGCATCACTCCATGCATTATCAGGATCAATATGACTTTCGATCATCAATCCATCAAAATCGAGGTCAATTGCTTTTTGTGCAACATCCATCAAAATATCACGACGACCACAGATATGCGAAGGATCATTAATGATAAGCATCTCGGGATTGCGACGTTTCATCTCGATCGCCAAATGCCACATCGGCGCATTGCGATACTCCGTATTTCCATATGAAGAAAATCCGCGATGAATAAGACCGATCTGTTTGATACCAGCACGGGCAACACGTTCAACAGCGCCGCTCCACAATTCAAGATCAGGATTGATCGGGTTCTTGATCAGCACCGGCACATCAACGCCACGCAATGCATCGGCTACTTCCTGCACACTAAAAGGATTCACCGTCGTCCTTGCACCGATCCACAACACATCCACATCAAAGTTCAATGCATCCTGCACTTGTTTGCCGGTTGCCACTTCAACTGTTGTTGGCAGGCCGGTCAATTTTTTTGCCTGCATTAACCATGGCAGACCTTTTGCGCCAATGCCTTCAAACATGCCGGGTTTTGTTCTCGGTTTCCAGATGCCTGCACGCAGCATATCTACTTTACCGGTTGCAGCCAGGCGTTGTGCTGTTTCTATTACTTGTTCCTCGGTTTCAGCACTGCATGGTCCACTGATAATCAGCGGTCGCTTGCCCCATGCTTTTTGTGCTGCTTCGTTCATTGTCTGTTCGATTGTTTGCATTGTTAGTATAATTTGTAAAGTTAATTTTTATGTTCCCAACTATTGTAATTCTGATAATCTTTTGTTGCGTCACACTCTTGTACGTTCGGTAATTCTATTCAGCAATTATCTAAACTGGGATTCATAGGATGAATGAGATGGCTTGGAAACTATATCCCATATACCCAATAAATCTCACACATCCCAGTTCAGACTTATTTTATTATTCTCCTTATCTTATTCGCATTCTCAATCAACTCCTGCAAATACTCATAATTCTCCTTTTCCAAACAACTCTTAAACTTTTTCAACTGCGAAATATGTTCATTCAAAACATCCAATACATTTTCCCTGTTCTGCATAAAGATGGGCACCCACATGGATGGGTTGCTTTTTGCCAACCTTACCGTGCTTGCAAAACCCGCAGATGCTAATTCAAAAATTGCATTGTCCTCTTTTTCCTTTTCCAACACCGTATTCGCCAATGCAAATGATGTGATATGTGAAATATGACTTACATATGCCGCATGCAAGTCATGAGCAACCGCATCCATTTCTAATAAATGCATCCCGATCTTTTTATACATATTCTTTGTCCACTCCAGCGCATCTTCGTCACTTTCATTAGCATTGCAAATTATAACGGCCGTATTTTCAAATGCACCATGTACTGCTGCTTGTGGACCACTATACTCCGTTCCCCACATTGGATGTGTGGCAACATATCTTCCTCTTTTAGCATGATTGCCTGCAATACTCATCAACTCAGATTTTGTTGAACCCATATCGATCAATACCTGGTTACTGATCTTATCAAGCACACTCGGCATAATTTTTACTAACGCATCAACCGGTATTGCAAGAATAACTACATCGGAATTATCAATCGCTTCATCCAGATCCATTATCTCATCAACCAATCCAAGTTCCAATGCTTTCTTTTGGTGATCTCTGTTCGAGTCGACACCAATCAATCTACTTGCAAGCCCTTTTTCATTCAATTGCAATGCAAGTGAACCTCCGATGAGCCCAACTCCAACAATCGATATTCGTTTTCTGTCTGACATGGAATTATTAATTCTTAATTTTTAATTCGTCTTATCGCCTCCTCAAACTTCTCAACCGGTGCACATAAACTCACTCTTACATATTTATCTCCCGAATCACCAAAAATTCCACCCGGCGTTATAAACACATTTGAATTGTACAACACATCATCACTCAATTCAAAGCCAGTTTTATATTTCGAAGGAATTTTTGCCCAGACAAACATTCCCGCCTGATCTTTTGAAAACTTACATTTTAAAAGATCAAGTAATTCAAAAACCTTCTCTCTTCTTTCTTTGTATACTTTATTTACTTCGTCATACCATTCTTTTCCCAGGCCCAACGCTTTTGCTGCTGCTAATTGAACAGGAAGAAACATTCCGCTATCCATATTACTTTTAAACCGAAGCACTTCTTCAATTCTTTCTTTTGCTCCGCAAAGCATTCCCACTCTCCAACCCGCCATATTTTGCGATTTACTTAAAGAGTTCAATTCGATCACACAATCTTTTGCGCCTTCAACACTCAACAAACTCATTGGATTTTCATTCAGAATAAAACTGTAAGGATTATCATGAATGATCAGGATATCATTTTCTTTTCCAAATGCAACCAGTTTCTCAAACAATTCTTTTGATGGCAATTGACCTGTGGGCATTTGTGGATAGTTTACAAACATCAACTTTACTTTCTTCAAACTCTTTTCTGAAAGCTTCTCAAAATCTGGTTCATAATTGTTCTTCTCTCTTAATTTATATTCTTTGCACTTGCCACCAGCCAGCATCACTGCACTTCTATAAGTCGGATAACCGGGATTAGGCACCAACACTTCATCGCCTTTATTCAAATAAGTCATGCAGATATGCATGATCCCTTCTTTACTTCCGATCAACGGCAAAATTTCTGTATCAGGATCCAGATCAACATTATACCATTTCTTATACCATTCACTCATTGCCTTTCTTAATACCGGCGAACCTTTGTATGATTGATAAGCATGAACATTGGGTTTTGCACTTTCATCCTGCAAAGTTTTTATCACGTCAGGGTGTGGCGGCTGGTCAGGGCTACCAATTCCAAGATTGATGATATTCTTTCCTTGCTTATTTAGTTCATCTATCTCTCTCAGCTTCTGAGAAAAATAGTATTCACCAATTCCTTCTAATCGTTTACTTGTTTCCATTTTCCTAATAATCATTTTAAATCATGAGAATCGTGGTTCTATTTCCATAATCCTCTTTTATAAACTCCATAAATTTTTAACTCTTCTGTTAATGGTTTTATCTGGTCAACTACAATTTGGAATTCATCTATTGTGTCAAACTCCATATCCGCATGAAAGCTGTATTTAAAATCACTTCCCGGAATTGGAAAACTCTGCAGTTTGCTCAGATTAATTCCTCCTTCTGCAATTTTCGTCAACACTTTTGCCAGACTACCTCTTGAATGATCAGTTTGAAAATTCACGGAAGCCTTGTTTGCATCAGCAACCGTTTGAGCTACATCCTGTCTTTGTAACATCAGAAACCTGGTATAATTATTTTTCATTGTCTGAATACCCGGAGCCAAAACCTCTAATTGAAATAATTCTGCCGCGAGTTTACTGGCGATAGCCGCAATATGTTTACTCTTATGCTGGTGAACATGTTTTGCACTTAGAGCAGTGTCTTCTGTTTCTACAAGTTTCCATTTATGCTTATCTAAAAAATCATAGCACTGTTGCAGCGCCATCGTATGTGAGTGAACTTCACGTATATCTTCCAGCTTCACTCCCGGGTTTACCAAAAGGTTTTGTTTAATCTGAAGATATATTTCACCGATTATTTTAAGGTTTGACTTTTGAAGCAGGTTATAATTGGCCAGAATACTTCCGGCAATTGAGTTTTCGATTGCCATTGCACCACCATCACTTTCCTTTTTATTGGAAGCAATTTTTATAACATCCTTAAAGGTAGAACAAGGGATCACTACTGTGTCTTTACCAAAAAACTGCTGCGCCGCCACCTGATGAAAGCTGCCTTCATATCCTTGTATTGAAACTCGTGTGTTCATATTAAAAAAACAAAACTCCCGGCTTTTGCCGGGAGTCTTTATGTTGATTTCAGTTTTTAAACTTAATACGTTTTCAACAAAAGCAATCCCGGCTTCTGGCTAAAGAAATAATAAAAATAAAACCAACGATATGCTTTTGTAATTGTCATCGTAGTCAAAAATAAGTATTCATATTTAAGAAGCAAGCCATTTATACAAAATAATTACACCAGAACGATTGTTTGTAAAAAAATAGCCACCCCGATTTCTCGGGATGGCCTCTAACGATTGCTTGCCATATGAAAATCTTAGTGTCCTGTAGTCGCTGTAGTAGTCGAAGCATCAGTTGAAGCAGGAGCTGAAGTTTCAGTTGATGTAGACGTTTCAGTTGATGTAGCTGTTTCAGTTGTTGCTGCAGATGTTTCAGTTGTAGATTCAGTTGTTGTTTTGTCATCATTGCAAGATGCAAATGCTGTTGCGATTGCCAATACGATAAAAAGCTTTTTCATGTTTCTGTTTTTTAGATTTTGTTTAAACAATAGAATTCGGCATTTATACCGGATAAAGAAAAAGGTAACCCGCCCCGAAATAGTTTTTTTTGGCTTTCTTTGGGTTACTAATTCTAAATAATTGTATTAAATCAAGCAGAGTGAACCCGGATATTAAAGAGAAAGAGTTATTGGAGGGATTGGCTTTAGGGGATAAAAAGGCAGTTGAAACCATTTATAAGGACAACTTTAATATGGTTCAAAGCTTGGTTATCAATAACAACGGCTCGGCCCAAGAGGCCAAAGATGTTTTCCAGGAAGGGATGATCGTGTTGCTGGAAAAGGCCCGGTCAGGAAATTTTGAGCTGAATTGCCAGATAAAAACCTACGTTTATTCGGTATGCCGGCGGATCTGGTTAAAAAGATTACAGCAGTATAACCGGTTCACAAACGAGGTGGAAAGCATGGTAGGAACTGTGCCGGTAGAAGAAGATGTTGAGGAATATGAGAAAAAGGATCAGGAATTTGTGATGATGGAAAAGGCGATCGGTAGTTTAGGCGAGCCCTGTAAAAGTTTGATCGAGGCATTCTACATTCAGAAG
>Ga0193738_1000258_pt1 | contig 35635 bp, 27 predicted proteins | sample L2a1metaG_FD_144927 | JGI IMG/M metagenome (GOLD analysis project Ga0193738, IMG submission 144927) | Soil microbial communities from a riparian zone of the East river system, Colorado, United States - L2a1 | ecosystem: Environmental > Terrestrial > Soil > Riparian zone | place: USA: East River... | reverse complement strand
AACCCAGCTGAACCTGACAAACAGTTTGAAATATGGAATATCTATTCGATTCATTATGCTCGTGTCAGAATTTGAAATTGTAGGTTAGCGATGGGAGAGCAGAACCGAGAACAGATAGCTTGTATGATTTCGGAATCAGGAAATTGTTGGCGGGTCTTTGATAAAAGACCGAATAAGCATTATTCCGTCCGAACAAATTATAGACAGAGAATACGAGGGAATCATCAATTTTCCTCACAACATTCCCGATAGTAAACGACAGATCCACGCGGAAGTAGTTTGGAATTCTGTATTTATTTCGCTCGGAGTAGATAGGCACAACCGTTCCGCCAACTATATAGCTCGATTCAATAGCGGTAAGCGGCCTGCCCGAGTTATAAGTCACGATCAGCGAAAATGCGCCGTTACCCAGGAGCTTTCGATCAAGAACGAGATTAAAATTGTGAGGCTTGTTGTAGCCGGATTCATACCAGCTGCCATTATTAATGGCTTCAGATCCATCACGCGATTCAACTTTCACTTGTGACTGAGAATACGTGTACGAAATCCAGCCAGTCCATTTGCCTTTTATCTTGCGGATCAATAATTCTCCTCCATAAGCTCTGCCTTTCCCGGTAAGAAGTTCTGTTTCAAGATGATGGTTCAGGAACAACGTTGGAAAGTCTTTGTACTCAACCAGATTTTCCATGTCCTTGTAAAAAAACTCAACTGAAGTCTCCCATTTATTATCCTTGAGATTGTGAAAATATCCGATTGAATAATTGTCGGCAATTTGGGGAGGAAGGTATTCATTGCTCACCTGCCACAAGTCTATCGGAGTTGGAGCCGTTGTGTTTGAGATCAAATGGATGTACTGTCGCATCCTATTATAACTTACTTTGATGGATTGATTCGACGACAAGCTTACTCTTGCCGAAATCCGGGGTTCCAATCCTCCAAATGATTTGATGGTCTTAAGCTTAGAATAATACAACGTATCCGCTATCGTTGCCGCCGTTCTTGGAACACCTGCTGCATACGTATAGACGGTATCGGCACCAAGGTGCATGTAATAGGAGTAGCGAAGCCCAACGGAAAACGAAAGGCCCTTGTTTACTTCGAAATCGTCGTTGGCGAAAAGAGCCAGTTCTAATCCGTTATTTTTGGCAGCAGACTCAGACGAAATTGCAGCATTGCCATTGTATCCCTTTATTGTTTCGGCTGCAGGAAAATAACCCACACCAGAAAAGCCGGCCACTATGGAATGTTTATCAGTAGGGCTATAGTTGACGGATTCTCCCAGTTGAAAATAGTGCAGTGTATTTGTTAGCTCTGAAGCGTCGATACCATAAGGGTCGATGAGTTTGCTTTTGAAGCGACCATAAGATGCCGACAGGGTAGGGGAAGCTTTACGGTTTGCCAGCGCTTGCCACTTGGTGCTCACCAGCTGATTATCCCATGAGTATCCAAATTGTTGTGAATATTGAAAATCGTCCCTGCTGGAGTAAAAGGAAACGTCCATGATACTGTATTCAGAAAATCGATGGCTGAGGCCTGCGAATCCGTCATAAAAGAACAAGCTGCTATTACTTACGTTTGGATCCTTAACCAACTTCAGTGCCCAGTCGGCATAAGACACCCTGCCCGACAATAAAAGTGAGGTCTTACCGGCCTTAATCGGACCATCTGCTTTAAACCGGCTGGTAATTGGTCCAACTCCGCCCTGATATCTCCACTTGTCAAATCCGCCCCGCCCTGTCCTGATCGTAAGAACCGATGAAGCTCTTCCTCCAAGATTTGCCGGTACATTTCCTTTATAGAGTGAGAAGTCATTTATAATATCCTGGTTAAAAGCAGAGACGAAACCAAGCGCATGTGAAGTACTGAACATAGGCGCATCGTTGAGCAGAATCAGGTTCTGATCCATGCGCCCTCCTCGGACGTTGAAGCCAGATGAGCCTTCTCCAACGCTGCTGACACCAGGCATTAGCTGCAGACTTTTAAGGATGTCAACTTCGCCCATCATAGTCGGAAGCGATTTGATCTCCTGGACGTTCATAGTCGTGAGTCCGCCAAGAGATTGTTTAACATTGCTGTCGAGCAGCCTCGAAGTAATAACGACTTCATCAAGTCCGGTTACACCTTCTTCCATTTCGACATCGAAGACACTGGGTGATAATATAATTAGCCTGAAGTACCGGGTCTTCATTCCGACGTGCCTTACAACCACGCGGTACTTGCCTGGTGGAAGATCAAGGATATAACGGCCGGCCTGGTCGGAATAATCGAAGTACTTAAAAGTTTCTACTGAGACAGAAGCGCCGGAAACGGGCGTTTGGGTGCCCGCAACCTTGATCTTACCGGTAACGGTTACTCTGGTCGTTGGAACGAGATCTGCGGAATCACCCAGCACCGTAGAGGGCACATTCCATTCTTGCTGAGCCGAGACCTCCGTAAAAAATAAACAAAAGACAACTGCTGCTAAAACCCGTACAGTAGAGATACCCATGCGTTATTGATCCTGTCTATAGCCCCTCGGACACCGAAAAATACCCTTTAGTTGCAACGCCACAAACCATTACTTTATGGGCGGAGTCCACTCGCGGAAGCTGTTGCCGGTAAGAAAGAAAAGCTTTCCCTTTCGTGAAAGCAGAAAGGCAAATATTTGAATTCTTTGGCTAAAACAATCGATTTCGGTGATTATCTTGTCGCCCTCCAAACCCAATAATACTATGTCCCCATATATGGCTGAATTCTTTGGTACAATGCTGTTGATCTTACTTGGAGACGGGGTAGTGGCCGGAGTAATACTGAAAGACACCAAATCTGAAAATGCAGGGTGGCTCACCATCGTTTTTGCCTGGGGTCTTGCTGTTACGCTTGCTATCTACGCTGTTGGCCGGATTAGTGGTGCTCATCTAAATCCTGCCGTCACCATCGGTCTCTATATATCAGGCAATTTTCCATCTTCGCAGGTTGCAGGCTACATCCTCGCACAGGTTGCTGGGGCTTTTGCCGGGGCTATATTGGTTTGGCTTCACTTCTTGCCACACTGGAGTCGTACAGATAATCAGGCGAATAAACTTGGAGTATTTTGTACTGGCCCGGCAGTAAGGTCGCTGCCAGCTAACCTCCTGAGCGAAGTAATTGCAACCATGGTTTTGGTCCTTGGAATCTTGTTCATTGGTGCCAACGAGTTTACCACAGGACTGAAGCCGATAATCGTAGGCGCATTGATCATAGCAATCGGTTTGAGCCTTGGCGGAACAACGGGTTTCGCGATTAATCCTGCGCGGGACCTTGGTCCACGCCTTGCCCATTTCCTGTTACCCATCCCTGGGAAAGGGTCGTCAGACTGGTCTTATAGCTGGATTCCAGTAGTCGGTCCGTTGCTTGGTAGCATTCTTGGTGCGTGGCTTTTTAATTTGCTATTTACCTAGCAAGAGTCTCTCTTATATTTTGTCAACAGCCTGGCTGATAAAAATGTTTTGCTCATGAAATATATAATAGCACTTGATCAGGGAACGACGAGCTCACGCGCTGTTCTTTTTAATGATAAGGGGGAGATAAAAGGTATCGCCCAACAGGAGTTCCGTCAGATCTTCCCGCAGCCCGGTTGGGTAGAACACGATCCTAACGAAATACTTACCAGCCAGCTGGGAGTCCTTCATAAAGTAATTCAGGAGAATAAGGTTGAGGCTTCAGCTATTTGGGCTATTGGTATCACTAACCAGCGTGAGACGACGATCATCTGGGACCGCAAAACAGGAAACGCTATTCATAACGCAATTGTATGGCAAGACAGACGTACTGCGCCTATTTGCGAAGAGATGAAATCCAATGGTCTTGAGAACTATGTGCGCGAATGTACCGGCCTTGTAATCGATTCATATTTTTCCGGAACTAAGATCAAATGGATCCTGGATAAGGTTCCTGGCGCCAAAGAAAAGGCTGCCGCCGGAGATCTCGCGTTTGGTACGGTCGATACGTGGCTGATCTGGAATCTTACGAAAGGAAAGGTTCATGCCACGGATTATTCCAACGCGTCACGCACGATGATCTATAACATACGCGAGCTGGACTGGGATAAAAAACTACTAGCAGCACTGGAAATACCTAAACAGATTCTGCCAGAAGTTAAGCCGTCATCGCATCTTTTCGGACATTGGAACTTTGATGGAATAGATATTCCTATCGCGGGTGTTGCTGGCGATCAACAAGCTGCGCTTTTTGGTCAGGCGTGTTTTGAACCTGGAATGGCAAAAAACACATATGGCACGGGTTGTTTTATGCTGATGAACCTTGGCCCGAAGATCCAACTTTCCAAAAATGGTTTGATAACCACTATTGCGTGGGGATTGAACGGTAGTGTGGAATATGCATTGGAGGGAAGCGTATTTATCGCGGGCGCCGCGGTTCAATGGCTCCGCGATAGCCTGCACCTCATCGACCAGTCAAAAGATTCCGAGTATTTCGCAATGAAAGTGTTAGGCTCTAATGATGTATATGTCGTGCCTGCGTTTGCGGGCCTTGGTGCCCCTTACTGGGACATGTATGCCCGTGGGGCGATTTTCGGACTGACCAGAGATACGGGAAAAGACCACATTATAAAAGCGACCCTTGAATCACTGGCGTATCAAACCAAAGATATTCTCAATGCAATGCAGCAGGATTCGGGCATTAAGCTTTCAAGTTTGAAGGTGGATGGTGGAGCATGCGCCAATAACATTTTAATGCAATTTCAGGCCGATATACTCGGAAGCGAGGTCGAGAGACCGGAGGTTATCGAATCTACGGCAATGGGTGCAGCTTACCTTGCAGGAATTCAAATTGGAGTGTGGAAAAAGGAGGACATTGTCCGCAACAGGAAGGTACAGAAACGGTTCAGGCCCCAGATGGAAGAGACTACCCGTAATGGGCTGTATAAAGGTTGGTTAAAAGCGGTCGAGAGAACGAAAGGTTGGGTGGATAGTGAATAAATTCCGTTCTCTGATTTATATTTATAATCCAAATTGTTGTCGTACCTGAAAACGAATGCCATGGAGAACAGCACAATTGCCGGACACTATAACGAGCAGTACTTCAATAAGTATCAAAAAGAAATGGGCGAGTTTGGGGGAAAAGCCAATCTGTTCCTTTTTGACAAACATGTACACACGTCCGATACCGTTGTGGACTTTGGCTGCGGGGGTGGATTTCTGTTACACAATCTCAATTGCCAGGAAAAGATCGGTGTGGAATTGAATCCCACAGCCCGCGAGTATTGTATCAAAGTGAATGGCATCAAGTGTTACGAATCGCTGAACGCTGTAGAAGATGAATCTGTCGACCTGATCATTTCAAGCCACTGCCTTGAGCACACACCAAACCCATTTGAATTAGTTTCGATTCTGTATAGAAAACTGAAAAACAATGGGCGGATTGTTATAGTGGTACCGTTGGACAGTCATAAATACGCATGGGTACCAAATGACATTAATAATCATTTGTACAGCTTCAGTCCCATGAATCTCGGTAACATACTCCAGGGTGTGGGATTTAAAGATATTACAGCGACGACAGTGCTTCACAAGTGGCCACCAAAATTTGGTGAGATCACTAAGATTTTTGGCTTCAAGACTTTCCAGTTGCTAAGTTGGATATACGGTACTCTTAACAAACATAACGTTCAGGTTAAGGGAATTGGTACAAAAAGACTTTAGCACAACATGGCGAACCTCGCATAATAATTTCGACCTTGAATTTGATTCACAATCAATCGCTATAAGTGCACGACTTTTCCTTTTTAAACCGGAAAGAAATTACCTCGAAGCTTGCTGGCCAGTCATTTGACCTTATTGTTATCGGCGGTGGAATAACCGGGGCGGGTATAGCACTCGACGCAGCATCACGCGGTTTGAAGACAGCCTTGATAGAAAAGGACGATTTTGCTTTTGGGACCAGCAGTCGGTCAACCAAATTGATTCATGGAGGCCTAAGATATCTCAAGCAGCTAGAGTTTGGTTTAGTGAAAGAAGTTGGTAGCGAACGAGCCGTGGTGCACCGTCTTGCCCCTCATCTTGTGGTACCTGAAAAAATGCTGTTGCCGCTTTCGGAAAAAAAAGGTCTTGGATATTGGCTTACGTCTATTGGGTTGAAAATATATGATTGGCTGGCAGGCGTCAAGCCGGAAGATCAACGGCGGATGCTTACAAAACAGCAGACGTTAAGATGCGAACCCCTTTTAAGAAAGGACGACGTAAAAGGAGGGGCGATCTATGCTGAATATAGAACGGACGACGCACGCTTAACCATTGAGATCGTTAAATCCGCAGTTAGCCACGGCGCTGTTGTATTAAGTTATGCGGCGGCGTCGGACTTTGTTTATAATGATGATCGGGTAGCCGGAGTGAAGGTTCACGACGCAATTTCAGGTGAAGATTTTGTCATCCATTCAAAGGTTGTAGTCAGCGCAGCTGGCCCCTGGGTTGATGAACTGAGAGAAATAAACAAATCAAAAACCGGAAAACGGCTTCACTTGACAAAAGGTGTTCACATAGTAGTTGCGCATTCAAGGCTTCCCGTGAAACAGGCGATCTATTTTGATGTTGAAGATGGTCGGATGATCTTCGCTATTCCCCGGGGAAGAACAACCTATATTGGTACGACAGATACAACCTATACTGGCGACAAAGATCGGGTCTTCACAACACGAGATGACGCACAATACCTGGTTGCTGCTCTAAACTCCACTTTCCCGTCAGTTAAACTCTCGTTAAGCGATATCGAATCGAGTTGGGCCGGACTTCGGCCATTGATACATGAGGAAGGCAAGTCGGCGTCAGAACTTTCACGCAAGGATGAAATTTTCGAATCGCCATCGGGGCTTATCTCGATCGCAGGAGGTAAACTCACCGGCTATCGTAAGATGGCGGAGCGTGTTGTCAACCTGGTGATAAAAAAACATTTCGATGACCGCAGCTTTGCCTCTTGCCGAACTGATAAGATCAAGCTTCCAGGCGATGGATTTTCAAGCGTTAAGGATGTTAAGAAATTTGTGCAAGGTGTTTCTGTCAAGCTAGATAGTTTTGGTGTTCCGTCAGCGGCTAGGTACCTCGTTGAAAACTTTGGAATGCAAGCTGATGGCATCCTTAGTCGTATGGGGACATTCAATTCATCTCAACCCGAACTGGCTTTATTAAAAGCACAACTTTCATTTTGTGTACAACACGAAATGATATGCAATCTTCAGGATTTCTTCGTGAGGCGAACAGGACTTATCTACTTTGATATTCACCAGGTCGAGAAATGGAAAAACGAAATTGCAAATGAATGCGCGACCCTTCTTGGTTGGGATGATTCAAAAACCGCGGTTGAAGTGAGAGAATTGGAAGGCCTTATATCTTCGCAACGAAACTTCGTGTAAACATCCCGATAGCCCCGATAACTATCGGGGGACCGGCTATCTCATTGCCGGATCACCAGCATAGTTTAACCCATTAAAAATTTGATATACTGTCTGAGATTATCCGTTGAGACTCTTAAATTACGGATGTAAACGATTGTGATTTAGTCAAATGGCAAAGAAGAACGCAAGTATCGGTAAAGATAATCTTTGGGGCATTGACATGGGCGGCACGAAGATCGAAGGGGTCATCTTAAAGTCGGCAAAGGACCCTAAGGTTCTATTTAGAGACCGGGTTCCTACAGAGGCAGACCAAGGTTATCCTCACATTCTCGGGCAGGCTGAGAAGGTGGTGAACATGATGAAGAAATACGCCGGCGTAAAACCATCGAAGATCGGATTTGCCACGCCAGGTATATTGGATCCGAAGCTTGGTACAATGAAAAATTGTAACTCCGTTGCCATGAATGGTCAGCCAATGAAGGTTGACCTCGAAAAGATTCTTGGGCTGAAAATAGAAATTGCCAATGATGCAAATTGTTTCGCGCTCGCAGAGGCCAGACTTGGCGTTGTAAAAGAACAGTTTCCCAAAGCAAAAGTAGTCTTCGGAGTAATAATGGGTAGTGGAGTTGGTGGTGGTATTGTAGTGGATGGAAAACCTATTTTTGGATTGCAGGGTATCGGCGGTGAATGGGGACACAACTTTTTAGATGACTCAGGAGGTCCTTGCTATTGTGGCAAATCCGGCTGCGTCGAAAATGTGATCTCGGGTCCGGCACTTGAAAAATATTATTTCAAAGAAACCGGCAATAAAAAACCCCTAAAGGATATTGTCGCGCTTGCAGAATCGAAGGTGGATCCCACGGCGCAAAAGACGATGATGAGATTGGTTGAATTCTTCGGGAAAGCATTGAGTGTAGTCATCAACATAGTGGATCCGGATGTTGTTGTCATTGGTGGAGGAGTAGGAAATATCGATTTGCTTTATGATCGTGGAATAGATTCCCTTCGAAAATACGTTTTCAACAATCGGCTCGATACACCTGTAGTTCGGCCTCTCCTTGGTGATAGCGCCGGTGTTTTTGGCGCAGCTTTTCTCGTAAGCTAAACAGATACTATGCGAAACCTTACCATGAAACATCTAGAAGGCAGCGTACACCTAACTAAAACTTATTGAGATGAAAAAGATAGCAGTGCTCGGACCAATCCCTCGAGATCATATTGTAACTCACCAGGGTGACCTTATTCAAAAATGGGGTTGTGTCACTCATCCAGTAATTGCTTTGTCCACATTGGCGGGCAAAAAAATTGAGGTTATTCCTGTATGTCATGTCCGGCAAGTTGACCTGGATAATGTAAAAGAGGTATTCCAGGGTTATGAAGGTGTTAATCTGAAACATTTGTCATGCAAGAATGATCAGGGTGATATCATAAGCTTAAGATTCGTAGATATGAACAATCGTATCGAGCGTCAGACTGGATTTATGGATCCGATCATGCCCGACGATGTTAAAGCCTTGCTTGACTGTAAGGTCTTCGTTTTTATTCCAATCAGCGATTATGAAATATCGATCGATACATTGAAGTATCTGAAAAAGAACAGCAATGGCATAATCATCTTCGATGCACACGGACCAACGACAGCATGTCTGTTCAGCGGCGAGCGCCAGCGAAAATTCTGGATTGATCGCGATCAGTGGCTACCTTATATTGATGTATTAAAAATGAACCTTGAAGAAGCACATGCTTCGTGGTTCAAAAAAGAGTACGAAACGCGCGATTATTATGTGGAGTCGGAAGAAGTTGACCGGGATTCTCTTCGTGAATTTGCTGTTCATTGCCTCGACCTGGGAGTTAAATGTGTTTACATCACAGTAGATTCGCGTGGGTGCCTTACTTACTTCCGCAGATCCGGAAAACTTGTTGAGGATATGGTACCGGCTGTCAAAGTGGAAAATGTGATTGATACAACCGGATGCGGCGATTCGTTTGCAGGTGGTGTTGGCTTTGGGCTCCTTCAAAAACCAAATGACTACATTGGGGCCGCGCGTTACGGAAATGCATTGGGTGCGTTACGTACCCAGGGGAAAACTTTTGCTGTATTTAAATCACTTGAAGAAACAGATAAATTAATAAAGCAGACTTATTCTTAACTGATTTACTCACACTTCACACGCACACATTAATCATCTAAACCGGACCGGAATTGATAAAGGCATGTATTTTTGACCTGGATGGTGTTATCGTAGACACTGCCCGATATCATTATTTAGCGTGGAAGCGACTGGGGAAAGAAGTTGGAGTGGACCTCACGTTGGAAGACAATGAAAGATTAAAGGGCGTAAGCCGAATGCGTTCACTTGAAATCATACTTGAACTTGCCGGTGTTTCCCTAAGTGAACTTGAAAAGGAACGATTGGCAAACAAGAAGAACACCTGGTTTGTCGATTATATAGAGAGGATGGCACCTGAGGAAATATATCCAGGGGTGAAATCGATGATCCAGGGTATGCGTGAATTAGGTCTGAAACTAGCGTTGGCATCAAGCAGCAAAAATGCTAAGACTGTTATACAGCTCCTGCACATTCAAAATGCGTTTGATGCGATTGTGGATGGAACTATGATCACGCATACAAAACCACACCCTGAGATATTTCTAATGGCCGCAGAAAGATTGGGCGTCGAACCTGCGAATTGTGTTGTGTTTGAAGATGCTGAGGCTGGTATTGAAGCGGCTATTGCGGCTGGGATGAAATGTGTAGGAGTTGGTTCTCCGATTATGTTAAAGGATGCCAACCGGATAGTTTCAACGACAAGCGAATTCCAAATTGCCGAACTGAATAATCTATAGTAAAGTTAACATCAACTTGTTTTACAACGTGTCATTAAGATCATGAAGGAATATCTAAAACCCCACGAATGGCAAATTATTGAGGAAGGTCTTAATCCTCATTACAACATGGTTTCCGAGAGTGTATTCAGTATTGGCAATGGCCGTATGGGTCAGCGGGCCAATTTTGAAGAAGAATACTCAGGGGAGACCCTTAAGGGAAGTTATGTTGCAGGCGTCTATTATCCCGATAAGACACGGGTAGGCTGGTGGAAAAACGGGTATCCCGAATACTTTGCCAAGGTATTAAACGCTCCCAGTTGGATTGGTATCCGCGTCAGCGTGGACAACCAGAAACTTGATCTGGGAAAATGTAAGGTTGAAGATTTCAAGCGGGTTCTTGACATGAAGGTCGGTTTATTGTCGCGGAGTTTTTCAGCCACTTTTCCAGACGGTAAAAAAGTGCGTGTCGAATCGAAAAGGTTTTGTAGTATGGCTAACGGAGAGGTTGGAGCAATCAGATATTCAATCAAGCCGCTGAACTTTTCATCAAAAGCGACGCTATCGATTAACGTTGATGCTGATGTCGTAAATAAGGATTCGAACTATGATGAAAAATTCTGGGAAGAAGTCTACAAGGAAGCATCGGAAGGAAGAGCCATTGTAACGGCGCAAACGAAGAAGACATTATTTCATGTTACAACGGGCATGGCATACTCCATAGTTACAGATGGAAAGAGGGTTCCGTTTGACCGCGTTAACATCGAACAGCGTGAAAAGTTTGCCGGGAACGTTATTCAACTCAACCTTCAGGAGGGCAAAGAGCTTATCATTTACAAGTATGCCGCAATCCTTTCATCGGAAAATCATCCGAAGGATCAGCTGGTTGCCCATTGTCACAAGGTATTGAACTATGCAATGGAAACGGGGTTTGATAAATTATTTGAAGAGCATGCAAAAGTTTGGACGCACAAGTGGGAGGAATGTGATATAACAATCGAGGGAGACGTTGCGGCCCAGCAGGGAATACGTTTTAATATCTTTCAACTTACGCAAACCTACACCGGTGAGGACGAGCGATTGAATATTGGTCCGAAAGGATTTACTGGCGAGAAGTATGGTGGAAGCACGTATTGGGATACCGAAGCGTATTGCATTCCATTTTACCTCGGAACTGCAGAGCAGAAGGTAGCCCGGAACCTGTTAGTCTACCGCTACAAACATTTGCCAAAGGCTATAGAAAATGCCAAGAAGTTAGGGTTCACAGATGGCGCGGCTTTTTATCCGTTCGTCACAATGAATGGAGAGGAGTGTCACAACGAATGGGAAATTACTTTCGAAGAGATCCATCGAACCAGTGCGATGGCTTATGCGATCCGCGATTACATCGATTATACAGGTGACGAAGGTTACCTGACCGAATACGGGCTAGAAGTCCTGCTTGGAATATCAAGATTTTGGGCGCAGCGTGCGAACTGGTCGACGGATAAGAATAAATATGTCATTCTCGGAGTTACAGGACCGAACGAATATGAGAACAACGTAAACAACAACTGGTATACAAATTATCTTGGTGCGTGGACATTGCGATTCACACTACAGGCGATTGATTACGTTAAGAAGGCCGACAGTAAACGGTACGGCGAAATTGTCAGCAAGATCAAATTCGATGAAAAAACGGAGGCATCGAAGTGGAGTGATATTGTTGAAAAGATGTATTACGCCGAAGACACACGCAGGGGCGTCTTCCTGCAGCAGGATGGTTTCCTGGATAAGGAATTGCTTCGTGTAAGTGATCTTAGACCACAAGACCGGCCATTAAATCAAAAATGGTCGTGGGACAGGATCCTCCGTTCATGTTTCATCAAACAGGCTGATGTACTCCAGGGTATTTATTTGTTTGAAGATGATTTCGACATTGAGACGTTACGAAAGAACTTCGATTTTTATGAGCCAATGACTGTACATGAATCGTCACTGTCACCGTGTGTTCACGCGATCCTTGCTTCGAAACTTGGATACAAGGAGCGGGCGTATGAGTTTTACCTGCGTACTGCCCGACTTGATCTTGACGATTACAACAATGATACGGAGGAGGGCTGCCATATCACATCAATGGCCGGTACCTGGATGAGTGTGATAAAAGGATTTGGCGGAATGAGGATCCGGAACGGTGAGATGCATCTTAACCCATTCCTTCCTGATAAGTGGAAGTCATTTTCGTTTAGGCTTGAGTTCAGAGGGCGTGTAATAAAAGTTAAGATCAGCACCGATGGAGTTCAGACTGTACTTGAGTCTGGGAAGCCGATTGAGATCGTTGTTAAGGACGAGAGGGTAAAGCTGGAAGCGTGAGCAGGGGGCAATGAGCAATGATCAATGAGGAATGACTGGCGGGTTCGCACCCGATTAGAGTCACGCGAAGGCGGACTCTGATCTGCGAAGGAAAATGACGGCCAGCTAGCACGTACCACTACTCGGAGTACATTTTTTCGGAAGGATGAAGGCCGTCACTGGCGAGCAAATCTACTTCATCAAGGCCACGTCTGCTTAATCCGTATTGTTGTAATACTTCACTCCATATTTTTCGCTGATGGATTTATTGGCGACGTTGTACGCATCAATTCCTTCGGAGATCTTTTAAACGGCGTATGTCCATAATCGGGGATTGATAAAACAAATCCGATAGGAAAATTGGATATCACAATTTGTGATATCCAATTTATATTTATATACCGTTAGCAAAGAAAAGATGAGTAAGTCGATAGTAATCACAGACGATGCGGTAATAAGTAAGATATTCCTTATCCGTGGAAAAAAAGTAATGATGGACAGGGATCTCGCAGAACTGTATGGAGTAAAGGCAATCAGATTAAGAGAACAAGTGAAACGGAATCAAGAGCGATTTCCTGAAAACTTCATGTTCCAACTTACCGAAAAAGAGGTCGAAAACATGGTATCGCAAAATGCGATACCATCAAAGCAGCACTTAGGCGGCTACTTGCCTTATGCTTTTACAGAACACGGAGTGTTGATGTTAGCCAATGTGTTAAAAAGTGAGCGAGCCATAACGATGAGCATACGCATCATTGAAATTTTTGTAAAACTAAGGGAAGTGCTACTAATGCACGAAGAAATTTTGTTGAAGCTGGAGCAACTTGAAAGACAGGCAGTGAGGCAGGATGGTGATATTAAACTGATCTTTAAATATTTGAGAGAACTATTGAGTCCAAAAACAGAGCCAATGCGCAAGATCGGATTTAAACGCAAAGGAGAAGAATAGTTCATCAAAGGGGCATTCCTTCATTCGAAGGAAAATGACGGCCAGCTAGCACGTACTATTACTACTTGCCTTATGCCTTTACAGGACACAGGGTGTTGTCATCAATGAACGATCAACAATAGTTGCACATTGGACATCGGAAATTGGGCGTTCGACATTTGTATTTCAGCTGTTCAAAAGATGTTTGAATGTCCAACTTCCAACGCCCAACTCCCAATATCGAAAGGAATTAATTAAGACGTCGCTAGTTTAACATGGAATGAGCAATGATCAAGGAGGAATTATTAACTATGATTATCGATCGTCCTTTTGAGGGACGACACTGATATCGCTGAGAATAACCTTGACCCATTCGGAGTACATTTTTTCGGAAGGATGCAGACCATCGCCGGCAACTAAATCGGCTTCGGCAAGGCCACGTCTGCTTATATCAGTGATGTTGTAATACTTTACTCCGTACTTGTCGCTGATGGATTTATTGACCGCATTGTATGCATCAATTCCCTCCGTGATCTTTTGCTGATTTTCTTTTCCAAACGGCGTATATCCATAATCAGGTATTGATAAAACAAACACCGAAGATTTGTCACCGCCCGCCAGTTGAATCGCTGCCTTGAGAAGGTCTTCAAATTCAGGTGCATAACTCTCAACCGTTTTTCCCTGATAGTAGTTGTTAACACCGATCAATAACGAAACAACATTGTACTCCTCACCTTTCTTAAATTTTGTCTTGGAAATAGCTTGCTTCAAATTGTCCGTACGCCAGCCGGTCGTTGCAATGATCTTTGGTTGCAGGCAGTCAACACCTCGCTTCTGAAGAGAATCAACCAGCTGCATCGGCCACCGGGAGCTTAGCGCAACGCTTTCGCCAATGGTATATGAATCGCCAAGCGCCAGCAGTTTAACTTCTTCGCGTATAATGAGTTTTTGTGCCATACCGTGAATTGAGACAAGGAGCAGTATGCAGAGGAGTTTTTTCATTCTTAGTTCAACAATGTACACAGGTTTGCTGATTTACGAAAAAAAGAAAGAGGATGGTTTCGCCATCCTCTTTTTGTTTTTTTTTCTGCCTTCAGGCAACCTCACATCGTATTTCAATGTACTGCTGCCTGCGTTTTCCTGCTTCGTACCCAAAAGAGCAGGATGGTGAAGAGCACAATCAGGATGATGGGAAATGTAATCATCTTTTGAAGTGTTGCCTGACCTGCAGCCAATTCCAATGCATCGCCATCGAGGTTCATCGAGGCTGCTTTCTCACGAGCCTGATCAATCCAGCCGCCAATAAAGGGTTGGAACATAGCAGTGGAAAACATACCGAAGGCTCCTACGACTGACATGCCGATCGCTCCGCTACGCGGTATTTTTTCTGCAACAAATCCAATCATATTCGGCCAGAAATAACATACACCGATTGCAAATACGATCGCGGCAAAGTACGCCATTGGACCTGTTTGAGTACTAAACAAAAAGATGCCGATAGCTGTGAAAATAGCTGATCCAAGCAGCACACCCGTCTGATCAAATTTGTGTACAAACTCGCCACCAAAATATCTTCCAACAGCCATCAATCCGGTTATGAGAGCAAGGATCACCATCGGTTCTGCTCCGCTCTTCGCAAGTACTAATTGCGCCCATTGCGTTGGACCAAATTCTGAAATTGCAGTGAGAGTCATACATACGCACATGAAGACGAAAAGAGGGGTAGCCATTGCTGTGAGGTTTCCCACAAGAGAAGCAACCTCCTTCTTGGATTCAGGAAATGCCTGGCCGAAGAACATATACGCGTATATGAGTGTTGGGATCATGATGACCCATATTTGCGCTTGCCATCCCAGGTGGTATTTTGTCATGAAAAAAGATACTAAACTACCCAGCACTATACCACCGGGGAACCACATGTGAAAACGATTAAGCAATGTATTCATCGTTTTGCCCGTATACATCGTAGCGATCATCGGGTTACACGCTGCTTCCGTGCATCCATTGCCAAGTCCGATAAATAATGTGGAGAACAATAGTCCGGTATACCCACCGGAATATATGGTAAGAAGGATACCGAGTGTATGTGCAACAAATGCAAACATCATAATTCTTTTCGGGCCAAGAGCCGTGTAGAATATTCCTCCCAACACCATTGAAATCGGGAATCCAAAAAAGAACATCGAGTTAATAAATCCAAGCTGTGTAGCTGTAAGCTGGAATGTTTCCGCAAGTTCGGGCAAAATCCCGGCCCTTATACTGAAGGAAAAGGCGGTGGTGATCAAAGCAAAACAACTTCCGTAAAAAAGTCGTTTGGGGTTTAGATTTTCCATGGTTCAAGGTTTAAGGTTATAGGTTGTTAATATGCAGTGAATTTAAATCTTCCGCAAGAGGGTGCCCCCGAAAAAAAACGACTGCAACGGATTGCAATGTAAGGAAATCCCCGTTAATCGTTATCCGTTATCCGTGAATCGTGGGCATGGGCATGAGCATGAGGTGTGTGATTTATCCGGTGTGCAATTCCGATCGGTATCGTCCTCAGTCCATCCCTCACCCAAGTCCCACACTCACACCACGATTAACGGATAACCATTAACGGATAACGGCTCACAACTCAAACGTAAATCCTTTCTCAATCAGATTATTATATGTCTTTCTGTCAAATCGAAACAGACTAGCTGCACGGTGTGAGACTGCCGTTTGTTTTTCCTTACAGGGTTCAAGCAGGTTCATCTTCATCAGCTTCCGACGAAAATTCGGCTTGTCTAATTTCTTATCCAGTATGGCTTCATAGAGTTCTTGTAGTTGAAGGAGCGTGAATTTTTTTGGGATAAGGTTGAATCCAATAGGCTCATGTCTCACCTTATGTTTTAAATATCTCAACCCTTCCTGAAGTATCTGTTGATGATCATAGGCAAGTGTCGGCACTTCACTGATCTTAAACCATTTCGCGTCCGTAGCGGTGAAGCCGGCATGAAGCGTGTAATTTTCAGGTTTGACCAGGGCATAATAGGCGATTGTTATTACTCGTTTTGTTGGATAACGATTTACATCGCCAAAAGCTTTAAGCTGTTCAAGGTAAACATTCGAAACACCCGTGAGATCTTTAAGAATACGTGTGGCTGATTCGTCAATGCTTTCATTGTATTCAATCCAGCCGCCGGGTAAGGCCCACTTTCCTTTGCTGATACCTTCGCCATGCTGAACCAACAGGATATCGAGTTCATTTTTTTTGAATCCGAAGATCAAACAGTCAATTGAAAGGGCGTCGATAAGGTCTCCGGGCTGTTTGTCCATGTCAAATTGTTAATTGTTAATCGTTAATCGTTAATTGTTATCCGTTAATCGTGGGGAGGGGCAGGTGTGTGAAAAACAGCCCGAATTCCTTTTTCCCGGTCTGTATTTCATAGTTTCATCCATTTTCATCGGAGAGACGAGCATCAAAAATAATTTGAGGTGGCTTGTAGTCAAATGTACTATAAGTTATATCTTTACCCAACCTTCACTCGATTGTAATTATAAAAAAATATGAAAGAATACCTGTTGGGGTATGATCTTGGTAGCTCTTCAATTAAAGCATCGCTGATTGATATTACCAGCGGCCTGACCGTTGCAGCGGCTCAATCGCCGTCAGAGGAAATGCCTATGATCGCTGTTCGCTCTGGATGGGCTGAACAGGATCCAGAGTTATGGTGGCAGCATTCCATAAAGGCCCTGGAGGGTTGTCTAAAGAAGGCAACGGCAACTCCTTCCGAAATAATAGCCATCGGAATCTCCTATCAAATGCATGGTCTCGTATGTGTTGACAAGAGCTTGAATGTATTGCGTCCATCTATAATCTGGTGTGATAGCAGGGCCGTTGAAATTGGGAAGGCGGCGTCTAAGAATCTTGGTGAGGGCTATTCACTTCAGCACCTTCTCAATTCGCCAGGAAATTTCACCGCGTCGAAGTTACGGTGGGTAAAAGAAAATGAGCCCGACCTGTTCGCGCGCATCCACAAAGTAATGCTGCCCGGCGACTTCCTGGCCATGAAACTCACGGGCGATGTCGTCACTACCGCATCCGGACTTTCAGAAGGAATGTTTTGGGATTACCAGTCAGAATCACCCTCGGTTAAACTGTTGGAGCTGTATGGAATACCGGCATCAATGCTTGCGTCTTTGGTTCCCACTTTTTCCGTTCAGGGCAAAGTATCGAAAGAGGCAGCGTTAAAACTTGGACTTAAGGAAGGAACACCTATCAGCTACCGCGCCGGCGATCAACCAAACAATGCATATTCGTTGAATGTCTTACATCCCGGTGAGACTGCAGCTACGGCGGGAACATCGGGAGTGATCTATAGCGTGACCGACAAAAATGCTTATGATCAGAAATCCCGCGTAAATACTTTTATTCATGTCAACGACAGGAAACCTTCAAAGAGGAACGGCGTGCTTCTTTGCATCAACGGAACGGGTATCCTCAACAGCTGGTTGAGAAAACAATCTTCAGGAGTCGGAACGCCCTTTGATTATGAGCATATCAATACCGTTGCGGCTGAGGCCCCCGTCGGCTCCGATGGATTAATTGTTTTGCCGTTTGGAAACGGAGCAGAACGAGTGCTTGAAGATAAAAACATAAACGCATCTTTCCATGGATTGAACTTCAACCGGCATGGTCAGGCTCACATGTTCCGGGCCGCGCAAGAAGGAATTGTCTTCGCATTAAAATACGGCTTCAATGTACTCAAGGGCATGGGATTGGAAACAAAGGTCATACGCGCAGGTAACGCAAATATGTTCTTAAGTCCTCTATTCAGAAAAGCTTTCGTAAATACAATTAATGCGCGACTGGAACTCTATGATACAGATGGAGCGAAGGGTGCGGCACTTGGGGCCGGTGTGGGGGCAGGGGTCTATGGATCATTCGAAGAGGCTTTCAGTACATTGAAGATCTTAAAGACTGAAGAGCCAGAGACCAAATCGCTTGCCGAATACTCGGAAGCCTATGACAAATGGGAAGCAGTACTGAACAGACAAATTAGCACAACATAATTCTCTTTTAATAACCACTTTATCTATGAAAGCTACACTAGGCGACAAGGTATTCTTCAAAGGTATTAAACCTATTAAGTATGAAGGTCCTGAATCTGACAACCCGCTGGCGTTTAAATATTACAACCCAAAGCAGAGGGTTGGAAAGAAAACGATGCTGGAGCATTTCCGCTTCGCGATTGCATACTGGCATACCTTCTGCGGAACAGGCGGAGATCCATTCGGGCCAGGTACAAAAACCTTTCCGTGGAATGAGAGTTCGGATGCGGTGCAACGTGGCTACGACAAAATGGACGCGGCATTCGAATTCATCACAAAAATAGGAGCGCCGTTTTATTGCTTCCACGACTATGATCTTGTTGATGAAGCACCAACCCTGAAAGAATCCGAAAAACGTCTTCAAAAGATGGTTGATTATGCACAGCAGAAACAGCGTGCATCCGGAGTAAAACTATTGTGGGGAACTGCGAACATGTTTTCGAATCCCCGTTACATGAATGGAGCTTCAACCAATCCAGACTTTAACACGGTGTGTTGGGCGGGAGCTCAGGTAAAGAATGCACTCGATGCTACCATTGCGCTGGGCGGATCTAATTATGTTTTCTGGGGTGGAAGGGAAGGATATGTATCCCTTCTCAATACAAATATGAGAAGAGAACAGGAGCATCTTGCAACTTTCCTTCATATGGCGCGCGACTACGGCAGAAAGAATGGTTTTAAGGGAACGTTCCTCATAGAACCAAAGCCAATGGAGCCCTCGAAACATCAGTATGATTTTGATGCTGCTACATGCATATCCTTCCTTCGGCAGTATGACCTTATGGACGACTTCAAGCTAAACATTGAAGTTAACCACGCCACCCTGGCTCATCACACTTTCCAACACGAGCTGCAGGTGTCAGCTGATGCAGGAGTGCTGGGAAGCATTGACGCAAACCGTGGCGATTATCAAAATGGTTGGGACACAGATCAGTTTCCGAATAACCTTTATGAAATAACAGAGGCAATGCTCGTAATCCTTGAAGCAGGTGGTATTAAAACCGGCGGGGTGAACTTCGACGCAAAAACACGAAGAAATTCGACAGACTTGATCGATATCTTTTATGCACATATCGGCGGTATGGATACATTCGCTCGTGCATTATTAACGGCGCAGGCGATGCTGGATGACGGTGAGTACGCAAGGCTGCGCAAGGAGCGGTACAGCTCTTTCGACTCCGGAAAAGGGAAACAGTTTGACAGAGGCCGGTTGACGCTACAAACACTGCGTTCTCTTGCTCACAAGAATGGAGAACCCCAACAGATCAGCGGCAAGCAGGAGTACTACGAAAATCTGATCAACAAATTCATTTAGATTTATTTCCCAAAGTATAATTGCAGGTCACGATGTCCACCAAGAAGCACAAAAGCGCACGACGCATTTTTAGCGATTCGCGTCGTGATCGTAGTGGCTCCTTTTGTGAGCGTAGTGACCTGCATTTATAAAGCTCTACGGGCAGGTCATAATGACAACCAAGAACCAAAGACGCGCGACGTTGGATGATAAAATCCTGCAAATCGGGATTACTTGATAACCTGACAATGTTCAATTAATGGTCATTCACCGCCCTAACCGGTTGAACGACCTTGGTTTTTCGGCACCGTCTAACGGCATTGTCTTTTGTTCACTAACTTGCAGTCAAATCCCATGACTATGAAAACAAGGTTAAGTGTGATTCTTATGCTGGCCGCCCTTTCTGCCCTCGCACAAGGCAATACCTCGTACGGAAATTTCAAGTTGGTTGACCAGGAAATTATTTATCAAAAGGTCTTTATTCAGGATTCGGTTACAGTTGCAAAGTTGGTTGAGTATTACAAAACACTCCCATACCTAGCGAATGTGCAAGGCAGCGGAGAGGAAGTATCTTTCGATTTTAATGAGCTCATTGTAGACTACAAGAAGTTTCAGTTCACGCAGGTTGGTACACCGTCTATTATTCAAACGGGAAAGTACAGCGGAACGGCTTCTATTGGGGTTAAAGAAGGTAAGTACAGAATCACATTGTCCGCGATCCAACTTACTGGTGACATCGGATACAAAAAAATAAACGCAAAAGAAAATCTCACCAGCTTTGCGGCAAAGAATAGTGGTACAATCCTAGCCCAGGATTGGTGTCGTCCTAATATGCTGGGATTGCTTGACCAGTGTTTCACCGACAAGCTTCAGTTTGTTGAGACGAAAAAGAAGAAGAAGGACAACTCTGACTTTTGAGGATAGGGTATAAGGTATAAGGTATAAGGTATAAGGTATAAGGTATAGGGTATAAGGCTACACCAATTGCATTCGCACACAACCGGATAACGGATAACGAGTCTGTCTTCCAACCTTTCGATGATCAGCAGTGTCATTGTCGTAGCAAGGTTTCATAATGATAAGGGTAACATCACTGTCTTTATTCATCGCGAGTGTTTTTCTTCTCACCTCATGTTCGCAGGATGAGGAGATCAATCGAAACTCAATTGACTATTTTGCAACACATCTCGAAAAAGACATGAGCCACACTAAGCTACTAACAGTTTTCGGTGAACCGGATAAAGATATCGGTAGCGGTATTCATATTTATGTTTATCATCTTGATGACTCCACGGAAGTATGGGTCGGCATCACGGACAAGATTCTGTATGCAAACCATATGGATAAAGACAAGACCCTCCTCAAAGTATTGATTTAAGAACTGTGATCACTGCATTAGCCGCGAAATGGAACTCAGACATTGCTTTCGCTGCGGCTCGTCAAATCTCTTCGATGTCGTCTGTTTATTGCGGTCCCGCGACGGTGGGATGGATCGCAGCGGTATGGAATCAATCGAAGGGAAGACAGTATGATCTTGCCAGACTAAATAACAAAAACCTTTTTCCGGATGGACCGCGAATGTATCACGGAAGGATACCAGGTTTTCAGCTGAGCATAAACGACTTATTGCTGAGAGAAACCGCAGGCGAGTTAAAATTAGCCCGTGATAACTATTTTCGTGTTGACGCGATTCATCGCTTACTAATGGATCACGGACTACCCGTGATTATTCGTTTAAGGGGACCCAACATCAGGAACGGTCTTCATTACATTGTTGCATATCGTTCTGAATTGCACGAAGAAGGGGAGAAGAAAAAAAATATTCAGCTATATAGCCAGGACAATGGACTGTTTGGTGTGGGCAATTCCGGATTAAGCAAAGTGACATTTGAAACGATGTCGCATGTGTTCATTTGGGGAGCAAAGAGAGTTGTGGTCAATGATCAATGATCAATGAGCAATGACGTGTGTGGGTTGGGTGTGAGTGTGAGCGAAGTATATCTCAACCGTTAGTACTTGGGAAATGCGTATAGATTATTCTCCGTCTGAATTTGCCATCCTGGCGCTTGTCTCCTCCGTTGGGGCGTGTTTAGGCACGACAACATCCCAGGTCACTGTTTGTTTGAATGCACCAGTAAGGCTGCAGGGGCTGGGGCGGTTTATGGATTTGGTCCAGCTACCCGGACGCATGTTAAAGTTCTCGGCAATCTCGATAGTGAAGGAACCGTCAAGCTCGTGGGTTGGAAAACCGAACCAGGCATCGTATGGCATTTCCACAGGAATGTCTGTTACCGGAATGTTCGGGCATTGGACGCGTTCCTGGAAAACCAAAGGTATGCCCGTTACGTTGGCGTTGATATAGCTGATCTTGATAGATTTCATTTCCGGTCCCCAATTATACATTGCGAAGAACGGCACGCTGCCCTGCGTGGCTAGTGTGTAGGGGAGCGTTCCAGCTTTAGGTGTTGGAGACCCCGTGAATTGATAATTGCATGGACCAATATTACAGGCGTCATAATGTCTACCCGTTAGGGAATAGGTAGCTGACGATCCCTTCACATTAAAAAGGAATCCACTACTAGGCGAAAGATCGGGGTAGGTTGGTTTGGTTGGCGTCTCGCCGATCTTTGACCTACGACGATGAACATCCGCCCGAATTCTGAGATCTGCAACGCCGGCGAACTTGATCCCATTGTCATCGGAAGAGTAATTCAATTTTATGATGTATTCTGTCAAAGGGACAGCGTTGCTTTTTACACCTTGAGCCGATATGACTACCACATCACCAACCGAACCATCGCCTGTTTCCGGAATGATACACGTAATCCCATAAGGTGACCATGAGTCAACGGCAACAGACACATTATTTACTCCGACATGCCCCTTATCCGATGGGAATAGACCGTAAATAATTAACCTGCTGGTGTATTCATCGACTTCGACGCTCTCAATTGTAGGACGAAGAAGGACTTCCTGTTCCAGGGTTGTCTTGTACTTTAGCTGCACCCCCATTGACACTCCAAGTCCTTCGTTTTGCATATCAGCAAACACCTGAGCGATGTCGAACGGCCGCTGGAATGGATTCTCTTGAGAAATTTGACCACCTGAATTTGCCCCAAGCAACCTGTCGAAAACAAACATACCGGACATTACGTCATTTTGCACTCCAGTCCATCCAACAAAGGTTGCTTTCTGGTTCGTTGCATTTGCAATCATTCTCTCCCGGAAAGTTGCATTGCCTTGGACGCTTTCATTGAAACCATTGCAGGCCTGTAAATAGATAAAGCAGTTTTCTCCGAAGCTCATATACTCCCGCACAAATGATGATGTGATCGCATAATGAAGTTCGGTTGCTTGGGTGTGGTAAGAGGCAAACATGTAACACATTCTCTCCTCGTCAAGCTCCGTTTTGTACGTCACTTCGGTTCCAGCTGTGACAAGGTCCGTCGTCCAGAGTGCCATAATTGAATTCGGCCCCTCTTTTTTGTGGAGCTGCCCAGCACCCCCGTGTGCATGTATGTAAAAGACCGCATCGTCAGAAACTGCTTTTAGATTAGCGATGGTTGCTTCCTTTACTTGGACCTGGAAACCTGCGTTAGCCTCATCAAAAATGCTTTTTATTAATTCTGCCTTCGGAGGAAACAACCTACCCATAGCAGTGAACAAACCTACCTTTTTTGATTTCGGAAGGTCCTCTACACGACCCTGCGGATTTCTATTGGCTGGCGGTTTTGATGTTCGCCCTGATGACATCCTTCCGCCAGTTGGTTCATCCAATGGCGTATGAACAAAGAGAACAACCCGGCCATCCTGAAAAACCGCATATAAATCTTCGCCGGCAAATCCATAGGAAAAGAAGGCCGACTGTGTTGCCAACCACGCAAGGAAGTTTATTCGGTCTTCTAGACCTTCAAGATTATTTAGCTCAGCAGATTTTTTCTTGCATGCCTCGAATACCTCCATTCGTTCTTCAATGGTGATTATCGTGTCTCCAGCGCCGGTTGGTGGAGTGATTTCCTCTGGCCCTGAGCAGGTCGTGAGAATAGCAACGATCGACATCAGCGCCAAACAACAAGAGACGATCTTTTTCATAGATGTAGAATTTTGAAAGAACCTCAATAAGCCAACCACTACTAGCGAGCTAATTCACGTCGGTGTTGAAACTAATTCCCACTTACATCGTCAGCTACTCTGGCGCCTGTCGCATCCGTTGGCGCATGCTTTGGAACAATAACATCCCAGCTGAGATGCTGTTTAAATGTACCTGCAGTGTTGCAAAGGCTCCATGATCGGGCTATTGACGAGTCCCAATTTCCGGGCCTTATGTTAAAGTTCTCTGCAACCTCAAAATTGATCCATCCGCCAGAGTTATTCAAGGGAAAGAAGAACCCTCCGCCGTAGGCTTGGTCAACAGGTATTACCGCCTCATCTTCGTCCGGGCATTGAACCCGTTCTTCAACCACATCAGGGACACTCGTGTTGATGGTTAGGAAGTTTAACTTTATCGTCTTCATTTCGGGCCCCCAGTTGTAAAATGCAAACAGCGGTATATTCTGAGCGGGGGGCTGAAGTCGTGAGTATTCTATCCTTCCATTTTTTGGAGTTGGTGATTCAGTAAACTGAACGTGGCAACCAGTGAGATTGCATACATCATATTTGTGTCCCGTAAGATTGTATACAGCCGACGATCCTTTTACATTAAAGATCCGACCACTTACGGGGGTTAGATCATAGTACGTTGGTTTCTTTGGAGTTTCGCCGATCTTTGATCTTCTGAGATGTACATCTGCACGAAGTCGCAGCTCGCAAACTCCGACAAACTTGACACCGTTGTCATCGGCAGAGTAGTTTAGTTTTATGAGGTATTCAGTTAAAGGAACAGCGTTGCTTTCCACACCTTGGGCCGATACGACCACCACATCACCCACTGAACCATCACCTGTTTCCGGAATGATACACGTAATCTCATAGGGTGTCCATGAAGTAACGGCAACAGATACATTATCTACTCCGACATGCCCTTGATCCCATGGAAACAAACCCTTAATAGTTAGTGTGCTGGTGAATTCATCGATGTCCATAGTCTCAATTGTGGGTCGAAGAAGGAGTTCGCGCTCTACCGTTGTTCTGTATGTGAGTTGGGCTCCATTGGGCGCGACGCCCAATCCGTCATGGCGTAGATCGGCAAACACGGCAGCAAGATCAAAAGGCCGTTGAATTGGATCCTCTTGTGAAATAGACCCGCCGAAGTTAGTCCCTAGCAGCCTGTCGAAGATAAACTGACTCGCTATACCACCGTCTCCGGAGTTTGTCACTCCAGTCCATCCGATAAAAGTAGCCTTCTGGTTCGTTGCTTTTGCCATAGTTCTTTCGCGGAATGTTACATTACCAGGAATGCTCTCATTCATTCCATTGCATGCATCCAGGTAGATGAAGCAGTTTTCTCCAAAGCTCATATACTCTCTCACGAAGGAAGATGTAATGCCATAGTGACATTCGGAAACTGCGGTGTTGTACGTGGCAAACACGTAGCACATTCTTTCATTGTCCAGGTCCTCTTTGTAACGCCTGTCGCGCTCGTCTGTAACAAGGTCCTTAGTCCAGAGCGCCATAATGGAATTCGGACCGTATCTCGTGTGAAGTTGACCCGCACCGCCGTGCGTATTAATATAAAAAACCGCATCTCCAGAAACCGATTTTAGATTCTCTATGGTTGCGTCCTTTACTTCAGCTTGGTATCCAGAGTTGGCTTGAGTAAATATATTCTTCAGTATTTCTGCATTATTATGAAAGAATGCGCCCATGCCGGTGAACAAACTTATTTTTTTTGTCTTTGGGACATCTTCGGTGCGACTGGTTGAGTTTTTTGAGCTGACAGGCCTTGAGGAACGCCCAATAATAGCTTTTCTTCCTCCGATATCTTCGCCGAGGGGAGTGTTAAGAAAAAGCACAACGCGGCCGTCCACGAAAATGGCGTAAAGATCTTCGCCTGCGAATCCGTAGGAATAAAATGCGGGTTGTGTTGCCAACCATGAAAGGAAGTTTATGCGGTCTTCGAGTCCTTCAAGATTATTGAGCTCAGCGGATTTTTTCTTGCACGCCTCGAATACCTCCATTCGTTCTTCGATGGTGACTATTGTGTCCCCTGCACCTGTAGGCGGAGTTATTTCCTCTGGTTCTGAGCAGGTCAATAGAATGGCCACGATCGACATCAGCACCAAAGAAGAAGAAAGGATCTTTTTCATGATGACTCGACTTGGATAGGAAAAAACGACTACGTTAAGGCTCTGATTCTTGTGAAAATTTACGATTTACCAGGATCAAAGGGAATCACCATAAAAGGTGATTTTTATGTTAGAAATCTATTCATGACCTTACGCAGACCTGGGAGATACCGAATGTTTCGTTGGTGTAATATTTACGGCAAACATGCATTTACATTACAATTACTTTTTTTCCACTTTTGGGTAAATGTTCATAATGAATCTAAAAGGTCCATGGCCGGGACTACTGTTAATCCTTGCAGCTTTTGTTCCTACTCTGGCGCAAGTCGATGGCAATAATTCAGACCTTGAATTGTATAAGAGCTACCTTGAACAGAGCAAGAGTCAGTCCATTGAAAGACAGCTAGGCGAGGCATCGACCAGACTGGATGAAGCCACTAAATCTAATGATCCAGCGTCTAAAGCAAGAGCATTAAAAGAACTGGGCCTGATCCATCTTACCCGAACTTACGACTACGGCCTGGCAATGGAGCGGCTCATCGATGCGCTTAGAATTGAAGACTCCCTTAGTTTACGCAGCCAACAGGTTATTACTTACCTCGCAATTGCAAAAGTCTATGAAGAGGTGGACGATAATGTTAAGAGTGAGGAATTTCTTGGTCAGGCGTTAGAGCTGAACAAGAAGTTGAATGATCCGAATATTCTTGTTTTGATCCTTAACGAGATGGGGAAGGTGAAAGCGTCGAGTGGAAAGATCGACAAGGCGTTTGAAGATTACCAACAAGTGTTGTCATTGAAAGACAAGCTCCAAAAACCAGATGTTGAAGCGGAAGCCCTCTTTAATCTCGGGCATCTTTACACGCTTCAGGGAAAGTACAATGAAGCGCTGGATCATCACAAGCAGGCGTTATCAATCAGACGTTCATTTGATGATAAAAAGTATGAAGCCCTTTCATTAAATGATATCGGCGAATTGTACAAACTTATGGGGAATAGTGAAAAGGCTTTAGCCAATCATGTCGTCGCTCTCGAAATACGACGAGCTTTACAGGATCAGCATGCTCTTGCAGAATCATATAACAATATCGGAGTATTATATTTTCAGCAGAAGAATTTTCAGCGTGCTGCCGCTAACCTGCAACTTGGCCTCGCAGCTGCGCAGGACTGTAACGATCAGCATCAGCTTTTAAGAAGCTATGAATACCTTAGCGGTTGTTTCGAGGCAGCGGGCAATTACAAGAAAGCGTTAGAATATAAAAATGAATTTATTGCGATTAACGATCTGATCAAAGGGGATGAGAATGAACATTCACTGCTTGAAACGCAGAACAAGTACAAGATTGAGCAGTTGGATAATGAGCGCAAGCAAAAAGAAGAAGAGCTCGTCGTTCAAAAGCGGTTCCGAAATTTCCTTTTTGTTCTTGTTGGGCTTTGTGTGATTATCGTTGTCCTCGTTTGTTATTTGTACGTCGCACAACAACGGTCCAATAAGAAGCTTAAGATTGCGCACGACCAATTAAACAGTCAGAACCTGGAGTTGCAGGAGCTCAATGCAACAAAGGACAAGTTTTTCTCCATCATCAGTCACGATCTTAAAGGTCCGCTGAACTCACTGACTTCTTTTTCAAGTTTGTTGATCAATCACACCGAAAGCCTGAGTAAGGAGGAAATAAAGATGTTCGCAAGCGACTTCGACAAGTCCTTAAAGAATCTTTTCGCGTTGCTCGAGAATTTACTGGAATGGTCGCGATCGCAGACTGGCAACATCGAGTTCATACCTGAGTCGTTCGATCTTGCAGTTATGATGGAAGAGAACAAAGAGCTGTTAAAAGCTCAGGCACAGAACAAAAACATCACTTTGGTGAACGAAAGCCCGGAAAAGATTTTGATTGCGGCCCACCGGAACTCTGTCAATACCGTTGTGCGCAACTTAATATCTAACGCGATAAAATTTACTCCGGAAGGAGGGAAGATCACGCTTAAAACAATTCGTCAAAATGGTGCAGTTGTTGCATCCATAACTGACACAGGCGTCGGCATGAGTGAGAATGTGATCGATAAACTCTTCAGAATTGATTCGAAACATTCTACTAAAGGAACCGCGAATGAAAAAGGTACAGGCCTCGGGTTGATCCTATGCAAAGAGTTTGTTGAAAAGAACGGCGGTAAGATCTGGGTAAGCAGTAAAGAGGGTGAGGGATCCGTCTTTTCTTTTTCATTAAATCCACCAGACAACGTAAACTAGTCTGCGGATTCTGGCAAACAGAAGAGTTTCCAATTCAGAGAGTCTTTCATTTTTTCAGCGGCTTGGCCAGCACGGTAGAATTTTCCATCTTTAACGATATGGGGAAATTTTACGTGTTTGTATTGGTCTTGATTATAGCGCATGTCTCGTGCTTTGCGCAGATCGATACAGAGTTTTGGTTCGCCCCGCCAGAAATAACTTCCGGACATGGGGATCAGCCCATCTTTCTTAGGATCTCATGTCAGGATAAGCCAGCTACGGTTTATGTTACTCAGCCGGCACTTAATAATCTGGAAGTTGCAACTATCTCTCTTGCCGCCAATAGTACGCAATCCTTGAATCTTACAAACCTGAAAGTAAATCTTGAAACCATCTATCCAGATTCGGTGATGAAGACGGGTTTGAAGATCACGTCGACTGCTCCAATTACTGTTTATTACGAGGTTGGGTCCATATTCAATGCAGAGATATTTGTCCTCAAGGGTAGAAACTCATTAGGGAACGAGTTCGTGATACCGTGGCAAACCATCTACGACAATAGCACTCAATACAGCCCGACGCCCTATGCTTCATTTGATATAGTTGCGACTCAGAATAATACCGTTGTGCTTGTAAGGCCTTCGGCACCGGTCTTTGGACACGAACAAGATACCCTCATTCGGGTAAAACTTAACGCAGGCGAAACGTATTCATTTAAAAAACCAACCGCTGACGCCAGATCGAATTTTGTGGGAACAGTTGTTACTTCAACGAAGCCGATAGCCATAACGATAAAGGACGATTCGGTGATCAAAGGCGGTTGCCGGGATGCGTTGGGTGATCAAATCATACCAGTTAAAGTTGCAGGCACTGAATACATCGTAACACGAGGTTTTCTCCAGAGCCCCGAATACATGTTTGTGATGGCCACCGAGGACAACACGAGTGTAAATATCGCAGGAATCTATTCACCTGTAATCAAACTTAACAGAGGGCAGTCATACACGGTGACCGTAAGCCTTCCAGCGATATACCTGCAGTCGGACAAGCCTGTGTATGTTCTTCATGTGACTGGATTTGGCTGCGAGGTCGGAATGACGGTAATGCCGCCTATCAATTGCACGGGTTCAAAGCGTATCAGCTTTACCAGAAGTACCGATGAGTTTTTTGGTATAACCATATTGTCCCGAAAAGAAGGTATATCCTCATTCAAGCTAACTACCGGTGGAGTAACAAAGGATATTCCTCCTAACTTCACCCCGGTTGAGGGGACTGACAATAATTGGTACACAACTTTATTGATGTTTGAAGATGCCAATGTTGCTGCGGGAGAAGTGGGTACTATTTCAAATGACGTAGTTTCGTTTCAGGCGGGAACCATCAATGGCGAAGCCGCCACTACTTGCCGCTATGGATACTTTTCGTCATACAGCACCCTTTTTATAGGCGACGACATAACTGTATGCGATGGTGATACTGCAATCATCGATGCAGGACCAGGCAAGGAAACGTATTTGTGGAGTACCGGAGAAACGACTCAGGCGATCGAGGTCAGTTCTCCCGGAGATTATTGGGTGAAAGTCAGCCGCGAAGATTGTATATTATCCGACACCGTTCATGTGGATGTCAGAACGGGTCATGAAGATCTTGGACCGGATGTAGAGATTTGCCCCGAGGCAGCATCGAATATAGATGGCGGGGACAACTTCAGCTGGTTGTGGTCTGATGGAAGTACAAAGCAGTATTTGCGTACTAAAATTATTGGCAAACACTGGGTCAACGTTGTTGACGACTATGGTTGTGAAGCGTCCGATACCATTATGGTGAATGCCTATAGTGGTGTAGTGGATGCGTTGGTTGACATCAACCTGAATTATGTAAGCGTCGACACGGCGAATCAGGAAAACATCAATGTAGCATGGACCGTTATTCATCCCGAAAAAATTCCGGAGCATACATCGTCTATCTATAAACGAATTGCGGGAGATTCTCAATGGCAGCTTGAATCTGCTATTGACAGCGGTATCCAATATTCTGCAATTCCGGGTAATGCCACCTCAGATAATAGTTACGAGTTCTATGTTGCTTTAGCAGACCATTGCCTCACGGAGCAGCGCCAAAGTCTAATACACAATTCCATCCTGCTCAGCGGATTGCCGGATTCGGTTAACGATGTAATTAACCTGAAATGGAACGCTTATATAGAGTGGCCGAAAGGCGTAGAAAAGTATGAGGTGTGGCGTAAGCTGGACTAGGATACTGTTTATAGTTTTGTAGCATTTGTCGCTGGCATGGAAACCAATTTTGCCTCACAGATCGGCGCCGACGGATTTGTTCATAACTATCTTATTCGCGCGATTGAAAAGGAGGGAGACAATGAAAGCTGGTCAAACGCAGCGGCTATGGAATTTACCCATCCTATTACCGTTCCAAATGTATTCACACCGAATGGTGACGGATTCAATCAGTATTTTTTCATACCCAAGATTGAATTGTATGAAGATGCGGAATTGAGCGTCATCAACCGTTGGGGCGAATCTGTGTATCAATCCAATGGGTATACCAATGACTGGGATGGTGGTGATCTTAGCACAGGAGTTTACTATTATGTGCTTGATCTTAAGAAAAGGAATACCGTCATTAAGGGAATCGTAAGCATTGTAAGGTAATTGAGAGAATTTGAATGAAAGCAAAGGCGGCTGTATCAAACGGTAATGGATCTTTTTCGATTGAAGAAATTGACGTTGCCGATCCGGGAAAGGGCGAAGTGCTCGTTCAAATTAAAGCTTCCGGTGTTTGTCACACTGACTACGATTCCATGAGATGGGGTCGGCCACTCGTAATGGGACACGAGGGTGCGGGTATAGTATCAAAGGTTGGAAGTGATATCAGCGCTGTGGCTCCTGGTGACCATGTCCTGCTAAACTGGGCTATGCCTTGCGGCCATTGTTTTCAGTGTGAAAGCGGGAACCGAAGTATTTGCGAAAATTATTCTCCTGTAACCGGTATAAAAGACGAGAGGGGACTTACTGGCGGTCATCCGGAATTTCTGAGCACCACATTCCGAAACAAAGCGATCGAACGTTCATTTAATATTGGCACGTTGTCTCAGTTCACTATCGTTAAGGAAGAAGCGGTCATTAAAATGCCCGCGGATATTCCTTTTGCTTCTGCCTGCATTTTAGGTTGTGGCGTAATGACTGGGTATGGGTCGGCAGTAAACGCAGCTAAAGTTTCAAAAGGAAGTTCGGTTGCTGTGCTGGGTGTAGGTGGAGTGGGGCTGAATGTTATCCAGGGATGCCGTATCGCCGGAGCCGCGAAAATTATTGCATTGGACCTAAGTCCCGTGAGACTGGAGTTGAGTAAAAAGTTTGGTGCGACGCATTTGATCCAGGTTAGTAAGGAACCTGGCGGAATGGACGAGGCTTACAAAGAAGTGAAAGCGCTTACTTCAAACCGCGGCGCTGATTACGCATTTGAATGTACCGGTAACCCCAAGCTTGGAGCCGCACCATTGGCCTTAGTCAGGAATGCAGGCATGGCTTTGCAGGTGAGTGGGATCGAGGAGGAAATAACTATCGACATGAACCTGTTTGAATGGGATAAGGTCTATGTAAATCCGCTCTATGGGAAGTGTAACCCACCCGTTGATTTCCCCAGGCTCTTTGATCTCTACAAAAACGGTGACCTGTTATTGGATGAGTTGGTTTCAAAAACATACGCACTCGAAAACCTCAGCGATGTTATTGACGATATGCTCAACGGCCGGATCGCAAAAGGTGTAATTTTGTTTTAATTAATGGCGAAAAGATTCAGGACCATCGAAATATCCAACCCGGCCTTCCAGCCGCCGAATTTAACTTTTGTAACCGTCAAGAGTTCGAACTTAAAGGGAAGGGGAGACTGTTCATTCTTTATACCGCCGCAATTAACGGGTGCGCAGCAAACAATACCCGTCGTCATCCTGCTGCATGGTGTATACGGTAGTCACTGGGCATGGACTTATAATATTAACGTGCACGGTATCGCAATGCCACTGATCGACGAAGGGGCAATCCCACCAATGGTGCTGGTGATGCCGTCGGATGGCCTTTTCGGTGATGGAAGCGGATACTTCAATCATGGAGACCAGGACTTTGAAAAGTGGATTGTGAAAGATGTAGTGAACATCATAAAAGAAGTTCTCAAAGTTGACCAGGAGAATATTAATCTGTTTATCGCGGGACTTTCAATGGGAGGTTATGGCGCGTTGCGATTGATGGCTAAGTATCCAAAATTGTTTGTAGCTGCTTCCGGTTTGTCCAGTATCACCAATCTGAAGGATCTACTTCCGTTCTTGTCGCGTGAAGAACAACGTTATTATTCAAAAAAATTCAAGTCGGAGGAACTCATAAATTATCTGAAGAAGAATCGGAAAAAGCTGCCACCCTTTAGATTTGACTGTGGAGCGGATGATTCGTTGATCAAGAGCAACCGACTGCTGCATTCGCAGTTGGAGCGCGAAGGAATCCCTCATGTTTATGAAGAGTTTCAGGGCGGACATTCCAATGATTATTGGAATCTGAATATTGGCAAAACTCTCGTTTATTTTAGCACCTTTTTGGATAAGGTGTAAGGTGATAAGTGTATCAACGCACCTAGGTACCTGGGATACAACTCAACTGCGAACTGTACCATTGCCACGCACGAGCCATTTATAAGATGTCATTTCCCGAAGCGCCATCGGTCCTCTGGCGTGTAGCTTCTGAGTACTTATACCTATCTCTGCACCGAGGCCGAATTGTGCGCCGTCAGTAAATGCTGTCGATGCATTGGCATAAACAGCCGCGGCATCGACAGACTTGAGGAACTGGTCGATAACCTTTTCATCTTCTGCTACAATGGCTTCACTGTGTTTCGAGCTATACGTGTAAATATGATCAAGCGCTTCCTCGAGCGATGATACTGTTTTAATGCTCATTTTATAATCCAGGAACTCCGTGCCGAAATGCTGTGGCTGAGCTTTTTCTAAAAGTTTAGGTGGATAGATTTTCTCCAGCGCCTTAAAAGATTTTTCGTCAGCGTAAACTTGTACATTCTTTTCAGGCAAAAGTTTTGTCAGGGTATTAAGGTCCTTCAAACGATCTTCGTGAATTATGAGACAATCCAACGCGTTGCATACACTCACTCTTCTGGTTTTCGAATTAAAAACGATGTCCGCGCCCTTCTTTACATCGCCAGTTTGGTCAAAGTATACATGTACAATTCCGGCACCAGTCTCAATAACCGGAACCTTTGAATTTTCCCGCACAAAGTTGATCAGGTTCTGGCTGCCGCGTGGAATGATGATGTCAACATACCCCACTGCCTGCAATAATTCCTGTGTCGCGGAACGATCTGAAGGAAGCAAAGTGATAATATCGGGATTGATCCCCTGTTTTTTCAAGACGCCTCTGATAAGGTCAACAATAACTTTATTGGAATCTTCCGCATCACTTCCCCCTTTCAGGATACATGCATTTCCGGATTTCAGACAAAGAGAAAACACATCGAATGTAACGTTCGGCCTGGATTCATAAATTATCCCTACTACACCCAGCGGAACTGTGATCTTTTCGAGCCTAAGGCCATTTTCAAGCGTTTTCTTCTCCAGCGTTATGCCCAGTGGCGAAGGTAAGGTGGAAACACTGCGCAGGTCTTTGGCGATGTCACGAATCCTTTCTTCCGTAAGCTTCAGCCGGTCATACTTCGGATCAGTCTCCTGCATGCGCGCCAGATCCTTTTCATTCTCGCGAGTAATAAGCGGAATGTTTTTTATCGCCTCGTCAGCAAGGGACAGAAGGATGGAGTTAATTTCCCCTTCAGCTAACAAAGGCAATTTTCTGCTCGCGTCCCTTACGGACTTGAAAACGTTCTCCAGCACTCTTATTGGATTTTGTTAGTGTAAATATAGATGATCATAATGGATGATCGGCTTCTGGTTCTTCATACCAAGAACCTCCTTTGCCTTTTTCACGCCGTAACGCGCCAGGCCAAGACCAATTTCATGATCTTTTTCATCCACTATGCGTATGATGTCACCCTTCTTGAATTTTCCGACCACCTTAGTGATCCCAACCGGTAATAGACTCTTGGCCTTATCCGCGTGAAGGATTGCTTTTGCTCCATCGTTAATCACTACTTTACCTTTAGGCTCTTCATAAGCATGGGCCATGTACTTCTTGAAGTTTGACGTAAATTTTTTCGCCGGGAACTTCGTGCCGACTTTTTCTCCGCTTACCACCTTTAATACAATATCTTCTGTTTTACCATTGGCGATGTGAACGGGTATCCCCATGCCTGCGATCTTTTCTGCCGTCTGACATTTGGTAAGAATACCGCCTCTTCCAAATCCGGATTTCTTGCCAGATGAAATATCCGAAAGGGCAATAAGCGATGGATCGTAAGTGTGTATTAGCGACGTGCCGGGTAAAGATGGATCCCCGTCATACACTCCATCGACATTGGTCAAAATGATCAACATATCTGTGTTCATCATTGCACTCACTAATCCTGCAAGTTCATCGTTGTCGGTGAACATTAACTCGGTCACTGAGATCACGTCGTTTTCGTTGATTACCGGCACGATATGGTTGTTAAGAAGAGCCGTCAGGCAGTTTTTCATATTCAGGTAGTGATGTCTGCTTTTGAAATCCTCCTTCGTAACCAATACCTGTGAACAGATGATACCTTGCCTTTCGAATATGTCTTTATACAGAGAGATCAATTTTACCTGGCCGATAGCAGCCAACACCTGGCGCTGTACGACGGTGTCCGTCTTTTTGTTGAACTGATATATGCTTCTGCCAGCTGCTACCGCTCCGGATGTGACTAAAAGTACCTGATGGCCCTCTTCACGTAGAGATTTGATCTGTCTTGAAATGCTATGGATCACTTCCTCGTCGGGAAAACCCTTGCTATTAGTGATGACGTTAGATCCAACCTTTATCGTTACTGTCAGTTTCTTCTGTGTGTTCATGAGTAACATTTTGCCCCGCAGGTAAATCCGATCCTGTGGATATTGGGTCAAAATTATTTCAATAATAGACATTTAAAAAGATTGAGGCTGTACGGCAGGCTTTTTCCAGGAAGTTCTTAACGATTAAAATCAATGGTGAATTTTCCCATTGGTAGTGGACTAAACCAAAAGTCATCGAACTCGCAATAAACTACCTGGAAAAAAAGTTGATGGGGCGTCGTCGCCCCGAGAACTCGGGGCGAAAAGGATTGCGCGAAAATCATTCAAGCCACAAAAACACAGCGTCCCCGGGAGGCCCAGGCGACACTGCTTCGACAATCCATATGACCAATCGTGAATTAGTATTTGTAAAGTTCATTTCATCACTACTG
>Ga0193738_1000257_pt1 | contig 35653 bp, 23 predicted proteins | sample L2a1metaG_FD_144927 | JGI IMG/M metagenome (GOLD analysis project Ga0193738, IMG submission 144927) | Soil microbial communities from a riparian zone of the East river system, Colorado, United States - L2a1 | ecosystem: Environmental > Terrestrial > Soil > Riparian zone | place: USA: East River... | reverse complement strand
CTCGGAGATTTACACCAAGTTTCCGGGTATCCCACGCGTTAAACTAAAAGGTTTCTACAGCAGTGACGGTGTGTTCTTGTTTGAGGGAGATGCAGAGCTTCATCTCGGACGGTTCAATGGTGTAGTCCATTTTGGAATTACCAACCAGGAAGTAGACAAGCAAGGTCAATTGACTGGCAAGAAAGGAGACAAGCTGGTTGCATTCGGCAAAGGCGAAGTCGACTTCAAAATGACAGACTGGCTCAATGGAAAGATTGGCGCTGCAGTAACTCCGGATGCTCGTGTGATTCTAAGTGGATCACTTCTTCCTGATCCACATCTTGCAATCACAAAGAAAGAAGATCCATTACATAAAACGTTTGGAGTATTTAATCTTCCAAAATTCACGCTCTTTGGAATTCCCCGCATTGCCGAGATCTATGTTACTGCATCTGGTGGATTTTTCCTCGATGCGGGAATTGGACCGTTGTATTTAAATAATGCGATCCTGCAGTTTAACGAGCTCGATATCGAAGCGCCGGAAAAAACAATAGTTAATGGAGCTGGTGCATTGGACCTTCCTGCTTTCGCACAACTCGGCGTTTTCATAACCATCAAAGCAGGGTTAGGTATCCTTGTTGTTGATGTTTCATTAAGCCTTACGGGAAGTCTTGCCTTCGAGATAAGAGGTAATGCAGGATTTCAAATGGCGTTTACCTGGTCCGTTGGTACTGGTCTTCAAATAAAAGAAGCCCTTGCCACATTAAAAGCGAAGACAGCTCTCATTGCTAAACTTGGCGGAAAACTTCTCGTTGAGCTGGACCTTTTCTTCACAGAGATAACATTGTACAAAAAACCATTTGACATAGGCGAAAAAAGATGGCCATTAGGACTGGATCTTGACCTAAAGTTCCCACTGGGTTTTGACAAGGGAGATGCTGGCAGTTTCAGACTACCGGATCCTAATGCCATACAACACGGCGATCCGAAAGTTGACGAAGAGACAGTAAAGAAAGGTGCCATGGAAGATCCTCCTTCTGTGACTCCAGCACCTGGTAAGGAAGAAGCACTTTGGAAAACCCGCATATTAAAAGCCGATGCGACGGCGTCGTCCTGGATACAAAGACTAATGGAAAGATACAGTTACGTTGACGGACTGAAGAAGAAATATCCGGATGTCGACTGGGGTTATCTCGACACTGAATTGCAAGTCCTAGATGCTAAAGAATTCAGGCGTTTACGGGACGTGGTGCTCTACAGCGATGATCTTCCAAGAACGGATTTTGGTAAAAAGATGAGGCTTACCGTCCTGTACAACTTTGAGGAAGAACACAGATATGTAAACCCGGTTGAAGCTGCCGACTTGCGATCGAAGATTGGACAAATCAAAGAGGACTAGAGACTAAAACTAAAATACGGATGGGATATACGCGATCACCGAAACTATTAAAAGGAGCACTCATCGAGTTCTCTGAACGCTTTCTGGGTCCGATCCCTAATGTGATCATATTCCAGTACAACCCGGAAATGATGACAAGAACATTGGAAGTCTGGTCGCCAGGAGGCGGATCGACTGCCGGTAACGATACAACTGGAACACACAACGTTTCGCAGACTGCGCAGCCATTTGATCCACCCGAAACATTCACTCTCTCGTTGGAATTGGATGCTGCAGACGACCTGGAAACGCCTGAGCAACATCCAGTAGCATTCGTTTCTGGTGTCGCTAACCGCCTTGCGGCTCTTGAGATGTTGTTATATCCTCAACAAAGCAGTCTGCTCGAGGGATTGTTAGGTTCAACTGCAGGAGCATTGAGTTCTGCAACGGGTTCACTAGGCGCATCAGTAGGAGGAACAAAGCCGGTACCTAGAGGAACTGTGCCTGTTCTTCTCTTTGTCTGGGGCCCTGGGCGTATTGTGCCGGTTCGGTTGACAAGCTTTTCCGTGGAAGAACAAGCTTATTCTCCACAGCTCTATCCGATAAGGGCAAAAGTTAGCGCAGGTCTGCGAATACTCAGCCCCAAGGATTTTGCATCGTGTAAATTAAAGACCAGTGAGGAGCTGGCAATTGCCGCGTTCAAATTCACACGAAAGCAAAAAGAAGTTCTTGCGGCAACAAACATCGCCAACAACGTGGATTCGATCCTGGGTATGCTGCCATTTTAAATACACTCATCATTATATTAACGAATAACACTGAGAAAATTCAAAACATGTTCACCGACAAAAGCCGATACAAGAACACGGAACAGTATGAACAAACAGACAGTCGAAACCGAACTGTTAAAGTGGTCGCTGTACCTGATCCTCCGCCATCCACGTTGGCCGGTTTTCATTTGATGAAACAAGGGCAACGTCTGGATCATTTGGCTGCTCAATATGTGAATGACTCGGCGGGTTCCTGGAGAATTGCCGAAGTGAACCAAACCATGCTCCAGGAAGCGTTAACAGAAGTTTCTGAAGTAGCAATACCAGATAAAGCTTGATTAAAGACGTAATATATGGGCCTCGGTATTCTTATTACAGTTGATAACAAAGCAAACTCTGAGTTGACGGGACTTGTGACTCTTGTGGAGGTTCAGGAAAAGATAGATCTCGCCATAAGTTACAAGATCAGGTTTGCAATCGACGTTTGTTCAAACGACGTGGGAACCCTTTGGGAAAAAGTGACCGACCCTGGTTCTGTACTTGGAGTACTGGTTGAAGCAAATGACAAAATGCACTGTCTCGTTAGTGGGCCTGTAACGAATCATTCGATAAATCTCGAGCACGGTGGATCAGGTTCGTGGCTGGAAGTGGTTGGGTCGGATCAGACAGTAGATCTGGATAAGACACCCGTGAAACATAACCATATCGGTGAAGATGCAGCCAACGTAGAAAAGATACTCAGCTCAAAATACCCGAAGCCGGATGTTGCCAAGACGCCAGCGTCAACGCACGAGGAGGAAAAGCATTCACAGGTTCAGCTTGAGACGGACCTCGCTTTTATTCGAAGACTGGCACAACGAAATGGTTTTCACTTTTGGTTCGACTACGATCAAAATGCCAAACCCACCGCGCATTTCAAACCTCGCTCACTTGATGCGAAAGCAGTAGCCGACCTGAAGGTTAACCTTGACAATGCTAACGTGGACAACCTTCAAATCAAATGGGATATTAAGCCGCCGGTAAAATCGGAGGGCAAACAAATCGATCAGAATAGCAAAGAGATTTTTGGAGGAGAGACAACGCTGAAGAAATCCGAACAACTTGGCGCGGAAAGCCTCACCAAAATTGCTGGTAAAATTGCAAATGCAATGCGATTAGCTCCTCCCGTGGACAGTGCAGGCGCTTTATCAGCCAGGGCGGAAGCAGCTCTCAAGGATGCGCAATGGTTTATAACCGGAACGTGTAAAACGACACTGAAAAGGATTTGTAAGATCATCCGCAGTCACACAATAGTAAATGTAGAAGGTGCGGGGTCGCGATACAGCGGCAAGTATTATGTCATCGGAGTGAAACACAACATTGATAGTGCGGATCACACGATGGAGATTGAGCTTTCACGAAATGCGTGGAATTCAAAGGAAAGTGTTTTAAGTGACATCAAAGCAATATTCTAGCAATGGAACTCTCGGTAACAGAACAACTCCTCGACTGGACGCGAAACCGATACTTCGGAAAATATCGCGGAATCGTCACGGCAAATGACGATAGCACAAAACGAGGCCGGGTAAAGGTGAAAGTGCCTTCAGTGTACGGTAGTGAGCTTGAAGTGTGGGCAATGCCATGTCTTCCTTATGCGGGCGCAAATGTTGGCGTCTATATGATACCGGAGCCGGGTGCAGGTGTTTGGGTTGAATTCGAAGCCGGCGATACTTCGTTTCCGATCTGGACTGGTGGCTATTGGGTCGATGAGGAGCTTCCAAAGAATCAGCAAAATAACCAGGCTGAACCTTCACTTCGGATTATCAGAAGCGAAAAAGGCCTGATGATTTCATTCAACGATGATTCTGAAACCATCACTCTCAGCGATAAGGATGGCAGCAACATGATGACATTGGAAGTGAGAGATGGCAAGATCAGACTGAAAGGAAATATGAAAATAATAGTCGAAGCGCCACAAATCGAAATTGTCGAGAACACAACGCATCCACTAGTGTACGGAGATGACCTGCTTCAGTACCTGACGACGCTGGTCAACTTTCAATTCTCACATTCACCCCGGATCAATTTTGCCAAATGGTAGCGTAATAACAACGCCAACAATGATGACAGCAGCGCCACCAAGTCCAGGTCTGTTGTCGACTAAAGTAAAAGCTGGATAAAGAATGAATTGAATAGCAGAATATGAACGAATCAATTGACAGCATCCGGTATCCGTTCGCCATAGATCAAAGTCTCGGTACGCTAATGTCTGAAAAGATCTATTCACAACACGTTAGGCAGATGATGATGCAGGTGCTGATGACGAGCCCAGGAGAAAGAGTTAACCGTCCAGACTTTGGATGTGGCCTGCGGAGGATGGTGTTTGCGCCGAACAGCGATGCGTCCGCCAATTTAACCCAGGTAATTGTGATGCAGGCCCTTGATAAATGGTTGGGAGATGTAATTGAAGTATTTGAAGTGAAGGTCACGGCAATCAATGAACGGCTGGAAGTCAGCGTAGTCTATATGATAAATGCTACCCAACAAAGGCAATATCTCAACATTGAAGTGACTGTATAATTAACACAGCAGACAATGATAGAAGCGAAGGATAGAATATTGGAATTGCGAAATCAAAATGCGGTAACGGGTATTGACTTTATCGCTGTAGACAAAGACACCCAGATTACAATCGAAGTGCATTTCCTGCTTGCGCCTTCGTCAATGGCATCACCGTTGTCCAATGGCCTTACTGCCGAACAAATACATATCTACAATGAGGATGGAGTCGTTCCTCGCAAAACCGTTACCAATCTCGCCTGGCTAAATGGCAATGATGTGATGGAATTGACTGTTGCGTCACCAGGTGATTTTACATTGTATAAACTCTTTATTGACGATCCTCGCGTCGATTCTTACTACAACAATATAACCTTTGACTTCAAAGCCGGTTGTCCAAGTGAACTGGATTGTAAACCTGGAGACCATGAGTGTCCGGATGAGGAGCCAGTTGATTTTCCCGTTGATTACCTGGCGCGGGATTTCTGGAGCTACAGACAAGCGTTGATGGAATTTGCGTCTCTGAGGTATCCCGGATGGAAGGATCGTCTTGCTGCCGACGCAGGTGTAATGCTTGCTGAAATGTTGAGCGCATTGGGCGATGAGATGGCTTATTACCAGGATCGGATAGCACGTGAAGCATATCTTGAGTCAGCCACACAGCGAAGATCTATCAGACGACATGCGCGTCTTGTCGATTACAACATTGGCAACTCGATGGGAGGATTTGCCTGGATCGATGTGCAGGCATTACCGGGCAAATCAGGTTCGGTGCCTGCAGGTTCTGACGTGTGGGCAGTCAGTGACAATGGTAGCCGTATCGACTTTGAATTCGGAAATGGATTGAATGAGGCACTTGACGGAAAACAATATTTCATTAATTCAAATATCAACTCTCTTGATTGTTACAGGTGGGATGAGGATCAGTTGTGTCTGCCTGTAGGTTCTACTGAATTGTATGTTCAAGGACATCATGCATTTGATCTTACCCAGAATCAGCCTTCGCGCAAATGGATATTGCTACAAACTTCACCGGCTAACCCGGCACAACCAGTACGCAAGCAAATTGTACGGCTTACGAGCCTTACGGACACGACCGATCCTGTAACTGTGGCGCAGATCACCAGGTTGCAATGGGATGAAGAGAATGCAACCGCATTTGAAATGGACATGACAGTGCTTCAGGTTCATTGTAATCTCATTCCGGCGACAGCAGGAAGAATACGGAGTTATTACTTTATTACCGGTGCCGATATTTCTGAACTCGATGAGCCTAGGCGAAGCGCACTTGAATTAAAGGCATCTTTCGAAAATCGGGAAATCATCCAGGCAATTGAAAGACGTGGTGCCAATACCTCGATTGCATATTTATCCAGCCTTCCAGTTGCGGAACAACAACCACTTGTATGGTTAGGTGCCTCTCGTGAAAATTCTGCACCTGAGGTCCGGATCAATCCTCTTACCTTCAACGGCATTGCGTGGGGCGATGGACTACCCTGGTCATGGAAGCCGTCCCTTGTAGGTGTCAACTCATCCACCCCGCAGTCGGAAGAATTTACTCTTGAAGACGGAACGTGGAGAAGAATAGTAAGGTACCAACGCGATGGAGAGGAAATAATTCATCGGGATTATGCTTCCGGTGCCGGTTCAACCATTCGATTTGGCGATGGTGAATTTGGTTTGATACCAGCGGAGAAATCTGTATTTCTTGCATACTATCGAACGGGTGGAGGAGCGATTTGTAATGTAGCCCAGGACGCAATTACAGAATTTGATAGTTCGCTGGTTAATCTTGTGGGTACCGTAACGAACCCGTTGAACGTTATTCATGGAGCAGATCCGGAAACGTATGATGAAATAAGGCAGTCAGCTCCGCATGCATTTAAGGAAATTACTTATCGTGCTGTTCGTCCTGAAGATTACGCAGCAGCTGCTGAGCGGTTGAAATGGGTACAGAGGGCAGGAGCGGCATTGCGTTGGACTGGAAGCTGGCTAACGGTATTTGTAACTCCCGACCCGCTTCGTGCTGTCGGACTTAACGACGCGTGGCGAATTGATCTTGAAAATCAATTGAATCGATATCGGCAGGCAGGCAGGGAAACTGTTGTTATGGATCCTCATTATGCCGACATCGATCTTGAAATCGATGTTTGTGTGTCGGCTGGATTTTTCAGAGGCGAAGTCGAAGCGCGTATACTCAAGGCGTTGCTTGGACGCAAGGGTTTGATATACAAACCGGGCTTCTTCTCTGCAGACAATTTTACCTTCGGCACGCCACTGGAACGATCTCGTATCGAAGCAGCTGTACAAAATATCGCTGGAGTCAAAGCAGTTGAAGATATTAGCATCAGACGGCGCGGCGTATTCGATTGGAAGCTATTCGATGAATTCTATTACGATCCTGGAAAGGATACAATCATTCGTGTAGAAAATGATTTATTACACCCTGAAAGAGGAACATTAAAAATTGATACCCACGGAGGATCATGAGCTGCAATTGTAATCATAACACATCATCAGGAGAGCATGCGGTGTCCTGTCCATGTGACAGGTTTGTCCATCCGCATCCGTTGAATATCGGTGCGGGGTTGAAAGAGCTTCCACGGCAGATTGCGACTTTTCCGGAGTTCCGTCGGGCAATGCTTGGCGAGATCAAAACGAAAGCGCCGCTCTCAAGATGGTCAGCCAGACAAACCGAAGATCTTGGTGTAATGCTCCTTGAAATGTGGGCTTATATCTGTGATTCGTTGTCATTTTACGACAAAGTGATCAGCCAGGAGGAATACCTGCGAACAGCAGTGCGTCGGCCGTCGCTTAGAAAACTCATAGCATTGCTCGGTTATATTCCCAGGCCTGCAGTCGGGTCGTTTGCGTTCCTTTCGGCTATAGCTGAGGGTCGCCAGCGTATATCCCTACCGGTTGGGACTGCTTTTCGTTCTGGCGCTTTTGAAGGTGGTCCTCCTCAGGTGTTTGAATTGGATCAAGCAGCTTATATACATCCTTTCTTTAACAAGTGGAATGTTGTCGCTCCTCATGCCGGTGTTACCGGAACAACTTCATCGGTGTTGATCATCCCCGAGAGAGAGATTGTTGCAGGCCGGCCAGCGTTGTTATACAGCACGGTTAATTTATCTGACTCCAGGGGTGTATGGCTTTCAGGTGTTCAGAAATACAATGGTATAGATGGACGAAACTACAGACAACTTTCTTTTTCTATGCGGGCTGTTTTTTCTACGGAGCAACAACTTGCGAATCTCCGGTTTCTGGTGCCAACACAATCAATCGGTCTCTGGACAATGAATGTTGAAGGAACAGGACCCAGCGTTACCTGCGATGGACAAGGCTATTTAGTACTCAATAATATTATCCCGCAAATAAAAGCTGGTCAACTCGTACTTGTGAGTAAAGGGCAGGAGGCACGATGGTTCACAGTGACCGGAACGAGTACAGTTAGTCGCAAACAAAGCAGCGGAGATTCTGTTTCTCTGACTACGTCCTCAGGAACGACGACCTTCGCGTTAACTGGTGTTTCAGTGCCGGTCACGCTGCTTCGAATCGATAAATGCCTAAACGATCAAACACGAAAGGTTTCTGACGAAGAATGGACTGATGCAGATCGCGACCAGATAACGATTCACTTTGGACTCGAATCAGGAGGGACAATTACTGATGAACCGAAGTCCATGTTAGCTGGGAGCGACCCTCTTTTATTAGAAGGGAAATTCGAAAAACCTCTTGAGCCTTTCGAGCCAGTGCGATTTGCTCTATCGGACATCAATTTGCAGGCTGTTATCACTACGGGACGGCTGGATGCACAACAGTCGAAGTTGTTGACAAACCCCGGTCAAATTTGGAACAAGGAATTGACACTCCCGGTGACGGCATTTGGGAATGTCTTAACAGTAACTCATGGAGAGACTGTAACTGGTGAGGTGCTAGGCAGTGGTGATGCGACGCTGTTGAATCAGACATTCAATCTAAAAAACAACCCGCTGACGTATTTGCCTTCACCGACAGTGGCCAACAGTCAAGGAGTTGAAAACACACTCACGATCTATGTTGATGGAATTAAATGGAAAGAGGTTCCAAGTTTCTTCAATCGCACGCCTGACGACTCTATATATATAGTGCGGCAGAACGACCTTGGAGAATCGCAGATTACGTTCGGGGACGGAATTCGAGGGCGCCGGCTTCCGACTGGTATAGATAACATTATTGCCAGCTACAGGTTCGGAGCAGGGGCTGCCAGTCCACCTGCCGGAGTAATAAATCAGATAGGGACTCCCGTAAAGGGATTGCAGCGTGTAAGCAATCCGTTACCTGCTGCTGGTGGTCTGGACGCCGAGAGTTCGAATAGCATACGGCTTTACGCGCCACGCTCTGTTCTTACGTTAGGTCGGGCTGTATCGATGCTGGATATGGAAGCAGTGACAGCTAATGTCCCTGGCGTCGATGTAGTAGCTGCAGAATGGCGCTGGGATGGAACACGACAAAGTCCAGTCGTGCAGATTTGGTATATAGGTGACGACGGAATAGAAGAGAAGGTTATCGAAAGGCTTCTATCAGTGACCGAACCCTCGACACCAATTCAAGTATCACCAGCCGTACCTTCAATATCAACGATAAGTATTGATATCCAAATTGACCCGCGCCTCATTCAGGAAAATGTGTTGAAGGATGTAAAAGCGGCTCTTACGAATCCGGAGTGGGGAGTATTATCAAGAAGCGTAATGGGCATAGGCAAGCCGTTGTTCAGAAGTCGGATCTTCAGCGCAATACTTTCAGTTGAAGGAACGAAATCTGTTCGCAACATACGATGGAATAATGCACCGTTCCACCCATACGGTATCAAACCAGAAGCAGGCCAATACTTTGAATTCGGATCATCCGGTATTCAACTAAACAATAGTGAAGATGACAATTAATCGTGAAGCGAACGACTTTTTCATCAGATACTACTCTGAAAAGATTTGGGATATGATCCCAACCATCTATCGTCATGAGGATGGTCTTGCCGAGAATCCGGGAGTGCTGCGCAGCCTGGTAGAAATCATAGCGACGCAAGCGGCAATACTTCGGCGCAGCCAGGATCGTTTGTGGGATGATCAATTCATAGAGCTTTGCGACGATTGGGCTGTGCCCTACATAGGTGATCTTTTAGGTACGCGGTTGTTGACCGCACAACTTTCGCGGGCGCGTCGGATCGATGTTGCGAAGACCATTTACTACAGAAGAAACAATGGAACACCACGTGTACTTGAAGAACTTATTAGCGACGTAAGTGGGTGGGATGGAAAACTGGTAGAGGCGTTCCAACGATTGGTACGCGCCCGTCATGGTCTTGATGCACATCCTGCAAGACTTGCTGGTCGTTTCACCGGAACCTTACCCGGTGGATGGGCTGATCTTCGGTCAACTGTTGGCAGCGAATTAACAGGCGGACCATTCGAAGAATATTATCACCTACCGGATATGCGCAAACCTAGGGGTCTTGATGGAAGGTACGGCATATCAAAACTGAATTTCCATCTCTACACACTTCCTTCCTACGTCGTAAACGAATCAGATCCGTTTCCTCTCGGTGATGGCATTCGTTTTATGTTTGATCCTTCAGGAAGGAATATTCCACTCTTCAGCAGAACAAACAGACCCGTCAGTATTTCGGGCTGGGAAGATTGGCATTCCGCGCTCGAATGGGAGGTAGCAAAGCCGATACGTTGCAGGCTGCTTGCTCATGCCGAGTATATGATCCTTGACGAACACATTGTGGATCTCGAGACCAATCATGGTCTTACCACACTGGCGGCAGCAGAGCTCCGCACAATCATTGGACATACTTTCAAAAGTGAAACTGGTTTGTTCACAATGATCACAAATTTCTCCAATGCGGCGGAGTTGACAAGTACTGCGATCTACTTGCCGCTACTAACGCTCACGATAATTAGCGGGTGCGGAAAAAATAAGCTGCTACCCGGCTCACTTAGTGCGTCGGAAGGAAGCCCACTTAAGGAAATTGAAAAAGAAGTTATTACTGCAGCTTTTCTTCCGGATCCAGCATGGTCTATCAACCCTTCACAGAAGCTACTCGCGATCGATGCTGAGCAAGGTCGGTTGAAGTATCTTAATGGAGCATCCGTTCCACCTGTATGCGTAACCTATCACTATGGTTTTTCGGGTGAAGTAGGTGCTGGAACATATACACGTAGTAAAGTGGAGACGTCTCAACCAACGTTGGTGATCCTCCCGGGTGGTGGACCAATTGGAGCTGGGGAGATGATTTCCACCGGAGTGGTGCAGATCGAGGATAACAGATCATATTCAATTACAGCCGATCACCTAACCATAGCTGACTTCACTTTGCAGGTTGCCAATCAACGCAGGCCCTATATACAACTTCAGGCTGATTGGGTACTTTCATCCGGCGCCGGTACGAATGCGAGACTTATACTTGATGGTCTTTGGATCGCATCACCCGGAAACAGCAATTTCAAAATTTTTATTCGCGGTGCCTTCGAATGCGTCGTTATCCGGAACTGCACATTTGATCCAGGTGGAGACAATAATGTTCTCGGCAATACAATCTTCCCCGTTGAACTCATTATTGAAGGTTCCATAGAAACATTTTGTATAGAAAGAAGTATTCTCGGACCTGTGTCTACGTCAGCAGCTCCCGATCCCGTCGGTTTGATAGAAGACAAAGTCATTATCAAAGATACCATCATTCAATCTATTGACAACACAAAAGCAGCATTGCAGATCAACTCAGGTTTTGTGGAAATGGAATACGTCACGGTTTTAGGAGATCTTGGGGTACACAGGCTTTATGCCTCCGGAGTGATTATCACTGGTGTAGCAACGGTGACAGACAATCAAACCGGATGCTTCCGGTTTAGCGCTGCGCCTACGCCACCGGTTAGCCGATTACCACGGCCGTATGAATCATTTCTGTTCACAATAAGCCAGGATCATTGGTTCGGTTCGCGACGATTTGGTCAGCCAGCTTATGGACAAATTACAGAGACTGCCCCTGAACCGTTGCGACAAGGAGCGGAAAATACATCAGAGATGGGAGCATTCAATCACCTGCTCAATCCTTTGAAAAAACAAGGCTTGAAAACAAAGATTGAAGAATACATGCCTTTCGGTTTGATTCCATCATTCATAAATCATTAGCAAACTTTTATTCTCAATACCATGGCAACATTTGACATCTCACGAGTAGCCTTTGATCCGCGCAAGCATTATAGCAGTGTTCGAATGCAGCAGGGTCGCGTACTTACCGACGACGACTACAATGAAGGTCGACGGATTGAAGATGAAGTTCAACGACGAACACAAACGGATGTCATTGGTGGTTATGGAAGTCCCGATAAAGGATTCAAGATTGTCGACTTAGTCAATAATATTCCGAACTACGACTTTGGTATTCATAATGGTTCCATCTACCTCGGAGGTATTCGGTGGGAAATGGAAAAGACAAAAACTGCAAGGAATGTTGCAGAAACATTTGAGACCTTCCTCAATCAGCGGGACTGGCTCACCCTCGACCCTGCCAAGTACCCAACGCCAACTCCCAACGACCTCCCTGCCGGCATACGTTACGATCTCGTTTACCTTCATGCATGGCAACAAGCCATTTGTGCAGTTGAAGATTCATCGTTGTTCGAAGTTGCTTTGAATGCATTCGACACAACGACGAGGTTGAGGAATATGCGGCGCGTTGATGTCTTTACCGATACGGGCTCGCCTGAATGTGCAATATCCTGGAAAAAGCTCAGGACGAAGTGGGAAGATGATCATCTCGGACATGTAAACAAACAGTATGAACGGATTAGAAATATTAAAATGTCCGTTGGTTTTACTGGAGCTCAGGCCGCTGAAGACCTTTGCTCTCCATCTATAGCTGGCGGTTATCTGGGAGCGGAGAATCAGGCTATTCGTGTACAAATAACCGCGCCCGACAAATTTACCTGGGGTTATGATAACGCTTCTCCGCTTTATAGAGTGAAGATTGATCCACTCAGCAAAAAAATTGTCATGAAGACATTGCCGAAGGATCAATACCACTGGCCGATGACAGGACAAGTAGTCGAAATACTCGCATGCGATGCAGTACTCCCGAATGACGAACGACTTGCTGCTCAAAGCGGATTTATTAACCGGGTCGCAGGCTCATACAATCCGGATACGCAATCTTTTACAATAGAAGATCCGTTGCCAGCAGGTTTTGGCAATGGATGGCTTCCGGCGGTTGACTATTTTTTCCTTCGTGTTTGGAATCGCGGAACGGACCTTACTTCACCTGAGGAAATCCCATTTGTTGAGGATACACCCGTTACTCTTGGCAACACTGGCCTTCAGATAACCTTTTCTAAATGGACGACAGATCGTGCGATGGAACCTGTCGCCGAAGATCATTGGGTCATTGCAGCACGTCCGGAAACTCCCGATGTGATTGTTCCTTGGGAACTGAAGAAGGGTGCACGTCCAATGGGAGTGAGGCGCTATTTTGCTCCGCTTGCAATTATTGAATGGACACTAACTGGCGGTTCTGTCCAGGGAAGTATTATTCACGATTGCCGCAGGCCATTCCGACCTCTCACAGAGCAGGAGTGCTGTTGCACTTTCACAGTCGGCGATGGGGTAAACAGCAAAGGTGACTTTCAATCCATCCAGGAGGCAATTGATAGTTTGCCCGCAGAAGGAGGAAAGATCTGTGTTCTCGCAGGTATACATGAAACAAATGCGGTTGTCAGGGGACGAAGGAAAATTCACATCACAGGTTGTGGCGAACAGACTATCGTTCGAGCCGCAGAAGGTAACAATCAACCAATTTTTCTCATCGAAAATTCGCAGAAGATAAAGTTGGATTGCATGACCATGTTCACCCTTAACGGCATGGCTGTACTGGTTCGGGATATATCGACAACAAAATTGGGAGTATCGGAGGGCATTACAATACGCGACAACCGGATACTTGCGTTCATTCACGCGATTCGCGTCGACTTGCAACCACTAGTGAGTGGAGATAACAGCATAAAAATACTGTTCAATCAGATCGGTATGTTCGACAAAGATGGCGGCGATGTTGCAATCTTTTCTCTTGCTGACGGAGTATTAATAGAGCAAAATCGGATTGTGAAGATTGCTGCGCCTAAACGGGAAGAAGATCCTGACAATCCCGGTCCGGATTCGCCACCTGATCCGTTTGAACCTTGCGAGGCTCTGAAGAAGACTTACGAAAAAAATGAAAAGTTTAGACACATTATCTTCCTTTCGTTAGGTTACGTCGCTCACTATGTTCCAGGTGGATTGATCACGGAGATTCACACATTGGGTGGAATTCAGATAGGTGGTGGGTCCGAACGGGTGACGATCCTTCGAAATGAGATCTTTGGTGGCAAAGGAAATGGCATCACACTTGGTCATGTACATAGACCGACGCACGATCTTGACGCCTTCTCTGTTTTCTTATATGATATTACGATTCAAAGTAATGAAATACGCGAGATGGGTCTTTCTGGAGTTGGAACCGTCGTTCATCCTGAACCAAGTAACAAGGATGCACCGATCCATATCGAGAATCTACTTATTGTCGAAAACGATATTAAGTATTGTGTACGCGAAATTCTTGATCCGAAAGAAATCCAGATCTTGTCAGCGGAGTTGCCAGTGTCAGGGATAAGCCTTGCAATGTGTGAAGACTGCATTATCAGAGAAAACTGGTTGGAGGAAAATGGGAAACTTCAACCACAGCCAGTATGCGGTATTTTTATTCTTATTGCTGAAAAGGTTGATATCATCAATAACCGGATTATCAATAACGGACCTGAGTTAAGCAACGAAAGAAATCAGCAGGCAGGTCCGCGTGGTGGTATTGTCATCCTGTTTGCGTTCAGACTTCCACAACCTGCCAAGACAGGATTAAGTACCGGTACCAGCGCCGTTGCAGGATTAATAACGGCGCAAGACACCGTTCCGGCGGCTCGAATTCATGATAACATCGTCTCACAACCACTTGGACATGCTTTGCTTTTGATTGCGTTGGGTCCGGTGTCTGCAGTGAGCAATCAATTTAATTCACAAGGAATCTACAAAGGATCATCACTTTCTAAGCTTGCTGGCTCTGTACTTATATTGAACGTCGGACTTTCAAAGGATTTGATCAATATAATCGTTCCGTCACGCAACTGGGGTTACGTGAGCCCTGCGGCTGTGCTTGCTTTAATTGGAACAAGTTCTCAACAGTCACCGGCCCTTGCATTGCTGTTGCAACTATTTCCTTCCGGGAAAGTGATGTATTCCACCAATCAGACAACCCTTGACATGCGGAGTTTTGACCGTGACATTGCCTTAAGCTCACAGCTGATCTTTTCATTGGATGATGTCGCTTTCGTAAATAATCAATCTGAATGCGCAGGACTTGTCGCCGCACTTCCACAAACACCTGCAACATATGATCTGGTGTTGCTTAATACTTTTTTATTGGCACCAACTGTTCGTTGCAATGACAACAGGTTTACGGATGGATTTACCTTAACGCTTCTTTCCCTTATGTCTTTCTCATACTTGAATACGGTCGTAAGCAATCAATCAACCCATTGTATTGTCGTTCCATTCTGGATATTCCGGCGAAAATTCCTAAACACAGAACTCAACAATATCGCATGCCGCGCACTGTGTATCGAATTCCAACTGAGCAAGCACAATGCAAACTCAATGGATGAACAATACAACTTCCCAAAATTCTGATTTGAAATAAATGCTCACTATGAAAAGGAAACAACCCAACGAAAACGATCAGCTTGATCTTATACTTGATGCTCAGGAACAATTGGACAATCAAACGACGGAAAGTCTTGAGTTCTTCAAACTCAGTCGCGATGTCCTTTTTCAATTGCAACAGAACGAGCTAAAAAGGCTGACAGTCAAATACGGGAGGAACCACGCGCGCGTACAAAAGTTGGAAGCAAAAATGGTTCAAACGTCTAATGTCAGCAAAGCAGTAGATGTCCGCCTGGACATTCTAAAGACGCAAGCTGAACCTTTACCAAAAGATGGATGGCGTCTGCAAGGTTATGTGTTCACACCTTCCGGCGAGTCACTCCCAGGATTTACCGCTATGATAGCCGTTAAGGATGAGAAAATGGAACTGACACGTTCCAAAATCTCCGAAGGATCGCTTTCAAGCACGACAAGCGAAAATGGGTTTTATTCAATTACAATTACGGCTGAAAATTTAAAAAAAATTCTGCAGCATGCTCTGTACTTGATTGTACTCGATCGCCGTAACCACGTAATCTATACTTCAAAAAACAGACTCAATCCTGTTCCCGGAGAAATAGATTTTCACGATGCGGTAATACCGGTCGCACAGGAGCCGGGCAGACCAAAGAAGCTGATGGGAAAGAAAAAACGAAAATAGGACTCTCTTCCATCGCTTGGCTCCATTATTCCTCCGTCATAATCTGAAATCTATGTCACCAAGATCTTTCCTATGAGTGCGTGATTCCAACTCGCAAGATTGTTTCGAGAAAAACTTTTGCAGTGGTCATTGCATTGAACATTGAGGGTTATACCCCTTTTTTGTAAGTTTTGTAACTAGGGAATTGTTCGACCAATAAAAAAGCCCACAAAGCGTTGTTTGTGAGCTTTATTCAAGATAAATATTTGATTATCAAATATTTACAAGTGATCCGGCAGGGATCAATCTCAGAGTTACAAACAGCAGATACTCATGCAGTTCGGTCGTCGAGAATACATTTACTCCCGAATTGCTCACCAAAAGGTTCATTGCAAAAGAACACCAAAGCGTATCAAATGTAGGATGTGAATTGAAACACCGCAAGTTTCAACCTTGGTTTATCGGGTATAAATAAGAGTAACGTCGACTAAATCCATTCCCTTTTACCCCACAATGCTAATTGTCACGAAGTTCAGATGTCATTATTATTTGAACGTCATGCGCGCATTCTTTATTGATGGAATGATGAGAACTACTACTACTCGCCTTTTGGAAAGTAAAATCCCCCCCCTTATGGTATTTCATTCTCAAAATTTTAGTTGGAATATTATTGTATAAGGATGTTGTTGTCGTGAAAGTTTAGTGGAGTTGTAATTCCTTACACTCAAGTTAGCTACCATTATTAATATGAATAAAAGTTTCGTTGTATCCTTTATTTTCCTGGCATCAGTTTCATTTGTTAGCGGTCAAACGCCCGCTCAGCCTGATGTTATTCCACCATCCCCTCAGGCAGCAAGCCTCGGAAAGTATGCTCAGATCCCTGTAAACTATAATACAGGCACGCCACAAATTGACATACCGCTCCATACCATTGCCGTAAATGATATGCAGCTACCAATCTCGCTTTCTTATCATGCCAGTGGGATCAAGGTTGAAGAGATTGCATCCTGGGTAGGACTAGGCTGGAATCTAAATGCTAACGGGGCGATTACGCGCGTAATGCGAGGCAAACCCGATGAGTCCACCAACGGATACTTTAATCGTGGCCAATGGGATACCTGGCAAACAATGAAGACGTGGGCTACCGGTCCGCCTGTGCTTGGTGTTGTTGATCAAGCTTCACAAAAGCATGATTTCCAATTCGCAGTAGCTTCGGGAGAGAAGGATCTTCAACCGGACGTGTTCTATTTTAATTTTGCGGGTTATTCTGGGAGAATTTATTTTGACATAGATAAAAAGCCAGTCATTATTCCCTTTCAGGATTTGAAAATTGATCATCCGTTCGCAGCGGGAAAAACAGAATGGGTAATTTCAACGCCGGACGGTTTGGAGTTTGTCTTTAAAAACTCAGATGCAGAATGGACAACCCCATTGGGTGATGGATCTTACAGCCCGCCATTTTATTCTACGTGGTATGTTTCTGAAATCAGGTCTGTCAAGCAACCCGGTTTCATACGGTTTACTTATACCAGTCTGACTTTGTCTGGAATTGAAACCACGCCTAACGCCGGAATCGTTGTTTCAAGAACGCCACCAAACTTAACCTGTGAACTTGATCCTCCATACCCGAGTGACATGGGATCATCTGAATACAGTATTATTACTAAGTACCTTGAGCAAATTCAATTCCCGGACGGGTCCATATTCTTTTCCTCTTCAAATGACCGTCAGGATTCTTATGGCAGTGTTACCTATAATGGACGAAAGCTAAACGGCATCGCGGTTATGTCGGGGACAATTCCCAATGTTAAGACGGTAAAAACCTTTCAATTTACCTATGACTATTTTGGAACCGGTACAGCGAAACGGCTGCGACTCCTGAAGGTTCAGGAGGTTGGAAAAAATCCCTATCAATTTGGATACAATGGTACTACCCTTCCTGCTCCAACAAGTTTGTCGAGAGATTATTGGGGGTATTATAATGGGGCATCAAATTCGTCTCTGATGCCCGCGCTTTCTACCGACGAGGCGGCGCAATACCAATCTCATCCACTGGCCGCGGCAAATCGAGCGCCTCATGCCCAAAACATGAAGGCAGCAATCCTAGAGCAAATAACCTGGCCAACTATGGGATATACGCGGTTCAATTTTGAACCACATACTTACTATGGTCCCACGTTTGTAACAGGAGGAACTTCAGCCTACGTCCTGGGTGCCACGACGTCGACCATGAATTCATATGAGCTGGGCCTAAAGAACTACTATGTGGCCCAACAAACCGCGTATTTGGGAGGACCAATCAGTGTCAAGTCGTCAACATTTACACTTGCCGGTCCGCAATATGTTACCTTTTCCACGATCAAGAGCATTAGCGGTGCAGGCTCGATTGGAAACATTGCGGAAACATTCGTCTTTAAGGGCCCGACAATAAATTACAATACTCCCGTCTGCCACGATTGCACTGGAAGGATATACCTCGACGCGGGTACCTACGTTGTGCTGTCGGCTGCCTCTCAGAGTGGCGTATCCGTATTAATAAACGCCAGCTATCCCACGACGGTGACGCAAAACAACATAGTCGGGGGAGTTAGAATAGCATCGATCGAAAATTTTGACGGAGTCACATCCTATTTTAAGAACTTCAAATATAATAGCCCCCCCCTTGCAAATAAATCATATGGAACGCTTTTCACACAGCCGCTCCATAAGAAAGTTACGCCTTGTGGTAACCTATATGTTTCGGCATATGACCTTACTAATTCGAGCTTTGAGGGGTCTCACATTGGTTATGACCAGGTGGAGGTGATTGATGAAAATAATGAGAATGGCAAGACGATATACAAATTTAGAAATGACATCAACGACATAACCAGGAGTTTGCCGAAAGATGAAATGTATTTTAAGGCGAACGGCGACACCGTTAAGAGAGTTACCTATAAGTATAATTTCGACCTTTGTCTTGCCAGTGGCGGAACGATCCGATGCGCCTTTGCAAGTCTTGCGCCCGCGATAAAAATGGATATCACTAAACACCGGATAACACGAAGTGGTATCTACATAGTTAGTGATTATTATGAATTCGATGTTTCTACAGTGTCCAACAGCACTTTTTTTACGTATCAGAGCGAAATAATAGAAAAGACATTCAGCCAGGAAAATTATCCAGATTTTCTGCTTACTAAGAAGACAATTTCTTCTGGTAAAGAAGTTATCGAATCTTATAAAGATAGTCACACCCTCCCAACGCAAATCATTCAAACGCAGACTACAGGCGAGAAACTTATCGATAAATTTTATAATTCTCCGGAAGAACTCGGAGGCACCATGGCATTCAAAACTCCCATACGGCACATCTTCATCCGCGAAATAAATGGTCAGCAATTCTTAACCAACGCGCAACTTTACCAGTATCAGAACAATTTGCTCACACGAATGGATGTCTACGAAGCCTCCAGCCCGGTTAATTACACGGAGGGTATGACAATCACCTATAATCCAAAATTCCATCACACATACAACACGTCAAAGAAAATGGTCGAGCGTTACCCTGCCGGCGGCGTAAGGTCTGCTTTTATCTGGGATAGTTACAATATCAATCCGATTGCCGAGGTAACTAACAGTGGGGGTGGGGTAGTCGCTTTTACAAGCTTTGAAAATTCTTCGGATGAAGGTAATTGGGTTTTTACATTGAATGGAGTTACCGGTGCGAAAACCGGAGAGAAGTGTCATTCATTCACAGCGCAAACAATTACCCGGGGCATTCTTTCAACTTCAACAACATACAAGGTCAGCTATTGGGCTAAGAACGGAGTGCCGGTGGTTACCAATGTAACTGCGTCGAACGATGCTGCTAATCCGGACGCACAGGGATGGAAGTACTATGAGAAAACAATTTCGGGCACGGCCGCTATCACTATATCTGCTGTGGCGGGTACCCTGATTGACGAACTGCGGCTATACCCAGCCACCGCGATGATGAAATCATTGACGTATAAACCTTTCGTTGGGATCTCCACTGTTAACGATGCTAATAATCAGATCCAGTATTTTGAGTACGATCCTATAGGAAGGTTAGTGTTGATCAAGGATTTCAACGGAAATATCATTCAGCATCATTCTTATAATTATAAAAATTAAAACATGCGTTACTTGTTATTCTCAGTACTATGCTTTGCGCTGCCCGCTGTGTTGTCAGCTCAAAATGCTTTGCAAAAAAACGTCGAGTGGTATTCCGCGAAAACCTTTGATAAGCTAAACAACGCTGAGGTAATTCTGGATTCGAAATTTGTAATTAACAAAGATCGAACCATCGAATGGATTCAAAACCAAGGCCAACACGTTTACCAATTTACGATTACGGGCACGCGCGCCAGTTGGACAGATATGAAACAGAATGGTACCATTAGCTACAACGTAAAATGTAAGAATATTAATGGTGTCATTACGGTTGGTCGGGAGAACAAAGACCTTTTTATTGAATTGGAATTCCTGGAGAACGGAGTTAACACAACTCCCTTCAGGTTTAATATAGAAAGGACGGAGGTGGTTTTATGAAAAGCAAAGAAAGCACAATCTCTAATAACATAGTCAAAGGACTAGTCGTTTTCGTAATGGTCCTTTGTTCAAGCACTTTGTTGTCACAAGCCATTACCGGTCCATCCACAGTATTAATTGGTGACGTGGCTTCTTATTCTTATAATCCAGGGTTTATTGTTTTAGGGAACCCGTGGAGCGTGACTAACGGCACGTTCGGATTAGGCTCGAGAATAGGAACTACATATACTCTTAGTGTTACCTGGACCACTGTGGGGAACGGATCCATTTCCTTTACTATTGAAGCGGGCGAACCTCCAATAACAAAGCCTGTAACAATAACAACACCCTGTTCCGTCGGCGTGCCTTTGGGAACAAGCGTCAGCCGTTGTGGAAGCGGCTCCGTAACGATGAGCGCGACTCCCGGCACTAATTCGAATTCTGTTAGGTGGTACACGGCCTCCACTGGCGGAACTGCCGTGAACACCGGGATGAGTTATACTGTGACGCTTAGCGCAACAACTACATATTACATCGCGTCCTTTGATACGGGAACAGGTTGTGAAAGTACGGGATCACGGATTGCGGTGACTGCAACCATCAAACCAATGCCGCCTCCAGTTCTTCCAATAAACGGATCGAGATGTGGTCCTGGTGTCGTTGCATTGTCATCAGGTGGTTTACCAGGTCCGTTGTTTCGGTTTTACGACGCGCTGACGAATGGAACGTTGCTTGCGGAAGATGATGGATATTATCCGAATGTCAGTTCTACCACTACGTTTTATATGACATCCTATGACCCTTCCACCGGGTGTGAAACTAGTCCGCGGACACTGATCACGGCAACAATAAATCCTATCCCCTCAGTTCCTTCCGTAACTGGCAATGCCAGGTTTGGGACTGGAGCTCTAACGCTGGTTGCTTCAGGCGCGCCCAGCGGAGGATCTTACAACTGGTACAACGTTGCTACGGGCGGTTCAATTTTGTCTTCTGGGGCTTCGCATACAACGCCATCGATAAGCGCCACAACATCAAACTACCGCTATGTTGAGGCTACAGATTCAGGCCCTGGATGCAGGAGTTCCCGAACACCTGTGACGGTAACGATACTTCCGATACCCTCGATCAATGCATTGACCAATTACGTTGCTAAAAGTGGTCCTGTAAACCTGGCTTCCAGTTTAGTATTTCCAGCCTACACGTGGAAGAATGGGAGCGGTTCAACAGTAGGAACGGCTCAAACCTATGCAGCCACCGTTTCAGGAAACTATACCCTTACCGTTACGCAATCCGGCATTAGCTACACTACTCCTGTTTTTGCACTGGGAAACCAGTTTGACGGACTAAACGAAAATTATGTTATCACGAATATTGTTCTGGATCCCGTAGGAGTGACCACCGCTAACATTGCTACACAAACAGTCGAAAAGGTGAATCAGACCGTCCAATATATTAATGGTATAGGCAATCCCGTACAGACAATAATGACACAAGGCTCGCCCGACAAGAGGGACATTGTGGAACCGATTAGATATGACAAGTTCAACAGACCACATCGGAAATATTTGCCTTTCATGTCCGTGGAAAATTCTGGAAGGATTAAAACTGGAATTTTAGATGCAAGCGGCAATTACATAGGTCCAGCGTTAAATTTTTATGCCGATGCTAATCCATATGCCGAAACTACTTATGAGCCTAGTCCCTTAAACAGAACTGACAAGCAAGGCTCCCCTGGCGTGGGTTGGCAACCCAATACAAGTTCATATACTGTACCAACCGATCGTACAATAAAATACCGTTATGATTTTAATGCTGCTTCTGAAGTGCTTCAATGGACATTTACCTATCCGACTGCTCCCCTTAAACTTGGGCTGGTTAACGCCAGCGTAACAACAACACCAAAATATTTTTTGCCAAAAGAGCTTTTCAAGAATAGATCAAAGGACGAGCATCATAATGAAATAATAGAATTTGTAAATCAGCGTGGTCAAACCGTTCTGAAGAGAGTACAATACGCAGCAGCGAAGTATGCTGATACGTATTATGTATACGATGACTTTGATAACCTTGTTTGTGTACTGCCTCCTGAAGCTTTGAAACAAATAACCGCTGCAACGTCGCTATACTTTGGTAAAACAGATGCCGAAAAAGATGCCTTCCTAAACACTTGGGCTTTCAGATATATTTTTGACGCCAAGAGGAGGATGATCCAGAAGAAGACTCCGTCCGCTGATCCTGTATGCATAGTTTATGATAATCTGGATCGGGTAGTCATGACACAGGACGGAGTTCAACGCCCCTTAAAACAATGGGTGTACACCAAGTACGATAACCTGAATCGCCCCATTGTAACCGGGATATATACCCACGGAACTGTAATTGATCAGGTTGCGATGTCTTCACAAGTGAGCACCACAGCTTTCTTTGAAACGTACAATGGTGCAATCGTCACACATGGATATAGCAATTTGATTTTTCCAACGACGGGCACGGTGCTGACAGTCATGTTCTATGATGATTACCGCTTTATTCTTCCGCTTGTTTATAACAACAATGCATCATTGACCACGTATGATTTTAAGGCAGCTGATATTTCCGGGCAAGAGGCAGCCGCATTTAAATACGTTCGAGGTCAGGTTACAGGAACGAAGGTTAATATTCTTGGCTCAGCCAACTATTTGTGGACAGTAACCTATTTTGATCCAAAATTCAGGATAATACAAACGATGAGTGCAAACCATAAAGGAGGCACGGACAGGACTACTAATAAATATGATTTTGTAAAATTAACAGAAACAAAAACGACCCATACTACTAGTACTACATCTTACACCACCAACCGTAGATTTGAATATGATCATGCGGGTCGCCTCTGGAAGACTTGGCATAAATTTCATACCGAACCGGAAATTTTGCTGTCCGAAAACAAATACAATCAGCTTGGGGAACTAATGAACAAAAACATTCATTCCCGAAACAGTGGGGCCTCATTTGCTCAAAAAACAGATTACTTGTATAACATCAGGGGATGGGTGGAGAAAATTAATGACACGAATGTTCCTGAGACGGGTGACCTCTTTAGTATGGAATTGAGATACCAAGCGCCTACTGCCAATGGCGGTTCTCCTCAATTTAATGGGAACATCAGCGAAACGATCTGGATTGCCGGCGGATTGGATAGACAGTCGTACGGATACTACTATGACACATTAAACCGGTTGAAGGACGCCAGATATTTTAATCTTTCCCGATCTTCGAATAATGGCCGGTATACGGAAACTATCGGTGGCGTAAATATTAAGGGGTATGATCTGAATGGAAACATTTTAAAATTAGCGCGAAATGGTAAGAAGGATGCTTCGAGTTTTGGATTAATGGATAACCTGGCTTATACCTATACGGGCAATCAGGCAACGCGGATTGATGATGCCATTGCAAAAAATGCCAATGAGGAGGGTTTTCAGGAAAATGTAAAGGCGGCCGGCGAATACACTTTTGATACGAATGGGAATATGAAGCTTGACAACAATAAGGGGATAACGGCTATTTCGTACAATCATCTTAATCTGCCAGTTCAAGTAAACAGAGGAGCAACCGAGTATATAATTTATACTTATGATGCCGTGGGACGAAAGTTGTCGCAGCAGGTATTCGGAACAATGCCGAAAACGACTGATTACATTGGTGAATTTATTTATGAGAATAACGCGTTGCGATTTGCTTTGCACGAAGAAGGAAGGGTAGTTCCGGATGTAAGCGCTGGCGCACCCAGGCCTTGGGAGTATCAATACTTTTTAAAGGATCACCTGGGCAACGTGCGCGTTACATTTAGCGAAAAGAAGAGTTCTACTGAACATAAGGCCACCCTGGAGACCGCGACACAACCTGCAGAACAGTCCACCTTTAAAAATTATGGAAACCGGAGTAACTTCAATCTTCATGATCACACGGATCCGGGTACCACCTACACTTATTCTCAGCTTTTGAATGGAGGGAATAACAGTCAGGTAGGGTTGGCAAAAAGTTTCTCAGTTAACCCCGGTGATGTTTTGGATCTGGAAGTATACGCCAAGTATGAAGCTCCGAGCGCAACCGGAAACAATGTAAATACTTTAGTGACGTCACTTATAACTGCATTTGGTCTAAGCACGTCCGGTGCAACACCTCTAGATGGAGTCCAGGCCTACAATTCATTTAACACCATTTTTTCTCCTGGTCCTTACATTGGAAGAGTGCCGGGATACGAGGATGCTGTAGCACCGAGAGCCTACCTCAACTACATTTTGTTTGATGAGAATTTTGTATTAAAGGATTTTGGATTTGACCAGATAAGTACAGCGGCCAAACAAGTTGGAGCGACCCCGGTGGTGGCACACGACTATCTTAGTCTGCATGTAAAAGTGCAGCAGAAGGGATATCTTTATGTGTACTTGTCAAACGAGCAAGCCGCCCAAACCAATGTATATTTTGATGATTTGAGAATTGTACACCACTCGGGCGTTGAGCAAATTTCGAACTATTACCCGTTCGGTCTCACGTTTAACTCTTACCAGAGAGAAAACAGTAAGCTGAATCAATATTTGTATAATGGGAAAGAGTTGCAAACGGATCTTAGTCTAGGGGCGTACCATTATGGGGCCAGGATGTATGACCCCGCAGTTTCCCACTGGTGGCAAGCTGATCCCTTAGCTGCCAAATACGAATCAGCAAGCCCTTACTCTTACGTATTAGACAATCCAATCAGATTAATTGATCCAGATGGAAAAGATCCAGGAGATGTTGTAGTAACATTTGGCGGAGCTGACTATAAAAGCAAAGGTGAAACTAGAGTTATGGGTGAAGTAACTGATGAGGTAAATACTCAGTTCATTAGCCAACGCGGGGGTTCAGCAAAAGCCTTTGCTAGTCCTATTTCGCGTTTAATGGATACTGATGATCCTGCAATTCCTCAAGTTGTTGTATCAGCTTATCCTTTGACTCAAGACGATTTGGAAAGAGGCACACAGGAAGCTTATGATTTTATAATAAATAATCACAACAAAGACGAAGGTAAAGAAGTCAAAGGAGGGCGAGTTGTTATTGCTGGTTTCAGCTACGGCGGTGTATACGCCCTCCATTTGGCAAGAAGGCTGAAAGATGCAGGTATTTCGGTTGAACATCTAATAACTCTGGATCCTGCAATGTCAAAATATAGTGATCAAGTTGATAGAAGTATTCTGGATAACGTGAAGGATAATACGAATGTGTATCAAACTTCTACTAATAATAAAGCCGGGTCATATGGTGGCCCAAATTATAGAACTGATGGCGGCCTCAAAGGCATTCAAAACATCAGAGTAAAGGATAATCATGAAGATATTGATGATGAATGGAAGCAAGCTGTAGTTAATTGGGTATTACACTCTCTTATACAAAATAGAAATGAGTGAAAAATTATTAAAGTTAAGCCTGCAAATTCTTCTTTATACTATTGCTTTAGGCATGATTACTTCAATTGTGGTATTAGTTTTAGCCTTGGATGCTGACTTAATCCCTTACAGATCTGTAAGTTTTCTCCATTATTTTACATTGTTTTATGGTGCTCCAATTTTATTTCTCACTGGAATATTTCTTCTATTCTTCAAAACGCCTGGCAAAATATGTGGAGCATTATCAATACTTATAGCATTGTTATGGATAGTGGATATCTACTGGTCTTTAGGAAACAAGTAGGGACTAAAGACAACGAAAGATGTGTCTATGAAAAAGAGAAATTGGGTAAGATTATTAAGCGTTGTTATGGATTCGAAGATGTGCTTAGGACGATATTACGTCCGATGGTTCGACTGAAGTCGTCTTATCGGATTCAACCGACATAATAAGGACAAACTAACGAACGAATTCGTCAATTTTCTTCTGATTAAAATGAAAGGATTACTCGGTGCCGTAATACTTATTTTATTATACCAAGTTTCCATTGGCCAGATCGACACGCCGAAATTCTCGCCACCGATCGAATCAACCAAAAGTAAGTTTGAGTCTCTCAATTCGGTAGTCCAATCTAAGATAGATTCTGTGACGAATCCAATTGCAATCAGCAGTCGCCTGGATTCCATCGAAAACAACCTTAACTCAAGTATCGACAGCCTTACTTACTCCTACAGCAAAGGCCTGGCCAAAATTCAGTTCGAGTCACAACGCTACCGATCAAAAATAGACAGCCTGCAATCCCTCAAGCTTCCTAGCGATATGTATAAAGGGAAGATGGACAGCCTGTCGCAAATGCTCACATCTTTTCAAGAAGATCTCACAACGAAGATCGAGGGAATAAAAAAGAAAGCCACTGACAAGATCACCGAACTTCTGTTACCGCCCGAACTTAAAGAAAAGGTGGCTGCGCTATCAAACTCTATTGCTAACCTCAATGGACAAACGCTTCAGTCGGTTCTCCCCGAAAACTTAACGCTCGATCAACTCGGTCGTCCAACGACAGATATCCTAAGAGGTGCAGCTATTCCAGATCTTAACGTGCCAGGTACGCAGAGTGTCATTGGTGCTCTGTTCTCCAATCAAACCTTACTACCTGACGTACCAGGTTTAAAAGATATCAATGGCATGGAGAACATAACGGGCCTTGGCGAACGGGCAGGGGACGTCCAATCAAAAGTAAGTGAAGTCGCCGACTTTAAGCCAGAGTCCATCGACCGACTGGCAGAATCAAACATGTCCAGGCTGAAAGTGATGCAGGGTATCCAAGAACAGATTGGAGACTTGCCAACTACGTCAATAAAGTCTGAAGAAGAGATGAAAGCTGAACTAAAAGATCAAGCCCAGGCGATAGCCGTCGATCATTTCGCAAATAACCAGGAGCAGCTAAATGCAGCAATGACAAAAATCTCCCAATACAAAGCAACATTTTCGAACGTCAACAGCCTTGCTGATATTTCTAAAAAACCTCCAAATGCAATGAAAGGCAAACCGCTGATCGAAAGGATCGTTCCCGGTCTCGGATTACAGGTCCAGAAAAGAGAAGATGTTCTCCTAGTCGACTTCAATCCCTACGCTGGTTACCGTTTCACAGGGCGGATCACTGGAGGAGCCGGCTGGAACCAGCGCGTTCCTTATAACATGGATAAGAGAAGATTCTCCTCCACGGTCAGGATATACGGCCCTCGCGTGTATGGTGAGTTCAAGTTGGGCAGAGGTTTTGCACCCCGTGTAGAAATAGAACTCATGCACACGTTGGTGCCGCCATTCACACTATCACCAACGTTAGATCCAGAACATTCGGAGTGGGTCTGGGGTGTATTTGCAGGTATCAAGAAAGAGTATAAAATTTTCCGTGAATTAAATGGAACGGCGTCGGTAATGATGCGACTTTTCGACCCTCACCATAAAAGTCCCTATGCCGATGTTGTTAATGCAAGGCTTGGATTTGAGATTCCATTGAAAAAGAAGGTGAAAGCTCCAAAGCAATAGATAACGCAATGCATGAATTATTTAGCGCTATATCAGATCAATAATAAGCTAGGGAGTTTAATTGTCTTTTAACGTTTCCAGACAATAAAATGAACAAAAATAGAATTGGATGCCTTTTCTTTCTCGTAGGATTGTTAATCCATAACGCTTCCGCACAAACAAATTTTATTGATGGAACTGTCGTAACAAATGAAAGCGATACCCTTCGCGGCCAGATTGATTTTCAGGGATGGGATCGCAATCCATCCGTCATTTCGTTCCGGAATGGAAGCGTTGTGCGGACCTATTCACCCGCTCAAATCAAATCCTTTATGGTATCTGATGTCCAGTACATGAGTATGATCCTGCCGGTCGAACAATATTCACTACAGGTCAAAAACATGACTACCGCGTTGAACCCTGGGATAAGAAAGGATTCGGTTTTCCTGGAATTGCTTCTTACGGGATTCGCAAATCTATATTACCTCAACGATAGAAATTTCACACCGCATTTCTTTTATCAGGTGGAAGGTCAGGAGGTCAAAGAGCTTAGTAATTACCACTTCATCAAAATCACTGATGTTGGAAAAAAGATTGTGGCGAATCCAAAACGATATCTCGGCACGTTAAATTTATTAATGAATGATTGCATTGATATTTCAGTCGAAAAGCCTGGGTATAAAATAGCTGATCTGAAAAAACTATTTACGCAATATAACCAATGTAAAAGTCCTTCGTCGAATCCCAATATTTCAACAAGGAGAAAAAAATTATTGTTTGAGCCCGGAATTATTCTAGGCGCATCTTTGACATCATTTAGTTTCGAACAAGGTGGCAGCGATGAAAAAGCTACGGCCTCGCCATCAGCGAACGCAACATTCGGTTTCGCATTGAACATTGTATTGCCAGGCAACAACCGACGCTGGTCAATTAACAATGAGTTGACATACCGCGCGTTTTCGGCAACCACAGAGACCGTTGGAAGTTTAAACGGTTACAAAACGGTCACGACATATGACTTCGATGTGACGGCGCTAAAACTTACAAACGCTGTCCGATATGAATATGCTGCAAAGAATATCAGGCCTTTTTTTAATGTAGGCCTTTTCAATTCGTTTGCATTAAAGAATGAGAACAAAAGAGTTCACGTTCTCTATCTCAGCAATGAGGTAAGAACCAATGAAACTAATCCCGCTATAACGACAAAAGACCATGAGATAGGTTTTCTTGTAGGTGGAGGCATGGCCTACAAAAGATTCCTGGTTGAAGTTAGGTATGAAAAAGGCAATGGAATTTCAAATGTCGTAGGATATAGCACAACGATTAATACGTTTTACATTCTGTGCACCTACCGATTAAGCAAATCAAAGCGAAGATAATGTCAACGCGACCCACTCAAACTTTTTTGTGTTATTTCAAAAAAAACAAAGTGCCTGGTATACAGGCACTTACAAGTGATCCGGCAGGGATCATTCTCAGATTTACAAACAGCAGATACTCATGCAGTTCAGTCGTTGAGAATACTTTTACTCCCGAATTGCTCACCAGAAGATTCATTGCAAAGAACACCAAAGAATATCAAATGTAAGGGATTGGCCAGTTTCAGCCAAGGGTTAAAAATGAATCGCTTACAGATCCACAATTTACAGGCCTTCCAAAAAGCGAAAAGATGACGAAGCCGCTGTCGTCCTCAATGAGAGATTTATTCTAGCAAAATCAAATGATCGGTTTACTCTCAGTAGCCTGCTCGTCTTTGTCGGCTCGCCTTTGCTCTTGGGTAAATGAATTTAGAATAGTTTGCGCCAACTTTTTTTGTCCCTCAGAATTCAGGTGTATCTGATCTCGAAAAAGAGATTGATCTAATCCATTTTCCAGACCTTTTATAATTGGCAAATCGTTTTCCTTGGCAAACCTGATTATTTCTTGCCCCTGATCATTGTAAGCCCGTTTCGCCAGCTCGTCCTGCTCTGCATGTAGATAAATTGTTAGAGGAATGTTCTTTTCTCTTGAATAACTCAAGAAGGATGCAAAACCTGGGTTGAAGACACTGTTTTCATTCTTCTTGTTAATCACCAACTCATTGACAGTTGAGTTTGTCTTTTCGGTCAGTCTTTCAATTCTCGGAAGGAGATACCGGTCCATCAACTCAACTAGAGCCGAAGGGTATTGGTCGCTGGGGTAACTTTCGTGATGGTCTACAATTTTTTCGAAAGTCATGTTGTCATAGGCATCATGCGAGCTAACGAAAAGAAAAATGTGCTTCGCCCCGAGGTCACCATGTTCTTTTAAATACGCATAACAGTTATCGGGTCCCCAGCTTCCCATTGAAATATTCAGAAACTGAAGTTTTCTGTTGTAAAGTTTTGACAATGTATCAGACAGAATGGTTGTGGCGAGCGATTCCTGATCCGTCTGGACGCCGCCATTTATCACCGAATCGCCGAAGCCGAGAATCAAAATTGCTGTCGTGTCTACTTCTTCGCTTCGCATAGACAGCGAATTATACTTTACATTATTTCTAAATCTAAAACGATCCTGACTAGGCTGAGCGATATATTCATATTTCGGACTCTCGGTCACGAGAACTGTGTCGCAGAATCCATAGTACGAGCGCAGGAATAGATCAGCGCCACAAAGCACAACAGCACCTGACATCATGTAGATCAAATACTTTTTCATTTCTATTTATTTATTTATTTATTTGCCGCTTTCAAATGATCACGGAATCGATAGATTTCGACGCGGACTGCGAATGATGTGGGTTGTGCTTAATAGGTAAATAGGCTCACCATAGGCAGCCTATTACGTTGATAATTAAGTTGCACAATCACCTGAAAGTACTTGCAGTACCGAATGATTTATCTAATTCTCTTCCTTCATTAACTAAATTTTAAAATACAAGTCCTTACACTATGGGTCGTGGAGGGGTGTTTTTGTGATAGATAAAAAATTCTGTGAGAGGCTCGCGTTGGGATATTTCGTATAGGAAATCAACGCATTTTCAAAAAATCGAATAAATTCTGTTCATCTTATCAATGGCTAAAACAACTTTCTTTGATCGCTGTCTAGCATTCGGGCGCAAAGATGGTGGATACCTACATAAAAAACAACGACGCTAAATTTGTTTTTGCTAATACTATATCAACGGCTGAATTTGGTAGCCGATGAATCAAAATTTATAGAATGTTTAGCGAAAGACCCTTACTTAAATAGTTTTTCATACTATAACAATACCCAATGAATAGACCGCAGATGGCAAAATGTTTTGTTTCCACTGATTACCTATTTCGAAAAACGGAACAATACAGAAGTTGAGTTGTGACGATGCTTTTTCCATGAGCAATGTAAAGGCTTCAGCATCCGTCGACACTGCGATCCAACAAATGAAAGAAAGCCTTGCCGATAAATCCAAAAGCTATGAAAGTTAAACATTACCGAATCCTCATTGTCGCTGTGTTGTTAGGAGTTAATCATGTTGCCTTCTGTCAACTCGGACTTCCGGGATATCAGCAGGCGAATTTGACCCGCGTATATGAATTTAATGTCATCCTGAAAAATGACAGCAGTTTCAAGACAATGTCGAAGATCTTGTTTGACAATGGCGGAAAGACCTATGTCAGTGCAAAAATGCTTGCGGATAAAAATGAGATTTATCCCTCCGATACAGACTTCATCTTCGGAAAAATTGGCGCCGACACGTGGCTGAAGGGCGTCCCTGCGGATTCCTGCTGGCTGTTCAAGTGTGATGAAGGAAAAATAAACTCTTATTCTTTTGTTCCAGAACAGGGTACGAATTTGATAATAGCAATTCAAAAGGGTGAAGACGGACCTATTTTGCCATTGACCAAGGATAACCTCCTGTCTTTGATGGCAGATGATCCAAAGGCGTTGAAATTAGCTGAAAGGAATAAGTTGACGAATGCGATTTTTCAATACAATCATCCGCCAGTTGTTTTAGGGCAGCAAAGGCAATAGTTTATTAAAATTAGAGGTATCTAGTCGCCTGGCATTCTCTACGACTTCATTCAGGTTTCTCATCGCGAGGAAAAAGGTTCCTATGATAGTCTTTCAGCTTTTGTTTGAACGCATATCCCTGTACTCCTTCAATTACTTTCCTTAATTGCATAACGCTTTTTCGGGCCTCATCATCCTCAAGTAATCTTGTCTCAAACTCGGCCAAAGCTTCGGGACTTAGTTGTCCACTGAGATAGTCTTCAATTTCCTCGATCGTAATAGGGTCTTTGTGCATTGATTATTGAGAAGTAGTGGGGCTTATTCCCCTTTCGTTACATAGACGAACCAAGTATCCCATACATCTTAGTTTCTTGTTCTTGGCCGCCTGAATGCTACTAACGTTAAACATTTCCTTTAGTTCTGCCATTGACCGGTTGTTGTAGTAGTATTCAGTCAGTATTCTTCGGCAATCTTCCTTTAACTCGTTCATTAGCAAGGTAATAATTTCCACGTCAATTAGATAGGACCTTGCGTCGTCCGTTGGACTTATTGCAATTTCATTTGCTACAACCTGTAACTTTTGTTGTTTCTGTAGTTCTTTCAGCCACAAGTTCCGACAAATCCTAAAAACATAGGTCTTGATCGATGACTCCTTTCTGAATGTGCGATTTTGAAGATTCCTGTAAAAGATCATCAGTCCATCCTGAAACACGTCTGTCGCATCGTTTTCATTCCCTTTGTTTCTGACAATGAAGTCTCGTACTGTCGGGTAACAACTCTTATATACTGTTTGCCAGCCTGCATCATTGTCGGCTTGACTTTTCGACGAAAGACATATAAGGAGATCTTCTTCTGACTCGACCAGCCCTTCATTACTAGCAGACATTTGTTCTAACATACAATTATAAATACAACGAATTAATCCGCAATGTTAAAAATTCTCGCGGGCGAAAATAGTATAAAATTAAGCGATAAATGCTGCTTGTAAGATTTTTTTGAATTCGGCTGATGACCTTTTGAAAAAGCGGGAACTATCCTGTATTCAAACTATGACTTATTACTTCAATGAAGGTAGAATCTAAATTTTCGAAAGCGAATTTCATCTTAAGCTTGATTTCGATTGTGAGTGTAATTGCACTGTCAGTGTATGTTTTTAGCATTCCTCAAAAATTCGTATATGTGAACACGGCGAAACTCATTAATGACTACAAAGGAATGCAAGTGGCCCGTACCCTCTACCAGAAGAAAGCCGCCCTTTGGAAAGCGAATATAGACACCCTTACAAATGAAGTGCAGCAGAAGATAATGAGCTACGAAAAGGAAAGTTCAAAGTTGAGCACCAAAGAGCGTCAACTCACGCAGGAGCTTATCCACACGAAGCAGAAGCTACTGATGGATTACCAGCAGGCAATGAATACTCAGGCTCAGCAGGAAGACGCGAAAATGACTGGTGAGGTACTGCAACAGATCAATGCATATCTCAAAAAGTATGGTGAGGACAAGGGCTATAAGATTGTCATGGCAGCGACCGAATACGGAAACATAGCATATGCTGACGAAGGACTGGATATAACAGAAGCCGTCCTCGAAGGACTCAACAACGAGTACAGCGGTAAATAAGATTGGTTAAGACACTCTGCATGAAATACTACCTGTTTCTTATTTATGCTTGCATATACTGTTTTATTGGCGGTAAAAACCTGCTTGCACAAGATCTCGAGTTCGAGCTACTTCTTCGACCGGCATTGACATCGTTGCGCGGGAACGATATGGTCGAGGACCATTTTGATCCAGCCATATATCCTTCTTTTGGCCTTGGTGTAACCCGACTGTTTACCAACAGGTCGCTAATCCACGTAGCTGTACTGTATGATATGAAAGGCGGCCGCAATGAGGAGGAATTTGTGTTCAGAAATGACGCAAACCAGCCAATCGGTACTCAAGTAGTTAAAACCAGATCAGACTTCCAGTATATCACCATTCCTATTCAATGCGGAAAGAGATTTGGTACTAGAGTTAAGTATCAGTTGGGGTTAGGAATATATAGTGCATTTCTTTTAAAGCAAGAGTTGACCACTGAATATGATGGCTACGCAGGTAGCCTGGATATGATCGATTCGTTCAAAGACGTTGACATCGGATTATCGGCGAGCTTCAGTGTTCACGTGCCATTGAAAAAAAATTGGCCGTTAAAGGCTGGCCTGGATGATTACGTCGGTGTGTTTGATGCCATGAAGGCTGATGTTGAGCACGAGGGATCAACGAAACACAACTCACTGGGTTTTGTTGTCGGGTTGAATTGTCGCTTGGATAAAACTAAGGGATAAACGAAATATAATAATCATTGGTGTTGGCTGGTGAGTTATTGACGCGTTTGCTTTGATTAATTGATGAATAACATAAAAAAATATTTGAGTCGATGACGATAAGGAGATTTTATTTTTTTCTGATCTGCGCTTGTATGCTTGGCTGTCATTCGAAGTCAGTGTCATCGGAAGAATTACAATCCTACGTACTTGATGAGGATAATGGCCTGCAGAAATCGGTTGAATCCAGTGGGACGAAAGTGACCGTGACCTATAGACCTACGGATCTTTGGGTTCAACAGGAGATTGAAGGAAAGATTGTTAAAGCGCCTACCGTCGACTCTCTACGGCGAAAGTATTCACGTTATTATTATTTCATCGTAAGCCTGTCGCGCGATAACAAGGAAGCTCTGCATCAAGTAAGAACCATGGGACACTATAGTGACCTGGTTCAAACTATGTCGTTCGCAATGTCACAATTTGTTAATCTAACGACTACTAAGCAGGATACGATTATCGTTAGCGACTCCATGCTGAACAGAACATATGGACTTGGTTCTTCTACGGATTTGTTGCTTGTCTTTGAAAGGGTGAAGGCGGAAGATGATGACTGGGTTCAACTTAACCTTAGCGAATTCGGACTTGGCTTAGGTAACCAACGCTTTCGGTTTGCTTCAAAGGATTTTGAGAGGCTACCTAGTTTGGATTTTAGTGTAGCTAATTAGTTAATTAAGACGATATAGTACTATATGATACGAAATAGAATTTTCCTTAAGAGTATTGCTGTTTTCCTGGTCCTTGAAACATTGTTTAATACTGTTGCGCCGGGTATTTCGTGGGCTCTAACAGCTGGACCCACAGCCCCAGAGGCGACGACTTTTGAGCCAGTTGACACAACCGATGTGGTGGATCTTAAGACCGGTGATTTCAATTACAATATTCCAATGTTAGAGATTCCGGGACCAGCCGGGAGTTATCCATTGACATTATCACACCACTCGAACATACAATTAAACCAAGAGGCGTCATGGGTCGGATCTTCCTGGAACTTGAATCCCGGAGCTATTACCAGGTTTGTAAGTGGTTATCCTGATGATCATAACGGCATTCAAAATGTGAATCGTGATTTTTGGGAGGGTGGCAGCACAGAAACGTACACGATCGGGGTATCAGTAGGCCTGGCGAACGCCGTGTCGGTGGGTGCTTCTTTAAGTTTTGCAAATGATACGTATCGCGGACATGGCGTCGGCGTAATGGGGACCGCTGGTATTGGTATGTTCCGGGTTGAGGCTGGTACAGGGCCTTTTGGAACTTCATCAGGTTCAGTCGGTATTAATGGAGGATTTCAAAGCCA
>Ga0193738_1000256_pt1 | contig 35738 bp, 27 predicted proteins | sample L2a1metaG_FD_144927 | JGI IMG/M metagenome (GOLD analysis project Ga0193738, IMG submission 144927) | Soil microbial communities from a riparian zone of the East river system, Colorado, United States - L2a1 | ecosystem: Environmental > Terrestrial > Soil > Riparian zone | place: USA: East River... | reverse complement strand
ATCTGTTGCCTCAGTGTTTTTTTTCCATAGTCATAAAATTTAAAGTTTATAACTGGAAGTTACGAATTCAATAAAATGAGTTAATGATGAGGGGACTTACAAAAAACTACCGAAGGTTTTGTTCAACAATTTAGTATAGGCATTGCCATTATCCCTGCAAATATATCGGTATTGCTGATATATTTCTTTTGTGTCCATGGCCTTTAGAATTCAATCTTCAATCTTTCTATCGGACTTACGACACCTTGCAGACCTTTCGTGGATACATGTGTATATATTTCTGTGGTTTTCGGAGAGCTGTGCCCGAGTAACGTTTGAATGTGGCGCAAATCTGTCCCGCTCTCTAACAAATGTGTGGCAAAAGAATGCCTTAGCGTATGCGGCGATGCACGCTTCGTAATTTTTGCCGCCTTAAGGGAATGTTTTACAATGTTTTGCACACTTTTGACACTGTATCGTCCACCATCCTGTCCTTCAAATAAGTATTCCTTTGGTTTGAAAGCCAAGTAGTATTTCCTAAGTAACTCCAGGGTGGTGTGGGACAGAATGGTGTTTCGGTCTTTGTTTCCTTTTCCGCCCGTTATCAGGAGCAATCCTCTGTCACTTTGGACATCTTTGATCTTTAAATTCAACAGCTCTGACAATCGCAACCCACAAGAGTAAATGGTTACCAGGATTGCTTTGTGTTTGAGATTTGTCGTGGAGGAAATTATTCTTTGAATTTCTTCTTCGCTTAGCACCGTCGGTAGCTTTTGCTCCTTCCGGGGTCTTTCAATCTCATAAAACCGCTGGGGCATGTCCAAAACCTGTTCATAATAGAATTTAATAGCATTGATAGCCTGATTCTGATAGGATAGCGATTTTCCGCTTTTTACAATACTTAGCATGTATTGCCTGATATCGTTCTCGTTGATTTCTTTAAGAGGTCTGCCTTGGAAATATTGTATAAATTCTGAAAAAAGGCCAGTGTAGGTTCTAGCGGTGTTGATGCTGTATCGTTTTGTTTCCAACAGCTGGATGTATTCCCCTGGACAGGCCTCGGGATGGCTAGCTAACGCTGCCTTTCGTTTAAGGAAACTCAAATCAACTTCTTGAGCATTGGCAAATACAGGTTTATTCCTGTAAAAATATCTGCAATTGATCCAGGCCGATCCTTTAAAAGCTTTAAAGATCGAATTAATATGGTTGGGAGTATTTGCAATATATACCATGCTATACTGCGCCGACCACTTGGGAGAATCGAGGGTTTTGATCAACGCGTGAATTAGCTTGGATGCGTAAAACTGCATCCCGATACATTTGTTGCCATCAATCATCAAATGACGCAACGTGATTACGGGTAGTTGATTCATAGTAAGGTTTTTTTGTTTGTGCAATCCTATCCAAAGTTGTTACCTTAACCGTGTTGTTACCCGAATCTATTCGTTTATACCCGATGGTAATGGCCCGTTGTGAGTAAACCTGCTTGCCCCATTTGTAATGGCCCGCTGATTGGCAGATCCGATAAAAAATACTGTTCGGATCAGTGTAGGTACCTCGCGAATAATAAAACTAAAATTCAAAACGAACGGCCAATACTAGAGGTGAATAAGGCGCTGCGAAAGAACCGTTCTATTTTAAAAACCTTGTGCCCGGCTGGCAAGGCAGTAGTTAGAAAGGAACTGTTGGTGGCATTGGGCTATGATGTGAAAGTTTTCTCGTCACTTTTCCTTACTTCCAATAAACAAGTTTACTATATATGCTATGACTATGCCTTTATGCCGATAGTGGAACACAATGTTGAAAAAGCGCTAATAGTCACCAGGCAAGATTATATGGGTTCATGGGACCCTTGGAAATTTGTTAAGAAGAAATCTTAAAAGTCAGCGCGAAGCTGTGGTCATAAACCGCCACGTAATCTTACCGAAAGAATCAGGCCTGCCCTTTTCTGCTTTTGTGATGCTCCCTGTAAATATTCCATCTTTTTTTCTAGAGACAACTACTTCACGCCAACTATATACGCCCTTTTCATAGTCGAAACTTGTTCCATCATCGTCGTAGAGCTTGTATTTGCCAGTCTTCGTTCCGTAATGCCGGATCTCGAGATCAACTTCTTTCAAAGGATCGAAATGGGGGTCTGGATTTTGAGCCATCGGAATAATTGCTCCATCTTTTACGAATACGGGAATTCTGTCGAGACCAGAAACAGTTATTATTTCACCATCGCCGGCTGGTTTGCCGGTATAGAAGTCATACCACTTCCCTTTGGGCAGGATGACGGTGCGTTCTTTTTGCCCAGCGAATAATGGCGCTACCAGAAGTGCGTTGCCCACCATGAATTGGTCCTTGATTTCCTTTTTGATTGCTGTAGCATAGGGATTCTCGGCGGAATTCAAGTCACCTGGAATATTCTGGGCGTCACCTGCAAAACCTTCTTCCAGGTTCATGGCGCGAATGGGCGGCGTTCCATAGAAAGCGTATTCAGCATAAGTAGTATACAAATAGGGAAGTAGTTGCATCCGCAGCCAGGCGACATCAAACACTTGTTTCTCAACTTCCGGGAAGGACCAGGGTTTTGTTCCATCAGACCAGGCGTTCAACATCGCAAGGGGAGAGAAACAAACGGTCTGCATTCTTCGAAGCCATTCTTCCGCGGTGGCTGAGCCGCGCACTTCCGGAGTCCAGAGTACACCCGCGAAAGAACTGTTGATCAACGCCGTTATGAAGTCAGGGTGACTGTAGTAGTCGTTGTAGATCACATAGGGAAATGAAGTAGCTCCTGCGTTGCTTGCCCTCACCAGGCCATAGGTTCGCAAATTTTTCTTGCGATAGAGTTCTGCAGTCATCTTTTGCATCATGACACCATAAAGCTGTCGCATCTGCTCTGCGGAATGTCCGGAAGGAAATGTGGTTACATCGGGCCACAGCCATTCGTCATAACCATCATTTTCGTCCATTTTATAGCCGCTTACCCCTTTGTCTAATAGATTCTTTTGAAAGTGAGATGCGATAAGATTTCTCGCGGCAGGCAGTGAATAGTCGGGCACCACTCCGGTCCATACGGTATGAGATGCCGTGAACGGAAGTATGGGACGGTACAATTCACTTTCAGGAGAAACAAATGGATTCAGCCAGACATTTACCTGCACACCTTGTTGATTCATGTTCTTTATAAACTTTGCTGGCTCAGGGAAGCGGCTGCTATCCCACTCATAGGTGCAAGGATACGATCTGCTTTGCCATCCGGGCTCAAGGCCAATCACCGAAAGCGGAAAATTTCGTTTCTTAAATTCAGCTACCTCGGCGGCAACGTCTTTATCACTATAGAGTGTCGGTGTTCGATGCCAGAATCCCAAACCCCAGCGCGGTGGCAAACAACCTCCGCCATTAAAAAGATTATAGCGCTGAACGACATTGAGCATTGTCGGTCCACCAAAAATGTAGACTTCAGTCCCATGTGTCGGTACGAGGATCTCAACGTTATCAGAATATGGCGATGCATCCCACGACTTATCTGTATTTCTATCGCGTACCTCGGGGGGATTTTTACTGTCCTTCCTGACAGCGGTACCTACCCAAACGTCAATGTAGGTGGGTGAGTTGATGAACACGCCGTACCCTTTCGATGACACATAAAATGGTACGGGTGCATGCGTGCGTCCATTGTCTTTTCCTCCGTAGTGGTCAACATGAAGGCGCATGATCCTTCCGCGTTGTTCTACCGTCTTGAAATTCAATCCCAATCCAAATATTTTTTCTGCTTTATCTAATGGGAAGCGCAAGTAGGTCTTGCCGTCGACCAGCCTGAATGAAATTTCTCCTTCGGATAAAGGAAAGGGCACATCAGTCATTGCATTGATTGTCGAGATTTTTGGTGTCGCGCCCGATGTGGTCAGGAAGTTTACGGAGTCGGGATTGCCTGCTTTTGCAACCCAGATACCTGACGCTACTTTGTTCCACTGCAGTTGCTGGGCGTGACAGGGTGCTGTAACGCTCAGAAGAATCAATAAAGCTATGTTGGTGGCGTAGCGCATGGGGCAGGGTATGAGGTATAGGGTATAGGGTATATGGTATATGGTATATGGTATAAGGTATGAGGTCTTTCGCATTTATGTCTGGGTCTTTTGCGTGTATTTTTTTTTGGGTCTTTTGCGCTTAAAAACAAACGTGGCAATTCCTCTAATTGTCTTACAACTGCATCTTTCTGAAAGCGCGGCGAATGTGGGATAGATCAAATAAACTTTAAAGGGCGCAGGAAATCCAAAACGCAGAAATCGCAAAAGAATGCACGCAGAAATCGCAAAAAAAAACAGGGCCAAATCGACAGGTCGATGTAAAACCGTGGACTGATTTTTTAAGGCGCTATATCTTTCAAATAATTCCACTCTTCAATTAACACCACCGTCAAAGAAAAAACGAGAATGTACAGGATGAGGTCATACTTGCTTCTAAGTTTTACATAACCGAGCACTAGCAGAAATAGAGGAGCGGTAACGACATAAATATAAAAGGCTTCAAAGAATATCCCGAAAAATGGGTTGGTATATGAATCTGGAATGAAGTTTGAAATCACTTTTGCAACTATGATTACAACTAGAGGTAATGCGATGACGCAGATTATTCCCCAAAAAAGAGAAATTGCAATAATATCTTTTTGCTGCGATCGTCTGAAGTTTAGTACCAGTTTGGTCAGAAGTGAAATTATGAAGATGCAAATGATGGCTAAATAGAAATATTTATTTCTCACTTTTTCGGTCCGTGTATTGTGATCTTGCTCTCTGACCAGTTTAGACTTTTCAAAGAACTCTGTTTTTACCAATTCACCATCTACAAAATATTTACGGGAAACAATTTCATTGCTGCGATCATAGAATGTCCAGGTGGAATCTTCAATTCCATTATTAAACGTTCCTTCAATCATCAGCTGATGATTATTAGATAATCTTTTGAACGCTCCATCAAGTCTCGTGTCTTTGAAATTAAGTTCATCGGTAGCTGAATCAAGATTCAGTGTGATTGAGGTTGTTCCGTGAATTGTCAATGATTCTTTTAGCGATTTGTAATTGGATAGGCTACCTTTTGTCCCGTACCGGTCCTGCATGTCCTGTAACAAACGTAGATCAAGGTCTGCCAATATCTGTTTTTTGTGAAACTCATCATCAAGCGGGGGATATCTGTAAATTCGTATTTCTTGCACGCCGATCACGACTTAGCTATCGAGCCTGTAAAGTTGATAGACGCTTGGGTAAACGCTATCTGAAAAGTCAATTGTACCTGATTTGAATAATATGTATTGGGGTTGCTCAAATGCTTGTCTGGCATCGGGAACAGAGGTGGCGCAGAATGCGAAGAATGATACAGCCGCTACCAGAAGGGGATTTACTTTTGGTTTTAACGTATTTTCTGGATTGTAAAAAAATCCAATTGGAAGTATAACCAGCGCAATTAGGTCCGTGATATCTACCGTTCTGTTGATCGTGTAAAAAGTACGGCTGAACAAGTCAATAAGAGACTGCGAATAGGGACTCTTCCAAACCACAAAAATTAATGCAGTCAAAAAGTATACTTCCGGTTTTTTTCTCGGAAGGAATGCTGACCAAAATGACGCAAAAAGAAATAGGCCGCAGAAGTCCGACAACTTTCCCGTCAGCCCATTGTGAAATTGTGCTTTTAAATAAAAATCATTCAGCAGCAGGAGCGCCAGGCATATTAGAAAAGGAATATTGTTGATGGATCGTAGTCTCTCTTTCATGCAGTAAAAACAGATTCCAACGGCAGAGTTAGTATTTGCTGCAAAGTCAATGAAGTTTTGGAATTCTCCAAAGAGGAGGAGAAATGGTAAATGGTTAGTGGTAAGGTGGCCTCATTTATTCTGCGCCTTTGCGTGTATTCTTTTGCGCCTTTTGCCCTTAAAAACAAACTTGGCAAATCCCACCAGTCCTCCTACAACTGCATGCTTTTAAGAGCGCGGAGCACGTGGATAGTTTAAATAAACTTAAAGAGCGCAAGAAATCCAAAGCGCAGAAAGCGCACACTAGTGAGTAATGAACTCCCCAGCATGCCGCGAGTTGCCGCGCCGGCTTGCTAAGAATGCAATGATTTGTTGGCATATGTTTTTCATGAACAGTGGAAAGATTTGTTCTTATGGATTTCTTTTCAACTGAAAACATCGTAAGTCTCTTTACCCTGACTTTCCTTGAAATCGTCTTAGGGATCGATAACATCGTATTCATCTCCATCGTCAGTGGTCGTTTACCCGCTTCTCAACAAAGGAAGGCGCAGGTGATCGGTATCGGCCTGGCATTTTTGGGAAGAATATTGTTGCTGCTTACCATTACCTGGATTATTGGTTTAAGCAAACCGTTCTTGCACTTCAACGATTTTGCGCTTAGCTATCGCGATATAATTTTGATTCTTGGCGGCTTATTCCTGGTCGGAAAGAGTACATCAGAAATTCACAAACGCATAGAAGGAACCGAACATCACAAGGAACCAAAAAAACTTTCAATGGGATCAGCTCTCATCCAAATACTTATTCTGGATCTAGTATTTTCGCTTGACTCTATAGTAACAGCTATTGGACTTTCGGATGTTTTGCTCACAATAATCATCGCTATAGTTATATCTCTTGGGATCATGTTGCTGTTCATGAAGCACGTAAATGAGTTCATTCAGAAACATCCGGCCATGAAGATCCTCGCGATCTCCTTTCTGATTATGATCGGCACCGTACTCGTCATCGAAGGACTACACGTCCACGTCCCTAAAGGATATATCTATGTATCAATGGCCTTCGCATTAGGAATCGAATTCCTGAATATGTGGATTCGAAAGAAGGAGCCGGAGCCTGAGGTTAAGAAGGCTGTGGCTAAGGAGGCCGTGGTGGGGAATAGAGTAAGAAGTAAGAAGTAAATGGTAAGTAGTAAGTAGTAAGTAGTAAGTAGTAAGTAGTAAGTAGTAAGTAGTAAGTAGTAAGTAGTAACCTATTACGGGAATGTCATCCAGAGCGCTTGCTGCATTATCAAAGGACTAGGAATGGATTTTGCAAATTGACTGATGACAGTTGAATTCTTACGCGAAGGACGACCTACCGGAATTATGCACCGTACTGGGTCAGAGGGATTCTTTGCGAGGGCGCGCAATTATACTTGGATAGTGTGTGTCTCCATTCCTTACGAGCAGGTCTTTATAAAAAGAGAAGCCGCTCAGGAGACAGTTTCAAAGGGGTGGCTCACTCAGCTCCTCATTGTTCATTGTTCATTGTTCATTGATCATCGCTCCTCACCCCCCCCGGTCGTCTGCAGTTGTAAAAATATAAGTGGTGTGTTATCATTTAAAAACTTGATAACGTCCGTCAAACATTTTTTTAGTTGGCAAAAATCTTCCGGCTTTGTGAGCAGACATGCAGCGCCCAGGGTAGACGCCTTCTCTACATCCCTTTCGTGGGAGGACGTTGAATACATTACAATTGGAATTTCTTTCGTCGTGCTATTAGCCTTGAGCTCGTTAAGACAATCCCAGCCACTGATGCGCGGCATGTTTATGTCCACAAATATGACAGTAGGTAGTTGAGCTGAAAGATCTAACAAATCTTTTAACGCTTTTTTAGGATCCGCTTCCGTCACGCAGATTGTTTCAGGCGAAACCTCCTCTAGTGCTTCTCGAAATAATGCCCGGTCGTCCGAGTCATCATCGATCAATAAAATTTTAATAGCCATAGGTCTTAGGATAAATATTGAGGGTTAATTCAATGCTAGACCGGCAGCAGGATGGTAAAGATAGCACCTTTATCCGGGATTCCTTGGGCGAAAATATAACCTCCATGCCTATCTACTATTTTTTTGCATAATGCCAGTCCCAATCCGGTTCCTTCATATTCATCTTTGGGGTGAAGGCGCGAAAAGGACTCGAAAATTTTATGGTCGAACTCAACTTCAAACCCTATACCGTTATCGGAAAGTTCAATCTTTGAATATTTTTTGCCATCTTTTTCGATCTCCGTGCCGGAAATTTTGATGAGCGGCGGCTCGCTCACCTTTGAGAACTTTAATGAGTTGTTAATCAGGTTGTAAAAAAGCTGGTGCACGAGGATGGAATTCCCACGGATCACGGGCAACTCACCTATGGTGATCGAAACTTTTTTCTGAGAGATTACTAATTCCAGGTCGGTCTCTATCTGGCGTATGATCTTAGAAAGGTCCATTCGCGTAAATGACTCTTCCGCGACGCCGTGCATAGAATAGTTCAACACGCCTTCGATCATGGAGTACATGCGTGAAGTGGCCTTCTGGATTTTTTCCAGGTACAGATTGCCTTTCTCAGGTAACATCTTTCCAAATTCATCCGACAGCCTTCCAGCGAACGTTCTAATCTTGCGAACGGGCTCCTTTAAATCGTGGCTTGCCACGTGAGCGAACTGGATCAGGTCCTCATTTGTTCGCTGCAATTCGATAGTCCGCTCGTTTACTTGCTTGCTCAGCTCTGTAAACTGCTTCAGCTCCGTTATATCGATGGTAATTCCAACGATCTTGTGCGCTTTTCCGCTTTTATCGATAAGGACCCTGCCCACTGACTTTATCCATCTCACCGAACCGCCCCTAGGACGAATTCGGAACTCGGTGCTGTATACAGTTTGACCATTTATTTGTTGTGAGACTTCAGGTTCCATCAAATGCTGGTCTTCAGGAATTACTGTTGCTTTAAGCTGGTCAATGTCAAACGCCTCGTTTTCACTGTATCCGTAATTTTCTTTGTGTAGTAGGGTAGATACAAGAGCACCGGTTTTGAAATCGTACTCATAAGAACCCAGGTGACCCGCTTCGAGCGCAAGCTGGAGTCGGTCTGCCACATTACGTCGAAGTTCTTCGGCTCTTTTTATGTTTTGTATGTCGGTTGCTGAACCAAACCAGCTAGCCACGTTTCCACCGCCATTCTTTAACGGAACGTTGCGCACGATGTGCCACGAATACTCTCCTGACGCAGCACGTAGCCGGAATTGAGCATCGAATATTTTCCCGGCTGACAATGCCTGTGCCCATTTTTCGCTTGCCTCTTTTTCGTCTTCGGGATGAACAATAGCCTGCCAGCCATGTACAAGGGATTGCTCGGTGCTGAGGCCGCTGTAGCCGTACCACCGTTGATTAAAGTAGTTGGGCCTGCCGAACTTATCCGTAGCCCAGATTAATTGTGGAACAACATCAGTGAGCGTGCGAAATCTTTCATTTGATTCTTCTAATGCTTTCTCTGCCTCCCGCCTTTTAGTTATATCAAAAAATGTGATCACAACTCCGTCGGTACGATCTTCTTTGGTCCGGTAGGGTAGAAAGCGAATGAGGAATGAGCGGTTGTCTTTTGTGGATACTTCGCGATCGATAACAGTCAATCCCTCGAGCACAGATTCCGCATCCTCAGTCAAACCTGTATAATCTATTTTACTAGTAATATCGGTGACAGGCCGCCCATAGTCAGATTGTCTAAGGTTGAAAAGATGGCTTACCGTGGGGGTGAATAGTTTTATGTGGAGACTCCTATCGAGGAAGATAGTTCCAACGTCGGCGGAGTTGATCAGGTTCTGGAGATTGTTGCTTGTAAGGATTGTTTCTTCAATCTTCACTTTCAACTCCTGGTTCACAGTGCGGAGCTCTTCATTTATAGATTGCAGTTCTTCCTTGCTGGTCTCCAGTTCCTCGGCAGCGGATCGAAGCTCTTCATTGATTGCTTGCAACTCCTCATTGGAGGCTTTTAATTCTTCAGACTGTAATTCATGTTGCTCGATTGAATTTCTTAAATGGACTTTTACATGAATGAGTTCGTCCTCCAGCCGCTTCGCCATTGGTTCATCAGATGCAACCATGAGTTCATCACTTTGTTTTTCAGCAGTAGCATTCGACTCAAACACTACAAGGATAAAGCCTTTAGAGAGGTCATCGTTTTGAAGTACCGGCCGGACGTGCACCGTTACGGATTGCAACTTGTCATCTATCTTAACTTTCAGGCCCCGCGCCTCCACAGCAGTCTGACTCTGAATGGATTTATACAACGCCGATCGAAGCTCCAGCCGTAGCTCTGGCCGGATCACCTGAAGCAGATTCTGTGTCGGTTCACCACCTGTAAATTCAAAATACTTCCCTGCCTTATTGGACATATGAACGATATCATACTCCTCGTTGACGACCACGGAAGGCGGTGCGTACTCCTCAAGTAACCTTTGATGTAGTTCTCCAAATGTAATCCTGTCCTGGTTTTCGCAGATTAAATTGAGACAACTTGAAGCTTGGAATTGACTCCGGAACCGGATAATGCCTTGAGTTGACCGGCCTGCTTTGAAAAATATGGTACTCCCTATTGAAGGTTGAGTAGAGATCGCTGGCGCCTTCAATCGATTCTGAGGTACCAAGGAAAAGAAAACCACCGGGGTTTAATGCGAAGTGAAATGTCTCCATTACCCTTTCCTGTGCCGACTGATTAAGGTAGATCAAGGCATTACGGCAGCTGATCAAATTGAGCCTGGAAAATGGCGGATCTTTCAGAAAATTGTGCGTAGCAAAAAGAAGCATCTCTCGGATCTCGCGTCGCACTCTATAGCCATTATTCTCCTTGTTAAAAAATCTTGCCAATCGGGTCGGAGAAACATCGGCTGCATCGTTGATCGTATATAGACCTTCGCGTGCAACAGCGATTGCCGCTTCATCAATATCGGTGGCGAATATTTGGATTTTCGGACCCTCGTCCATACCGGTCGTTTGCTCCGCGCATATCATTGCCAGTGAATATGCTTCCTCACCCGTTGCACACCCTGCTACCCAGATGCGAATGCGATTGTCATTATTTTTTCGATTGATCAACACGGGTAGCACATCTGTTTCTACGATACGAAATGCTTTGGGATCCCGGAAGAAATTTGTTACCGAAATCAACAAGTCCTTCAAGAGCGCGGATGTTTCTTCGGGATTTTGCTTCAGGAACGTCGCATAGGTGGAAAGGCTAGGAAGGTTCCTGACGTTGATGCGCCTTTCGATACGACGCAAAAGGGTAGGTCGCTTGTAATTGGTGAAGTCGTGGCCGACGCGCACCCGGAGCTGCGTAAAGATTTCCCGAAGCGCGTGTTGTTGGTCCTCGTGACGTGCGTCGGGTTCTTCAGAAATTTTTAGTACACTCCGATTTTTTTTGTAAACAAATATCCGTTCCGGTATTTCTGCGACAGGAAGAATCTCATCGACCAATTCCGTCTCAATGGAATTGCGGGGCATCTCGTTGAATTCTGCCTCCTTTGGATTTTGAACATACGCTGCTCCCCCGCGCTCTTTTATTCTTTTCAGTCCCATAGAACCGTTTGCACCTGTACCCGATAAGACGACACACACAGCCCGGGGACCGTGTGATTCTGCAAGTGTTCTGAAAAAGATATCGACTGGCGCTCGCCGATCCTCGATGGTCACGTTTCGAGACATTGTGATGTATCCATCAAGCATTTCCAGGTGTTGGTTAGGCGAGATTACATATACCTGGTTAGGCCGAACCTTTGTTTTTTTGGTTACGCTATCCACAGGGATATCCGCAACATTTCTTAACAGTTCAACGAGTTTTGAATCATGATCCGGCGACATGTGTAAATGACGACGTAAACGCACCCAGAGTCTTTGGGGACATTTTTTGAAGAATTCCTGCAAAGCCTGAATACCGCCGGCTGAGGCACCGATCCCAACGACTAGGAAGTCTTCCTGCGGATCAACGTCATTAGAATTTTTATGTGGTAAAGAATTTCTTTTCTTAGTCATCCTATGTAAAGTTAAGAATAGTGCTATGCGATGGCACAGCTTAAGAAAATTAATTATCTACCTTTTCCTCTCGTGTTTGCGTAGTCCGCGTTGACGGAATGTATTGAATGTGTTTCTTCAATTTTGCGTTTCGTTAGTTGTTCATTTTCCCGGATAGACCGTCTCAGATAGTTTGCTCTAATCTCCATTTCTTTTGCTTTCTTGAAATACAAGCCAGCATTCTTTGGATCGTTGTTGGCGGCGTAGTGGTCTCCGGTGTTGTTCAATAAAAATATGCCCTCTTCGATTCCCCGTATAGCGTTCCAGATACTTCCTTCAATGCTATCGCTCAGTATCGACAATAATGTATCGCCGGAAAACGCGTGACCGGTATGACATCTGAATCTCGCAACGTCACCGTCCTTTATGGCTGATAGCACACCATGACACAGGTGTAGGGAGTCAATTCGCCCATTGGTTTTTTACCTATTTGCTCTTCCATCATCGCTACTTTTAATTCTGAGTGGGTTTGCTCGCGCTGCCGGTTGCCTGGCTCGTGATTCTCAGCAGCTGGCTGCAAAACAAGTTTGCTCAATACGGCCGCCATTTCTCGAACAGTTATTTTATAGTCCAGTTCCCTTACTAATCTCAGCGCGCTTTCTGGCATTCCAGGAACCTCAGCTTCCTGGGGATCCTGAACAATGGCTGTTCCACCAAACCGTTTAATAGCCCATAAGCCGGCGGCGCCATCATCAAGCGAGCCAGACAATATTATACCTATGACACGCGAACCATATGCATATGCCGCGGATCGAAATAATGGATCAACGGCCGGCCGGAATCGATTTTCTTTTGGACCACGAACAACACGAACACGTCCACTCTCGATCATCAAATGACGATCGGGAGGTGCTACATATACTCGGCCCGATGTGATGGGTTCGTTATCGATCGCATTGGCTACTGTCATCGGTGTTACTTTGCCTAGTACTCGCGGTAACACTCCAGTCAGATCTGACGGCATGTGCCATACGATGAATATCGATGCGTCTATCGCTTTGGAGATTCCAGAAAAAAGCCGCTTGAGGGCGTCAATCCCGCCCGCTGAAGCGCCAATAACTATGATATTCTTTTTGTTCATTTTAGAATCATGGGTATAAAATTCCACACTAATGTATCACTTTAGGGGGACCGTGATCTTACGTTTCGTACTGGTGCGTACAACAATTATAATTCTGACCTCGGCGGCGCCATTTCCAATCGAGGGCAACGGCGGGAGTATTTAATCAAGAAACGACAATAAATAGAGGCCATGAATGATGCCAAAGTTGTTGGGCAATGAGCTGAAAAAATACTTTTTTTAATGTCATTCAGAGCGCATTCTACTTCTATTCAAACTTGCTCACAAACTATGGAGGCACACACAATTTTACAAAGAGCTGTGTTCTCCCGCGAAGAAACTGACCGATCTAACTACTGGTTTTGTTGGTTAGTATCTTTACGCAAACTTCCGACAGATCCTTCGCGAAAAGATTCAACGGTGTTAAAGTAGTTTGTATAACCCATTCCATCGGCGCAAGTGTTTGATAAGGAATCAACCGCTCTGGAAGACAGCGCGAAGGAGTTGCGCCCATAAAAAAAGCGCGCAATTCCGATTGCGCGCCTGTTAATTATGCCACACATCTGTTCTTATTGAGTGACAATCAATTTCTTTTCTTCTCCATTTCTTCCGCAGTAACAAGATGATGCTCAAGCGTCGCTACCTTTTCGGATGCCCAGCCTTTTAATTCAGGGTCATTTCCGTCGTCGGCCTGCTTCTTGAACTCTTTGATATCCTCCTGGTGATCATCGACCATCAGCTTGCAATAAGCTTTGTCAAAATCTTCACCAGTCTTGTCAGCGATGTCGTCCAATTTCTTTTGGTTCTTGTCGCTCAAGGCGATGGGTAACGTAATATTCTTCTTTTCTGCTATCGTTTTTAGCTCCTTGTTGGCTGCGCTGTGGTCAGTCAGGATCATCTTGGCATAATTCTTCACCTCATCTGAAGTCGAAGTTTTCATGGCAAGCTCTGCCAACTGAACTTCAAGCATACCACCGTCAGCGGCATCTACGACAAACTCAGCATCATTCTCAGTTTTTCTGTCGTCAAACTTTTCTTCGTTCTGTTCTTCAGCCAGATCCTTGCTGTCGCCCGAATCTTTTGTGCTACATGTATAAAGCAACAAGGAGGATAGAAGTAAAAGTGAAAGCGAAAGTATCTTTATGTTTTTCATAGTTGTAATAGGATGTTTGTTTGTTAACGAAGGGTACAATTTTGAACCCACGCCGAATGGCCTGCCAACGTTTGAAAAATGGACGCATTGGGGATAGATAAGGCTTATTTCTCCACAGTACCAGGAAAAAAATGTGTAGGTAATTCCACGTCCAAGGCCTGACTCTCATTCCTTTCGCTCCCCTTTAGTGGTGTCCTTCAGAGTTAGACACCATGGGTGCATGGAAAAAATAGGCGATTACGTAGTCAAGACAATATTCATCAATTGCCATGAGCTTTAGCTCGTGGACTAAAGTTGAGAATGATTTAGGGCTTTAGCCCAACTAAAACTATCCATTTCATTGTGTGATCGCTTGGGCTAAAGCCCGGGTTGCTGTTTGTTATGAATCTACCCCGACTGGTCGGGGTGGCAATTGATTTAATGCAACAATGAATGGTGAAGGAGGTACGTCATTGTAAGCGCTTGCGTTACTATCAAACGACTGAGCTAATGGAATGGGTTGTATGAATTGTATAGATGCCTATGATCGTTCACGCGAAGGATCTGTTAGTACAAGAGCAGCATCGTTGACATTGCGGATCCCTTCCAACAGATCCTTCGCGCCCAGGTACGCGGGCATTAATTTCGTTTGCAAAATCCATTTCCTTTATCGTAAGGAGGTAGTCGCTCTGGAAGACAGTACTAAAGAGGAGTGCGATGGGTGCAGGTGCTTGATAGGTAAGCAATCGCTCTGGAAGACATATTAAAAGGAGGACGGATTCGCATGGCCGATTGCATTTTGTGGGCTTTTTTTATAGCTTTTACTGCTCATGCCCGGCTGAACAGTGATAAATTAAAACCGTTCCTTTCTATTCAGGATGAATGAACATGCATTCGCCATCAACTCTTAAATCTCCATAGTTCCTTATGCCAGAGCTTTCATTCCTTCAGACCACAACTGCATTCGTCATCGCAATTTTTATTTTCATTTTGGTAATGCTGTCCTATTGGGCGGGACACGTGTGGAGGATGAGGGCTATTAAACGAGATCCCGAACACGCGAAGACAGACATCAAGGCGATAAATGGAATGTTGATCGGTTTATTGGGACTATTGCTGGCATTCACTTTTGGAATGTCCAATTCGAGGTATGACGACAGACGTCATATCATCATTGAAGAATCGAATATTATCGGTACGACTATCCTACGAACCGATATGTACCCGGATAGTATGAGGAGCGTTCTTAGATCCGCACTTAGGGAGTACGTTGAGTCTCGCATAGCATTTTACGATGCAAGAAGTGATTTCCAAAAAACGATGTCTGAATTTCGGGAAGGGCAGGCTTTGAGTGCTAAAATATGGAGTATGGCTGCAGACTATGCGAGGAAAAACGGCGAGATAACACGTACGTCGCAGCTGATTCCATCCATAAACGAAATGATCGATATTACAGCTACACGGCTGGCAGCAAGCGAGGGGACCATTCCGGATTCCATTATGTACTTTTTGTTTATTCTTTGTGCATGTACGTCGTTTCTCATGGGATATGATCAGGGCAGCAAAGTCGAATGGATTATCGTGATGGGATTTGCACTTGCGCTTTCGGCTACCATTTTTAGCATTGTTGATCTCGACCGACCCAGAAGCGGACTGATAAACATGGACAGACCAAATCAAAAGATTGTTGATTTAAGGGAGATGTTTAAGGAGTGAAGAAGGTATAGGGTATAAGTTATAAGGTATAAGGTATAAGGCGGGCAGAAAATACTTGAGTGTTGATTGTTGATATATTGCCTGCCCGACGGAGCGTCTCGCGTAGGCGGGAGTGTTGTGTGTTTCTGATGGCGTCAGTACATTTACTAAAAAAGCACGCAACATTCAAAACTCCCACGCGAGACGCTTGCACCACCGCTATAGCCCCGATAAGTATCGGGGCGCACGCGGTCGGGGGGCCGGCAATATGTGCAACACTCAAATGCTATTAGAACAAAATAAGGCATCCAGTCGATGGGCGCTGGATCAGGAAATTATGATCAAGGTAGCCACCTAATTCTTAGGTTATGATAAAATATACAAGACGACAAGCAATCAAGACTGTTGGAAGGAGCCTTGTGACCGCAGCATGCATGTTTCCGGCTGTGGCTTCCATCAGCGATAAGAAAAAACGCCACTTTATTACGTTGAGTTTTGATGATGGCTTTAAGAAGTCCAGTATCCGAACGGCCGAAATTTTTGAAAAGTATAAGCTGTCGGCGTGTATCAATGTCATTGCAACGGCACATCTGCCAGGGTTTGAACTCCCGAATGAATATCACGCATTGCCGGTTGGCGACTTTGTCTTGTGGAATGAGTTGCAGGACAGAGGTCACGAGATCATGATGCACGGATACAAGCACGCTCACAAGAACGAGATATCATTCGAACAGGGAAAAGATCTGATCCTGAAGTGTATCGATGTGTTTTCAAAGGAACTGAAAGGATTTAAACCCAAAGAATCCATTTTTAATTTCCCATTCAATGCGTCTACGCCTGAACTTGAAGCGTGGCTGCCTTCGCAAGTCAAGGCGTTCCGCACAGGAGGACCGCCTATCAATGCATTGCCTCATAAGGACCAGGTCAAGCTAACGTGTACTTCGCATGGTCCTGAAAATATCAATGAACACTTGAACGGTGAGATTGAAAAACTGCTGGCCTTGCCTTCTGGATGGCTCATTTATAATACACACGGTCTGGATGAAGAGGGATGGGGACCTGTTTCTTCAGACTTCCTTGATCGACTAATAGGGCGACTGGTTGAAATGGATTCTGTCGAAATCGTTCCAGCGGGTAAGGCATTGTCAAGTAAGTAGTAAGTAGTAAGTAGTAAGTAGTAAGTAGTAAGTAGTATCCAAACCAACAAGTATTAGAACTTAACCACGATCAATTCATGCAGGCAAAAGCTGCGCAACTGAATTCAAAAAAGCAGGCCGCACAAATGACCCGCCCTTTATGAATTCAATTCAGAAGATCACATAAAGAGCTCTTCCGATACGATTTACCGTTGTCGTAGCAGTGTCGCCCGGGCCTCCCGGGGACGCTGCGTGTTCCATGACCGAATTACTTTGCGGATCCGTCTCGCAGCATCCCGAGAACGGAGTTACTGCCATGACTTTTTCCTACTTTCAGAGCAGTTCCTTGGAACTCACATAAAGAATTGTTCCGACACGATCCTTGTTGGAGCAGTGTCACCCGGGTTTCCCCGGGACGCGGCGTGTTCGTGGACCGAATGACTTTCACCTATTCTACTTCCGGAGTGGTTCATTCGAAGATCACATAAAGAATTGCTCTGATACGATCTTTCCATCTTTTACATGATAGACACAAAGTTCCGGTGAATTAGTACGACCCTGTCCTTTCATAGTCACATCGAAACCAAGCACGAACGCAATACTGTCTCCCGCCACCAGCGGTTCGGAAACAGTGATCTTGTGGATCTTTTCGATTATGCTATCGTACTTCTTTCCTTTTGCCGTTATGGCATCAAGTCCCCTGGTCTCTTTTTCGAATTCAGGTGTAGCCATTGGTTCAATACTAACTGCATCTTTCGAATACAGTTCCTGCTGCGCACCGTTCCAATCGCCCTTGCGGCAATAATCAACCAATCGCTTTGCGATGTCCGTGGTTTTCGTTGTTTCTAAGGTTTCCATAATACAGTCTTTTGTTTAGGATTCTAAGAAAGCATGCCGGACTGTCAACCCTATGTCAGTAGCCATTTAGCGTGATAGAATAGAAGGCGGTATTTGTTCATTTATGTTCTACAGACAGCAATGAGGGTTGTGAAGATATTTCCCCATGGAAACAGGGCGAACCTTTACCCAATTCAGAATTTCATCATTCGTGACTGATTTATCGTTGGCACACATTTGACATGCGATCCTTAAAAAAATCAATCCAATGAATAATTTATTTAGAGGTCTACTTGCCGGCTATGGAGCCTGGAAATGGGGAGGCGGTTGTCTTGGAACAGTACTGGTATTTATCTTGATCTGGACGCTATTGGGACAATGCCAGTAATTCCCGGGTATTAATTGTCTATTGGGATACTTTGAACACTCTCTTAAGTAGCTGGATCAAGACTACCGGTAGGATGCTTGCTATTACTATTATCCCGATATGACTCCATTCCATTGGAACGAGAGATAGCGCTGACCGCGATGGCGGAATGAGGTAGGCCGCTACGGTCAATCCGATACACAGGAGCAACGACATCCATATATACTTATTTTCTGTAATCTGGTTCCGGAAGAACGATGTTTCTCTTGATGTCATGTTGAACACATGCCAGAGCTGCGCCATAATTAAAGTATAAAATGTGATATTGTTCACTATCGTTTCGTCAATCCGTTGTCCATAAAGCGCATAGAATTCGACTCCGATTACACCTGCAGTCATACACAACGAATATATTGCGATCGAGACCCAGTCTTTATTGGCAATGATAGGGACGGAAGATTTGCTTGGTTTTCGTTTCATAACAGCGACTTCATCGCCTTCACCCATACCTATTGCCAGCGCCGGGAAGGTATCCGTAATCATATTAATGAAGAGGATCTGCAGTGGTAATAGTGGCAGAGGCAGATTCATGAACGATGCGATTGCCACAATCAGTATTTCGCTTAGGTTACACGACAATAAGTAAACGATGAATGTTCTGATGTTATCAAAGATGAGTCTGCCATACTTGACCGCTTCAACAATGGATGGGAAAGAGTCGTCCCTGAGGATAATGTCGGCTGCTTCTTTTGCTGCTTCTGTTCCGCGTATGCCCATAGCGATACCGATGTCCGACTTCTTCAAAGCTGGGGCGTCGTTTACACCGTCACCAGTCATCGCAACGACAATCTTCTTCTCCTGGAAGACCGTGATCAAATCCATTTTCTGTCCCGGATCCACCCGCGAAAAAACAGTGGCGTTTAACATCTTTTGTTTTTCCTCCTCCGAAGGATTTGACTTCAGGTCTCTGCCGTGATAAACCTGGCCACTGCTCAAATCAAGGCCAACCTCTTTTGCGATCGCGGCTGCTGTGCCTGGATGGTCGCCCGTAACCATCACGACTTTAATGCCGGCACTTCTGCAGTTGTGAATGGATTCCTTTATGTCCTTCCGTGGCGGATCGATGAATCCGATCAGACCGATAAAAGTGAGATCTTTAATAAGGTCTTTTTCGTCAGGCTTTTCAGTGGTTCGAAATGCGAAGCCGAGCACACGCTGTCCTTTGTTGGCGAGCTCTTCCGTCTTGCCTTTCCATCGTTCAGTATCCGCCAGATCTTTGACGGCACCATTCTCCTGGACCTTTGTGCACTTTTTCAGGATTTCCTCCGTGGCTCCTTTGACACAAACCAAAAAGTTGCTGCCCGAAGAATTTACGGTGCTCATCATTTTTATTTCTGCGTCAAAAGGTGCTTCTGTCTTCCTGGGATGTTGTTTATTGATTGAATCGGTGTCTTCCGATAACTGTCCGGCCATACGTAGCAATGCCACTTCGATCGGATCACCTTTGGATTCATCTTCTGCAGACTTGTCTGTTTCGGCACCTTCTTTCTTTTTGAAGGTTGCATCGTTACATAGTACAGCCACGGTGAGGAGCATAGGGTAGTCCAGATGTTTTTTCAGAGCGTCATGATTTGCTGGTTCTGAGATGTTGACCTCAGAGCCTTCCCCGGTGACGACGGACATTGCATACATTTCATTTTCCGTAAGCGTGCCCGTCTTATCTGTAAAAATCACTTCCGTTTCGCCGAGCGTCTGAACTGACTCGAGCGTCTTTACTATAACGTTGTGGTCAGCGAGCCTTAACATTCCTTTTCCAAGTGTGACTGACGAAATCACAGGGAGTCCTTCAGGTATACAGGCGATGGCCAATGCAATAGCAGTCTCGATCATTATCGTAAGATCTTCTCCACGGATCAGTCCGCTAACGACTATCACAACAGCCAGGACAAGCGTAAGCCAAACAAGTCTCTTTGTCAGCGTACGTAATTTTTTATTGAGTGGTGTAGCTACTTTTTTTGCTTCGCCAGTCATGTGCGCAATCTTTCCAAGTTCGGTGTGGCTACCCGTTGATGTGACCACTGCCTTGGCGCTTCCTCTGCTTACGATCGTGCCTTTGAAGATCATGTTCTTTTGATCGGCAATACCGATACCTTCATCCAGGCGTTCCGTTGTTTTCTCCACCTGCGTGGATTCACCTGTGAGCGCTGCTTCTTTGACCGCGAGTCTTTTGTGGTCGATGATCCGCGCGTCCGCCGTTACTACATCGCCTTCATTCAGTTGAAGTATATCACCTGGAACGATCGAAGCTGAATCGATCGCTTCAACTTTTCCGTCGCGGAGAACTTTCGCCTTTGTAGCGGCCATGGTCCTGAGTTTTTCCATCGACCGCAATGCTTGCCGCTCCATGAAGAAGCCGATCAGGGCATTGATTGCAATGACAACTGATACTGCAATGCCTTCCAATGAATGATTGAAAGAAAAAGCTACCAATGCGGCAACTATTAGTATCCAAACGATGGGATTTGAGAACTGCCGAAGCAGGATAGTGAAGGCGCTGACTTGTTTCTTTTCTTCAACTACATTTTGCCCGTGCTCATCTAATCGTTTGCGGACCTCGTTTTCGGTCAGCCCTTTGTTGACATCTGTCTGGAGGGACTGCACGACTGCATTGACATCAAGTGTGTAGTATTTGTTCTCCTGGTTCATTGTGGCTTTGATATTCTAAACTGAGGTGTTAATCTGCCGCACTAAACCCAACATCTTTCCTGCCGATGTGGAACCTTATACCCAAAATTGCCTGAGTAGGTTCTCAACAGGCAAGTGCTTTGCACTGGCTTATTATTTGCGCAGAATATTAAAGATAAATAAAAGTACAGTGGGTGTATCCACAAATGACGTAATCATCAACCTAAATTACCTAAAAATGAAACGTGTTAGAAAGACAGCGAGTGAGAAGAGAAATGAGCGAGCAAAGCCAAGGAATCATCCGCGTAGCAAGCCTGAGAAGATCAGTATAAAAAGGCCCGAACCGGACCAGGATAAAAACCCGGTGTCCGATTCACACGATGATCGTCCGTTCAATCCAAGCCAGCCTTGACCGGATCAATAGCTAGGCGAGGCTGCTAACAATTTGTTTAGCCTTGACTGTCTCCACTGTTTTGTAGATCAGGATGATCTCGAGCAGTATTGCCGGTATTTGCACGATGAATCCCATGAATGCAAAGAAGACGGTAATGAAAAAGCATGCTGCCATTATTTCGAAAAGGCCAGCTAATTCCGCGGTACGGCCCAACGATCGATCCAGACGCCGCAACGCGATACCAAAGATAACTCCCATACCACCAAAGGCCAGTGAAATGCCTGTAAGTACAGCTTGCCTTTCGAAAGAGTCGTAAAAAATCGACATGATATCATATGCAATGGCCAATGCAACGGCGCCGATAAGGATCATCGAGATTATTTTCAAAAGGTAGTTTCCGAATATACTTCCCACTGCTATCAATCCGCGAAGAAAGAGCACAACTGAGATTAATGTGACAAATTTGATTATCACGTAGACCGAGCTTCCAAATATCAATTCATCTGTTGTGAAGCGATAGTATTCGGCAGCAGCCTCCAGAAAACCTAAAACAAAATACACTATGCCCGCGACCCACGCGATGTTAAGTTGATTCACCAGTCCAGGTCGGTTGCGGTCGATGTCTATCATCATAAAATCTTTAAGCCGGTTTGACAATGGTTCTGTTAGCTCAGCACCGTCAGAGATTGCATCAAGGTCATGATCGAGAGCTGCCAGGATGGTTTTAATAGTGTACACCCGTGGCGTTACGTCACCGGTTTCAATTCGTTGAATCGTGCGTACGCTGATATTGCACTTTTCAACCAGTTCTTCCTGCGTAAGCCCTTTGGCTTTCCGTAGCTCTGAAATCTTTTTTCCAAGCTCAGGCTGTTTCATGTTTGATATGTTTTGAGTGACGAAATTTAACGGGTTACACGTAATCGCGTTAAGAAATGGTGATGAACTTCACCCGACATTTACCCGACATTCGTCTGACGTTGGCTAGTGCACAGATTACCAATGGGTTGCAGGTGGGTCATAGTTGGATAGTCGATGGTCCATGGTTACCCGAAGGCTAGTGTTACGTTAAGTTTATTTTAACGGATAAGATTGAATGTTTCACCCCTGGCTGGACGTCGGTTGTTTATAGTCCAATACAAATACATTTTAACGCAAAGGATTATTAATGCATCACAGCAACTTCCTGGTACGAAGCACAGGGAGGTTCATTCATCTTATCTTGAAAACGATCTTAATTCGCAAAGGCCGCAAAGCGCAGGTCCCATGGGGCGTAGTCGCGCCTTGCTTGGATTTAGGGTATCAGAACTTTCTTTTTTCCGAAAGGTTCAGACTAGCTATGACCAAGCTTGCGCGACTGCAACCGATCAGAACTGCTGTCTGCGCCCTCCGCGCATCAGATGCACTATCAAGTTAACGCAAACGAGTCTCCCTGTGCTTCTCACGAATGAGTCCTGCTGATGCATTTGCATTCCCTCTGCGGTAAAATGTATTTCTTTTTTCATTTCAAAAGCTCCTTCTTGGAAGAAGCTCATAGTCTGAGTCAAACGTCATTTCAACCTTAACACAGCACTAGTTATGGTCAAAGTTGGTCCGTCGTTTGGTGATGTTTGAACATTAGGTCTTTCATAGGCGAGGAGTCGGTGGTCGAATGGTCGATGGTCCATGGTTAGCCGAAGGTTAGTTATGGTCAATCCTAATGCGTGATTTGTGGTTTCTATCTTCGTAGCCTTTTGACAGCCTGCAGATGGAACAGGTGTTCAGTCCGCTAGCATTTCACGAAAATGGACACAATATTGAATTCATAAATACGAGATACCATCGCTATGGACACCATGGACTATGGACCGATAACCATGGACTATAAACTGAACAACCATGGACTGACTCATTTCCTCCAATCAGCCGCAATTTCGTCGTCAGTCATATAATACTTGTCCATAAAATCCTTATCCTCTTGGTAGAATGTTTTACAGGTGGAATCTTTCCGGACAAAGTACGCGTACTGGTAAATCTGACTTCCGAGGCCGTGATACACGGGCATGAGGTCAGTGGACCGCTCATGTTTTGCCCGAAAATCGTCGCTACGCAAGTACTTCAGTCCCCATTTACCGAACTCCAGGATATTAAGCTGCTCGTAGTAAACGATATGTCCAAGCTCATGAGCGAGAACCCCAACCTGTGCATCGAAAGGAAGTGAGCGAAGAAGTATCGGTTCGAAGTAACTAGGCCGTTCGTTGTTCAACAGTATTACATACCGCCGGTACTTCCTTGGTCCGATCAACGTGGAGATCAAAGGTCTCGATTCCATTGGAGCACCACCATTTATAAACACCATGTCAATTTCAACATCCTTAAGCTCAGGATAAGCTGAAAACGCAATAGCCCCTGCTATCTCGAATCCCGGGGGGAGTCCTTTGTTATTTCCGATAATGCCTTTCAGGCTGTCGAGGTCATAGGAATGGTTTGCCAGGGTATCGTTAAACGTGTATGGGATTGGTAGTATCGCTTTTTGAAGAACAGGATCAACGTTTTGAAGCAGTACAGCAATAATGAGAAGTAATATCAATCCCAGGATCGTCAGTCCGATTTTTGCTAAACGTTTCATGAAGGTCAACTTTAACATCCACTTGCCGGTTGTTGACTAACAACCTACCAATTTTTAACTACGATTCATCGTTGTCTGACTTTTTTCCGAAGCATCGCCACAACATCATCATTGATTAAAAGGGTATTCGTTTACCCAGTGAAATCCTCGATTCACGAGAAGATATCCACCTCCGGATTTTTTACGCGCGATGATCTTTAGGCTATCGTTTATGAGGGTACCCTCTATGCTTATTCGTGTGCTATCGGAATGAAAGGTGAAGTTTCCATACGTTGAAAGATCGGGCGAATGAATCACCATCCTCCGGTAACCAGTGTTCCCCAAAAAGTGCCAATTTATGACGGCACCATCCATGCTTTCCACTCTAATTTGTTTTCCATTGATCGTCATACCTTTCCAACGACGCGTGTCTTCCTTAATCTGTGGCAGTGTATCGTTGTTCAGTACGAATGTTTCAACTGCGTACTCGCCGTCGATAGAGCCAATTCCGTTTGCCAGGGCGACGTATTTATCTACGTCACGTTTTTGATCCCAATTGTTGATAACCGTCTGACTAACTACATAGATCAGGATTAACGCTTTGGCTCCAATATAGATCCACTTTCTCTGTTGCGTATTGTAGAGAGGTCTGACAGGTTCGGGAGAGACTGTCTGGTTAAGAAGGAAAAAGTTCAACAACCTATTCGAGTCCGGCGCCATTATGATGAGCGCCATGATCAAAAGATGGGCGGAATACAATTTAACAGGTACATCATAAGATAAGTTAAGGATTACAACGTGGGTCATCACAATGACAACCACCAATGCTCCAAGCAATCGCGTGCGCCTAAAGAGCAAAAGCAATCCACCAACAACTTCACCTAGTCCCGTGAATACCGTGTACGGACCAGAGTATCCCATAAATGTCCATAAAAGATTCATGGGTGAAGAATCACCGTATGATTTGCCAAGCTGGCCAAACGTAAGTGGTGGAAATTGTGTTCTGAAAACTTTTGCAAAACCGTACGACAACATTGTAAATGCCAGATAGTATCGAAGTACTATTACAAACCAATACAGATGTTTTTCATAGTTGCCGCGTTTTCGATCGAGTACTGACCAAACAATAGTTCCGGCTGTTGCAAACAGCAGTGCAAAGACTAGCTGCACATAGTTGTGCATCGTGTCCCCGCTGCCGGTGGATTCGGGCGGAAGAATGTAACCGGCCCCAAAAAGTGCTTTCCCCAATAGTTCTGTTGTGGCGAAAGACATCTTACTGAAAGGCTCCACGATCACACCTGCATACGGAATCCAATAAAGCGGAAATGGGGCGATGTAGAAAACGAAATAGACAAAGATGAAACGGAATGCGATGATGGTGGCTAAGCTCCACCGGGTAGGTTGGGTTAGGGTAGTTTCCACGGTACAAGGGGTTGATAAGACAATAACGTTTAGTCCGATCTGAACGATACGTTGTCGGAAGACTATTTAGGCCGAAGTGTGCAAGTTGCGGGCCAATTTACTATGCCCGATCATCCTCGCTAATCGCAAACCAAAACGCAGAGTCCCCAAGAAGTTTGGGAGACTCTGCTACGACGTCTTCGAACATTTTTTCAAGCCAAGAAATAATTTAGAGTTTGAGATGGGATGTGCTGTCGTCGCAGAGTCGCCCCGAGTTCTCGGGGGATTCTGCGATTTATATACTCGCATTTTTTTGGATGTAGCTTATGCCTATTCTCCCGCTTTCGGTAATACTCTTTCAGGAATGATCTCATCCTGGCTGATCACAAATTCCGCGCGGCGATTTAATTGATGCTGTTGTTCGGTACACTCTTCACCGTGGCAGGGAACAACTGGCAGTTTTTCTCCATAAGCTCTTCGCACGATCCTTTCCTGTGGCACACCTGCCCGAACGAGAAACTCTTCAACGGACTTTACCCTCCGTAGTGAGAGTCTGACATTGTAGTCATCAGTACCCCGATCGTCGGCGTGACCGGCCACGATCAGCCTTGTAGTATTGTCCCGCTCGAGAATACTTTTAACCTGCATCAGATACTTTTCATCATCCGCATCCAGGTCCGATTTGTCAAAGTCGAAGTAAATATTCCTGAGCTTTGTTACATCGGTTTTCTCAACACCCTTCAATACTGAAGAAGGATTTCTCCTAAGATCGCCAAGCTCACCTTTCCCGAGATAGGCATCGCCTCGCGGCGTTTCGTGGTAAAGCTGGTTGTCACGTGAGGTGATCTCACTCAACGTATTGCCTGAAAGTATAAAAGCCTTTGTTGTTCCTTTATCCGTGTCGACCATCAACAACTCCGACTTTCCCGATTTGATGTTATCCGCAATCGTGAGGGAGGCTACAGAAGCGACGGGAAGAACCATCTTGAGTCCATCATTTTTTCCTTCAAGGATTACATGGAACTTGTGCTCGTCTGGACCATCTTGCGGCAATATGACCTCTTGGAGAGTAGTCTTGTAGTCGTCATGTGACACGGCAATATTGTACGATTCTCCATGATCTCCTTTAAATGTCATCAACCCCGGTTTAATATCAACTGGAATGTTGTCACCCGTCACCTTGTTGGTGACTGTTGCCTTGAATCCGTCAACAGCATCACCTGAAGTATTTGTTACCAGTCCGATCGCTGTTACATCGTTCTTATCAGCATAGAGGGGAACAGGAAGTGTCTGTGTTTCTTTGTCGGTCTTGCCACGTTCCGCGGTTTCAGATAGCGTACCCGTTAGATTGTCTTTCGTGCCGACAATAACAAACGCTGTACCTTCCTTAAGCTTAAAATCCACCAATCCATTTTCATCTGATATGAGCTCTTTATCGTCTTCACCAAACGTTATGATCTTGACATTAGCATTCGGTATGGGCGTATTATTATCACCCCTGAAGATCTTCGCAGACATATCCAACAGCTCGGAGTCCGGCAATACGATTGTAAACGATTTTGGATCCTTATCCGTGAGAGCGATGTTCAGGTCGTGACTCGCCTTATGTCCGGCACTGTCTGCAACGTCGATATGATAGGAATGTCCTTTCTTGCCAAGGAACGCAAGTTGCGAAGTGTCTCCGGGAAATTCAATTTTCTCTCCGGTGGTGGTATCAACGATTGACACAGTAGATGCTTTCTTTGGGAGACCTTCTTCGTTTACAATAAATCCAATGCATGCAATGCTGGAAGAATCGCCAAGTGCTGGTATCCGGTGTGACTTTGATTTGTCTGCCATATCCGATACCATTCCGATCTTATCGTCTTTTGTGCCGATGATCACATAAGCAGTTTCCTTGGGAAGCTCGATGTTAAAGTTTCCCTCGATATCCGCATTGAGCGTGGAATCATTGCCATTGTTTGTGATGATCTGAATGTTTGCACCCGACAAAGGCTTGTGAGTAAGACTGTCGTAGATGTGCGCCATGATCTTTATTTTCTCTTCCAGTCTCTCGAAGTAAAAAATGTCATCGTCACCTCTACGGGCAGAAGCAAAGTAACCATTGCGTTGATCCATTTTGGTGATGAGGGAGAAATCATCGGCTGTAGTATTCATTGGATAGCCCATGTTTGCCGGTGGGCTGAATCCATTAACTGTTAAGCGTGATTCGAAAAGATCGAGACCACCTAAACCTCCATGACCGTTTGAAGCGAAGTAGAGTACATTGTCAACGAAAAATGGAAAAACTTCATTTTCTGCAGAGTTCACTGCAGGACCAACATTGAAAAGCTTGCCCCACACGCCACCTTTGCGTATAACACGATAGATGTCTGACCCTCCGTATCCTCCCGGTTGATCGGATACAATATAAAGTGTATCTCCGTTCTCCGATATTGAAGGATGGGCATAAGAATAAGCGGGGTTATTAAACGGAAGAGGAGCTACTCTCCAGGTGGATTTTCCCTCGTCGACAATACCATCGTATAAAGCGAGTCGTCGCTCATAGGCATCTTCGGCTCCAACAACTTTAACAGACTGGTTACGGTTCAGGATAATTCTCCCGCCATGGTCGTAAAATATTGCAGGTCCTTCGTGATATTTTGTATTCAAATCCCTTTCGAAAAGCTCGGGTGCCGTAAAGTTTTTGCGTGTAGTTTGATGGCTGACGTACAGGTTCAAAAAGTGAGTGTTATCCCAATGATACTTCTTTCTGAGAATACCTTCCTGCCGGGCAGAAGCGAAGACTATCCCGTCCTTATAATAGGCAGGTGCAAATTCTGCAACCGATGAGTTGATGGAAAGTGTATCGACTAAAAACTTGACGGAATCAACGTAGTATTTTTCAAAATCCCGCAAATCGGAAAGAGCTCTCCGGGCGAGATTGCTATTCGGATCTGATGCTACTACATGTTCAAGCAACGCATCAGCCTGACTTCGTTTTTTTAATGTAACCAATACACGCGCATACTGATAATAGTCCTGTATTGTGAATTGCGCTTTGTTCTTGTTGGCCTGCAGGAACCAGTTTTCCGCTTCAACGGGCTGGTTGATCCTATTGTAACATTTAGCGATCTGGAGCATGATGTTTCCAGGATCAGGTGCTTTTTTGAGCGCCTTCATGTAATAACCTATAGCTGATTGGTAATGATGATGCTTGTACTGCGTATCACCGTGTTTCCGATATGAATGACTTCCATGCTGGGCCAGCGCGGCGGACCCGAGAAATATGATTAAAAGTGTGAGACGTATCTTCTTCATCAACTATTCAATCTAACAATGTAATTAGAGAGTTGCACAAGTTGCATCTCAACTTTATTTCCACCTAGAAATATCTCGGTGAAAAGACGATGTGTCTGTTGTGCTTGATACGGTAGCTTACCAATAGCTCATGCGTACCATATTGTGTGGTTGCAATGTCTGTGATAGGGTAACCGTAAGAATATCCCAGCGCGAGCTGAGGAGTTATGTTCCATTGCACAAGACCGTCGACTGAGTCATTCATTCGATAGGATACGCCTACCCATATAAATTCGTGCATGAGTAAGTTAGCATTCAAGTCGAATTGAAATTCTTTTCCTTCAACCCATTTTAATAACGTGTTCGGCTTCAGTTTAAGATTTGGTCCGAGGTCGAAGACGTACCCGGCGCTCAAAAGGAAGTGTCGTGTCTGTCTGGATTTTGATATGGCATCCTGGTTCTCCCATCGGTTGTCGATCACTTGAGGCACCGACAGCCCGACATAGGAGCGCTTAGAATAGTAGTAGACGCCAAGTCCGAGGATGGGTAAATAACGTGTCTCCGTTTGTGCGAAGGCCGGGTCAGGTATACCACCCGGAGTCACGATGAGCAAGTCATCGAGATTGGATCGGTAATAAGCTACACCGGCTTGAGCCCCTACAGAGATCTTTGCGTTCTCGGATACCGGGATACGATATGCATACGTGCCAGCAAATGCATACTGGTTTGTCACGGCGATCTCGTCGTGGACAAACATGCCGCCAACTGCAGATCGTGATAATTTAATTGGAGAGTGAAGAGTGGCTACCTGCGTATTAGGCGCTCCATTAAGTCCTGTCCATTGTGCACGTGACGTAGCTACTGCGACCAATGATTCCTGGCTTCCGGTATAAGCCGGATTGATCACAAGACCATTGAACATGTACTGACTGTAGAGCGGATTCTCCTGGGCGCGTGTGACCTGTGCCGCCATTACAGATACCAGGAGCAGTGCGGGTATGAGATGTTTAGGTGTCGCTGCGTACTTCGCTATCTTCCATTTGAGGTTCATGTCCTGTTCTGTTTCTGTTACCTGATAACTACCACATATCCTTCCAATCGCTTCATTCCATTACCAGGTTCCAGGATATAAAAGTACGTACCCCGTTCTACCAGTACACCATTCATTTGACCAACATTTCCACGGCCATTCCACGGTGCAATGGTGTTTTCGTAGCCGGATTTCTGATAAACCTGGATACCCCATCGATCGAACACTTTAACTATGTTATTGGGATAGCTTTCAATTCCTTTAATATACCAGGTGTCATTGTTCCCGTCACCGTTAGGAGAGAATCCCTGCGACACGATTAATTCTAATATTGAATAATTGATAGTAACAATTGCGTCATCAGTCAAGCCTCCTGGATCGCTTATCGTATAACTAAATGAAGTGGTAAAGGCTGTAGTGCCTTCTGGCGTGAAAATGATTTCACCATTTTCGATCTTCACACTTCCTTTTGCTGGATTGGTAACAGAAACGATTGTAAGTTCGTCACCGTCCGGGTCATAATCGTTGGCAAGTACGTCGATGCTTACAGGCGATACTGTTGTGAGTGTTACCTGGTCATCAACCGCGACAGGCACGCGATTCACGTTAATAACACTTATACTTACCGTTGCGACATTAGAGAGGAGACCTCCTGAATCTTTGATTGTATAAGTAAAGGAATCACCGCCGACGTAATCATTTGCCGGTGTGTAAGTCACAATACCAGTGGTCGTATTAATTGAAATAGTTCCATGCTGCACGTTCGTTCCAATTGTGATGGACGACGGGTCTATCGGGCTATCGACATCGAAATCATTGGCAAGCACAGGGATCCCAACCGCAGTGTTCTCATTTGTTGTTGCTGCATCGTTAACTGCCACCGGCGCGTCGTTGACAGGCGTTACAACTATCGTAACTGTACCTGGAGCTGAAGTAGCGCCACCGACGTCCGTTACTGTATATGTAAATGTGTCTGTTCCGTAATAGTCTTTGTTGGGTGTATACTGGAATGATCCGTCAGGCTGAACAGCAACCGTGCCGTTCGCGGGATTTGTCTTTACAGTAACAGAGGTGACATCAATAGCGTTGTCAGGGTCCGTGTCGTTGTCAAGGACTGGAATGTTAACAGGGACATCCTCCGGTGTGGTGGCTTGATCGGGTGCAGCAAAAGGCACGTCATTCACAGGATTAACGGTTATAGCTACCGTAACAACATTGGACAATGCTCCGGCCGAATCCTTCAACTTATACGTGAACGAGTCGCTGCCATAATAATTGAGTGCAGGAGTATAAGTTACTTTACCTGTGGAGGTGTTGACGACTGCTGTCCCATGGGTAGGTTTGTTTACGATGACTATCATGGATCCCGTTAGCACGTTGTCGACGTCTGTATCATTCGCAAGGACAGGAATAGCAATAGCTACATCTTCATCCGTAATTGCAACATCCGGTACGGCGATTGGCGGGTCGTTGACGGGCGTTACTATTATTGTAACTGTACCTGGAGCTGACGTAGCGCCACCGACGTCCTTAACTGTATATGTAAATGTGTCTGTGCCGTAATAGTCTTTGTTGGGTGTGTAATTGATTGATCCATCAGGCTGAACAGCAACCGTACCGTTCACGGGATTTGTCTTTACAGCAACCGAGGTGACATCAATGGCGTTGTCAACATCCGTGTCATTGGCAAGGACAGGAATGTTAACGGGGACGTCTTCCGGTGTGGTTGCTTGATCGGGTGACGCAATGGGGGCGTCATTCACAGGGATGACAGTTATTGCTACCGTAACGACATTGGAAAATGCTCCGCCCGAATCCTTCAACTTATAAGTGAATGAGTCGCTGCCATAATAATTGACTGAAGGAGTGTAAGTTACTTTACCTGTGGAGGTGTTTACGACGGCTGTCCCATGCGTGGGTATGCTTACGATGATTACCATGGATCCCTTTAGCACGTCGTCGACGTCTGTGTCATTCGCAAGGACGGGAATAGCAATAGCTACATCTTCGTTGGTAGTGGCAACGTCTGGCGCGGCAATCGGCGGGTCGTTCACCGGGAGAACGGTTATCGTTACAACGGCTTCGTTTGAATTGTCCCGACCATCGTTGGCTACGTACTTGAAAGTATCCTGTCCGTAGTAGTTCAAGTTGGGCGTATATGTGAATGTACCATCTGGGTTCAGCACGAGTGTGCCGTGCTGGGTGGTATTAATTAACGTTGCCTTCAGCGGATCTCCCTTTGTATCGGTATCATTCTTGAGAATGCTGTTAGCTGCGGTAACTTCAAGTTTTGTGTCTTCGTCGGTTGTATAAGAGTCGGGATTAGCTACAGGGATATCATTCTTGCATTGTACAGTGATCTCCACCGTGCCATGACAGCAGGCGCTCGGGTTGCCATCGTCACATAGCTGATACTGAAAGGTGTCGAAACCCATAAAGCTCACGTTCGGAGTGTAGGTGAACGTGCCATCTGTTTGAAAAACAACACTACCATGAGCGGTATTAAAACTGCCGGCAGTCACATGCAGTGCGTCGCCGTCTGGATCCTGATCGTTCGTAAGGACATTGCCAGTGAGTTGCGTGTCTTCAACCATAGTGAAGACGTCGGTTTGTGCAACGGGCGGGTTATTTGAAGGTAGTGATTCCCCAGACTGTGCTCCAAAAGGGTGAAACATAGAGATGCAAAACACTGCCAGCCCCAGTTTTTTCCTCAAACCGGGTTGGATTAAGCGCACTAATCCCTGAAATACGTTGGTAAAATCTTTCATTCTCACAAATTCAGTTTTCTCGTTGCCAGGGCCGGCATCAACTCCAGAGGTGCAGATTAAAGCCACCTATCTTGTGATGCATCAAGCGGGTTACAAATTATGGACTTCCTACTTAATTCTTACATCGCCATTCCAACTCATTTGTAACCTAAGTTCTTAAAAAATCCGCGACTTTTTGAATATCAGTGCCGTGGACTTGAAAATAATTATACCACAGTGTTTTTGGGGTTCAAATCGCTGACAAACACCTAGTTATTAATTTTTCCAATTGCAAATATTCCCGACCTTGATGGGGTTTCAAACGTTTGCAATGCCATATATTATTTGTAAAAAAATTTAACCTAGGGAGGCTATTTATTACCCAACTGCTTTTTGACAGCCCCTGTGCGCCAAGCTCCACTGGTCGAACCGACAAAAATAACGGTCGGAAGCGAGCATTAGCAGGCAGGGTAATCCTTGAGACCTTGGGAGGGCTCAGGAGGTAAGATATCATGCCAAAACTTGCGTAAGGTTCCTATCGGGGACGTAGACACATACTTGCTTCCAATCGTAGTTTAGACCGCAAATCAACATAATACCAATCGTGATGCGCTTGACTGTCCAAACAATCTCAATAGTAATAACCTTGGTGGCTTTATGCCATTGTTCTTCAGATAAGGATGTCACAATAAATTATCTGGGTCTGGATCCGCCGGGTCTTACTGCTGAATTGTTTTCACCAGGATTGATAAGCACCGATTCAATGGAACATAGTGCCCCGTCGTTTTCACCGGATGGTAAAATAGTATTGTGGACCGTTTTGAATCGGACGTACCGAGCGTCAATGATGGAGATGACATTTGAAAATGGGAGATGGTCTTCTCCACATCGTGCGGCATTTGCCGACAGTACTGCGGATGATTATTATCCGTCGTTTTCTCCGGATGGAAAGAAGCTTTACTTCAGCTCCCGCCGTAAGGTACCAGCGGGCTATTCGGAGAATCGCAGTCTCAGGATATGGGAAGTTGATAGGACAGAACACGGATGGGGAGTTCCTGTTCCCTTTGATTCGTTGGTTTCCGACGGAGAGGAATATGCACATTCGATAACAAGCGAAGGCACACTCTTTTTTTCGTCATCACAAGGCGGTTCGACAAGCTGGAACCTCCTGAGATCGGCAAAGGTAAACGGCGTTTATACCCGACCAGAGTTGCTCCCGTATAGTATTAACAGCGTTGGCTATGAGGATGGCCCATACGTTGCGCCGGATGAAAGTTTCCTGATCTTTGACTCACAGAGACCGGAGGGACTTGATGGAGGCATTGACCTTTACATTTCATTTAATAAGGAGGGAGAAGGATGGACGATTCCTGTCACCATGGGACCGAAAATCAATTCTAACGCCGCTGAAAGGTTTGCGCGACTTTCGCCTGATGGCAAATATCTTTTCTTTGGGAGTGGCCGGAATATGTCTGAGACGAACATTGGATTTGATATTTTCTGGATTGATGCAGCTGTTATCGAGGAGCTGCGAAAGGAGGCAACAGCTCAGACCAAAATAGATCAGCCACTTGGTCAGGATATCATCGCATCGCTTCGCAACGATGACGCCGAAAGCGCATCAAGCAAATTCAAACTGTGGCTCACGTTACATCCGAACAGTCTTGATGCAACCATAGTTTATAGCTCGTTGCTTCGAAAACAAAAAAATTATCCCGAGGCAGCACGTATTCTGGCCGTAAACCCTGTACAGTGGGCAGAAAGCTCGGCGGTGATGATGGAGAAGGCATTGGTAAAATTTGGACTGAACAACGATGACGAAGCTTTGAGACTTCTTGCGCCCATCCTTGCAGAAGGAGACCAGCTTCGGGAGCGGTACATTTATTTGTCCCGCGCACTGCTCGACATGGAACGGTTTGATATCAGCGATGAATATTTTGAAAAAGCAATGACGCTTCATGCCAGTCCAGCTCCCTATTACACCCGCGGCTGTGTCTATGCGAAGCTGGGTGAAAAGGATAAAGCATTTATCGCCCTAAATAAAGCTGTGGACCTTGGCATGAGTGTAAGGAAGGAGTACGAGGATAATAGAGATCTTGCTTCGCTAAAGAACGATGCAAGGTGGAAAAGTTTGATGGAGAAAATGTTGTGAGTTGTGAGTTAGAAGTTAGAATTTAGAATTTAGAATTTAGAATTTAGAATTTAGAATTTAGAATTTAGAATTTAGAATTTATGGTGTAGGAGTGGGTGAACGCCGAATGTCGAACTCCGAATACCGAAGTTGGCTATGGTTCACAAGACACTCACAGTAAAACATCACACCCCCTCATCCGTTCGAAATTCGTTATTCGAAATTCCCTGCCCGTCCGGCGGGGACATTCAAATTTTTTTGACTGCCTTTACACCAATACTTATTCCCTTATACCTTATACCTTATACCCTAAACCCTATACCCTATACCCTGCATCTTTCCCACAATGAATAATTTCGCTACATTTAAAAATGCCTTCCCTTCTCCCCGGATTCGAATACGATATTTTCATCAGTTATCGTCAGAACGATAATAAATATGACGGATGGGTCACAGAGTTCGTCAACAATCTTAATAAAGAGCTTGAGGCGACGCTGAAGGATAAAGTAACTGTGTATTTTGACTCCAACCCCCACGACGGGTTGCTTGAGACTCATTCGGTAAGTCATTCCCTCGAAGAGAAACTGAAGTGTCTCATCTTCATTCCAATACTTTCCAAGACATACTGCGACGTAAAAAGCTTTGCCTGGAACGACGAATTCGTCGCATTTGTGGATAAGGCAAAGCAGGATCCATTTGGCATCAACATCAAACTAAATTCTGGTAACGTTTCAAGCCGCGTCCTTCCTGTCCGCATACACGATCTTGATGCCGAAGATGTGAGCCTTGCAGAATCGGTGATCGGATTTATTCGTTCGGTTGATTTCATCTACCATTCACCGGGTGTGAACCGTTCTTTAAGGCCGTGGGATGACGACGTGATCAAAAACACCCGTCAGCCTTTTTACAGAGATCAGATAAACAAAGTAGCCAACGCCATCGATGAGCTTATTCGTGGCATGAAACAGGCAGCAAAAAATAACACCTTTGAAAAAGTCGTTGTTCCTGCGCCGCACAGTGCTCCCGTTGAGGAGCCGATAAAACATTTAGAAAAAACACCAAGGGCACCCGTTTCAAGAACGCCGGTCTGGATAACTGTGGCTGTAGTATTGGTAGGTTCATTCTCCTTCTTTGGATTTCGCTGGTATGCCAGCAAACAAAAGGTTGACCATGCGCGAACGGTTCTTCTTCCTGCCATTCAGAAACTAGTAGATGAAAATTTCCGTGCTCCCACTGAAGCGTATGATAAGGCGATAGAAGCAATGCTGTCTATCTCATCGGATTCAGCATTGTTGAAGTTGTGGCCCGTCGTAGCAACTGTCACTCCGATATTGACGGAACCTTCAGGTGTGGAGGTCCTTTGGAAAGATTATTCAAAACCCGAAATGGAATGGCGTTCAGCGGGTATGACCCCCGTTAAGGAAGGGGCATTTCCAAGGGGATACATTCGTATGGAATTTCGCAA
>Ga0193738_1000255_pt1 | contig 35814 bp, 47 predicted proteins | sample L2a1metaG_FD_144927 | JGI IMG/M metagenome (GOLD analysis project Ga0193738, IMG submission 144927) | Soil microbial communities from a riparian zone of the East river system, Colorado, United States - L2a1 | ecosystem: Environmental > Terrestrial > Soil > Riparian zone | place: USA: East River... | reverse complement strand
ACAAGGACATCAGCACAACGCATCTCGCGCAACTGTTTGACGCTGCCGGTGTTGACTATCCAAAGACTGCGAATGGTCGACCGTCATTCGTCAAAGGATGGCTTGAGCGCATCGGCCATCCAGCGGGTGAGCTTGTGCGACACCGACGCAAGTTGCAGAAGTACCGCAACACGTTCGTTCGTTCATACATCCTTGACAAACACATCAACGGACGTGTGTATGCGTTGTTCCATCAGCTTAAAGGCGATGAGAACGGCACAGTGTCGGGCCGCTTCTCTTCGTCCCTGCCGAACCTACAGAACATTCCTTCACGCGATGAAGTGTGGGGACCGCGCCTGCGTGCGCTGTTCATCCCCGAAGAAGGACAACAGTGGGTGCGTCACGATTGGTCCCAGATCGAGTACAGGTTTCTGGCTCACTACGCCAGGGGACCATCAGGCGAAGCGGTGCGCGAGAAATACCGCAACGATCCAACGACGGACTTCCACGAGATGACGCTCGATCTCGTGGCACCGGCTGCACATTGGGACATCAGCACACCGGCCCGCCGCAAGGTATGGCGCAAGCCCGTGAAGAACATTAACTTCGGGCTCGTGTATGGCATGGGCATCGACACGCTGATCGAATACCTGGGCCTGTCTCGCGAAGAGTCCGAGTACATCATCACGAACTATCACGAGTCGGTGCCGTTCGTGCGCGCCACATACAACAGTGCAAAGAACCGTGCGAACGAACGCGGCTTCATCACGACCTTCGGCGGCAGGCGTGTGCGCTTCGAGTTGTGGGAACCTAAATTCAACACGCTGCGTAAGAAGGCAATGCAGTACGACGATGCAGTCGAAGAATACGGACCGCGAGTCTCACGCGCATTCACGCACAAGGCATTGAACGGACTGCTGCAAGGCAGCGCAGCGGACTTGATGAAGACCGCGATGCGGGACATCTATCGCAGCGGTGCAACGAAGATCGTCGGTGTGCCTAAGCTCACGTGCCATGATGAGTTAGGCCATAGTGCCAACGAAAGCAAAGAGCATCAAGAGGCAATAGGCGAGATCAAACATATCATGGAGAACTGCATGACACTGCAAGTACCTATAATCGCAGAGCAATCTCGCGGCATAAATTGGGGGCAGTGCGTATGATTTACGAATTGTGGAGCACCGAGACTGATATGCTCCTGGGCAAGATAGATGTACCGCAGCACGTCAGTGAAGAGATCGGCGAGCGTGTGAGCATCAAAACGAAGGGATGGCTCGAAACACACGACGGCAGACGGTTCAACGCCATTGAAGTTCTCGTGTGCAAGATGAAGATCAACGGCAAAGACTATTGGGCACTTGAGACGAATCTTCCGCGCATCTTCATTCATCGGCTCGAAGGTTTCACGCCGATGCTTGAACGTCCGAGCAGAGCACAGATCAACTACCTGAACACAAATCATGAATGAAGAAATTAAGTTCCCTCCCGTCTGGGTTGTCATCGTCGACGGGAAAGTCATTGCCACAGACGATGAGCCGTGCACCTTATTCGGCGTAGACGGTGTCGAATACAGACCGGCAACACCGGACCAATGGCCGAAGGATTGCGGCCTGTCATGGGGCGGCAATCGCATCTCCGGTGATCGTGCGAGCATCGACGCTGTGCAACGCATCATCATGATCGCGAGCACCGTTGAATCGTTGACAGAACGCATCAGAGAACTAGAGGCCCGCAAATCATGAGTGATCCATACGACAAGATCGACACCTACTTGCGCAACAATCTCGATGACACTGATTACGCCGAGTATTCAGCAGCACTCGAAGAAGCCTGCGCCGAAAGACTAGCAGAGCAAACGCTACGTGACTTGCTCTCGGTCGCTGAACACATGCAATTCTGGATCATGTCGATACCGGATGACACACCGCTGCCCGCGATGCCTGGGCTTTGTGGCGAGTTCATTCAAGGGACGCTTCAACGAGCGCGCAAAATCCTGCATGGATGAAGTAGGCTTCTGGTCTGATCGCATCAGGCCGAACCTCGTGAAGAACTGTCAGGCAATGGGCCTGCGCTTTCACCTTGAACGCGTCGAGAACATCGTCAACGATGGCACACCGGACGTTGATTACGTCATCGACGGTGTGCCGGGTCAGATCGAATTGAAGTTCAGCGACACCGCGCCGCGAGACACGTCCCAGGTGCTCGGGCTCGGGCACGGCATGCGTCGATCACAGATCGTCTACGCGTCGCGCCGGACCTGGGCAGGCGGGCGGCTATGGTGCCTGATCGGCAACCAGCAGGCGACATGGCTGATCGACCTTCGCGGCATGAGCCCGCAGGAGATGGATGCCCTCGCCGTTGCCAGTGCGGCACGCCTGCGCCAGATCGCGTCGTGGCAGGCCGGATCGCGCCTGGGTGCCACGTTACCCCTTGCCTTGATCGAACGCGCCCAGGATCGCGCCTCTCACTTGTCGTCCTCTTCCTTCTCGGGCACGAGCGGAACGTAAGACACGTCCTTCGCTTTCACGCCGAGCGAGTCGGCGAATCCTACCACCGCTTTCTGTGCTTCGGCCTTCGATGCGAATGTCTTCGTGCCTTCGGCAATCGTCGTGTTGCCGGTGTCGCTTTTGAAGCGCCAGGACCACACGCCGCTTGAACCCTCAGTGACTTCGATCTTCATGCTTCACTCCTAGTCTGTTGAACGTGTGCGTGAGCCAAGCGCACTAGGCGGTTCTCGACGGCTCGCAAATGATGACCCGAGCCAGAAGGCCCCGATGGTCGAGAGTGATCCGATGATAGCAGTGACGACGATCAAACGCACTTCATCGGTGTAAATTTGTCCGCCGTTTTCCCTGAGTATTTCCCACGGGAACAGGACCACGAGCACCATCATGACAACGAGCCCGAGCATGACAACAGAGATCACGAATGCCGGTTGCGTCAACAACGATAGCGGTTGCCCTTCAGGCGTGCGCATCTGCGCGACTGCGATGCTGTAGTCACGCGCCGCCGCGATGCCGCCGCCGCCTGCCTCTTGAATGTTCAGATAGTTCTTCTCGATAGCTTGCTTCACCGCTGTTGCTTGAACAGGATCGGCCTTGATCGCTTCAATCACCTCTTGCTCGTTCTTCGCACCGATGGCATCTTTCGCCACAGCGAACACAGCTTCAGCCGCCGCGATATTGCGCTGCGACACTTCAGAGCCAGAGCCGAATATCTTCGTGAGTTGCGGCACAAGTTGAATGAGCGTCGGCAACAATGCCGCAACGATTGCCGGTATGGGCATGGCTTTCTCCTGCTGTAGTTCGACGCCAAGGTCTGTGCTGCCTTTGGTGATCTCCGCTGTCTTGCTCGCGATGTGCGGCAACTTCGGTTGCGTCACAACCGGCACCATCGGCGGATCACGCGCCGCATCTTCGTTCATCAATAGCCCGCCCGCCTCTTCGTATTCTCGTATGAATTCCTCCGGTGTGACAACTGGCTGACCATAGGGAGAACCGGGCAAGCTCGCCCACTCTTTATTGCACTTCAACACCGCTGTACTGATGCGACCTTCGACAACATCTTCGAGAGCCTTGCGGCCATGAATCAATGCGATTGCGGCAAGGTCTTGTGTCGGTGGCTCGAAGTTGATGAAGCCATACTCATTGCATAACCCGAGCCAAGTTTTTTCTAGAATCTGGTACGCACCGGCAGCAGTCGACGTGAGCCGCTTGCCGTTCTTGAGCGTGACTGTTGTTCGAATGCGCGGGTGATCGGCGAAGTCATCGAACGTGCTGTAGACACCGTCAACACCCAGGAACAACTTACCGCCGAACAGCGTGCGGTATCCCTCCTCACCCTGCGTGCCTTCACCGTAACGCAGTGCCCACAGGAACGCACGCACATTGCGTTTGACGATGTAGTCTGTGAGCGTGATCGACATCAGTAGTGGCGCGATTTCGGTGGCGGTCTGTAGTCAGGACGATGCGGAATCACCCACATCATTTTGTACCACATGGCAAGGCAATAGAGCGCGAGCGCAATGGAAATCCACAATGCATCAGGGTCCGTCTCGTGCCGCATGTAAACATAGTAAGACCGCGAGAACGCGCCCAGGCTGACACCGCCCAATGCGACACACTCCATGACAGTCTTGCGTACCATGTCATTGAAGCTAGCAACGAGAGCCGTGACGCCGATGAAGAACCAGCAGGCCGAAGAGAGAAAGGAAAGGTCGATCATTTTTTATCTTCATCCTTCGGTGCCGGTGGCGTCGGTGGAGGGGGCTTGCGCAACCATGCATCAAGAAAGCCGGATACAGCATTCGTTGACTGCACCCACTCCCACACGCGCCCGAGCACCGACATGCCGAACAGACCCAGGAGAAAGCCGGTGAGCCCCTGCGGCAGCGCGAGCCATTGCGATACCCATTCAGTTGCGTAGAACGAGAAGAACGCACCACCGACCACCATGAACACACGTTCAAAGAACGTGCCATTCACAAAGCGCATCGAAGCCAGTGCGCCTGCCACACCGGCCAAGTTGTGTATCCATTGTTGAAAGTGTTCCCACATATCAAGGGTTGATCGTCACGCCAATCGTGTCGACATCAGTCAACGTGCCGTCGCTCGATGTCACTTCTATTGTGTCGGCACCAGTGATACCGGCATCGGGCTTGTATGTCAATCCATTGAGTGCAGCGTTGCACTGTGCAATGGTGCCGTAGATCACGACTTGCTTTGAGTTGTTCGTTGTGATCGACGCGCCGCCGCTTTGCATTGCGGTGTCGAATCTCGCTTTGAATGCGTTCGCAAATGCAAACGCGATTGCGCCGTCTGACTCGGTGTTATAGCAACCCACGCCGCGCAGCGTTGGATTCACAGCGTAGGCAGCATCCCATTCACGCGTGCACTCTGCCAGCGTCAATGAGTCCGTAGCCATGTTGTAATTGGATGAGAGCCCCATCAGCATCTTCGTCGTCGGCATTGGTGTAGCGACCCACGTACCAATCGCATTCTTCACTACATCCGCAGTCTTGAACGCAGCGTTATCTGTGAATTGTGGGTTAGCCCAATGCAGACAGTTAGCATCGGACATTGCCTTCATCAAGTTGCGATTAGCCGCATTGCTGTTCTTCACAGGTGCCGTGATCGCGAAGTTAGGTCCGTATTGCGTCTTCAATTTCCCGGCGATGTAGATCAACTGCGTCGCGTAATCGCCAACAGGATCACCGACCCAATTGTTAAAGTCGACACCGTCGATGCCGCCGAGATCGTTGTTGATGAATGGCGTAAGTGCAGCGAGCAAGTTGTCCGACTGTTGCTGCGTCTGATAGTTGAATTGGTTTCCCACACCGCCGATAACGAGAAAGACTTTTTGTCCGCGTGCACGCACCGCTTCGACATCAGCCCGCGCAGGCCACCCAGGATAAGGCCAAGCAGCAGAACCGTTGTCCAGGCCATTACCTGAATTGCGAAAGTGGAACAGGCCGATGATGCTGAAGTTCTGGCTCACGTTCAGCAGCGGTTGCGTGCCCCAGCTAGGCCAGAAGCCGTAGATCACCTTCGGCGGATAACCATCGGCCAGGAGTGAGCCGCCGACTGCGACTGCATTGAGCACGCCTCTTGTCGCCTTGAGCGTGACTGTGAGATTCGCCGAGTTAGGATCAGACACGGTAATGGGATAGCCATTTGCAACAGAGAACGTCTGTGTACCGTTCATAGTCATGACACGACTCGCAGGCACGGTGTTGACCGGCGCACCAACAGGCGCACCGACTGTGATCGCAATGGTATCGTAATCCACTAGCGCACCATCTGAAGTCGACATCGCTATTTGTCCGGCACCAGAGAAACCCGCGCTCGGTGTATAGATCAACGTCGCAAGCGCTGCGTTTATCTGCGCCTGCGTGCCCGAGATCGTCACGAGGCTCGATCCATTGCCCGACACAGACGCGCCGCCCGCAACAGACACCGCAGCCGTGCCGCCTGACATCGTGAGCGTTGTCGTGAGCGACGGTGTATCCGGATCATAGACACTGATATTCGCGCTCGATAGATTGAGCGCTGTTTGATAGGCTGTCGTCTTCGCACTAGTCACCGTGTTGACAGGCGGTTGCGGTGCCGGTGCTGCTGGCGTGCCGACACCTACCGTGACGTTGAAGCTGTCTATGTCGACGTTGTACCCGTCCGTTGTGCGGATCGTGATGACAGCCGTAACGTCAGCCGTAGGCGGGCGAAAATACATCCCGTTCAATGCGCGATTCACATTGGCCGGTGAGCCGGTGAGACTTACTTTGTCGGTGTTGTTATTCCATATCATCGTGCTCGGATTCGGAATCACTTCAATCGTGCCGACACTCGAAGTGAGGTGTACCGTCACCGTCGGTGAATCGACATCCACGATAGAAACGAGGTTGCCGTTAGCTTCGGAGAATTGCTTCGCTGTACCCTGCGGTGTTGTCTGTGTCGCAGGCACGGTGTTGATAGGTGGCGCATTCTCAGGGATGCCTGACGGTGGAATACGTAGCCGTGCTTTTCCAAAGATACGAGGCATGATGTGCCCTTATGCTGCGGACATTCGAAAGATTCGAAAGCCTATGCCGTTGCTCGAAATGATTGCCGCGTTGCCAACAGTGACAGTCTTATTCGCTGTTGTTCCATCTACCCAGGTGACACCGGCAGAGGCAACAGCGTTGATTGTCGCAGTGCCGACGATAGCATTGACGACAATCGAAAAGCCATCGACAAGGCACTCAGGATGAAATGAGATGGTGGCACTTGCTCTGACATCGCAACAGCAGCCGTTGTCACCCAGGCGCATCTGTCTGCTTGCCGTCACGTCTACGCCACCCGAATCCGGGTCGAGCGGATCGGCGCGCACTCGCGACATGCCCGACGTGTAGATGTCGTTCAGTCGGTCGATGTAGTCTTTCTTGCCGTATTCAAAGGGACGTGAAGTAGCCATCACACTTCCTCCATTGCGACACGCGCAACATATTGATCGTAATTGGATTGAGACAAAGGCGGGCTGTCTGTGAACTTGCCCCACATCTGATAGCTCTGTTCGAGCAATGTGTCATTGTCTTCTGGGAACAAGCTGACGAACAACGGTTCTGTCATGCCGTTGTATCGGATCATGCGCAGCATCGAGGCACGATCCTCCGCGTTCATGTTCGCGAGTTCAAACTCAATGCGACGCCACTTCGGTCCGCGCTCGCCGCGCAAGTCGCCGGACTCTGTGCGCCTGCTCTTGCTTGAGTCTACATACGTGACGCTGTGACCGAAGTTGAAGTTATACGTTGGCGACCACACCGGACCGGCAATCAAGCGACCGACTTCAACATACGTGTCGGGATTATTCAAGTCATAGAAGTGCACTTCGAGCTTGCGCACGGCATGAGAACCCGGCACCCAGACAACACCGTAGCCGCCATAGCCGTAGGCGAACAGAGAGGCACCGCCGCGCTGATAGAAGTTCTCGCCAAGGGGCGAGCCCCACAAGAACTGTCCGAGCCCAGGAGGTGCCGCGCAAGGCACTGCCCCGGTGTCGAATGCCGGTGTGAGGTCTGTCTCGAAGGTATAGCCGAATGCGCGCATGGTTGCTTCTGCCGTGAGGTTGTTGAATGCCGCCACGACGCAGCTAATCGGTTCAGGCTTAGGCCATGTGCAGACGACACCGGCATTCACATTCGTTGCGCGCCATACCTTCGCCTTGAGGTTCGAAAGAAGATTAGTTGCGACAAGTGAGCCGGACTCGCTCGACGCGACAAGCGTTGCGCGGTCGATTGCGTTGTCCCACACCATGCGAATATTGCTCATGTTAGCCCCAAGGAAATCGCCCGCCTGGGCCTCTTGCATATACATTCTTGTACGCGACAAAGTCTGTACCCCCGAAGGTTACTTTAACGCGAACGCATCCACGAAGATTCGGGTCGACTGCTGCATGTCCCATGTAGCCGGTGCTGTTAGGGTAAGGCAGCGAGTATGGATAGCTGGCCGCTTCAATTGTTTTGATTGAAGGATCGGCACTATTCGTCAGGATGATGCCGTGCTGGGGCAACGTCAACTCTGAGAAGCCAGTGATGACCCATTTCGATGTCGCGGTGTCATAGACGGTTGTGTAGCCTCCAAGTTGCCACGTGATTGCCGGTGGCGGATTCATGCCGGTGAAGACAACTGACAGCGTTTCTCGCGGGCCTGTTGGAACACCGGAGGTCGGTGTTTGCCAAAGCGTATTGTTTTCGTATGGACCGACGCTCCAATAACCAACGTCACTATTCAACTTGATGCCGGTATAACCCGGCACAATAATTTGTTCAACGGCTGTGACAGGCACAATGCGTTGCGGTGATCCTTGCATGGTCAAGTCACGTTCATTGACAGTAGCAGCCATCAGATTAGCACCTTAAGAGTGACCTGGGACGTTAGCCAGTTTACAGCTACGGAAATGACTTGACCAGTCTTGCCAGCGGACAAACCGAACCGACGATGCTTGAGCGTCATCGCCGCACCTACTGGCGTGAACATCAGATTCGCAAAGCCGACGAATTCGTAAACGTGTCGCTGTGCCGAACGCAGACTGATGCGTCGACCGCATTCATCGCTTGCGCTTGCCTTGTCCAACAGCAAACAATTCTCTTGTTCAGGCTCACTCGACAAACCATACTTGTCGCGCAACGCAGGGTCAACGTTCAGAACAGTAAGCCACTCACGCGCATACATCGACTTGTGATCTTCAGGTATGCCCGCCGCCGTGTCTTCTTGCACTGTCCAATTCTTGCAGTAGCCCAGGCGAACACCGGGCACGATAGGCAGACGATCCGCGATGTGCAGCGAACCAGACACCATGTCTGATTCAGTCACGACAATCGGTGCGGCAACAGCGCTGCCTTCGCTCTCGACACGTACCCTTGTGACGAACATCCATGAATCGACGTTCTCTGCGGGAAGTGCGTCGGTGTCGAACTTGCGCAGCATCACGCGGATGGAGTGCGTATTCGTTCGCGTGATCGCGCTATCGTAAACGTACTTGTATCCCTCGATGGTCGATCCGCCAATGCCAACACCGCCCGGTTGATAGGCAGTGCAATAAGAAGAAGCGGCCATAGGAGATGAGCCGAGTAGATTGCCGAAGAAATCGTACTCCCAGAAAACAACTTGAACTTTGCAGCGGTGCGCGCCCACGTATGCACTCACGGTATATCGTTTGCCCGGTTCAACAAGGATTGCCGGACCTCCGTATTCGTAATAATAATTGGGATTAACTTTCCCGCCTATCTGATGCGAGAAGAATGTGAACTGACCCGGTATGTTCCATGCATCAGCGCCACCCAGATTGAGCGATGTCGCCACAGGATAATAAGGATCGGGCACAGTACCGGCATTGTTCGTGCCGCTGTAATACCATCCATTGGTCCCAGAATCAAAGTCGCCGTTGTATTGCAAGTTCGAAGATGACGGAGGTGGTGGCGGCAACTGTAGCTTCACGAGTCGTGCTTTACCGAGCGCAGTCATCGTCAAGCGTGCGCCGATGGATGCCGCGACCTCTTGACATGCAGCAAGCACCGTCATGCGCTCTGTCTGATATAGACCCACAGGCGCTTTATTCGTAAGATGGAACACAGTGAAGTTGTCGATGTCGATGTCTGTGCTCTTGAAGCGATTATCAGTCTCGGTGCCCCATTCCGTTATCAGCCGTCTCACGATGGTACTCACGGTGTTGGCGTAGCCGTCGAGCGATGGAATTCTGTCGCCTTGCACGCTGCAAGTGATCCGGCCATAGGGCTGCTTCTTCAACTTAAACGAAGCCGGTGCACCTGTGAGAATGTCGCACAGCACAGGGATGCCGTTGTCCCGTACTTCAATCACAGTCTCGCCTACCCTTGCGTGATATTCATAAATGAGTTGCGTCGCGTCTTTCAGCACTGGCGTGATGTTGTGACACTCACCAAACGTCACCGGCTGAAGTCGATCCGCATTCGCGCCTACGCCGCCCATCTTGAGATCGTGAAGCGGCATGTCCAGGCGATAGAGCTTGTCGCGTATGCGCACGTTCACGGTGTCACGCTGACTGCTGTCCACATCTTCAATCGTGCCGTCGAATATCTGCCTGAAGTCTCTGCGCGGCCAGCTTGCATCACCGACATAGGCTTTGAATTCTTTGAAGAGCCACACGCGGTCGAACATCCAATCGAGTTCGCCGGTAGCGTTGTCAAGCTCGATGTCACCGTATGAATAACTACCCGACAAATCGAGGTCGATGGTCTGCGCAAACTCCAACCCGCCGCGCATCAACGGCGCATAGAACACAGGCGCACCATCTTCATGCTTCGTGACGAACCCAGACGACGCAAAGTAAATGAACTCGGTGTTGCCGGTGATGGGTTCTATACATTGCGTCTCGATCAACACAACACGAAGCGCTCGTTCGTTCTCCAACCACGTCGAGAACTGCGCATCTGTGATTACCGCACGTGGCGTGTATGACGGGAAGACAATCGGCGGCTTGACCTGATTCGATGCGATGCTCGTGACAGGCCAAGGCACATACTCTTGCAGATACCTCACCGCTTCTGCTGGCGACACGTGTCCGCGATTGATCGTTGTCGCTCGTGCGTTGACAAGGTATGCTGTCGGCGGCAGCGCATTGGATGTCAGCTTGACCGGAACATATGACACCGTCGCTTGTGGCGAGAAGGTATACCCTGCTTGCAGTGCAGTCGAGAACGTGACGCGACCCGCAAAAGACACCGTGTCCGGTATGTAGCTCCCGTAACCTGCCGGTGTTGCCTTCGATTCTTTCGTCGGTTGTGCAGTCGTTGCCAGTGGCGACGCTGCGTATGTTGTCGACAATGCGACCGAGTTGATATTGACGTAGTCCCAATGCGACCCGCCGCTATGCTTGAACAACGCTGGCAACGCTTCGCTCGTGTGGCGTACAGTAGGCAAGCCACCGACAATATTTGTCGGCGACGCAAGCATGATGTACTCTGCCGGGAACGGAACGGCGACGCGAGTTGCACGTGCCGTCGTGACCGATCCAGCAACACCGACGAACGAGAATTGCAGTGCAGTCGATGCACGTTCAACAGTGCCGAACGATTCGCGTGCGAAGCTGATGTAGCCTGCTGGCTGCGCAGCCCCAGACGAAGCAAGTACGATGCTGTCTGTTGTGCCATACCCTGCATAGGTATACGCTGCTTCAAGTGCATTCGAAACAACACTACGCAGCGAGCCACTTGTTGCCGCTACACCCGTCAGGCTGTACGTGCCCTGGAATGCACTGGAAACAAGTGCGAACGAAGCGAACGATTCAATCGCGTTGAGACTGTACGATGTCGACGCAGCAGTCGATGTGTAGATGCGCCCGAGCGCGTTTGTTGTCGGCTGTGCCTCGACGTTGTACGTTGCGTTGTATGCAACCGAGCCCCTGTCAATGTATGTCGCTCGGCCTGTCAGGTTATAGCTAGCGGGCGACGCACTGACGCTGCTTGCCAGTGCTGCATATGCCGCGACTGCGTTCGTGCTGTACGACGTTGACGATGCCGTCGATTGAATGATCCGCCCAATTGACACCGTCGTTGATGACGCAGAGAGTGTGTAGTCACCCGGCAGCGCAGTCGACGTGCGCGCAACTGGTGCGGTGTAGACGACGTTCGTTGTCGCTTGTGGCGCAAGTGCGTATGTCGCATAGCCAGCAGTCTCGAAGGACGCGACCTCATCACGCGTGAGCGTCGACGGTGTGAACGTGTAGCCTGCTGCGTTCGCTGTCGATGCATAGATGCGCCCAATCGACACCGTCGTTAATTGCGCCGAGAACGTGTAATCAACCGGCAGTGCCGTCGACGTGCGCGCAATCGGCGCAACATAGATCGTGTTCGTCGTCGCTTGCGGTGCGAGCGTATACGTCGCGTATCCAGCAGTCTCGAAGGACGCAACTTCATCACGCGTGAGCGCTGACGGTGTGAACGTGTAACCCGCTAGCACTGCCGTCGAGGTGTAGACGCGCCCGAGCGAGATCGTCGTTGCTGATGGGCTGTAGGTGTACGTCGAGAACCCAGCAGCGGCACCAAAGCTCACCGCAACCGGCGAAGCGGCTTGCGAGAACGCCCCAGGCGACGCGTTCGCCCATGTGCCGGTGCTCCCGTAGCTCGGAGCCGGATCGTGCGCCCAGGAGCCCGCAACCGCAATGCTGACCCAGGATCGGACCACCGCTGCCGTTGTTGATGTGGCCGGTGTCTGCGTGTAGCCAGCGGGCACTGCATCGCTCGTGATCCGCCGCGTAATCGTTGCCGCTGTTTGAGTGCTCGGTGTCTGCGTGTAGCCAGCGAATGACGCAGTGCTATTGACTAGACGCGTAATCGTTGACGTTGCGTCGAACGCCGACATCGCAGGGAAGTTGAGCGAGTCCGCTGTCGACGGAACGTTGACAACACCGCCTACAGTCGTTGCGGCGTTGATGCCGTCGATCTGGAAAGGTGCCGTCGTTGTTGCGCCAAGGCCGATGTATATCCAGGCGATGAACTGACACGCTGCTGGATCAAGCGACAACGTACTCGAAAGAACAGAATGCCGAACAACCCATTGACCTTCGGTCGGTGGATTAGAAGCGCTGTTAGGTGCCGATTCAAAGTATATTGTCCCGGCATTCTCCCTAACTGCCAGCCACCTGTAGGTATCGGGAGTTGCGTAAATGCCGGTTGCTATTGCTGCGAGTTCGCCGTCCCACGCATCGTTCGTGAACTTGTGAATCGCTAAAGTGCCAGCAGTGCTGAATGCCCATGCGACATAGTTTTCACCGGCTGATTTAACACCGAGCGAATAGCTGTTGTTAGGCGGATCACCTGTCTGCCGTAACGGCTGAACGACCTTCGCGAATACACGAGTGCCTCTAAGATCGAAGAAGTTCTTCGAGGTGATGTTGCACTTCGCGCCTGTGATCCCATTGGTGACTGCAAAGTTGGCAACGCCGCCTGAGACACTGACCGAGCCGCTGACGCCTGACGTTGTCCACTTGTTAGTGTCGAGTGGCGGTACTTCGAAGTTTTCTGTGAGCGTCGAGATCAGCGGCAGCGGCGGCACGAACACTACATAGGCACTTGTCGCATTGCTCGCGCCTAGAGTGTATGTTGCCTTTAACGCAGGCGATGTGATCGACTGCTTGACAGTGCTTGTCGCATCGGCACCGGCAAGATTGTATGTGGCCTGTAGTGCATCCGATGTGATCGCAGCAGCAACAGCAGGAACAGTGGCGGTGTTGACCGCGTCGATCTGCAATGACTGCGCCGTTGTCCCAGCAACGTTAACGTATATCCAGGTAATGAACTGACACGCTGACGCATCAATCGGCAGTGTGTTGGTAGGTGCAGAATACCTAACAACCCATTGCCCTTCAGTCGGCGGATCAGAAGCAGTGCTCGGCGCAGACTCGAAGTATGTGACGCCGCCGCGCTCGCTAATGGCGAGCCATCTGTAGGTATCAGGACTTGTGTAATAGCCTGGGGCTGCGACTAGTTCTGCAACCCAGCCCCACGCACCATTCGTGAATTTCTGAACGTCTATGCCGCCATCAGTGGTGATTGCCCACTCGATGAAATTCTCACCGGCTGACGTAAGACCGAGTTGCCAACTATTAGAACCCGGATCACCGACTTGCCGAAACGGTTGAACAACCTTGGCAAATACTCGACTCTCTCTGAGATCGAAAAGCTGTTTCGATTGAATCGAACACTTCGCGCCTGTTATGCCATCAGCAACAGTAAAGACACCGACGCCGCCTGTGAAAGTGACCGCGCCATTGGCACCGGCCAGAATCCATTTATCGATAGTATCGGGCGCTGCTTCGAAGTTTTCCTTGAGCGTCCCGATCAGCGGCAGCGACAAGAATGGCTTTACTGTTGATGTCGCAGCGTATGCGACCATCGGTGCAAAGTTCAGCGGTCCAGCCCTGATCTCGATATTGTCCGATGCGCTGCGTGTCGTCAGCGCATAAGTCGGCGCAGGCGACGGTATGCTCGTGTACCCTTTCGCCACCGTCGCCGATGTATTCAGACTCGGTGCGTATGTATAGTTCGCAGGCGATGCGATGCTGTTTGTCAGGACCGGCGCACGCGTGACCGTCGATGTCGCATCGTATGCCGTCATCGGCGTGAACGTCATCGCCAGTGCTGCGCTACTACGTACAGCAAGGTCTGTCGTTGCATACGCAACGAGCGGTTCGAAGTCTAGCTTGTCAGCGGTGCTCGGTGTGTTCGCGCCTACAGGCCCGGTGTAGAACGCAACCGTTGTCGCTGTGCACTCTATGTACGCCGCAGCATTGTTAACGTCTGCCGTCTGCGGGTATGCCGTGCCCATCGTCTGAGCGCCACGTGCCCAGAACTCAAACACCAGAACATCACCGTTTGCCGCAGTGACGGCAGGCATAGATATTCTGCCTTCAGTCTGAATCGAGCCACCGCCTGCAAACACGATCCGTCCGAAAGGATTCGATGTGCCGTCGAAAATCCACTTTATCGTGTTCGTGGATGGCGTGTAGAGATAAAGCGTTGGATAGTGCGCAGTATTGGCAGCGGAATTGCCGCAACCGAGCGACATATACAAGTTCCACGTCTGCGCAGGAAATTCCTGTGCAGCTAACGGCTCAGAAGTGAAGCGTCCGAAGTAGTGCGACTGCGGTGTTGTCGCAAGAGCAATTGAGTTATGCGTAATCGTAGTCGCTGGCGTAGCTGCTACCGTTCCCAGCGACATCTCATTACCTGCCGCCGCACTTTGGGTATGATTCGCTAACGGAAATATCGAGTTCTTCCTCGGCCATGTTGGAACGACCGAAGGCGCAGTGGTATTGAGAATGAAGCGCGTACCCATTAGAGATACTCACCGCTTAAAGTGCAGCCAGGAAACAGCTTATTGATCTCAGGCGACACCGGGCAATCCAACACCGGAGCCGGACCGACCGCACCTTGCCAGCATGCACCGCATCTATTGCAGACACCGTCGATCCTCCACCTGAGCCCCATAGAGGCATTCAGGTAGATGATGCTCGTTGGCGTCTGCGACTCGATGACCACAAACGGGTCGCAGGTAGGTGCGAACGACACCGCGCCGACTTACTGATCGGTGAAGATGATGCCCGGTGTCGTGCCGTTGAATTTGATGGTGAACGAGTCACCGTCATTCAACGTCACGTTAGAGCCGTGATCCCAGAACATCACGAGCGGATCGATCAGCGGTGTCGTCGGCGTGTCGTTGTAGATGCCGTAATAGCGAAATGGTCCCATCGCCGCACCCGATGCCGTGAACACGACTTGAGCCGCCTGGACCGTCGTGATGCCGCCTGCTTCGGCAATGGTCAATGGCCCGCCCAGAGTAGCCGGAACATAGCCACCCGTCGCGGCAATCTGCGTGATGTTGGCGAGCACGGTGTTCGTGTTCACTGGCAAGTTGTTCGTCAGAAAAACCTTGAAGACATCAGAGCCCCATTTGTGGGTGCCCTTGTTCTTCTGCTCGCTGTAGTTGTTGAACTTTACTGCGTTAGGCATTTGAATCTACTCCTAGGCCAATACGGGCCGTGAACGTGATTGATACATGCGCTGGCGAGCCGCTCGAATAGTCGCCTCGCTTTGCACTTGTGCTGACTGCTGCGCCGCTGTGAACGTAGCACCGATTGTGTTCCCTGCATCCTGCCGATTTTCTCTGCGCAATTGTGTCACCTCTTGACGCAGCGCCCGCAACTCCCCTGAGAAGTCCGGCAGACCGCGAAGGAATGCTGATTCATTTTGAGGCAAGACCATTTCATCCTGATGAAGCAACGCAGGATAGTTATTGAACGGGACACGCGACAAGCCTTCGGCATGCGGATAGCCCAGAGCATAGACTTCACTGCGCGCAGAATTGAGTTCCCACAGCGCTTCATTAACGCTGATGAGCGTTGTGTCGATACTCACGAGATAGCCTACTTGCACTTCGAGTTGATGCAACTGATTCTCGGCGATGTCCTGCCTGTACCTTGTGGCACCGGCTGCTCCCTCCATCTCCTCTGTGATCCTCTTGAACAAGTCATCATAGCCCGCACCCGAAGCGTACATTTCCCTGCCGCCTTGCAGCAAGGCTCGCGCAGTCTCTTGCATGCGCGCTACGTCTTCGGCTTTGTAGCCGCCCATCACCGTTTGCTGACGTGCTTCGCTGTATTGCCTTTCGAGTTCTGCCATCCGCTCTTGCGGATTAAGCGTGCTCAATGCCTGATCGACTCTCAGTGAATCGTTGAAGTCTAAGAACGATTGCGTAGCGGACTTCATCGCGTCACGCGTCGTTGTCAGAACATCTTTCTGCCGATCATAGGCACCGCGCAAGTTCTCTAGTGCGTTGTCATATCTTTCCGTTGCCTTGGCAACAGCCTCAGACGAATCTTTAAGTTCAGCAAACGTGCCCGCGATTTTCAACAACGAGATGTAGCGCATCCTGTCGCCTTCATCTTCGAGGTTGAGCCCTTCGATAATCTGACGAAGACGCGCAGGACTATAGCTTCGCAAAATAGCTTCGGTGTAGCCTGTCCATCCGCTGCCTGCTTCATTGAGAGATGCGGCCATTTGCTGATAGGCCATGCTCTCTTTCTCAGCGTCAGTGAAGAACTTCTCGTGATACGTGGCAACACTGGACGCAAGATTGTCGACACCGCCAGCAAGATCAACAAGTCTGTCCGCAGCCATTTGCGACACTCGACTCAGATAACTTCCCTGAGTCCCTAGCGCCCGTATCTGCATCCACATATCATTGATCGAATCATTAGCCGCTCTCGCTTGCTTATCGAGTTCAGCGAAAGCGCCTGCGGCTTGCATCAACGATGCGTAGCGCATCCTGTCGCCTTCTTCCGCGAGATTCAATCCTTCAACTACTTCTCGGAAATGTTCTTTGCTCCACGTGCGAAGAATCGTTTCCGAGAAACCCTCCCAGCCTGTGCCAGCTTGATTGAGTTGATTGGCTAGCGCTTGATAGCCGATGCTCAATTGCTCGGTGTCGGTGAAGAAGTTTGCGACGTAGCCGGAAATACCTGCCGATAGATTTTCGATGCCACCGGAAAGCTCGGCGAGACTCACAGCGGCTTCAAGCGAGATCGAGCTAAAGCCCTTGACAACATAGCCCATCGCTTGCATGGACTTCCAATATTTTCCAACAGCGGCAACTTGTTCGAACGCACCGAGCTTCGCTTCATCAGTCATGCCAACAGTGACTTCATCGAAGTAGGCGAGCATCTGCGCATCCATGCCAGAATTGCGCAACGCTTCGACCATGACTTTCGCGGAACCTGCTGCCAATGCTTTCTGTAATTCTTCGGCTGTGCGTCCTGCGTTTCGATCCACCGATTCACTGATCTCGCTGCGAATCTGCACCATCGATGGTGCTGTGCCTGCCGGGTCCATCGAGTAACCAACACCGAAGCCCATCTCTTGCCGCGACGATCCAAGCATCTGCGCCATGCGCCGGTACTGCGTGCTCAAATCGCTCACTGCACGCATGGCATTGGCATCCATTGCATTGCCCATGTTGCCGATCAACGAACCGGCCTCGAAGCCCGCAGAGCCTTCAACCTTTGGCCCGCCTTTGTGATTGCCCCACTTCTTGTAGGCAGCATAGGCCGCAACCGCTGCCAAGGCTATCCAGCCCGCCACAGGGATTGCAGCGAGCCCCGCACCGGCACCCATGCCTATCGCATTGGCCGCAGGCAGGCCCGCCGCCATAGCGCCGCTGTACGTCGTCGTCGCAGCGGTGCCGACACCGGCAAAGAGGGACGATCCCGCCGCCTGTCCGGCCAGCGAGCCCATCGTGCCACCGAAGCCGCCGCCGCCGCCACCACCACCAACCGCGCCGCCCGTTGCGCCACCGACTGCACTGCCCATGAATGAACTGCCGATACCCTGCGCCGCTGCCATGATCGTCGGGCGAAGAATCATAGTCTTGAATAAATTCTCAATGAGTTCTTTCGCGTTGAGCGAGCCCTTCATCAATTGATCGGTGAGCGATTGCCCGATCTGATCCCACGCCTTTTCATACGCCTTCTTTATTTCTTCCGCACCCTTCTTCGCCGCGTCAATCGTCTCGACACCTTTGAGTGCTGCGTTGATCTTCTTTTGATTCGCAATCATGGCTTCTAGATGAGCCTTCATGATTGGGTCGCTCTGATGAACAACCAATTGTTCTTCTAAGCGCAGCAACGTTGTCGCGCCGATCTCGCTCTTCAACTTGCCGCGCCCCTCAAGTTCAGCTTGCGCAGCAGCTACCGCTTCGTTAGACGCCTTCAGTTGTGCATCACGATCCTTCTTCGCGTTCTCGTATGCATCTGTCTCTGCCTTGATGTAATCTTCAGCCGCTTTCGCTTGCTCCTTAAGCCCGTCTGTATAGTACGGTTGCTGCTGAAGTAAATCGTCAACGATCTGTCTATACTGCGTTTCAGTGATGTTGCGCCGTTGAAGCTGAATATTAATCAACTTCATATCTTCGATGAAGCCTGGATCAAGACCGGCGGCTTTGAGAGAAGCACCCTCCTGCATCTTCGCGAAGTCTTCGTCCTGCTTCTTTATTAGCTTCGCGAGTTCAGCCGCCTTCTTCTTCTCTTCTGCTATTTCTGCGTCAGTCTTACCTTTGACAATCGTCAAGGTCTGTTCTGCGGCATCGGCCTCTGCATTGATCCGATCTCGCAACTGTTTGTCCTGGGCATCACGCAAAGTTTTGCCGAACAACTCGCGCTTCAAAATATCCTGAGTCGTCTTTGCATGTTCAGCGAACGCTGCTTCTACACCGCCCCAATCGAGCTTTGCAGCGGCAACAGTTGCTTTCGCAAGAGAGGTGATGCCAGAGATAAGAAATTCAACGGTGCGAGAAACAATCTGCACGGCTTCGATAACTTCACCAATCAGCGTCACCGCGCCTTTTGCGAATTCTTCGATAGCCTTGTTCGACGCAAGAGAATCCATGCCCTTGCCCAAACCGAGCGCATTCATCACCGCTGTGCCCATTGCAGCAGTGAACGCAGAGATCGCCGGTGTTGCTCCTATCGTCAAGAACTGAACCGCTTGCTTCGTTTGCGATGCCCACAGCGCATTTGAATCGTTCAAGTCATCGACACGAGAGATCATTTCACCAGTGAGCTTCGTGTTGAATGCTTGCTCATTCGCAAGCACCTTCAATGCTTTACCTACTGCGCCCGCACCTCTGCCGAAGATGGCTTGCAGAATCTCAGTCTTAGCAACACCGTCACCATACCTGCCCATCTCTTGCCCGAGCTTCGCCATTTTCTCGGCAGGGTCCAACGCTTGAAAGTCTTGAAAGTTGATGCCGATTTTTTGCAGCGCTCGTGCGGCTTTGTCGCCTTCTTCATCAGTCGCTGCAAGTACACGCGTCATCTGATTCATGTAGCCTGCCATCGACTCCATCGACACACCGGCCACATCGGCTGCTGTCTGTAGCTTCGCGATGTTCTCTGCTGCCGCACCTGTCATGTCACCGAGATCGGCGAAGTCACCGGCCTGCGACATCAACGAATAGAGTTGCTTGACAGATTCAATGGCTATCTCGACGCCTTTCTTAAAAGCATCGGCAGCAATGGTGCCCTTGAAGATACCCTTCGCTGCGTCGTCGCCGCCTTTGCCGCCTTTCGAGCCGACCTTATCCATCGCCTCTGCGGCCTTGAGTGCCGCACGCGTCAATTCGTCAAGCGCACTACTGCCTTGACCGACCTGACTTGAGTCAACGCCGATGCCGAGTGTTGTTATGTCCATGCGACATTACTCCACGACCTCTTCTTCATCTGGCCTCTTCTTGTCATCAGAAGACGCTTCACGCATGGTCCTGTCCATGCGAATGAGTGTGTCAAGCTCCCAGGATGTAGGTACGATATTGCGATTGCTGAAGAAGGCTCGAAGCTCCAACTCTGATATAGCTGACACGCCGAAGCCTGCCGCACGTGTGCTACTGAGACGGATGAACCAATCCCAAAGATAATCTGTACCCGTTGGCATTTGATGCGAACGAAGTTGAACAAGTTCTTCAGGAGCAACACCCGTCATCCTTTCAACAACTGTGAGCGTCTCGTACAGCGTTACGCCGTCTTTACCTCTTTTGCCACCGTGAGCACTGGCTTCGACGAAGGTGCAGATGTCGACTGTGATGGCTTCAAAAAAGACGCTTCATCCTCAAGTGCTGCAAGTATGCGGTCTTTCCAACTTGGCTTTACGGAAAGTATCTGTATCACTCGCTCTTTGACGAACGGCGCAGCTTGCCCTTTAACCGTGAAACCAAACCAACCCACAACAACCGCAGCAGCCATTTCAAATTCGTTCTGCCGTAGCGTTGCGTCAAGTTGCTCAGCACCTTCTTCGGTCTTGAGATCGAAGCGTGTTCGCTTGATTGCTTGTCGGCGAATCGCTTTCTGCCGCTGTCCGGCGATTGTTTTCTGGTATTCATCCGAGTCCTTGCCGACGATGATGAAGCCGTCAGTAGGTTCGCCTTCTTCGTCCCACGCAACAGCAACGCGTTGTGTATTGGGCTCTTCTTGAACTTGATCTAATTCCATTTACTTTCCCGTGATGTTGAAATCATAGATAGTCACGTCGCCGGGACCATACACAGCTTCGATGCCGATCTGGATGTTCGTGCAATACTCGACGCCGCGTGCAATGTTCACATTGCCTAAGCCCTTGTGCGATGTCATGTGCGCGAAGAACTTCGTGAAGTCGAGATGAATGTTGCCGCTCGCATCAGTCGGATGATTGTCGCCGTCGTGCTGGAACACAACGAACTTCCAACCTGTGCGCTTGCCGCCTGTCTCTTCATTCGTGAAGTTGCCGCGCATGCCGCCGCCGAATGAGTAGGCCGCGCCCGCAAGATAGACGTGATAGAGCACACCGTCAATCGTTACGTCGTGGCTATACCACCCAGGATTGCGCCCATTCGGATGCCGCCCGTAGAGGCCCCAATTGCCCATTGGAATCATGATCTCGTGCGTGAGCGACGCGTTGTTGAATCCGAAGGCTTGATCGGTTGTTTCCTGTAGCCAGATGTCCCAGGACAGGTGTCCGCGCCCACTTGTCGCGCCGCTCTTCTTCCACTTCATGTCGGCAACAAGCGAGCCCGGTGCCATGCTGTTCAAGCGCTTCGGCAAGGCATGCCCAGGCGCAGCACCACACGGCACGCGACGAATGACCGATCCGCCTTTCGGTTGCCATCCGTTCTTCACAGTCGGTGGCGCATTGTCCGGAGGAGTCTGCACGACAACACCGTCAGGAGCGCGCACAGCGTACTCCCACGCGGGCCATTGGTCCGGACCAGAGTGACCCGGCGCAGGCCCGTAGATGATGCCTGGATAGCCCTTGACTTCGCTGTACGCAGGGTTGTCGTTGATCTTCTGGCCTTGCTGATTGAACTCAGGCCATTTCCATTTGATGCGGCAAGCAATACCGCCATTCGCCGACACGGTATCCAGGCGATTGATTGCCTGCATGAAGTCATACGATGCGGTGCCTTCGTTGATCCCGGCCTTGCCCCATCGGTTATCGATGATCCAATACTTGTCGATCTCTAGCATGTCGGCAGGATGTCGAACAACATCTTCGATAACCGGCATGCCTGTCGACGGTGCCGGTGCCGGTGTGGGTCCAGGCGCAGGAGATGGCGCAGGCGTCGATGTCGACACACGCGGATCGAATGCATCGACCCATTTGTCACTCTGCCACTTCCACCACCCGCCAGCTTCGTTGTTCTGATAGACAGTGCCATTGTGATAGAGCATCAGCTTCACGTTCGATGAGATGGTGTCAGCACCATTGCGACGAATAGCGCCGCCGACCACAGACCAGCGTGCGCCCGTGCTGTCAAAGATTGCGGGCGCAGGCGGCATCGTCGTGCCGTTAGGACTCTCTGCCTGCACCGCAGGAGGTGCCGGTGTCGGTACAGGCGCAGGAGATGGAGCAGGCGACGGCGCAGGCGCATCAGCGGCAGTGAACGTGCCCGTAAACGTACCGACGAATGTACCTGTGAGCTTGTCGCCTTCAGCCATGTGTATTCTCCTTGAGTATTGTTTACGCGGGAACAACTGCACTGTCTTGCAATTCAATCGTCGACGCATTCGCCGACAACAGAGGCCCGCCGACATCGTTGAACAACGCGACGAAGTTGTATGTGCGCTTCAAGCCCGTCTCAACGTCATCAGGGGTACTGGAATTGAGCTTGACCTTATGAAGCGAAAACGTATTGAAATCCGCCGTGTCTGCATTGCTCGCCGCAAGAGCAGAGACGATGCTCGTTTCGACTTCGTCGTCATAAAGATCGGGAATGTCCGCACTGTCATAGTATGCAGTGAAACTCCCGCTCGCCATGAGCTTGCCGGTGAACACGTCAGGACGAATCACGTCACCCACAACAGGATCAGCCACAGCGCCGCGAGCGTCCAGGGTCAACGAGAGATCAGTCACCGTGCCGCGACGCACACCGCCGACGATCAAAGCGCCGCCCGCTGCCACCATGACGCCCGTCGTGGTTTCGTTTGCCGGTGCTGCGAAGTAGCGTGCCGGGTCTTTGAGTTGATCCAGGCCCAGGAACGACCAATCAAGACCGGCGTTGCCCGATCCAGGCAGGCGCACATTCACCGATGCGGCCTTCACGTCCTGATTGCGTTGGCTGCGCGGTACTTCAGGGAACCACTCTTCGAATGTATAGTAGATGTCGGTGTGTCCCGTCTCAGGCACGAACGTAATGCCGCCTGGGAACGAGAACGACGACGACGGGATTGCTGTCTCAACGGCGAGCCCTTTGCGATTGAGCGGCATCACCGTGATGCTCGTTGCCGACACCGCAGTGATTAAGCAATTGCGCCGCGAGCCACCAACACCGGCAACACCGGCAGCAAGACCCGCAGTCGGACGAATGACGCGACCGATCTTCGCGCCGTCTGTGAGCCACGAGCCGGTGCTGCGTCCGATGGTGTACGTCGGGCCACTGCCCACGATTGCAACTGTTGCCGTCACGTTTGATATGGGCGGGATTGCGGTGAACTCGCGCATGAGCAACGCAGCGAAGAAGTCGGCGAACGTGCCAGGAGAGAACAGCGACGACACAGAGCCGTTGACAGTCACAGCACCATGCCGCGAAGACATCAACTGCTTGCGCGATGTCTGTTCAGACTCAGTTGTATATGCTTCTTTTGTCCTGTCGAATGTCGATGTGTCGCGACGAATGACTTGTCCACCCGTACCGGGAACCGCGAGCGTTCCCTTTGCCGGTTGCCGCTTTGCGATTAAGAGCTTATTTGCACCTTTTGCGATTGCCATGATGGTGTGTCCTCAAGAAGAACGTTGATCTTTAACTTTCTACTTGCGCTTGCCAGTAGATAGTTACCGGAACCCGCCACTGACCTTCAGCGGGCACAGCAGCCGCCACAACAGGCACGCGGGTGATAATTGTTTCAATACCCTCTTCTGTCAAAGTTGTGCCTCGACGGAAGTGCGCGCGCAATGCATCTACTCGGTTCTCAGCGTCCCTTGGACCTTTACCCTGGGGATAGAACAACGCGACTTGCAAGAAGCCTTGCTCAATGAATGTGAGCGAGTCCATCGGCGTGATCGGCTCAGTAGGAACGAAGCGGGCTTCTTGATACACCGAGCCATCAGCCGGTGGCGAGAACCCCACGTTATCCCATGCCGTAGGAACAGATGGCGTGAGCGCTGCCAAATGTTTTTCTAACGCACGACGAATTTGCGGCATGCTCACTTGATGTCCTTAACTTCTGACGCAATGTATGCGGCATAGCTTTGCACTGTTGCACGCACGATGCCAGGAGGTGAGGGAGCTTTCTTTGACCAACCGTATTCCAGCCGCCTCGCGTATGGCAATGAGTTGGTGACGTAGAGCACACCGCCAGCTTGCGCATTTGCGAAAGCCGCAGTGATGCGCGCTATGGTTGTTGATCCATCAGGATCAACTGCGTCGATGGTTGACGTATCTGGCGAGCCAATACCGGGCATCCAGTTTGCACGAAACCGGCCTGTGTCTACTGGCGACATCTTGACCATTCGTGATCCCATTTGAATGATGACTTTGCGCACAAGCACATCCATCGACAACTTTGTCTTCTGCTGAAATTTCCTGATGTCGTCAGCGAACTTTGCGTTATCGAAGTTGCTCATGTTCCCCTCGCCTGTACTTCATGTAAGACGACCACGCCCGCAGGCTGTAGCGGGCGAGACTCCACAACTTCGAGACGGTACGCGCCAAGCGTGATGACATCACCGCTCTGCGGAGTCGTGCCCAGATTAGGAGCAATAAGCACGCGACGATCTCCACTCTGTATGAGAGCACCGTCGACTTCACGCTGGTTGTATTCAAATTCAACACCGCTTGCACTCCATACAAGAACTTCGCCTTCATCAACTAGACCCGCGTCAGGGTCATACCCTGCACCGGGAGCAGGCCGAGTAAGCATCACAATCTGTCCTAGCTCATTGAGCAAGTCAACCGCTGCTTGTGCTAGCTCGCCATACAGTGCAGATGCCATCAGACTCTTTCGAATAGCACAGAGCCCATGCCCGCGCCGCCGCTGCGTTCAATCAAGCCATACAGCAAATCGCCGATGATCGGATAATGTGCCGCTTCATCTATAGCGGCAGGCTGTGCATAGCGCAGCGTTAGAGGCCCGACTGTCTTTTCAAGCACAGGCGCAGAGTCTAGATCGCGATACAGTGTGCCCTCGACATGGCGACGTGCCGCTTCAGCCGTTGCCGCAGCGACATTCGGATGCACACGCGCAATGGCCGGTGTTACCGATGTATCCCACAATGCCGCCGGAAGAAGTCGGCGCGCAAAGATAAACTGTGTACCGCGCCTCAATGCTGCTTCGCGTTCAGTCGTTGTCTTATTGTCCCAGACGTTTTTCGCAAAGCCGAGCGCAGTTAGATATGTATTGGCATCCTCTAGGCTGATGAAGCTGTCATAGCCCGGAGCCGGGTAGACGGCTACAGCCATGATGCGTTAGACCCCTTCTTCTTTGTCGAGTCTCTTCCAGCCGGAACGCTCGTGAATCACCACATCGCCGACGCCGATGTCGACTTCTTGACCATCCTTCTGCATGCGCACAGTCTCGCCTTCGGCTTGTTGTTGAAGCGCATTGTCAACAACAGCAGTCATACCGAGTTCTTCGCTCGGTCCCTCCGACGGTGCACCATTCGGTGCCTCGCTCTTAGACGCAGGCATGGCCTTCACGTTCTGCCGTCCGACATCGACCGATGGCTTGACTTCATCGGGTTGCATGGGTGCAGGTTCATCGTCGTCAACGATTGACGTTGATCTTGTCGCTGTTTTCATCTTTAGCCTCTCGATTAAAAATCTCCGGACCGAAGTCCGGAGCAAAATCCGACCGACCAACATCGGCCACAGGAGATGTCAGGGTTTGTTCAGCGGGTTGATCTGCGGTGTGTCGCCACCGGGCGCAGTCGTCGGGCCGCTCTGTTCGTCTTCCGGGGGCTCGGGCACATCTTCGCCACGTGCGCGACGTGCTGCACGTTCTGCCTTCGCTTCGGGCGAATGACCGCGCCCAGCTTCGCCGCTCTTGCCGGGTGCGCCGCCGCCTTGACCGGGTGCATTGCTTCGGCCTTGCGAGCCTGGATCGTCTGGTTTTGCCATGAATAAATCTCCTTGATGTTTCATGATTCGAGCTTTCGCTCGATGCGAAGTCACGACACGCTCAGCGTGCGTTGTGACGGTCGACCAATTCTGCGAGTTCTGCCTTCTTCGCATCGGGCGGGAACTGCACTCCCTTGGCCTTGAGTGCCTCTCTCATCTCATCGGATGTCTTGCCTTCAGAAGCACGCGTGCCGCCTTCTTGCGGTGCCTTCTGATAATCGGTAGGTGCATCCTTGCCGACTTCTTCGATGTTCAACGGGCGACCCGATGTCGTCACCGGATTCATCATCGTCGGTGCCGCATCAGGCACCGCCTTGACCACTTGACTGCGGCCATACTTCTCGGCTGACAGACCCGTCTGCAACTCGGCGTCTGCGCCTTGCAGTTGCGGGATGTTGATGGCTTCTTCTTCGTCACCTTCTTTGCCTGCTTTGCGCATGCTTTGCTTATTGCCTAAGCGCGGATCGAATTGCATGCCGATCAGCTTGCGAGACTCTTCATCGATCTCGTAGTCTTGCCCAGGCGACGAAAGAATCTCGCGTGCGTCGATGGGCTCGAAGTATTGAACACCGTCGGTGGCTTCGAGTTTCTTGTTCAGAGCTTCGTCGTCGCCGGTATAGCGTAGTCCGATTTTCATTGAGTGCTCCTGTTTACGGCTTCGCCAGAAAGATCGTGTTGTTGATCGTCGGTGCCGCGCCGCCCGTGTCATGGAAAGCGCGAATGTACCGATAGTAGGTGCCAGAGACTTCGTTGTTAAACGGAATCTCAAGACGACCTGTTGCCTTGACCTCGCGTGCTGCGAGTTCAACCGGCGTGCTGAACGCCAGCAAGAGCGAGCCTTGAATGCGCACGGTGTACGTGCCCTGCGCGGTGTCGACTGCGCTTGTGTCGACAACAGCAACGGCATCCATGTGTGCGTCGCCAACATCGACAACGCGAGCCGAGCCACCGACCATCGCAGCGGCATCGACGGTAACGACGCCTGCGTCTTTCAGCAGCGTCAGATTGTCATAAGTGCGAGAAGCCATATTTTGTTCTCCTTAGGCAACGATTGCCGCGTTGCTGATGTGACGAATACGGGCAGCAGCACGCCCATGCTCAATCACGATGCCGTTGTACCATTCGACCCGAGTGCGAAACACTGGCGCGGCTTGAAGCTCGCCGAGATCGCGCACATCCATCGGGCCATTCTGGATGCCTTGAATGCGTCCCGCGCCGATGCTCAAGATGTAGATCGACGTTGCCGTTGCCGGACCGGATGCCGCTGCTTCATCGAAGGGCAGGATGTCATCGCCGCCGTTCGCACCGTATGCAACGAGAATCGGCAAATCGTTGTACTGCGAGATGCGTCGACCGAATGCGTCTGCGCTGTACGTCACGAAGCCCGCAACCGCAGTCGTGCGCGCCGCTGCCGTGAACTTGCGCCGCATGCCCTTGGACATGAGGTAATGCGTCGGATTGTCGACGGTGTCGGTTGCATCATCGATCACACCGAGAGACAACGGAGAGCCACCGGAGCCCGCGCCCGCAGTGATGACTTGTTGATTCACGAGACGCTTCTGCAAGCCGTCGAATTCACGCGGGTTCGTGGATGAATCACCCTTGATGAATTTTTGCGTCCATCCAGCCGCGAGCGACTTCACCTTCATGCGCTCATGCGTTGCGCGCACACCGGCACCTTGCGTCTGGATAATGAAGCGGTCCACATCCAAATCGCCGCCCGCAATAACGAGCGCTTCGGTTTGTGGATTGAGCACGCCGGACGATTCCGGAAATGCTTCGTTCACGCCCCGGAAGCTGATGCCTGGGAGCGAGCCTTCACGGTTGTACTTGAGTGCGTTACCTGCGATGTCTTCGAACGGCAGGACTTGGAGTATGTCCGATTCCTGCGCAAACATTTCGATGACGGCTGAACGCACGATGTCGCCAGAGTTAATTTTGGCGGCTTCGACTAGGGTCAGTGCCATTGTTTCACCTTAATGGATGTTCACCCTTCAGCGTGCAGCACCGTGCGCCTGTTGTGCGCGAAATTGCGTGATGCGAGCCTCGGGCGGGAGTTTAGATAGATCAGCGTTGCCCTTGGCGTTGCCGTTGGTGCCCATTGCACCGGAACCCTGTGCCCTCGGCCAGAGGTGGGGCGCGTTCTCGCGCAGAGAAGCCGCCCACTCCTCAGGTGTGAGGGGCGTCTTGCCATCTTTCCCGAAGACAATTGTTTCACCGCTCATGGCGATAACATTGCCGTCGTCGTCGATAGTCCAGCCCGCGCCCTTAGCGCGAAGCACGATGTCTTCTGTTGCTTCAGGCAACGCTCCTGCTTTCTGCGATGCCTTAATGATTGATTCAGCCATCGCACGTTCTGCTAGCTTGTCGGCTTTTGCTTTGAGCTTTTCCGAGCGTGTCTGTTCTGCCTTCAACTTCTTGTCCCAATCCTGGGCCATGCGTTCAGTGCGCTTGTTCAACACTTCGTCAATCTTGCCTTGCTTGATGAGAGTTGCTTCTTCATCATCAGCAAAGCGCTTGAGAATGTTTCGCACAGCTTCAGGATCAATGCCTTCGAACTGCGCGAGATTGGCTTTGAGTTCTTTCTCTTTGCCGATCAACTCGCCGTTCTTCGCTTTCAATCCCGCAACTTGCTCGTTGACTGCTGCCTCAATCATGCCTTGCACAAGAGGCTTCAGGTTCTCGGGAATCTGGGGAGGAGGAGCAGGAGGGGGAGGAGCAGGAGGGGGAGGGGCACCGCCGCCGCCGGACGTATCCGGATCGGGTGCGCGGTATTTCATCATGACATTGCGAGTCAGGAACATACTTCAATTCCCTTTGGGAGTTGGCGTCATTGAGATTGTGTCCCAGATCATAGGCGCAGTGATGCCGCCCATCAAACAGTCATAGCAGACGCATGCGTACACGACTGTTCCACCGGAGGGACCACGCTTACCCTGGACAGCCCCATTGACCACACGTGCATAGGTTTGCGAGCCACATCGTCTGCATCGCAGCAGTCCAGGCCGCAAAGGTCGAGCCTTGGCACGCAGCAACACCGCCAACTTAGATGATGGTGGCACTGTCGTGATGAGCGTTAATCCAGACATAAGCAAACCGTCGACACCTTACGCCATGTGGACAACGATTACAAGTTAAATTTCCTGCCACATCATTGCCGTCGAGTCAAATACCCGACTAAAAAACTCGAGTTATGCTGCGTTACGCGTGACTCGGCTTAATTTCCTGTGCTACAATTGCGTCATCAGCAACCCGCAACCAACAGAAAGCACACCATGACCCGCGCATTCAACTCCAACATGATCGAAGACGAAGCAGCATACGAAGCCGCCATCAAGCGGAAGATCAAGAACGCTTCGCAAGACAAGTTCCACCGCGAGAACACCGACGGCTATGATGTCATCGACTTCCTGCGCAACGCTTCTAGCTGGTCCGAGTTCGCCCGGTCCCTCGCCGGTTCATATGATGACTTCGGCAAGCTGTCACCCGCTCAACTCGACGCCGCCCGTGGCATGATGGCTAAGTCCGCAGCACGCAAGGCCGAGCGCATCGCTCAGCGTGACGCGCCTGCCACCTCTGGCAATCACATGGGCACCGTCGGTCAGCGCGAAGTGTTTACGCTCACCATCAATAAGATCATCGAAATGGATGGCATGTACGGCACCTCTTATATGCACCTGTGCAGCGACGCTAACGGCAACGTGTTTAAGTACAAGGGCACGACTGAACTCGGCGAGCAAGGCGCAACCGTGACCGTTAAAGCGACGGTGAAAGAGCATGCAGCGTACAACGGTGTCGCACAAACCGTCATCAACCGCCCGAAGGTGCAATGAACAATAAGAGAAGGGCTCTTGCCCTTCTTCTTTTTATCTGTGCTATACTAGCGGCACACCAACAGAAAGCGCACCATGAACCAGCTCAATCTTTATCGTACAAAATCCATCGGCGAACTCGAATTCATCGTGCGCGACGCAGGCGAAGCCGCTCTCGCGATGCGCGGCCATGATGAAAAGGCCGAGTGCAAGTATCTCGATCAAGTCAACGACGCGTGCACGGTGTTGTACGAACGCCGCCGCCTGGGCAAGCCGCAACTGCCGAAAGAATAAAAAGAAATTGCACCGTTACGCGGAAACGGTGCTATAATTCCCTCACACCAACAGAAAGCCAGAAATGACCACCTCCACCATCAAGTTTCAAGAAATCGCCGCCTGGGCAATCGCCGAAGAGAAGGACGCTCGCGCACTGTTCGAATGCGTCGCTCTCCTGGGGCTCGAAGGCAAGTGGATTCGCCTGAGCGCTGCACAGCAACGCGCAATCATGGGTGCGAACGTCTTCGGCAAGAAAGAATTTTGCATCGGCGAAGACGGCGAGCTTCGCGTCGCTCACTCGGTCGCCTTCGGTCAAGACAAGGAAATCATTTATTACACTCTCGCCGATGTCCAGCGCGCAATCGCTGCTCCTGGCCTGACAAATATTTCTAACTGATTGTTGACCCGTTACGGAATAACGGGTTATAATTCATCCACACCAACCGAAAGACAGAAATGCAAATCGCAGAAACCATCATCAAGCAACTCGGCGGCAACAAGTTCGCGGTCATGACCGGCGCGAAGAACTTCTCGTTCGACTCCAAGGACCAACGCGGAACGCTAATGTTCTCGATTGGCCGCAACGCCAAAGGCGTGAATCGTGTTGCCGTCACGCTGACCGAAGACGACCTGTATAACGTCACGTTCTATTCGCTGCGCTCGCTCAAGCTCACCACGAAGGCCGCAGTCAAGAGCATCTTCGCCGATCAACTGTGCGCTTCGTTCGAAGAACACACCGGCCTCTATACGAGCATGTAATCATGAAAAAAGCAGACATTAAATTCACCGTCGAAGGGAGGGGGGACTTCCCCCTCGACATGCTGCGCTATGATCGGTGCTTCCCGCGCACCGGCATGGATTGCGACACCATCACGTACACCGGCGAAGTTCGACAAGTCACGCTCGTGGCTCTGAATCGAGTCAATCGCTTCTGGGCACCGACCGAAGGTCGATGGCTATCTTTTGGATGGAGTGTTGTCGAAGTCGCCGTTATCGAGTAACGCTGTGCTATACTAGCGGCACACCAACAGAAAGACAGAAATGACAGCACGCAAATCCTGGGACGAGATCATGGAACGCAAGCACATCACGCGCATGAATCGTGACGACAAGACCGTCGAACGTCTGGAACGACTCGAAGAGAAGGCAATGCATCTGATCGGCGAACTATGCCGCGAAGGCAAGACGGTCTATTACGTGAACTGCCACCCACTGTATAAGGGAAAGACCCGCGAAGGCTCACAGGCCGATCTGCTGGCATTCCTGATCCGCAATGGGTACGTGCGATGATTCGCCGCTCGATCACCCTGATGGAACTGCCTGCGGGCGGATGGCTCTGGAAAGAGCACGACCGAACCTACAAGAGCGCCGCAACGGCTCTACGTGCCATCAGGCGCGCAGACCGGCTCATGGTGCGTCCAGGCAGTGCCGTGACCACCGTTATCACCTGGGAACCCTGTACCTATGCAGGACAACTCGCCGCCAAAGCCGTCGCCAAATAATTATTTTCATTTGCTGTTGCGTTACGCGATAACGTCGGGCTATAATTCGTCATCGCAACGAATTAACGAAAGACGCAAATGACCAAAGCAACTAAAATCACCTGCACACGCTGCATGGGCTCGGGCAAGTTCAGTTTCAACCTGACACGCGGCACGGTGTGCTTCGGCTGCAATGGCGCAGGCTTCATGATGGTCGACGCCGCCAAGCACACGAAGGCCCAGGCAGCGAAGGCCGCACGTCAAGCGAAGGCTGACGCCACGATGGCCCGCCGTCAGGAACTCGCTCGCCAATTCAGCGCCGAGATCGACGCTCTGTATGGTCCCTTCGCCGACAATGAGAAGGGCGCATACGACCGCATGTGCGCAGCCAAGCGCAACACCGGCAAGACAATCGGCGAGATGGTCAGCGCTGCCCTCGCACAAGAGATGTAACAGTCAAAAGATTTTCGCCGTTACCACCATAACGGCGAAAAACTCGCTATAATCGAATCTTCAGCAACCGACACACAGAAAGAACATCATGGCCTACGTAGATCAAGACAAGAAAGCAAAAATCGCCGCCGCACTCAAGCCGGTGATGCCGAAGGGTTGGAAGTACACACTCGCTGTGCAGAACCACTCCACCATCGTTCTGAACATCGCTTCGGCACCCGTCGACATCATCGCAGCCCTGGTGCCGAGCGAGTTCCGCAACCCTGCCACGATGACCTATGCGCAGATTTACCACAAGCGCACCGACGAGTGCTTCACGTGCGCCGAGATGACCGCGATTTTCGCAAAGATCAGCGACGCTCTGAACCTCGACAACTTCGACAAGTCAGACAGCATGACCGATTATTTCCACGTCGGTCACTATGTCGACATCAACGTCGGCAAGTGGAACAAGCCCTTCGCCGTCAAATAAAAAAAAAGAACGCACCGTTACCCGCTAACGGTGCTATAATTCAAGCTCACCAACAGAAAGGCACAAAATGCAAATCGGACAAACAGTCAAAGGCGTCAAGGTCGGAACCTTCGTGATCCTGGGGTTTCGCACCATCGGCAACGAGCAGTATGCGCAACTCAAAGAGGTCTGCCCGACCACAGGCCGCAAGATGCGCGGAGAGATCGCGTTGCCGATGTCGGCACTCAAATCCATCAACTGAAAGAAAGACATGCCAGAATACTTTGTATGCGAAGCCGGACCGATGGGAGGTTGTCTCATCGTCTGGGCAGGCGCAACCCTGGAAGAGGCGAAGCAATTCATCACCCGCAGAACGTCCCTGTATAACTCTAGGGACAAGAAGCACGGCAACCCTGCCGAGTATTTCATCTACCATCAAGAAAGCAACTAATGCCCTTCAAGCTCACCAAAGAACAAACAGCACAGCGCGACGCAATCGCGGTGAAGATTCAAGAGCAACGCGAAGCGGTCAACACCGCAGTGACAGCGTTTAATGATGCGATGACCGTCGCACGCGCAGAACTGCAAGAGGCACTCGACGCCTACAATGAAGCGCTCGCTGAAGCGAAGTCGTTCGCTGAAGATGTCGCGCAGAATTGGGAGAACGATTTCGAAGAGAAGTCCGAACGCTGGCAAGAAGGCGACAAGGGCAGCGCAGTGCGCGAGATGATCGAAGCATGGCAGAGCGTCGACCTAGACGAAGCAAGCATCGACATGCCCGACGCAGAGATCAGCTTCGATGATGTCGAGATGCATGACGAACTGTTGACCGACCTACCGAGCGAAACCGAATAACCACCCACAGCAGAAAGCACACCATGAAATTCAGAATCGCGAACGACGCAAAGAACAACGCAGGCAAGCTCCTCGACTCGGTCAGCGTACACCAGCACGAGAACGGACGTGTGAGCGTCACAGGCCGCATCAACGGCAGACAGGCACCGTGGGAGGGTAGTCTAGGCACGAGCGTAATCTTCGCCGATGCCGAAGCAGAGGCATGGTTGCTCGATCAAAATATCGATTGGATACGGCACGGCAGATGGCTCGATGAACAGCGCACAAAGCTCGAAGAAGAGCAGCGCATCATAGATGCGGATCGCGCAAAGCGACACGCTCGCGCACGCGAAGAACTCGCCATCATCCAGGCCGCACAGACGAAGTTCGCTGTCGCCGTGCGCGAAGGCGTCATGCAATTCGACGGTGTGCCGCAGATCGCGAGCGTCCCAGGTGAAGCAGGCCGCAAATGGGTATCCGCCTGGGTGCTCGTGGAGGTGCCCGCATGAGATGGCACAGGCACAAGTATGCGCACGGGCGGTACATCTGCGGCAACTACACGTGCGAGAAGGATCATTCTCGCCTGGGTGACGTGTGGAGTCTGAAGTACAACGGTGTCGAGGTGTCGCAGTCGACCACGTTCCGACAAGCGAAAGCAGACGCCTATGAACATTTTCAGAAAGCGCTTGCGACGTTACGCAATAACGGGTTATAATTCGGTCACACCAACCGAAAGACGAAAATGACCAAATATCAAGCAGCAGACAAGGCAATCGCCACTTACGACGCGTTTATCTTCGCCGACTTCGGGCGTCCCTTCGATCAAGAGAAGGCCGATCTCCTTGCCGCTGTTGCGGTGTGCGAGTGCGAAGAAGCCTCGCGTGACCGCTCGGTCAATCAGGCCACACGCGATTACTATCGCGAGCAGGCGAAAATCTTCCGCGCAATTTGCGCATAAACAACGCACCGTTACCCGATAACGGTGCTATAATCTAGGCTCACCAACAGAAAGCAGACGATGACACACTATTACGAAGAGACGCAAGAGCAGAAAGATGCGTTCTGGTCCTGGGCAGTCGGCGAAGATACCGCCCGCGCCGCTGTCAAGGCAGTGCTCGCCACTCGCGCCGCTAAGCGCACCGCTGCCGGTGTCATGCGCTGCGGCAGGTGCATGGGCTCGGGATGGATCAGGAGCTTCGCTCACGTCGCGAATGGTGTATGCTTTGCCTGCGATGGTGCTGGCAACGTTACGCAATAACTGGAGCAATCAACGAAAGACAAAGACCATGTGGATGATAATCCGTTGTATACTGTTCATGTCTCTCCTTCTTTTCCTGCTGGATGTCAGCACACGTGGGAGTACGCTCAACATCTGGACACTGCTGGGAATGTGATCGACGAAGAGCCGACTCACTGCACCAAATGTGGCATGAGCTTCACACGATACATTTTTTTGGAGTGTCCCTAATGAGCGCACAAACTACCGCAGAACGACAAGCACTGTACCGAGCCCGACGCACCGTCGAAGGTCTTACAGAAGTCAGAGGCATCTACTTGCTGCCCGAGCAACACGCCATCCTTCGTGCAATGGCACGCACACTGCAACCCACAGAAAGAAAGCACCACAATGACCGCAACCATAGCTGACATCGTCGGCAGCACGAAGAACATGATCTTCATCCCGGCGCACATGGCGTTGACGTTTGTCGACGCACCGATGATCGGCGTGAAGCTCGGTGAAAAAGGCTTCTGGCCGGTGTTTCATCCGGACCATGAAGAACTGAACGGACGACCCGCAAGCGATGCGGTGCTTCGATCCGCTGTGCAAGCGAGCATGTTCGGATGGGATGCACCATGCGCACGCGAAGCGCTCGACTGGCTCGCAGATGGCGCGCAATGATGTCGCCTTACGCGGGCGCGACAATCAGCGCAGCCGGGTCTATGCCTGGGAAACGCGGATCACGAAGGGCACGCACCACTTCGGCACGCTCGCGACCCTGGAAGACTGCCAGGACTACCTGCGCCCGATCTGGCGCGCAGAGCGCGGGCGCTATGGGCGCGCTAGGGTTGCCGCGCCGCCCATCGAGCGGCCCGCCTGGGGGCAGCGTAGCGCGATTGCGCACGACTGCCACAGGATCACCCTGCCCCGATGGGCGCGCAACCCCTGGACGATCCTGCACGAGGCCGCGCACCGGCTGACACCGGACGACGAAGGGCATGGCCCGCGCTTCGTCGGTGTGCTCATGGGGCTCGCTTGTCGGCACCTGGGGTACGACGCTGACACGCTCATGGCGACGGCTGACGCAATGGGCGTGAAGTACCACGTGCGCAGCATCGGCAGCGTGCCAGTGATCGAGCGCGGTCCCTCTGCTGCCGTCGCACGAGCGATACGCGACGAAGGCCCGATGACTGAGATGGACCTCGCTTGCTGGTGTGATCTCACCTACTTGCAAGTGCGCGGTGCTGCGATGCATTTAATCAAGACGGGACAGGCCCGATGGCTCAGAAAGAAATTAATTCTGATTTAGTTGCGTTACGCGGCAACGGTGGTGTATACTTCGTGCACACCAACCGAAAGACAGAAATGAACGCACTTCAAGCCGCTTGCCCCAAATGCAACCCCCTGTATCCTGAACTGGACGAAGACGGTATTCCTTACACGTGTTATGCATGCTGCGACACCGGCATTGTGTCGAAGGATTACGCTGACGCTTACCTGCGTGATCTGGACGACGCTTGCGAGTATCGCGGTATGCGTCCCGTCGTGAACGGCAAGCATCAGCGTCTCGACGGTGATGAATACGATAGCTGGTACGTCGCCGAGCCCCTGCTGCCTGCTTCGCTGTTCCCGAAGGTTCGCCGCGCCGCGCCGGTTTACGCCG
>Ga0193738_1000254_pt1 | contig 36006 bp, 33 predicted proteins | sample L2a1metaG_FD_144927 | JGI IMG/M metagenome (GOLD analysis project Ga0193738, IMG submission 144927) | Soil microbial communities from a riparian zone of the East river system, Colorado, United States - L2a1 | ecosystem: Environmental > Terrestrial > Soil > Riparian zone | place: USA: East River... | reverse complement strand
CGAGACTCAGTATTAAAAGAGGCGCATCTTTCGCCCATATCTTATTGCCTTCATTCAGACAACTGAAAAGTTTATTCCACAACTCATCCTGATCATGTGTGGCGTACATATAAACCCAAGGCTGCTCGTTCGTACTTGAAGGAGCCCAGCGCGTCGCTTCGAATAGTGAACTGATCCTTTCAGGCTCAATAAGCCGAGGCGAGAAAGACCGCGTACTCTTTCTATTCTTGATTAGATCCAATATGGGATGTTCAAATTGATTTGACGTCTGCATTTTTTTGCCGATCCCTTCGAGCGCCAAGTTACCACTTTCGTGAATGTTTTTTTAAGGTAACCGGAAATTACCAGTCTTCCCGGTTATCCTTTTTAAGTTATTAGTGGCTGCTCTTTACTCCTCAATCAGGATGCCCATCTTTCCCATTTGGTAATCCCTCATTGCTTCCAGTATTTCAGTCTCGCTGTTCATCACGAATGGACCATGAGACACGACTTTTTCATTCAAGGGTTCCCCTGACAGGAATAACACGCGAGTCTCTTCAAGCGCTTCGATCGAAATCCCGTCGCCATCCTTGTTAAGCACCACCGCATTCAGGCTTTCCACCAAACCAAAACCGTCAACTTTGATTTTGCCATCTAACAGATAAATGAATGCATTATGAGTAGCCGGAAGAGGTATGGAAATCTTACCCCCTTTGTTAATGTATAGTGTAGCAGCGTTCACATCGGTGTAAGAGGGAATAGGCCCCTTTACCCCTAGCAATGTTCCCGAAAAGACTTTCATCAAAACTTTTCCGTCCTCAGTTTGGAAGGAAGGAGTTTCGGCTGCCACAAGAGGATAATACGCCGGTTGATCCATTTTGTGCGCCTCTGGCGTATTGATCCATAGTTGTATGATCTCCTGGCGTCCACCGATCTCATGAATATCATGTGGAGGGCGTTCACTGTGAATAATTCCCATTCCCGCATTCATCCATTGTGCTCCACCAGCATAGATAACGCTGTCATTACCACGGCTGTCGCGGTGATGAACGCCGCCCTTGAATATAAACGTTACCGGGGAAAATCCACGGTGAGGGTGCGGGCCAACACCTGCATGGTCCGGGCTTGTATTTTTAGGCGCCTTTAAGTCCGCGTGATGGAGTAACAGGAACGGATCGATTTGATCCACCCGTAGCGTAGGAAATGGTTGACGTACTGGTATCCCACCCATATCAACCATTTGCGCATACAACAATTGTGATACTGTCCTGTTTTTCATTTTATTATTTGACACTTCTCCCAAAGTGTATTTAAATGTTTTTCCCGCTGATTTTCGCAGATCAAAGACACGTCACGAAATTTAATCCGCGTGAATCAGCGTGGATTCAATCCGCGCCATCTGCGGGAAATTGCATTCCCTTTACGTCCTAATTTATCGGTACGTCGATCAACAAAACTTCTGCGTCAGTGTCTGCAGTGATGGATATTTTATCTGTATCCCAAACACCAAGTCCATCGCGCTTATTAAGCTTTTGTCCGTCAACGGTGACTTCTCCTTCTATAACAAATACATAAACGCCGTTGCTTGTTTTCTGCACTGTATACCCTCCGTTGAATCCTTTTGACAGGTTTCCCAGTGAAAACCATGCATCCTGGTTGATCCATAAAGAGTTCTCATTCTTTTCAGGGGATATTACTGCCTGAAATTTATTCTTGCGTTCTTCTGTCGCAAAGAGTTTCTGATCATACCTCGGTGTTATGTCGCGTTCTTTAGGGAAGACCCATATCTGCAAGAAGTTTACATCGTCATCTTTAGAAGCATTCTTTTCGCTGTGGGCGATTCCTGACCCTGCACTCATGATCTGCACTTCCCCCGATTTGATTATTCCTTGGCCACCGGTATTATCACCGTGTTGCAGCGCGCCCTTAAGGGGAATCGAAATGATCTCCATGTTATCATGAGGGTGTTGACCAAAGCCGTTACCCCCTTTTACAATGTCATCATTGAGTACCCTCAATAATCCAAAATGAACACGGGCTGGATCGTAATATCCGGCAAAACTGAATGTATGATGAGAGTCCAGCCATCCGTGGTTGGCGTGCCCTCTCGTGTCGGCTCTGTGCAATGTCGTTTTCATGTTATTTAGGTTTTTGATCCGTTTCAGGGGCTTTTACCCCTTCTGCATACTTATACGCAAGCGAACAAACAAAGATACATACAATTGTTGTATTTACCATTATTGCATATGATTTTGTTTTACTTCTACAAATATGAAACATATGTATTACATTCACGTTTGTAGAATTAATACTCTTTGGGAATTCAATGGACCCATTAAACATATGAAAGGAACATATATAGGAGAACTCGAAGAACTCATCCTGCTAACTGTTGGAGTGCTATACGGCAAAGCGTACGGTGTTGCTGTAATGGATGAGATTGCAAAGCAAACAGGACGAGATCTCAATATCAGTGCCGTGCATGCCGTACTGAAAAGGCTGGAGGAAAAGGGTATGGTCTCTTCCACAATGGGGGATCCTTCACCTGAACGTGGAGGTCGTCGTAAAAGAATTTTTCTTCTCACCGCCGCCGGAAAAAAAGCGCTTGAGGAAGCTAACGAAATACGCAATCAGCTCTATAAACAAATTCCGAAAGTTGCCCTACAATTTCAATGGGTCTGAAAGACGTGCATCCACCTAAATGGGCAGACCGATTTTTGAAATGGTACTGCCGTCCAGATCTCATTGAAGAGATTCAGGGTGATGTTCATGAAATGTTTTATCGCAAAGCGCCGGAAAACAAAAACTTCGCGAAGGCGCAATTCATTTGGAATGTTTTCAGATTCCTTCGTCTGAAGAATATCAGGAAACAAAAAAGAAATCACTATCGGTCAAACATTAGCCTCTCTATGTATAAAAGCTATTTTATTTCCGGGTTGCGAAATATCATGCGTAACCTGACGTCATCCTCCATTAATATAGTTGGTCTCTCTATCGCACTCGCGTGCGGCGTGACTATTTTTCTTTTAATCGACTCTTATTACAATCGGGATAAGTTTCATGAGAAGGGAGATCGCCTCTACCTGTTGATGAACAAAATGAAATCGGCTGATGAAGTTGAGAACTGGGCGCGATCACCTTATCTTCTTGGTCCGGCGTTGAGAGACGAGCACAATGCGATTGAATCGGTTGTACGCGTTCAGAGAGATCAGCTTTCCGTACGGCATGACGACATAGTATTCAATCAGCCCGTATGGTTCGTAGACCCAGAGTTCCTAAATGTCTTTAGCTATCATTTGCTACACGGATTACCGAACGCTCTGAATGATAGAAACAGCATTGTGCTCACAGAAGATATGGCGATAAAATATTTCGGACGCACGGACGTGATCAACGAAGAGCTTTCAATAAAATTTCCCAAAGAACAAAAGATCACCTTCAAGATCAGCGGTGTTCTCAAACGTATCCCTGATCAGTCGAGCATGGCCATCAACTTTTTAATTCCTATTCAAAATTGGGAAGATCATATGTATCCTGCGCCAAGTATTCAATGGCGAACATGGGCAGGCGCCACGTTTGTGCTTTTTCGCCAAGGCCACCAAACCAGCGAAGTAAATGCCGTTGTCGATAAATACATAAAAGTACAGCGCGAGGCAAACGACAAATTTCAGATACAGTCTATTGAATGGATTCCCATCGGCCAAATGGGTGAACGGAGCTACGACATTGTCCATGCCTTATCCTGGAGCAATATCCCGGCAGCAATGATAGGACTTGGATTTATTTCGATCGCTTTGGTATTGTTAGCATGCTTTAATTATATGAACGTGGCTGTCGCATCTGTATCCACTCGTCTGAAGGAGATTGGAATCAGGAAGGTGATTGGTGGTGGAAGAAAAGAGATCATTCAGCAGTTCCTCGTTGAAAACACAGTCTTGTGTGCATTGGCTCTTGGTATCGGAACAGTCATCGCCGCCACGATACTGTTACCTGGGTTTAATTCCCTCTATCCGATATACATCCCATTTGAATTTTCCTCGAACGGCTCCATGTTTGCTTTCTTTGGTGGAGTTCTTCTACTCGTCGCTCTCATTTCGGGAGCTTACCCTGCTCTTTATGTTTCTTCGTTCAACGCGATAAAGATTCTGAGGGGGAAGGAAAAATTTGGCAGCAAAAGTTTATTAAGCAAGTCATTGCTCACCTTTCAATTTATACTTTCATTCACCACTATCGTCGCTTGCCTTGTATTCATTAACAGCAGCCATTACTTTGAAAAAAAGGATTGGGGATACGAACATGATCAACATATATATACCGCTGTAAAGAACATCGAACAGTACAATGCATTAAAGGACCTTGTTTCTCAACATAGGGACATAGTAAGTTATGCAGGGTCGGAAAGCCACATCGGGGAAACCATACACTACACGAACGTCAACGTGGGACCGGAGCAGGTGAATGTCAGTCGGTTTGAAGTGGGTTTCAACTACATGGAGACGATGAATATACATTTACTACAGGGACGATTTTTTGATGAAACGATAAGTTCAGACAAAAAGGAATCGGCAATTGTAAACGAAGCGTTTGTCCGTAAAATGGGATGGAAAAATCCACTCGGACAAACTTTTGATTTTGATGACATCAAATGGTATGTCATTGGTGTAGTGAAAGATTTTCATTACAAGGAGTTTTACTACGAAGTTGATCCTACGATGATTCATATTGGCCCCGAGGAAAAGTACAAATATCTCGTAGTAAAAGCGGCGGCGGGCTCAGCGGTGGAAGTGTCAGATTTTTTGAAGAAGTCGTGGAAGACTGCAGCCCCTGATGATCCTTACGAGGGTGCCTTTCAGGATGAGGTCTTTGAGCAATTTTTTAATTCGAACAGGTCGAACGACAAGATCATGTATTTCCTGTCAGCTGTAGCGTTGGTGTTAGCGTGTATGGGACTTTACGGACTAGTGTCCTACAATCTCACGCGAAGGCTAAAAGAGTTCAGCGTTCGAAAGGTCTTCGGCGCGAGTTTGTTTCAAATCTTCCGATTAATGAACCACGATTATCTTTGGATAGTATTGATCGCCTTTACACTAGGTGCACCACTTGGTTTTTATATGATGGGCTTGATGATCCGCGCGGCATATCCGGAAGAAATTCCCATTAGCCTGTGGCCATTTGTGATTACAATCTTAACGATGGTGTTGACGGTTGCGTTTACAATCGGGACACAGCTGAAGCGTATTGCAAAAGAAAATCCGACGTCGACTTTGAGAAACGATTGATCAATCGAGGCCGTTGTTTAAGAGTGAAAAATTCTTGAGTGTCGAGTGTTTCATAATCGGAGACTGTGAGTTTCAAAAAACACTCAACAATCAATATGTCAACACTCAGGTATTGTCTGCTCGCGACAATAAAGGATGGCTAGTATTATCAACTGCCCCTTAGCTTGTCCATTATCCGATTCAACTCCTGGGCTTCCGGTTTTGAAATTACCTTCAACGTCTCAATCCAGGACTCAGCTTCAACGTCAATCTTTTTCAGCACTGCCATCCCCTTGTCTGTGATTGAAATATCCACCTGCCGACGGTTACTCTCACATATCTCACGCTTCAATAAACCCTTCTGCCTTAACTTCTCCACCAGTCTTGTCGCATTACTGCTCTTGTCTATCATTCTGCAGGTCACATCTGCCAACATTAACGCTTTTGGATGACTACCTCGTAAAATGCGCAACACATTATATTGTTCAGGGGTGATCCCATGTGGTTTAAGCCTTGAGGAGTTTATGTTGTATAGCCAGCTTGCGGTAAACAATATGTTCACTGCGGTTTTTTCAAATTCATTATGGAATTTCTCCTGTTTGATATCTTGTTCGAGCGACATAGCCATAAAAGTACACTCAATTATTGTATATACAACGTTTTCTGTTGTAAAGTTTCAGGATCACCCAAAAACACTCATTTCTCCTAATTATTTAACTTTAGAATACTTAGATAAAGTGCAATGATTGAGTTCACAACAACGATTCACAAGTTTGATAAAAAGGGTGAAAAGACTGGATGGACCTACATTGAAATCAGCGCATCCCAGGCAGGTAAAATAAAACCAGGGTACAAAGTCGGCTTCAGAGTAAAAGGAAGTTTGGATGAATGGTCATTCGAAAAGCTCGCCTTGTTGCCGATGGGAAAGGGAAACTTCATTCTTCCCTTTAACGCCACAATGCGGAAGGCCACCGGCAAAAAGCAAGGAGACAAGCTTAAGGTCCGAATGGAATATGACGAAAAGAGACCTAGCCTCTCACGTGACCTAATGGCTTGTTTGAAGGAAGACCCCGAAGCGTTGAAGTTTTTTAAATCCCTACCAGGGTCTCATCAACTTTATTTCAGCAAGTGGATAGAGTCCGCGAAAACTGCGCAAACAAAAACCAAAAGGTTGGTTACTTGTATGACTGCATTTGGCAAAAAGCTGAGCTATTCAGAAATGATGAGATCATACCGCCAGCAGGATTTTTGAAGAACGAATCACTTTGCTTTTTTTGAAACCTTCTTCTGCTCCGCCTCCACTTTTTTCTTACCAGTTTCAGATATAGGGAAGCTCCTCGTCATGGTTTTTATGTTTTCTGCTTTCCGGAATCGCAATGCACTCCAGTCTTCATCAATAGCAACCATCCTGACGGGTTCAAAGCCGTGCTTTCCTAATTCATTCCAGCCGTTGTCACGGCTGAATTCACACTTATATTTTTTCGAGCTACCCTTTGGATACGCAAACCATAATAAACCATCGCCCTTAATAAGTGGTGCTACTTTTTTTGTTAGATCGTCGACTTCCTTTCGCTTCGTAACAAAGCCAAGAAAAAACCCAACCTCCTGGGCTGTGCCGACGCTGGTTTTTAAGGAGGTGATAGTTTGCATTTCATCCGTTTCCTTGTCAAAACTTTTCGGTGCGTTGACAACATAAATCTTATCCTGGTCCTTGTAATTAAGTTTTTTAAAGATGGCGTTCATGATTTTCTCAACCTTAAAAATTGTGTTTGAAAGTACTAACATTAAAGTGTTAGTGGGCTGAGTTCATTCAAAATCTTTTTTAGATAGGTGAAAGTTGTTGAGCGGTTTCTTTCTCTTAACTTAACTCTCTTAAATTTATGTCATAAACAAAAATTGTTATGCGATTTGTAAATGGCAAGGTGAACTGGGGAATAATTGGCTGCGGAGATGTTTGTGAAACCAAAAGCGGACCAGCATTCTCATGGGTTCCTGAATCATCGCTGATTGCCGTCATGCGACGCGACGAAGAAAAGGCAAAGGACTTTGCAACAAGGCATAATGTCCCGAAATATTATGGCGACGCCAGTGATGTGATAAACGATCCTGAAATAAATGCGATCTATGTTGCAACACCTCCAAGCTCACACGAAGCATATGCTATTGAGGCCATGAAGGCGGGAAAACCAGTATACATTGAAAAGCCAGTTACAGTGAGCGCTGATTCATGCCAGCGGATGATGGACGCATCAGCAGCCTATGATGTTCCTGTAACCGTCGCCCATTACCGACGAGGCTTGCCTTTGTTCCGAAGGGTGAAATCCCTGGTGGAAAATAATCATATCGGGAAGGTTCGAATGATTGTCCTTAACCTATTTCAAACACCCAAGAGTCCGATGCTAGATGATACCACCGAAAACTGGAGAGTGAATCCCACTTTGTCGGGTGGTGGTCCGTTTTTTGACCTTGCGCCGCATCAGCTTGACATTCTGTATTGGATATTCGGCGATCCGCGATCGATAATGGCAAATTCCATTAACCAGGGAAAGCACTACGATGCTCCAGATGTCACGACCCTGAGTGCTATCTATGGTGATGATATAGTTTTTCAAGGGTTGTGGTCGTTTAATGTTTCTGCTCAATCAAAAACGGATTCCTGCAAGATAATCGGGGAGAAGGGGACCATTGAATTTCCATTTTTCATGAGTTTCGAACAAGCACGCGTTGAGATAAGCGTTGAATCGGGGACGACACAGGAAGAATTTGTGTTCCCGAAATTTATTCAACAGCCAATGATCGAGAATGTTGTTAATTATTTCCGCGGAAAAGGAAAAAACCCTTGTTCGCTGGATGAAGCATTCGTCTCCCTGAATATGATGGAGTTGACTTTACCAGCTAAGTTGATCAGTTAATTAGCCCATTCTGTCTTTTCTTCTATTTGCATCAAAGAAAATTTGACCATATTTATAACAACAGATAAATAAAATTCAATTAAAAAAACGCATCGTTACATGAAAGATAAACTTCGCAGTCAAGGTTGGTTTGGAAAAACAGGCAAGGATGGATTTATCTACCGGGCATGGATGAAGAATCAGGGAATTCCTGATTACGAATTTCGAGGCAAACCTGTCATTGGCATATGCAATACCTGGTCGGAACTAACTCCGTGCAATGCGCATTTTCGTGAGCTGGCTGAATCCATCAAACGCGGCGTTTCAGAAGCAGGTGGCTTTCCCGTAGAGTTTCCGGTAATGTCGCTAGGCGAAACTCTGATCAAACCAACTGCCATGCTCTATCGGAACCTTGCAAGCATGGATGTCGAAGAATCAATTCGCGCGAATCCGGTAGACGGTGTTGTATTGATGTGTGGATGCGATAAGACAACTCCTTCATTGGTAATGGGCGCCTGTAGTGTAAATATTCCAACATTAGTCGTGTCAGGCGGACCAATGTTAACAGGAAAATTTCAGGGTCGGGATATCGGTACCAGTGACATTTGGCGATTTAATGATGCGGTAAGAGCAGGTGAAATGTCCCAGGAGGATCTTACAGTTTCCGAAGCATGTATGTGCAGAAGTCGCGGACACTGCGCCGTTATGGGCACCGCATCCACCATGGCCAGCATGGTTGAATCCCTGGGACTAACCCTTCCGGGAAATGCAGCTATCCCGGCGGCTGATTCACGACGAAAGGTGCTTGCACAAATGTCCGGTATACGTATCGTTGAAATGGTGAACGAAAATTTACGCATGTCGGACGTTCTTACGCGTAATGCTTTTGAGAATGCGATTATAACAAACGCCGCAATCGGAGGATCGACGAACTTTATTATTCATTTGTTGGCGATCGCCGGCAGGATGGGAGTTCCGTTAACTCTGGGTGATTTTGATACTTTGTCAGCGAACGTACCCTTTATCGCAAACATCCAGCCTTCAGGAAAATATTTCATGGAAGATCTTTACTACGCGGGTGGAATACCAGCAGTAATGAAAGAGATCGACAAATTCCTGCATGGCGATTGTATCACGGTGAATGGCAAGACCATGAAGGAAAACTATGATGAAGCCGTGTGTTATAATCGGGAGATCATTGCTACTGCGGAGAACCCTATTAACCCATTGTCGGGTGTAGCTATTCTGAAGGGGAATCTTTGTGAAAACGGTGCAGTTATCAAACCTTCAGCCGCCAGTCCGAACCTGCTCAAGCATCGGGGTAAGGCTGTTGTGTTTGAAGATATTGACGACTATAATAAAAGAGTAGACGATCCGAACCTCGACGTTGATGAAACCAGTGTTCTGGTTTTAAAGAACGTAGGTCCTATTGGTTATCCCGGTATGCCTGAGGTGGGAAATATGTCGCCTCCAAAAAAATTACTGGCGAAAGGTATTCATGACATGGTCCGGATATCTGACGGACGCATGAGCGGAACGGGATTTGGAACAGTCATCCTGCACGCATCGCCGGAAGCTGCTTTAGGAGGAAACTTTGCCGTCGTTCAAAGTGGCGATATGATCAGCCTGGATGTATCAACGCGTTCCCTAATCCTCGAGGTTTCCGAAGGAGAATTACAACGACGTAAAAAGATCTGGAAGCCTATTCACAAGCAGTATGATCGGGGATATGTAAGCTTGTATCAACAGAACGTAGAACAAGCACACTTGGGAGCTGATATGAGTTATCTGAAAGGCGGTTCCGGCAGCGAAGTGTCCAGAGATTCACATTAATATTTTGCGGCCTTCGCGAATTGCTCTTTGTCCCGAGGGCTCGGGATGAAATGCATTTCTTTCGAACAGAGTTACTTTCCAAAATGCCCTAATACTTTCGAACAGGTCTTAACATGAAGACATTTCAAAATCAGGTAGCGATAGTCACCGGCGCCGGTCAGGGTATCGGGCTCGAGATCTGTCGTCAGCTCGCTGCACAGGGAGCGAGCGTAGTCCTTAACGACGTTGAGCAGGGGCTTGCTGAAGCGGCTGCACATTCCATTCAAAAAGAACACGGCAGATGTATTCCATTTGCCGGAGACGCATCTAATGTATCGCTCATTCAGCAAATGGTTAATGAAGCTGTACGGCAATTCGGCAAGCTGGACATAGCCATTGCCAATGCGGGCATTACTCTATATGGAGAGTTTTTCGATTACAAGCGCGAAGACTTCGACCAGGTCATGAAAGTAAATCTGGGCGGAAGTTTTTTCCTTGCTCAGGCCGCGGCGCAGCACATGAAAGAAAATGGAATTGCCGGACGAATTCTATTTATGTCATCGGTTACGGGTCATCAAGCGCATAAAAATCTTGCAGCCTACGGGATGAGTAAGGCTGCTCTTGAGATGCTGGCCAAGACGCTGGTCGTTGAGTTATCTCCCTATCAAATAACAATCAATGCAATTGCTCCTGGTGCCACTGCAACCGAAAGAACTTTGAGCGACCCCGAATATACGAAAACATGGTCTCGCATAACTCCGATTGGCAAACCTGCTTCAACCCTGGATATAGCTCATGCCGCATTGTTCCTGGTTTCCCCGCAGGCGGGACATGTGACTGGCCAGGCTCTGGTAATAGATGGAGGGTGGACCAGTGTTAGTCCGTCCCCTTATTAGGATCACAGAAAAACAACACTACCATGAAAGCATATGTCATCGTTGATGTAAAGATCCATGATCACTCCCGTTACGAAGATTATAAAAAACTAACGCCGGCATCTTTAGTGCCTTATGATGGAAAGTTTGTCGTTCGTGGCGGAACTACAGAAACCCTGGAAGGCGATTGGCAACCCGGAAGGATCGTCGTCGTTGAATTCCCTTCCATGGAAAAAGCCAAGGCCTGGTGGTCGTCTTCCGGATATGCTCCCGCGAAGGCTATACGCCAGGCTTCGTCGGAGACGAGGATGATTGTTGTGGAGGGAAGCGTGTAGGTACCTGGGTACCTTGGTAGCTAGGATAGCAGCAGAAAATACTTGAGTGTTGAGGGTTTTGATGCGAGGTGGTAGGTTTCCAAAAAAAACACTCAACAATCAACACTCAATAAATCAACACTCAAGTAGTGTGCGTCAACAAATGGAATAAGGGGCTCACATCCCCTTCCTCAACAGCTCCAGCAATTTCCTATCAAGTTTCTGCCCGTGCCAATCTTCATACGCTATATCGGTACGTCCCGAGTTAAGGATGCCAAAACTACCGCTGAACTCCCACAACGCGAAGCCTATCTTGTTTTGATTTAGAATACCCAACAAGTCTCCGAACCATGCGAGGAAAACTTCATGCGGAGTTTTGTTCCAGCAGCCGCACTCGCCGCAATGAACTCCCACTCCTTGTTCAGCCAGCGCGATCCAGGGTTTGAAATAGTCCTCTAGTATCGTGCGGCTCAAATAACGGTCGCCCACCTGGCCGGGCCACTTTGGTTCCGGTAGGTTGTCCGGATCTTTGTTCGCCCACGGCGCCTTGTAGTGTGAAATGATTCCCGGAGTATAACCTCTGCAACTTTGTGCGATGTCAAGATCTATTAATTCGGGTATCACTTTATTTCCCACATCATTTCCGTCAGCGACAATAATACGATCAGGATTTTCTTTCCGGATCGCTTCAGCTGCCGCCTTTGCAACTTTGCGATATGTTTCACCTGGCACCGTGCTTCTTTTTGAGTGCTGATCATTCATGTCTTCACGCATGCTCGGTTCATTCACCAGGTCAATGCTGATTTTTTTCTTTGATTCGCCCCGATATCGCTTGGCCCACATGTTCCAGTGAAAACAGAAAGCATCCAGTGCTGCCTGGTCGGTCCACAGGTTATAAGGCTCATAAAATCCGGCGTTCACGCAATAGCCAGGAGCACGATGGAGGTTCAGGCTTACGTGCATGCCATACTTGTGCGCCATAGTTACCACATTGTCGATACGACTTACGGCCTCCTCATCAATATTGTAAACTTCTTCTGGCGTGATGTTCCTGCTCCGATCAAACTTCAGGTAATAAGGATAAGCCATGGGAATCCTTACGAAGTCGAAGCCCCAATCCTGCATCCACCGGAAATGATCCTCAGTGGTTTTTATTCTGGCGTTTTCCGGATTGGGTGAAAAGAAATCAAGGAGATTAAATCCCCTCCACTGTGGAAGTTTGTTTTTTTTGGGAGCAGAAAATACGTCCGTAGGGGCGAGGCTTATTGCCGCGGCCGCCAGACTGCTTTGTTGGATGAAGTTTCTTCGATTCATGGTCAGCTGTTGGGAATGACCAAGGTGCAAACTTCATCGGCTACTTTCAATGCTAATTATGGAAGCGGTGAAATTGAATGCGCTACCTAAATGCTATTCATTACGGATGGTTTGTACTGGATTTATTGAAGCTGTCTTTAGAGTCTGGTACATCGTTGTCAGAAATACGATTATTGTGATGCAACCAAATGAAATAGCAAAGGGAAGCCAGCCAACAGCTATCTTGTTTGCGAAATCATTAAGCCACGAGTTTGCGAAAAAATAACCGAGGGGAATAGAAACCAGGACAGATAAAACAATGATCTTCACAAACTCCTTAGACAGGGTATAAAATATCTGTGCTGTCGTTGCTCCCAAAACTTTCCGAATACCGGCTTCCTTCTGTTTTTGATGTCCGAGGTAAGCAGCGAGCCCGAACAGCCCGAGCGATGAAATGAATATAGCCAGCCCCGAAAACACATTGATAAGCTTTCCAAATTGCTGCTCGCGCTGATAGTTTGCGCGCAGGCGATCATCAAGGAACTCATATTCAAAAACCTTTTCAGGGAAAAACGTATCCCAAACCTTCTTAACCTGGTCGATCGTTTCCGGAATGTTACTATTACTCAGTCGAAGAGAAAAGATGTCAAACTTGCTCGCGGCTACTTCCATTAGCAGGGGTCGTAACGGTTGTTGCAACCCTTCGAAGTGATAGTTTCGAATGACTCCAATGATCGTTGCGGTTTTACCCAACGCGCCGATATTCTGTCCAATAGCCTTGTCAGGATCGATAAAACCCAATCGTCTTACAGCTTCTTCGTTGGCTACAAAAGCCGTGAGGTGATCGGTACCGGCTTCTTTACTAAATGGCCTTCCGGCAATGATTTGCATTTTAAATGTTTCAATAAAATCATAGTCTACGCTAACGATCGGAACAAATACGTTATCTGCTTCTTTTATTTTATCTGTGGTAACAAGTGCATTAACCGGTCCCTGACCCGGCAGGCCAGAAGATACCGTGACAGCTTCAACAGTGGCATACTTCGTCAATTCGTTTTCGAAGCTGTTCATCCTTGACCTCATCGGCCCGTCAATCCCTCCTCCTAAAACAGAATTTGGATTGGTACTGAACAACGGTATGGTTAACATAAAATCGCGTTGAAAGCCTAGTGGCTTGCTTTGCATAAAGTTCACCTGACGGAAAATAACGACTGTAAATATTATCAGCACTATCGACGCGGTGAATTGGGTCACTACGAGAATCCTTCTTAAAATAAAGCCGCTACTTATAGACGGATCTCTCAAACCTTTTAATGCGGCAATGGGATTGAATTTCGAAATATGGAGGGCCGGGTATACGCCGGCGGCAAGTGCTGTGACGATAAAGATGACCAGTAACATCAAGACGACTTCAAAGCCCAATAATGGGTGCATCGACAAAGTTTTTCCTGTTATGGTATTGATAAAGGGAAGAGCGATATAGACCAAAATAAAAGCAACCAGAAAAGATATGGATACCATTACTACGGACTCAAGAAGGAACTGCATGGCCAATCCCGATTTCAGTGCCCCAACTACTTTTCTTATGCCGATTTCCTTCGCACGTTTCAAAGAATGTACCGTGGAAAGGTTGATAAAATTAATACAGGCGATCAGCAGGATAAGAATTCCGATTATAGAGAACACGTACAAGTGACGGATCGCATTCCGGTCGCTGGCGTAGGTGAAGTCTGAATAAAGATGAACATCGGTGAATGTTTGCAACTCATATGAAACATGTTCGCGCACCCTATCGTCCGCATACTTTTTATTAAGCGCATTAATTTTTTCGGTTACGTCTGGCCCAGATGCCCCATTCTTCAATAGAACGTAAGTGGAAACCGGATTGTACAACCAATCACGACGGAGAAAGTCACGCACTTCTGGCCTCTCGATGTTATAGTAGTTTTCGAAGTTTGACAACAATTCAATCTGGTACGTCGACTGATGCGGATAATCCGCTACTACAGCGGAGACTTCGAGTGGGACTGTACCTTCAAATAAGAGCTGTTTGCCGATTGCTTCTTCAACAGTATCAAAGTACTTCAACGCAATTCGCTCGGTCAGCACGATTTGGTTTGGATTGGCCAACGCAGATTTAGAGTCGCCGACGAGAAAGGTGAATGAAAATAACTTTAGGATGGACGGGTCCGCAAAAAAGAAATTGTCCTCGAAATATTTTTTGTCGGTCGAGACTGCACTGTCGCCGTCAATCAACTGTATTGTAGCCTGTCTTCCAAACAAACGAGCTACCTCTTCGGCTTCCGGAACATCGGAACGAATGGCGTCCGCCAGTGGCGTAGACGTTGTAGCATATCGCGTAGAGGATCCATCGTAAGCCGACGTTACATTAACCTGATAGATCCTTGCAGCGTTATCATGAAATCTGTCGTAGCTCACTTCATCAAGGACAAACAACAAAATGGAAATGAGACACGCAATTCCCAATGACAATCCGGAGATATTGATAATACTGAAGGACTTATGCTTAAGAAAATTCCTCCATGCAGCAGTGAGCCAGGTCTTCAACATAACAGCTGGGTTTTATTGCAAACAACACTTTTCCCACTTTGATGAAATGGATTTTATACAGGCTGTGCAATTTAGGTTTAGCCGGACCTGTTGAAAAAATGCGCTCACGCATGCTGGGTTATGCCTTTACCGAAATGCAGTTCCCGCTGATGACGCGGATTGAGTTCACCACCGAGTAGCTCGGGGCAAGCGCTGATTTGCGCGGACGAACAGAACACTCAACGTTCAATATGTCAACAATCAACACTCAAGTATATTGTGCTGCTCTATACCCATTATTTATTCCCTTATCCCCCTATCTCCTCCCTACAAATAATACCTCACGATCGGTCTCGACTCCGAATGGCGCTTTTCTTCTTTGAATCCCGCTGAAATAAAAGATGAAAGTATACCTGTCCACGCGAAAACATCCGGCATCTTTTTATCCTTTGGTTCCACGGGATATGCTTCAATTATATTCGCTCCTTCTTTCTTTGCGTACGCCAACGTTGCTTTGAGAAGTTTAACTGACAGTCCTTTGCGGCGATAGGGCTTTGCAATAAACAAGCAGGATACTGACCATACGGGCTGATCGTCGATTGGCTTCAGTACCCGTGACGTTTCCAGCCTAATATATTTTTCCCGCGGCGCGACCGCGCACCAACCCGCCGGATCATCACCCACAAATGCAAGCATGCCTATGGGCTCATTTTTTTTGATAAGTTTTTGAATGGCCTTCTTATTTCCGTCACCCTTCAATCGTTCGTATTCAGATTTTTGCAGGCGCCAGGTCATACACCAGCATCCGCCGCAGGCACCCTTCGGACCGAAAAGTTTTTCGAAAGAGGGCCAGGTTTCGTTTGTTAGAGCTTTAAAAGTGACTTTGAGGGTCATTTCAACAGATGAGTCCCAACTTAATAAGTTTTTTTTGCACGAATGGAAATCTGTTATACTTTTGCAATCCCAAATAGGGGGAAAATAGATAGGGAGCTTAGCTCAGCTGGTTCAGAGCATCTGCCTTACAAGCAGAGGGTCGGGGGTTCGAACCCCTCAGCTCCCACAGAAAGACCTCAACTGAGGTCTTTTTCCGTTTTGTGCAAGGCATGTTTTACATCCATTTTTCAGTGTCAGCCGACAAATACTCGACACCACAGCAGGCAAAAAAGTCAATTCTGTGGTATCAAAAGCTTGCCTTACTATTCTATAACTCGAAACAAGATTTACCATATTGATGTCACATTAAAGCATGTTTTAGTATATACAACATATGAGATTCATTGTAGGGTTTAGTTTGATTGCCATAGGACTATTTTATTCCAGTTGTACAAAAGAAGAGCCCGAGCCTACGGTTCCTGTATTAACAACTTTTGAGGCGACCAACGTTGCTCAAACATCTGCCTCAACTGGTGGAAATATTACTTCTAACGGCGGACTTGAAGTGATTGAACGTGGAATATGTTGGGGCACCACCAATTCACCAACAACATCAGGTAATAAAATTGTCGAAGGAAGTGGGATTGGAAGTTTTCAAATTGATATTCTCGGGCTTCTTGGCGGGAAAACCTATTTCGCCAGAGCTTTCGCTATGAACGAGCTAGGCACATCCTACGGCAATGAAATTTCATTCAGTACCCAGACAGCAACAGTTCTTGAGGTTTGTGCGGGGAGGAATACTCTCTGGTGTTAAAGTCTGATGGTTCAGTATGGACTTGGGGAAGCAATGAGAACCATCAGTTAGGAGATGGAACTGACACCAACAAAAGTATTCCGATATTATTTGGAACTGGTTTTACTAAAATATCTTCAAACAATGGAATAACCCTGGCCATAAAGGCAGATGGGACCATTTGGGGATGCGGCTCTAATCCTTATCAACAGCTGGGCATTGGAGGTGTTTACTTTGCTTCACCTAAACAAGTGGCAAGTGGATTTAGTGAAATCGCAGTGGGAACTTTTCATGTACTTGCGTTAAAGTCTGATGGTACACTTTGGGCCTGGGGCAGGAATGCAGATGGCCAACTTGGGGATGGTACTAATGAGGATCGTTCCACGCCAGTCTTGATTGGGTCTAATTTTAAATCTATTGCTGCCGGCGCTCTCCATTCAATGGCATTAAAATCTGATGGCAGTTTGTGGACCTGGGGAGATAACTTCAATGGAAAACTGGGCGATGGGACTGCCGAGGATAACAATGTGCCAACCTTCGTCGGTAGTTCTTTTAGCAAAATAGCAACTTCGTCATTTCACTCATTGGCTATAAAAATTGACGGCTCGCTTTGGGCCTGGGGTTCGAATTTCTATGGTGGACTTGGCGATGGAACGAAGCTACCCAAATACGTTCCAACGAATGTAGGTGCAGATTATAAATCAGTTTCAGCTGGTGCGGATTTTTCCCTTGCCCTTAAATCTGATGGCACACTTTGGGCGTGGGGAAGGAATCATTACGGCCAATTAGGAACAGGAGGGGTATCTCCACTCCTTGACTTCGATAATTCATTTAGTCAATCGGATCAGCTCAATCCCATTTTGATTGGTTCAGATTACAAGGAAGTCTCAGCGGGTAACAGTCATACCATGGCTATCAAAAACGACCTCACTCTATGGGTATGGGGATCAAACACTCATGGGCAATTAGGAAATGGAAAAACAGGGAACCAATACTCTTCTGCAAATCCCACACAGGTTATTTGGGAATAACTTTTCAACCGATATTCAAAGCGGTCATCCCGTCCCGTCGAACCATTGCCGGCTGCCCGATGTTGCTCTCAACTCCTCCCCACCTATGCACCTTGCTAGCAGGGTGTGAAAATTCAGAAAAATATAAACCGGTCCTTATTTCAGACTAGCACCACTGCGAAGTGATTTGATTTCATTTTCCTCTAACATAACCCGCTCAATCCAGTGCTCGGCTATTTGCTTATGGATTTCATCAAATGGAAGAATAGGCTGCCGTACGTTGCTTGTTGGATAAATTCCCTGGCGGTATAACAGTCGCTTAAAAAAGTGAATCGAGATATCTAAATGCTGATTCGAAAAGGCCAGCACCGGAAGAATTTTTTGAAACAGTTCAGTAGCTGATGCTTCATTACCCGAACTCCAGCGCTTGTAGATGTCGGTGTAAATCCAGTGCATTCCCGTTGGCATAAAGGCGTGAACGCCCCGCTTCAATCCCTCTATCATTTGACTCACAGCCCAACCGCCACTTACGTTTAAACGGCCGCCGGTAAGGTCAAGTATGCGTGAGTATTTTACGCCAGCAGGCACAGTCTCCACTTTAAGGCAACGAAAGGCCTCAACGGTTTCGAATAAATTCAGGATCAATTCATCAGATAGTCCGTATCCCGAAGTATGCCAGTCCTGTAGCATAATCATCTCCGGACCAAGTTCAGCCAATTCAGTGAAATGATTTTTAAACTGGAGTTCCTCTTCAAAAGGTATCTGGAACAATATATTTTTACATCCCAGTGAAAGGTATTTTCTGATAAGGTGCTTGCTCTTTAACAGATCCGTTTCTCCTGCGCCGGCAATCACGGTGACCTTATCTGAGGCCACTTCAAGAACAGCCTCCACCATTTTTAACCGTTCCGTTTCGGTTAACTTATACACCTCCGCTGCCATTGCAGGAATCAAAAAACCAACGACTCCGGCATTCAATGCTTCAATTACATTCTTCCTGAGAGCAGCCAGGTTGATTGTGTCATCTGCATCGAAGGGTGTGTTTAGAACCGTAACGATTCCCTTTAGTGGATATAACTCCTTCATAAGATTTCATTGGTCAGCAACAAACGACGCGTTAAATGACTTCTATCTAATTGCTATTCGGATCATCCCAATCCTCATCTCGCTTGTCGTCTGTCCCCTCTGATCCTCGATACTTGGCGCAATCAAATGAAATGTCCATGTGATCCGGCCTCTTGAATTGCCCCTTTTCATACTCGAGATTCATATCTGCGTAGACCTTACGCATAAAGCTGTCCCAGATGGGTAACGCCGTCCGACCTCCCTGTCCCATAGACCACTGCCGGTACCTGATGTTTCGCTCAACGCCTCCAACCCACGCACCTGCTACAAGGTTGTGTGTTATTCCTATATACCATCCGTCTGATGCATCGTTTGTTGTACCCGTCTTTCCCCCGACCTCGTTATCGGCAGTCACCTCTTCACTCAGACTGCGCGAACTGCCTCCTTCCTCCTGAACACCACCCATGAGCATATGCACCATGGTAAAAGCTGTCTGCTCACTAATGCCTTGTTTTATTTTCGGTACAAAGTTTTGGATGACGTTGCCATTTCTGTCCTCGATCTTTGTGATAAAATAAGGCTGCGTATACGTGCCCAGATTTACAAATGTGCTGTACGCCCCAACAAGTTCATAAACGCTCAAATCACTCACGCCCAGGCTTAACGTTGGAACCGCATCGAGGTGGCTTGTTATTCCAATCCTCCTTGCAAATGAAATTATGTTTTCAATTCCGGTTCGTTGCATGATTTGCGCCGTAATACTGTTCTTCGATAAGGCCAAGGCCTGACGCAATGTATACCACTCGCCAGTGCCAAAATCTCCAAGGGCATTTGGCGGTGTCCACGTCTTCCGGTTTGCTAATGTTATTGTCGGAGATATGTCCTGTAGTTTCTGACATGGATTAAAGCCGGCCTCTATTGCGGTACCATATACTACAGGTTTAAATGTGGAGCCGGGTTGCCGCTTTCCTTGCCTTACCTGATCGTACTTGAAAAATTTATAACTGATGCCACCAACCCAGGCTTTTACTGCTCCGGTCTCCGGATTCATTGCCATAAACCCCGCCTGGAGGAAGCGTTTGTAATAACTCAACGAATCGAAAAAGTTGAACACGGTATCGCGCTCTCCATTCCACGTAAAGATCCGCATGCGTTTTTTTTCCTTCAGCTTTATCATCACCGAGTCACTGTGCTCCCCGTATTTCGAAACCAGATTCCTGTATATGTCGGTCTGCTTTATCCTTGAATCAAGAAATCCTTCTATTTCCTTTCCACTTTCATCGATCCATGGGTTTTTCCCCCGCCAGTGTTCGTTGAATATCTGTTGCTGGGCTTTCATACTTTCACCCACAGCTGCATTCGCATGACGCTGCATCCGGCTGTCTATTGTTGTGTAAATCTTCAAGCCGGACTCGAGGAGGTTATATCCATGCTCTTTACACCATCTTTCTAAATCACTTTCAATAGCATTCAGAAAATAAGGCGCTATTCCTGCATTTTGATTTTGCACCGAATAGTTCAGTCGAATAGGCAACGCAACCAATGAATCATACTGTTGTTGCGACTTGAAGTAACCGTGGGAATAAAGTTTGTAAAGGACCTGGTTTCGTTTGGTTAGAGCATTATTCGGATTGTAACGTGGGTTGTATAATGAAGGATTTTGCAACAAGCCGACCAATACTGCCGATTCCTGAATGTTAACAATTGCCGGACGTTTCTTGAAGTAAGTTTCAGATGCGACCTTTATTCCAAACGCATTGCTGCCAAAATTGCAAGTGTTGAGGTACATTGCGATTATCTCCTCCTTCGTAAAATTCTTTTCGAGCTCGATGGCAATAATCCACTCTTTTGTCTTTTGGATCACTCGTCGGGGGACTGCACCAAGTTTTGCGAGACTTCCATCAAGTTCAGGATTAATGGTAAATAGATTTTTTGCGAGCTGTTGCGTTACCGTGCTTCCTCCACCCTTTGCGGAGACATCAAATGTCAGCACTCCGTATATTACCCTTACGAACGCCTGAAAATCGAGACCTGAGTGCTCGTGAAAGCGGTGGTCTTCAGAAATCAAAAGTGTGTTGATGAGTTCAGGAGAAAGTTGGCTATAGCTGACCTGGCTGCGGTTAAACCGAAAATATCTGCCTAACGATATTCCGTCTGCTGAGATAAGCTCCGAGGATAAGTCGTTCTCGGGGTTTTCGATGTCCCTTAGGCTGGGCATTTCGCCAAAAAAGCCAAAAAGATTGACGTTAACGCAGAAGATATACGTTGGCAAACCCAGCATAAAACAAGTGAATACTATCCAGATTGCCTTTACTCCTTTCTTATACCATCGCCGGCGCGAAAGAAGCAGCTTCTTCATCCTGGGTGAAGTCTTGCGTGAAGAATTGGCTCGAGGCATTGGCTGTTGTTAGGAAGAAAGTGTTTGCAATTGCGGGGATTAATTTAAGAATCAACGTTTGGTTTGCGCCTTATTGGTCGTCAACCGGTATAATAATACGGCAGCCCTCTTGGCCTCCATCGGGATTGTCCTTGGATCTGCTGTTTCATGTACTGTATGACCCCCGGCGCTGCGCGGACCTAGGCCATCAATAGCCATATCAACATACCCTGATGTAAATGAAATATCAGCTGCTCCTGCATCACGGGGGTTAACTGCCTTAACCGGACCAAATCCCAGATCCTTGCTAACCTGGTCGAAAAAACTCAACAGTTCATAATTTCCAGGTGTCGGTGCAAGCGGAGGATATCCTTCGTTGAATTTTATCTCTGCGTTTGTCTTCGGCAAATGTTTGGCAACAACATCCATCATGACGGTCTGTGCCTTCTTTAACTGTTCAGGTGATATTGCTCTGATATCGCCAGTCACAACAACGTCTTTCGAAACAATATTGTCCTTGCCAAATGCTTTCCCCCCATTCATATCTGCGTCGTGGTCTACCGTTGTACCTCCCAGTATCACGCCTGGATTAAACGTAAGATCTTTTTCTTTCGAAAGCTCATTGTAAAATCCCATCAGAATTCTTGATGCTTCATAGATTGCACCGGCGCCAATGCTCTCAGTAAAGATCTGCGATGAATGCGAAGGAACTCCTGTCACTTTCAATTCCCAATCGGACGAACTTCTTCTCGAAATATTCGCTGATTCAAATCTTCCATCTCCATCTTCAAAGCCGATAGCAACATCTGCACTTTTCGCCGCTTCAATAAGATCATGGCGCGCTACCGCAAGAGGGGAACCACTCAGCTCCTCATCACCACTCATAACGATAATTATATTCATGTCCTTGAGGGCATCGGCGTCCTTCAACGCCTGTAGCGCCTGAACAATGATAACGTTACCTCCTTTCATGTCGCCAACGCCTGGGCCATGAACAGTAGAATCGTTCACCCACTTAAACGTTTGGAAAGGACTCGACAATTCAAACACTGTGTCAAGGTGCCCAATAAGCAGTATGGTCTTCCCGGTAGGCTTACCTTTGTGTTCAGCAATTAAGTGGCCCGCGCGATTGAACGGACGGCCATCTACCCAAGTCGTGGTAAATCCCAGTGCGTCAAATCGCGATTTAAATACCTGTCCGACTTTGTGAACTCCGTCAAAGTTCATGGAGCCACTGTTAATGTTTACAACTTCCTCCCACAGCTTCATTGCTGTTGGGTTATATGCGTCAACGCTTTTTGCGACCTTTTTCTCTAGTTTTGTGAGTTGGGCATGAGCGGGTAGCATCTCTATCGCCATGTTGGATAACAGCACACCGAGAAAAAGAACGAGGCATTTATACTTAATTAATCGTTGGATCGTCATATTAATAGTGATATATGGCATCAAATTAGGACACCAAGCTTGATTTTCAAACGCATGCATGCGTTAACGCTGTAATGAGGTACGAGTGCCTCCTAGTGCATGTGGGGGCAATTTATCGAAGGATGTTGCTCTTTTTCAGTTGGTTTGATATTTGTCTTGTATTTTTGCATTACCATTTTTTGAACTTTTGAGACTCTTCAAGAAAATACTTTTTTATGTCGCCCTCGCTGGCGCGGTCCTGGTGATTTCGCTTACCCTTTCCATATTCCTTTTTAAGGACAAGATCATCAATCAGTTTATCCGGGAAGCCAATAAACAATTAAATACTCCTGTAAAGGTCGGAAAGATGGAGGTATCTCTTTGGATGAGTTTCCCGAGTGTTTCTATCGTAATGAAGGATGTGTATGTCGAAGACAGTCATCCTGGCCAATATCCCCTGTTAACTGCGGGCGAAATTTCATTCCAACTCAGCCTTATGGATGTCTGGCGTGAACAGTATATCATTCAGGGCCTCAGAATTACGGATAGCGAAACATTTCTGAAGATCACGTCCAAAGGCGAAAACAACTATACAATCGCCAAGGATAACGGAAAAAAAGGAGGAGGGTCTGTAAGCTTTGAACTGCAACAGGTTTCCCTGCAAAACACCAAAGTCAATTACAGTGATCAGCAAGCTGAACAACAACATACGTTCAAAAGCAGCAATCTTATCGCATCGATTCAGACAGTCAACGACATCTACAACATCGAAGCTTCCGGCGAGCTTACTACGGAGAAAATAAACGTGAATAATAAATCTTTCCTGGCTGGAAAATCATTTCAGATCGAAAGCGAGCTCATCTATGATGATGTTAAAAAGATACTTACCATTAAACCTTCGTTGTTAAATCTTAACGGCGCAGGGTTTACAGTAAGCGGCGATTATAAATGGAAAGAAAAAAATCTTATTGATATCTCCACTGCTGGCAAGGATACAGATATCCAGACACTTTTGTCATTTCTACCGGAATCCATACGAAAGAATCTTGAAAAATATCAAAGCACAGGCGATGTTTACTTCAACTCAAAACTTAAGGGAGAAATAAGTTCAAAACGAAGCCCGTCGTTGTCCATCGAATTCGGTTTCAACAACATTACAGTCTTTCATCCAGAATACAAATCGCGCATCGAACGCGCCAGCCTTACAGGATCTTTCGCATCGAGCGAAATGATGGATGGTTCAGCCGGAGTGTTGGTCTTGAAGAATATAAATGGAACGCTGAACAGCGAACCGTTTGCTGCTAATCTTATTATCCAGGACTTTACTAACCCGGATGTGATATGCGATTTCAAGGGACGAGTTGATGCCGGCGCATTATTGGGATTCTATCCCATTGAGAATATTTCAAATGTATCGGGCGCCTTACTTGCTGATGTTTCCTTCAAGGGAAGAATTGAGCTTTTGAAAAAAAGAACAACCGCGCAAAAGGCCTCGACGCAGGGTACAGTCGACCTTCAAAACATTGCATTTAACTACGGTCCTGATAAGATCCCGTTGCAAAACCTGCAGGGAAACCTGCAGTTCAGCAACAACGACCTCGCGTTGAGCAATGTCTCGGGAAAACTGGGAAACAGTGACTTTACCTTCAATGGTTTTTTCAAGAACATTATTACTTTCCTGTTGTTTGAGAACCAGCCGATCGGAATTGAAACCGACCTGAAGTCAAATTACCTTGATGTCGATCAGCTCTTTGCTATCGGGTTCGGCAAAGCAGCGGCTGGAAAAGACCAGGGCTATGAGTTTAGCATCTCCCGCAACATAAATCTCAACTTCAATTGCGACGTAAAGGAACTTAACTATAAACGGTTTCACGCAAACAATCTCAAAGGCGACGTGCTGGTAAAAAATGAAATGGCAGTGTCGCGCAACATTACTTTCGATGCCATGGGAGGAGACATGACCTTCTCTGGCATTGTCGACGCAAAAAATAAGAAAGCAATTGACGTCGTCAGCTCCTTCAAGTTGAACGCAATTTACATTGATAGCATTTTTTACGTCTTTGAAAATTTCAATCAGGATTTTATTCAGGACAAACACCTCAAGGGGCAAACATCAGCTACGGTAAATCTTGAACTGGTGTTGAACCCCAACCTTAAATTATTCCAGGAAACTCTTGTCGGCGACATCAGTGCGACGATTAAGAACGGAGAACTGAATAATTTCGAGCCGATGAAAAAACTTAACCGCTATTTGAATGATGAAGGGCTGAGCAGGCTGCGTTTTTCCGACCTTAAAAATGACATACATATTGAAAATAAGACCATCTACATTCCGCAAATGGAAGTTCGTACCAACGTGACCAGCCTAAAAATCACCGGCACACACACCTTCGACCAACGGATTGACTACCACATAATCGCTCCCTTACGCAACAACAAGAATGTTAACCTCACCGAAGCAAAGGAAGCACTAGAGGAAGATGGTTCAGGCCAGTCAAAACTCCTTTTAAAAATCACAGGCACAACAGATGACTACCGTGTCAGCTATGATACCGAGGCTGTGCGTAAAAAAATTGCTGTCGATCTTAAGAACGAAGTAAAAGAGCTGAGAGAGGTCTTCAAGAATAAAGGCACCAAAAAGCAAAAGGAGCTGGAGTTAGAAGAAGATGAATACTTCGACTGGGACGACAACCAACCTTAGTTAGATCTCCCGCAGATCGTCGCGGATTTAAATACCGGAGAAAAAGTTTTCAGCGTAAATCTGCGTGCGCTAGATCAGCGAATTCTGCTTGCCCGCTGTAGCGCTTCGCGAAAGCTGGCGGGAAAAGATGAGTTAAGAAATCGCTTCTTTCAGAAAATCATTCAAAGGTTTCGATGATTTCAACACCTGCACCAGGTTCTTTCGAAAATTCTTAGAAGTTACTTCTGTATCCTTGAACGAGTGCGTAACGATATAACTCTTTAATTTAAGCCATTCTACATGGGGGTGATCTTTAGCGTATCCTTTCGGCGCTGTTTTCAATTTGTCCTCATCCCAGAAGTTCTTGTAGTTTGCTTTAAACTTTTTTTCATTGAAGATCTTCTTCAGTTGATCGCCGTTGTAGTCAATCTCCTGTCTGATCTTGGAAAGATTCTCGGGAACAGGCTGAAACAATCCTGCTGCGACGAAACTTTCGCCGTTAGGTTGAATATGAAAATAGTACCCAGGTGTACCCATCCCCTTGCCCTCGGCTGAAAAACCAGCGCTAAAATTCTTCTTATATGGGGTCTTGTCTTTGCTAAATCGAACGTCGCGGTAGATTCGAAAGATCAACTTCTTTGGAATGAGTCCTGCCAGTGAGCTGTCGAAATGGACCATATCATCCAGCAAAACTGAAACGAATCCCTCAAACTCGTCTTTGCATTCAGTAAATCTTGATTTATTCTTTTCGAACCATTCCCGGTTGTTGTTCTTACTGAGATCCTTCAAAAATTTTAAAGCCTTTTCAAAGTTCATAACAAATCATATTTGCTTTAGGTTATCATAAAAACTCCACTACCGTCTCTAATCCAATTCCCCTCGATGCCTTAACAAGAATGATCGAATCTTTGATTGGATTCTTTTTTAATCCTGCAATAAGTTCTTCTTTCGTCTCAAACAACAACGCTGGCGCGTACTCTTCCTTCGCAAACTTCATAAGGCGTCCGCAGAGGATCACCTTTTCGAACTGATAGCTGCGGAGCAATTTTCCAATTCCACGATGTTCAGCCTCGGCCTCTTCCTCCAACTCGAACATATCGCCCAGAATTAATGTCTTGTGGTTTCCTTTGATAGCCGCCACATTTTCAATGGCTACTTTCATGGAACTTGGATTAGCATTGTACGCGTCGAGTATAATCGTATTGCCGTCCTTTTTCACCAGCTGTGACCTCATGTTGCTCGGTTGGTATTCTCCGATGGCACAATTGGAAAGACTAGCGTCCACCTCAAAATACTTCCCTATGCATAACGCCGCTGCGATGTTTTCAAAATTATATGTCCCGATAAGATTCATTTGAATTATGTCGCCGTTTTCAGCTTTAACTTTTACGAACGGATCGGCATCGACCAATTCGCAGTGATAGTAGTCGTCCTTTGATGGATAGAAGATCGGATCCTTAAATCGTTTTGACATGTTTGAAAGGATCTCACTGCGCGAGTTGATAAATGCTACGCCACCTTTAGTTATCAGATGTTGATACAGTTCCGATTTTGCCCTGACGATGTTTTCAAATCCTCCAAATGTTCCAATGTGCGCTTTGCCAATGTTAGTTATAAGACCATGCGTGGGATCTGCGATAGAACATAACAACGCGATTTCGCCAAGGTGATTCGCACCCATCTCCACTACGGCTATCTCAATTGAATTGTCGATGGCTAATAACGTAAGCGGTACACCGATGTGATTATTCAGATTGCCAAGCGTAGCGTATGTTTTGTATTTCGTCGCAAGAACAGCATTAAGAAGTTCTTTGCTGGTAGTCTTGCCATTTGATCCTGTTAGTCCTATTACCGGAATAGACAATTGTTGCCGATGGTGCGTGGCAAGCTTTTGCAAAGTATCGAGAACATCTGCCACGACGATACACCTGTTGCTTGTCGCATATTTTTCTTCATCGATCACCGCATAGCTGGCCCCTTTCTCCAATGCCTGTGCGGCAAATTCGTTTGCATTAAATTTATCTCCCTTTAATGCAAAGAAGATGGAGCCTGGAAGGATCTTCCGAGTATCCGTCGAGACGGTTCGGGATTCCAGATAGTATTTATATAACTGTTCAATTTCCATGGATTAAATCTGATTGTCCCATTGCCGTCCGTCCGATAACAATAGGGATTGTAAAGTTCGAAAAGTATCTTGCAGGCAAGATAACAGGTGACTATGGGCGGACGTTAATAGAAAAGAAATATTTTTTGATGTTAAGACCTTTACTGTTTTTGTTCCTTTTCGTCCCGCTGGACTTGCTCGCCCAGTTTAGCTATGTCATTGATCAGAACATCCCTGTTAAGAATCAGATAGGCGAAGAACTTCTCATGCCATGGGCAGGGGGACTGAATGCCGCTCATTACAATCTAATGGATTTGAACGGAGATGGACAGGATGACCTCGTAATCTTCGACAGAACAGCCGATAAGGTGATTACATTCCTGGTTGAGGAAAATCAATATCATTATGCACCTGAATATCAAAACTATTTCCCGTCTGATCTAACGAATTGGCTCTTGCTTCGGGACTTCAACTGCGATGGAAAAAAGGACATCTTTACCGGAAACAGTCTGGGCATCAAAGTTTACACTAATGTGACGGATCCCGGCGAAAACCTATCATGGGAACACTTCCTGTTTCGAACAGGATTTGATGACGGCGTTAGTCCAGTGCTGCTTACCAAAGGGTTCACGGCAAAAGTAAACCTCCAACTTCAGTTTGACGACCTCCCATCCATCGTGGATGCGGACGGCGATGGCGACCTCGATATCTTTAACGTTCGTTTTGTTGGAAATGGAACGATTGAGTATCACAAGAATTTAAGCATGGAACGTTATGGCAGCTGCGATTCGCTGGACTTCGAACGGATCACCCAAAAGTGGGGAGGTTTTACGGAGTGTGAATGCGGCGACTTTGCATTCAATGGAGAAGATTGTCCGCCGATTACGGGTGGAAGGACGAAACACGTTGGAGGGAAGAGTCTTCTTACAATCGACGTCGATGGCGATGCTGACCTGGACCTTCTTTTTTCGGAAGCCAGCTGTTCTAACCTCTACCTTTTGAAAAATGAGGGAACGACGTCTAGCCCAATAGTGAATACCGTTTCAGGTTTTCCCACCGGTACTCGTGTTAATTTTTCCATTTTTCCCGCAGCTTTTTACGAAGACCTGGATTTTGATGGAAAGAAGGACCTCGTGGCCATTCCAAATATTTTTGCGAAAACCTTTTACGACAACAGCCTGAGCCAGTCCAATTGGTTTTACAAAAACACCGGATCAACATCGTCGCCAAACTTCAATTTTGTTAAAATGAATTTTCTGCAAGAGCACATGATTGACGTCGGGTTTAATGCAGTTCCTGCCTTTAATGACTATGACGCCGATGGCGACCTGGATCTGTTCGTAAGTCAGAATCAGTCAGAAAATGTCATGGCAGCGATCACCCTGTACGAAAATACCGGCACGTCAACCCAACCTGAATTTACGTTCGTAACTGATGATATGTGGCAATTGTCTCAGAACTACTTATACAACATGAAGATGCAGTTTGCCGATGTTAATAGCGACGCAAAAATTGACCTGGCTTTTACGGCGACGAGTTTCTATTCAGGAACGACAAGAATTTACTACGTGTTGAATAATGGCAATGGTACACTTGACTTTGTCAATCAACCGCTTCAGGATATGGGCATAACCATTGGTTTTTCCGAAAACGTTTTGATCACGGATATCAATAGGGATGGGTTTGTGGATCTTTTGATCGGGCGTCAAGCAGGGTCTCTTCAATACTGGAGAAACAGTAGCCAGGACGGTGCACTTACTTTTACTCTTGACGACGACAGCTACCTAGGATTAGGACAAACGGTCCTCCGGCAAACCATCGCCTGTTTTGCTTCCGATCTCGACGGAAATGGAAAGACCGATCTTGTCCTTGGAGACCAATCCGGTATTTTAAAAGTCGTAAGTGATTTCCGTGAAGCGATTGATGCAACGGGAGCATCAGAAGAAATAATCTTTAATCCTTTATCAAGCAGCTACGAGTCAGTTAATCTCGGCGGTCACATATGGCCAGTCGCGTCAAACCTTTTTGGGACCACAAAGCCGGCACTCATAGTTGGTAGCGTGTTGGGAGGACTTTTCATTCTGCGTCATGATGAGGGTGAATCACTGCCTGAAACACCGTCAATAGAAGTCTATCCAAATCCCGTCGCGAAAAATGCCACGCTGACAATTAAGATCGGCCGGCCAGGAACGCTTCAGATATTTTCAACCCTTGGCCAGGAAGTCACCGTTCCATACTACCTGCCTGCAAGTGAGGAGATCGTATACCAACTTCCCCACATGGCTGCTGGCGTCTACATTTGTAAATTCCTTATTAACAACCGATCATATACGCGGCGTATAGTCATCTACTGACGCGTCGAAGGTTTTTTGAGAATGTCATCTAACCTGAATGAGATCCTTCGCGGTAGGACCTCATGCTCTTAAATAAATGCGTGCCTCCATTTTTTGTGCGGATTTCTTTGTAAAATGAGAAGCTGCGCAGGATGACAGTGTCTAAAAGGGACGACCGTGATGCATTTATAGACGATCGTTATATATTTGCGGCCGACTTTTATAAGCTTTTCTCAATCAATCTCTTTACATGAAGCATGCTTTTATTTTTGATATGGACGGTGTGTTAGTGGACAGCAATCCTACCCATAAGATCGCGCTCAAACAGTTTTGCAAGAAGCATGGATACGATCTATCTGAAAAAGAGCTGCGTGAAAAGATTTACGGTAGAACTAACCGCGATTGGTTATTAAATCTTCTCGGAAACCTGGATGAAAAAACTGTGAGGGCCTATGCGGAGGAAAAGGAATCATTGTTTCGTGAACTTTATACGGACATCGCGCCCTTAAACGGCCTGCACTCTTTTCTTGAAAAGCTGGAAGCCAAAGGGATTCCTAAGGCTATTGCGACTTCTGCGCCGCGTGCAAACGTTGATTTTACCATTTCCCGCACGAATATCGAACGGTTTTTCCCCGTCATTCTCGATGACTCCTTTGTAACTAAAGGGAAGCCTGATCCTCAGATTTATTTAAAATCGGCCGCGGCCTTGGGAATGGAACCCAGCCAATGTGTGGTTTTTGAAGATTCATTGTCAGGCGTTACGGCTGCAAAACGCGCCGGTTGCAAGGTAGTGGGCCTCACAACGACCCATACGCGCGAAGAATTGAACGAAACCGACCTGAATATTGATGATTTTAATGGCCTGGAACCGGAATTTGTCATTTTGAAGGTTTTCTGATTGTAACACCCGGATTATTTCGGGCGAGGCGTTGGAATATTGGGCGTGTTTTAGCGATATTTGCAGTCCCTTTTTAAGGGGGTAACAAAATAGAGCAGATATGGCACGTGTTTGTCAAATTACTGGAAAAAGGCCGCAGGTTGGAAATAACGTTTCTCACGCAAACAATAAGACGAAGAGAAGATTTTTACCGAACCTCCAAAAGAAACGTTTCTTCATCCCTGAAGAAAACAAGTGGATAACGTTGAAGTTGACTACCAAGGCGATGAAAACCATTTCAAAATATGGCATTACCGCGGTGATGAAAGAGGCAAAGGCCAACGGCCATCTTGTATTGTAATTAAAAAATTAAGGAATCATGGCAAAGAAAGGTAACAGGATCCAGGTCATTTTAGAGTGCACTGAGCACAAGACTACCGGTATGCCAGGCATGAGCCGTCATATCACCACAAAGAACCGTAAGAACACTACGGAGAGATTGGAATTGAAGAAATACAATTCAATTTTGAAAAAATATACTCTTCACAAAGAAATCAAGTAAACCATGGCAAAGAAAGTAGTTGCTTCACTTAAGAAAACTGACGGCAAGAGCTATGCGAAAGTGATCCGTGCCGTGAGATCAGAAAAAACAGGTGCTTACACCTTCAGAGAAGAGATCGTACCTGCTGACCTGGTAAAGGAAACCCTTGCCAAAAAGTAATTCACAGGTTATTAGAATTTGGAGAGTCCCTGAAAAGGGACTCTTTTTGTTTAAAGTCCCTCGATTATGTCAATGTTCGATAGTCTATTTCCCCCGGAGAAGAAACAGTCTTTAGACAAAGGTCTGGAGAATACCAAGACAAACTTCTTTTCGAAGCTGGGAAAAGCGCTTGTCGGAAAATCCACCGTTGACGATGAAGTTCTCGACAATCTTGAAGACATATTAATTTCATCTGATGTTGGCGTGAATACCACGCTAAAAATCATTGAACGAATTCAGCAACGTGTAGCCCGTGACAAATACGTAGGCACTTCTGAATTGAACAGGATCCTCAAAGAGGAGGTCGCCGCATTGCTGTCAGAGAATAATGTCGATACCCCGGGTGAATTTGAAACGCCAGCAGGTACGAAACCATACGTGATTATGGTGGTGGGCGTAAACGGCGTGGGTAAGACAACCACTATTGGAAAACTATCCGCACAATTCAAAAAGAAGGGTAAGAAAGTCTTGCTTGGAGCGGCCGATACATTTCGGGCGGCAGCAGTAGAGCAACTTAAACTCTGGGGGCAAAAGGTGGGCGTACCTGTCATTGCAAAGGGAATGAATACCGATCCATCCGCCGTTGCTTTTGATGCAGTTAAGGAAGGCGTTGATACCAACGTAGACGTCGTTATTATTGACACCGCCGGTCGTCTCCATACCAAGGTGAATTTGATGTCTGAGCTTTCGAAGATAAAGCGTGTAATGCAAAAAGTGATTCCCGATGCACCGCATGAAGTATTACTGGTTCTTGATGGCAGCACCGGGCAGAATGCGATGATTCAGGCACAAGAATTTACGAAAGCTACTGAGGTGACCGCGCTTGCCATTACCAAACTTGATGGAACTGCAAAAGGCGGAGTTGTCATTGGAATATCGGATGAATTCAAAATTCCCGTCAAATACATTGGTATAGGAGAAAAGATCGACGACCTCCAGATATTCAATAAGACCGAATTTGTCGACTCACTTTTTAAGCGGAATTGAATCTTTTTTTCTTACAGGAATCCTTATAAAGATCTGGTAGTTAAATCCCCAATAGGATTGTGTATCGGCGCGGCCATATCCCGGAACATCACTGGGCATCATGTTATCTGTATCGTCAGTAGCTAGTGCAAACTTCAAACGGACCGTATAACCCATCCAGATTATCTTTAGCATCTTAACCTTGAGGCCTGTTGTCACTTCGAACCAATGAGCATGTACGTTGCTGTTGTTTAGAGTAGTACTGATGTCTCCCCAAACCGGATCCAGTTTTTGAATCACCATTTCTTCTGAAAAAACCGACTGGCCGTATCGCAACCCAAAATAGAACATGTTCCGGTCAGGATCCTTGGTAAGAAAATTAACATCTGCACCTACGCGCCAGTAAGTACCATCGTTAGAGTAACCTGCGTCATACGCCGTATAATTTCTTGCCCAATAACCGTAGTCCGCGGCAAAGTAAAACCGATAAAAATCAATGTCTCCATTTAATTCCCAACCGTTGAAAGTATCATCGGTTGTCGATTTGATAATGGCTATCACATCCGTACCAAAACGAATTCCTGTTGGCCTGAAATCATGCTTCTGTTTGACGCTATCCTGCTTCACAGAATCCTGCTCCTGAGCGGACGCCGCGAACGCAACGAGCAGTAGGATCGATATACTAAGGCGTGATGTCAAGATTTCTTATTGGTAGGTCGTGTATGCTGTCTTGTACGATGGCTACAGTCAGGTCGGTCACTGTAGTGTCTGCGTTCAGGTCAAACAAAAATGTTTGTTCCCCGCAGATATCAGCAATTGTTTTTTTGGCGCGGGAATATCTCACCCGTAAGGTCCTCAAACTATCGCCAAGCATGAATTGGTAAGTACTTGAATCACTGGCCGTATTCAACGGGAGCAAAAAGTCCTTTAGTGTTGCTCCCGGGGATGGAAGAATGATCCCGGCGTAATCGCTTGTTATTCCCTCCACGACGGTTTCCGCATTGAAACTAACGTACATGAGATTTGTAGTGGGGCACCGGTATATCTCAATGTTTTTCGCATCTGACGGCAACGGCGTGGGTGCAGGGATTGCATTCACGATCCGAACAGAGTCAAAATCATGTTCAAGTACATTAAGATCCTGAAAATAGTAGCGCTCGCCACACTCCTCGGATACAAATTGTACTTGACGTTTATATCCGAATTGCACCATATTATCGACTTGCGGTCCGTGTAGAGTGTAAAGGGTTTCTTCTTTTTTGGGGTTTAGTGGCAGCACGATCCTCGAAGCGGTATCGCTAAAAATAACTACGGCTTCTGGTGACTGTATGCTTGTCAATTGAACAACATCGCTGCCCCCACCTATTATTTTGAAATCGATTACTACGGCATCGTTGTTCAGCTGATAACAATCCGGCTCATTCAGGCAGGAAACGACAATAATGAGGACAAATGTGAACAGGCCGGTTTTCTTCATTCTAATTAGCGCCGTAAAGATAATTTAACGCCTCAAAGGCCAAATTCCATGCCGGGTAATTTTTAGTACTTTTGCATCCTGAATTAATGAATACGTCGACCGGGATTCAAATTAGCGTTAGAATACAATAAATGCTTCAGATCCCGGCGAAATGTGTTAGAGATTATATAGGCTGAATGAAAACAAAGGGAAATAAGCAGACTAAGGTAAACATAGTAACACTGGGTTGCTCCAAGAATCTGGTCGACTCCGAAGTGTTGCTGACCCAATTGCGTGGAAATGGCATTAACGCCGTTCACGAATCAAAAGACGATGATGCCAACGTTGTAGTAATAAACACCTGTGGATTTATTGATAATGCCAAGCAGGAATCCATCGACACTATCCTGCGATACGTTGATGCAAAGGAAGAAGGTATTGTTGACAAGGTCTATGTGACCGGTTGCCTTTCGCAGCGTTATAAAGACGACCTCGAAAAGGAAATTCCCGAGGTTGATGCCTGGTTCGGCACACGTGATTTGTCGCGCATGCTGAAGGTGTTCAAGGCAAATTACAAACAAGAACTCGTAGGCGAGAGAATACTAACCAATCCGAGTCATTTTGCTTACCTGAAGATCTCCGAAGGTTGTGACAGGCCCTGCAGCTTCTGCGCAATTCCAATCATGCGCGGTGGTCACATTTCACGGCCGATGGAAGAACTGGTGCTCGAGGCCAGCAACCTCGCCAAGAACGGAACAAAGGAGCTGTTGTTGATCGCTCAGGACTCAACTTACTACGGACTGGATCTCTACAAAAAGAGGAACCTCGCGGAACTTCTGCAGAGGCTGTCCGATGTCGTAGGTATTGATTGGATCCGTTTACATTATGCCTTTCCAAGCGGCTTCCCCATGGATGCATTAGATGTTATGGCCGAACGTCCGAACATTTGCAAGTATATTGATATTCCTCTTCAGCATGGATCAACCCGTATGCTTCAATTAATGAGAAGAGGTACGACACGCGAAAAGACCGAAGAGCTTCTCGTAAAGATCCGTGAGAAAGTCCCTGGTATTGCTATCCGTACCACGATGATTGTTGGTCATCCTGGAGAAACGGAAGTTGATTACCAGGAATTAGCAGACTTTGTGGAAAAATCGCGTTTTGATCGTATGGGTGTCTTTGCTTATTCGCACGAAGAAAATACACATTCGTATTCGATGCCTGATGATGTGCCCGCCGAAGTAAAACAACAACGCCTCGATGATATCATGGAAGTGCAACAAAACATATCATTGGAACTTAACACTAATAAGATCGGGAAGACATTTAAAGTTTTAATAGACAGAAAAGAAGGAGGTAGTTTCATCGGAAGAACTGAATTTGATTCTCCCGAAGTGGACAATGAAGTAATTATTGAAAGCCCGGATAACTATTTGAGAATCGGCGATTTTGTGAATGTCAAAGTAACATCGGCCTCCGAGTTTGATTTGACCGGAGAAGTGGTGGCGTGACCTCATGTGTAAATTCTCAACCCTTATCAATAAATTGACGTTATTCGGAAAATGGTTTTAAACACTCCCACCAACTTTTGTTGTTACCATGCAGCTTAACAAGGTATCACTGGCGGAAACGCGAGTTTTCAGCCCTTTCTTTTTAGATTACATAGAACAAAAAAATACTCTTACACCTTTTTATCACAGGTTCCCTGCAATTGAAAATTTCGCAGACCAGATCGCAGAAAAAGGTGCGAGTTTCTCCGACAATCACCGGGAGGTACTCGTCAAAGCGTTAAAAAAACAATACGATACCATTTCAGTTTCCGGAGAAGTAGAAAAGAACATCGCCAGCCTCGGCGATCGAAAAACCTTTACGGTAACTACGGGACATCAACTCAACATCTTCACCGGGCCATTGTACTTCATTTTCAAGATCGTCACCGTTATCAATACTTGTGCGAGATTGAAGGAACGTCATCCTGATTACAATTTCGTGCCTGTCTACTGGATGGCTTCTGAAGATCACGACTACGAAGAGATCAAATACTTCAAGCTCTACGGTAAGAAATATATTTGGGAAACGAATCAATCCGGGGCTGTTGGCAGGTTTCTCACGGATGGCCTAAGCGCTCTTGCAAATGAGGTCCCTGGTGAAACCAGTATCTTCCGCGAAGCTTACGCAAAAAATAAAACGCTTGGCGCTGCGGTAAGACATTACGTTAACGCGCTGTTTGGAGCGAAAGGTCTTATTGTGCTGGACGCTGATGACCGCGACCTGAAAAAACAATTTTCCAACGTAATTAGCGAGGACGTACTCGTCGGTTCAAACAAGAAGGTTGT
>Ga0193738_1000252_pt1 | contig 36172 bp, 57 predicted proteins | sample L2a1metaG_FD_144927 | JGI IMG/M metagenome (GOLD analysis project Ga0193738, IMG submission 144927) | Soil microbial communities from a riparian zone of the East river system, Colorado, United States - L2a1 | ecosystem: Environmental > Terrestrial > Soil > Riparian zone | place: USA: East River... | reverse complement strand
CGCAGTCCACGATCTTGTCGACTGGCGTATCTGTTGTGGATTTGGCCAATTGTATTGATTATGTGGTAGCGCAGCCGCTTCTGTAACAAGTGCCAGATTGACAGTTTGTACCCACGTTCTAATACTGTTAGGATGGATATGACCACGCGGCGGCAACGTAGTAATACGATCGCCGACCGGAAGCTGATCTTGACCGATCAGATTCAAATTGTATGAAAATGTCCAATTCCGTAACGGCTGCAATGAACCACGCGGATTCGGCCAATCGAGTTGCTTAAATGGTGTTGGTGCCTCTGGCGCAAGTGTTGTCTGTTGAAGCGAGAGCGTCCAATTACGAAGCGGTTGTAGTGGTCCACGACCAGTCAAATTGGTATGGCGATCGCCTACAGGAAGAGCTACAGAAACCGGCGAGAATAGATTGATATTGAAATGAATCCAAGTGCGTAGAGTTACGCTGCGCTCCGCGGCTGGCGCCGGGGGCCAATCCATAGATGGAAAACCAGTATAAGCTATAACAACAGATGGAGGATATAAATTAATATTGAAGTGCGTCCAAGTGCGTAGGCTAACCGGTCGTTCCGGAGCCGGTGCCGAGGGCCAATCCATAGATGGAAAGCCGGTGTACTCAATCGGTATAGGAAGTCCTAATGTTAGATTGTATGCCCAAGTTCTAAGATCTATTGCCCGCTGATGTCCTTTCGGATTGGGCCAGTCATGTTGTTTGCGTGCAGCAGTTGTGTCTTTCCTAAAGCTTGCTGTAGTTTGTACCGCGACGGCAGAAGTACCAGTAAACTCTGGAACAACGGAAGTAGTCGCGGTAACGACTCGACGACTATTGCCTGTAGAGATATTAGCTCTAGAAACGGTGGCACCGATAAGGCTCGGTGAAGTAGCGGCGAATGTTTGAGTGGCAGCGTTAGAAATACCAGCCATAACAATTTCGTCAGCCTGTGCCAGCGTTCCGGTAGCTGGACAGGTAAACGGCGTCGTAGCATCGCTAGTATTACCAGGATTAGCATCTAGTGGCGAAACGAGGAACGGTCCCTCGATCACGTCCACAGAACAGCTTGCGTCGTTAGTCGAAGCTGTAGCCGCAACGGCAACAGTAGTTAGAGTACCAATGGCAGTAACACGAGAATAGAAGCAACGCTGAGTTACTGTTCCAATGTCTGTTCCAGCGTTGACCGCAGAATAAGTATTACCAAGGTTATCAGTAACGCTAGTCGCAGTAAGACCTGTTTGTTGTCCAAAGGTGACCCAAATCAAATCTCCAGGCTGAACAAAAACGGAACCAGTCGCGTTAGTCGGATTGGTTACCGAGTTAACGGAAGCAGTAAGAGTACCTTTAAGGGCGCCAAACACAATTAGTTACTCGTGTGAGTCATACATTACGGTGAAGGATCGGGAAGCGAGGCTAGGCAACCCTGTACTTGCACGTTGCTGACTGGCACCATGTTGGTGTCAACAAAGTTTTTTTCTTGCGGTGTCAACTTTTCGTAAATTTCAGTAAACAGCGGCTCGGTCAAAACCAGATAATCATGACCGCCGTCTTGACAGCCTACACTGGGAAAGAGAAATTCGGTCACATCTTCCGCATTCTTAGGATGCCCTAGAATACGAGTCCAGAAATCTGCGGACAACTGTCTGCATTCCTGCTTCGTGTTGAAACGGATATACATTGTTTCTGATAGTGGCATTAGAACCCCCAGTATGTGTGTTGATTAGCACTCATGGCAGAGCTTTGACCGCCAGAGAATGCAGTTTGATAATAGCCAATCTCGACTAGGCCGCCAGCATAGGGCTGGCCAACGCCGACGCCTCCAATTGCAACGGTGCCATTGAAAGTGCCAGCGCCTGCGTTCACTACATTGGATGATCCATCTACGTTGATATCAGAGCTTGCGCCGTTAATTACTCCTTGAATGGCGTGCCATGTATTATCAGACGCAGCAGTGGAAACCGACGAACCGGCGTAGATGAATGCCTGATTGACAGCGCTGGCGTGAGAACCTAACTGGTGACTTGTCGACGCGCCAAGGAACAAGGAACCTTGAGAAGACAAAGCGTCGCTATTTGCGACTGCTGTAATCGTCGCTGGCTGGTTGCCTACGATTGAATTGATCGACACTAACTCATCAGAACTCAGCTGCATAATCGGAAGTGACCCAAGGCCATTCAGCGTGAATGGGAATTGGAGCCCTGCCGTTGCTTGCGTCAAATTATTACCGCTGCCGCTCTGATCATACAGTGTGACAACGAATAGATTATTAGCACCCTTGAAGGCCGCAATAGCAGCAAGATCAAGACCGCCATTAAGCATCGTCACAAAGTCTTGCTCGGTATTGCCACCATCCTCACGCAGACGAACGCAGTTAGTACCGATGTTCGCATTAGAGTATGCGCGAAGTCCCCACCATGCGGTCGCGCCGCCAACCACATCTCCAGGGCCGACATAGGATGATATGCCCCAATAGTCACGTTGGTTAACATTCATGGCCGTCATATTCGCCCCTGAAAGCGCCGATCCCCAGAATCCAAGCTCTGCAATATATCCTATGTACTGAATAATGGAGGCACCAAACAAATTCACAGGATCGGCAGCAAACCCATTTGTGCCGGCATTTACAATGTTGCTCACGCCGTCAACGTTAATATCAGAGGACGCGCCATTGAATACCAATTGGTGAGCATGCCAAAAATTGTCAGATGCAGTTGTATTTACGAGAAGACCGGCACTGATATCCATTCTATTCGTGCCGCCGAAGCCAGGAGTCACCTGAACTGCTGCTGATGCAGCCGATACGGGGTTTCCTCGTGCTCCATTTGTCTTGTTTGCCACAAGCGAGAAAGTTAATGGCTGGACTTGAGTCACAGCAGCAGTAAACATTTCCTTGGATGCGGCCGCAGTGTTGTCCATTGCAGGCAATGCGCCAATGGCACCCAACGTAAAGAGAGGCTGACTCGCGGCAGTGGCTTGAGTCAAGTGCCGCCCATTGCCGGTTTGGTCATATAGAGTGACTACAAACAGATTGGCGCCGCCTGCAAACGATACTATGGCAGAGAGGTTTAGCCCTCCGCCGGCAATAGTTACAAAATCCTGCTCAGTGTCGCCACCATCCTCGCGTAGTCGAATTGCGTTTGTACCAATTGCTGCGTTAGAATAAGCGCGAAGCCCCCACCACGCAAAAGCACCCGCAACTATGTCGCCAGGACCGACATAGATTACACCAGGCTGAACACTACCAAGGCAACCGCTTGAATAACCCATAATGTTCTCCAGCGGTAATCCTGGCAGCGAATGTACGACTCACACACTGCCAGGATTTACCCAATTTCAATACGGCTCGTAAAGAATGTGCGCGTCAGCAAGTCCCGAAGAACCACCAGCAGTGGAACTGTTCCACAATACACTTTCACCGCCAGGAGCCGTGTTCCCAACAATAGTCCATTGTTGCGTCGGACTAGCGTTCCATCGATAGATTCCACCGAATAGATTCAGTGCGAGATTGAGCTTCGCATCCGTTACCGTATTCGATGGTGTCGGTTGAGTCGAAGCCGCAACAAACGGCACCGGCGGCGCAGCCAGAGCCGCAGTAGCGGGATGCAGCGGACCGGCGCTGTGCGGTGCGGCAAGTGCTGTAGGGGTCGTTTCCAACGTAGATGCTCTTGCCAATTCCATGGCTGCCACTGTCGAGGCGGCCGCCTTACCGGAAATCGACAACTCGAGAACGTCGGTTATCTGCGTACCAGAACCACCTTTGAGAGCCATATAGGTGGACGCCGAACCGATGGCAGAACCGGCAGCAGCAGCGGTGAAGGTCAGAGCAGCAGATTTGAATGACCATTTAGCCATTTCAATCACCCTTTCTTGGTATCAGAACGGGGTTGACGGAAGTTCCAGCCATCGTAAACTTGCCGCTCTGAACCAAGTCTGCGATGGCTTTCCACGGACGGTGTACGTAGTCAGGTTGACGACGCGCACCATCACAAAGGTCACAGATGTACTGATTACACTGTAAACACGTAGCCCTTTCACGCACCCGTAATGGATTGCGAATGACTACCCTGTTACAGTGTGCGCAAGTCATAGTAGCCGCCTCGAACAAGGCACCCTCTTTGACTTGATCAGGATGAAAACCGAATTTGGCAGCTTCATCGGCTGTAAGACCAGGACTAGCACGATGATCGATCATCACTTCGCCTTCTTTCTTCATCTCAGAACCCTTTCACATAAGAGACTACATCCCATCGGTTATCAGCTTCATTCCATAAACAGCCGATGTAATCGACAGTACCGTTTAGCGTGACTGTTAAACCTGTAATGTCTGTTCCGAACCTAAATGATCCAGCAGAGCCAGTTGTTAGAGCTAACGTGCGATTTGCTCCAGATGCTTCGTGAGCGATAACCAGTCTATGCGACTTAGTGGTTATGGGTGAATTAGTTGGAGCAAGAAGAGTTCGATTTCCTGATGCTATCAATTTGAAAGTGCCGCCGAGCGATGCATCAATCGCTACCGATGGACCATCAGTTAATGGAACCACGGTATCAGTGAGGCGTCTAGGACGTACCTCACCGCTACCAGTAACCGTAAATGAATTAGCAGGACCAGCCAAGAACATACCAGTACCGCCGCCAACCGTATTGATCTCAGAATCGGACATATCAATACCGGCACCAAACGTTTGTGTTCCGCCAAACCCTTTGGTACGAATGAACGCTCCACTAGGTTTAAGTGGATATTTACCACCTAGGTCAGTAGATGTAATCAATGCATCCCATCCTTCGGTAGACGTAATGTCATCGCAAAAATCAACAGCCGATTCGTAAAGCGTCGCTGGTACTGCATGAAAGGGATTGTGACCAATACGATTACCAATTTGAATTGTCGCTGCTGCTCCTGTTTCGACGGCCATCCCCATCTGAAAAGACTGTAGCACACTCCAATCTGTAGCACCGCTTTGTAACTGCGCCGAGGAATACCCGGCATAACCAGTATTCTTCACGGGACCTGCCCCGATCAATCCAGAGGCATTACTGGTAAACGACATTGCGAGGCCAACGTCCTGACCACTACCGGCAACCGACGGCATTCTGCGATCAAGCGTAAACGATCCTGCCGCTCTTGGTCCAGCGTTACCTGCAAATGTAGCCGGACCTACAACGTGAGAGACGCCAAAACCAATAACGTTCGATCCAAGCGCCGTTCCGTCGATTTGATCAACGGCGATCAGAATCTTATTCAGTTCAGTAGTCGTAACTGCAACGCCTTGAGCGTTGTGAACGGAATATAGACCAGAAGTCATTCCTGTAGTTTGAACGGTAAGACCAATCTCCGTTCCTCCTGATGTAACAGTAACACTACCAGCATCAGAAATTGTTACGCTAGAATCCTGCAACAACTTACCAGTTGGACCATCAAAACGTACGACTGCATTGTTAGTCGCAGGCGCTGGACCAAAAACATCACCGGTGCCAATACCTGGAGGTACTGCCCATGTACCATCTGCGCGCAAAAAGTTGACAGCGCCACCACCAGAACCAGGAGTAAGTCCCTTGAGTGTATTGGTAAATGTATCAAGTAAGGATGTTGCTTGCGTACCAGTTAGTTCCTCAACCGAACCAGGACCACCAGTAATACGTCCAAGGAAACGATTGTTTGTTGATAAGTTTATCGCAACAAACTCAGACCAAAAGGTAGGATTGTCGATACGATCTTGTGCAAACGTTGTCGGTGTCGCTACCGATGTATGACTCACACGCGCAATGTAAACAAGACCATTTACTGTATCAAGAACAATATCACCTTGTGCAAAAAATGTAGAATTTGTCCACGGCTCCGCATCGGCCGCAAGCAACGTTTGAAACAACGCTTTATCGACTTGGTGTAGAGTATCCTGGACCGTCTGATGCCACGGAGTGGACAGAAAATCAGGAACCCCGAACCGGAAGTGCTCTGTGAACGTTGTGGTCATTTCTAGCGTCCATAATCTGTTTGTAGGCTTCTTCGTTCTGTCTGACCATGAGATTTCGGAAACTTTCTACAGCAGCACCTGTTTCACGTTGCATCTTTGAGTTTTCAATCATCAGCATAGGTATCCAATCATCGATGCACCGATACTGATCAACTTGTACTCCTGTGTTTGGGTTCATTCCGACAATGTGCATCCATCTATCACAGATACCATCAGAAACCAACTTACGACATTTCTTCGTAAAGCCGGTTTTGTGACAACCAACTTTTGGATCAGGTAGGTTCATTTGGCTTCGCGTTCCTATTTGGATCGATCTTCTTTCTCATAAGTTCTTTCAGTTTGGCTTCGCGTTCCTCATCGACGTGTTTCAGTTTTTCCTCTATCTCTTTTTTCTCCTTCTTCACGCGATCGTCTTCTATCTTATGACGATCCAATAGGTAGTTGACGAATGTAGTATCCATGATTTTGATGTTTCCCATCCTTCGCCCATTCCCATCCGCATAGAATTCGATATGACCGACGCCATTATCGAATTGGATTGCATGGATAAACGTCGGTAGTTCGGAACAGTCAACACCGTGAGCCACACCGTCCACTATGACTGTATTGTCTTCCCTAACAATTGTCAGTTTCATAACCTTAGTCCTTTGTTGCGATGATCAGATCGACGTACTGGACACGAATATCGATTCCGTGTATATGGCCTCCACTGCCGCCCTCATTATTAATAGTAAGGCCAGTAACAGCGCTCTCGGTTGTGTGATTAGCAGCACCACCGTTGAGACCACTAGTTAATTGTCCACCTGGATTATTAGTCGATCCATCAATCGAAAGGACAACATGAGAGTGTCCAGCACCTTCTGAAACGCCATGAGCGTGTGTTGGCATCTGAGCAATTGATAAAGTATGACTATCTGTTGCTGTTCTTGCAAAAACTGTTGAAAACGCAACTGTACCGCCAGAACCGACAGCACCAGTTACGACTCGCAATGCTTTATCATTGTGTGTAGTATCTTTAGTCCAACCAACTGGTGCATTGGTTTGTTGAAACAACATTTTTGTTCCAGAAGAAAAGAACAAGTCATTAAATCCAAAACGGAAACCTTGTGGAGTAACAGCCCTATTTGTATCACCGCCAGCCAGAACCTCTGCTACAGTTGCAAGTTCTACAACACCACGTTCTGTCGCAGTAGCGGGATTACCGTCCGCTCGAAGGAACGTAATCTCGCGCCATTGACCAGCAGCATTCGATGTAAGAATCTGCACATCACCGGCCCGCATGGTGCGATTCACACCACCTAACAGGTGAGTCACAACCGCTGCGTCGGTATAGCGCAGCATCTTGTACTTGTTTGCAACAGTTCCAAAACTTGTAATCGTAGCAGTACCTGTAATAACCAATCTCGATGGCGCCTCTGCACCAATATCAGTTGTAGATGCAGAAGCAATGGAGCCTTCCGCGTTTTCATTAAATCCCGCCTGAATCGATGTTAAATCGATCAGGACGGCCCATTTACCGTTACCTAGATCGGTATTGAAAACAGTTGAGACATGAGAAACAGTAGCAACAGCGTAACGCTGATTATCGATAACAAAATCGCCCTTGATGTACGATGTTGCCGCAGCCCAAATGCCACGAAACTGTGGGATGGTAACAATAGCATTCCAAAAAGTTGGATTAGCGCCTCTGAACGTTGTGAACGCAACAGGCGTAGATGGACTAGTATGATTAATAGCGCACACATAAAGCTGACCATCAATATCATCGAGAGCAATATCACCGACAAAGTAATCATGGTCATTCTCCCACAAAGCTGCACCGGCTGCGAACAGTGCTTCGTAGATGGCTTGATCCACCTGACGAAGTGCTGCTTCCAATTCATCATGCCAGGGCTCTTGCTCAAAGTCTGGAATTGGAATGCGAAAGTGTGCGGAAAATTGTGTCATAGCTTGCTTGTCCCCGACTTGATCATCGTTGACGGCTGATGTGAGCGTAAACGAACTTCTGACTGATTAGCTCAAGCGGTTTACGCACTGATCCTGTATAGATACACTTCAGAGTCTTAAACTTTACTGGTATGTTCCACAGTCTAGGATCGTCACTCCTGCGACCGCCACCGTAAGGACCAGCATCAAACCCAAAACCAGGAGCATCGTTACCAATGAAATTGACAATAATCGCAGGATCGTATTGTATAATACCGTTAACATCCTTAAATAGATTATCGACATAGATTTTGAGTATGAACTCACCAGTTCCTTTTGAACCGACAGACGCAAACTTTAAAATCTTGGTTTTCGTTGGGTCTTTGCTATCTAACCACGGCAGTTCCATCTCGAACGAAATCACTTCACCTTCATATTCTTCCCACTTTGGGCTTAGTACCTGATCGGCCCTATCCTGAGCAAACGAAACTGAACCACTGAGATTACTGTCAGTAGCAATCCAGCTTGAATCGTTCGGAACATCACGCAGAACATCTCCAACGCTATAAGCAGTAACTGGCGCCCAATCGCCATCGCGATCATTAAGTCTATCTGCTGCGTAGTTCTCACCAGGATACGCACCGTTACCATACTGAAAGATACGGGTTCCAATAGAATAGAATACACGTCCAAGAAATGACGTACATGCTGCTACCATTCCTTGACCTGAAAACGTTGACCAGCTTCGATAACGCAAGCGATCATTAAAGCTATATACGAACGACGGCCCAGATGGAACAGATAAAATCAAATCATGCGCTAGTGAATCATAAACCAGAAAGCAGCCAAGTCTGATCTGCACATCTGTTAGAACAGCAATTGTAGCGCGATAAAGTGGTTCAATCTTTTCGCTAAGCGCCAACGTATCCAGATTGCCGAATAGGTTACGAGAAGCACTAGCCAAGCCATCAAGACCGGCAAACAACATATCGTTCTCAACTTGTTTAATACAGCGATGGCCTAGAATGCCAAAATCAGGCATCGAGTCAGGAAACTCTGGAACGTGCTCAGGAACAGTCTCATCATTGTATACGCCAAGCTGAACGACAAGCGATTGACCGAGAAAGAACACAATCAGAAAAGTACGAAATCCAGCAATGCCTCGAATCTCAGCGGCACCTTCTGGAGCATACGCGCCAACGTCAACACTAATAGAATCATTTGGTGCAGGATCACCGGGAAACGTTCCAGCAGTACTTTTTGCGGATATATAGATCGTATTCGGCAGACCGGCTATACCTGCAATGCAATGATAGTTTGATACGACACAGCCGTACTTACCTATTGGTACATTGGTATTGCTACCACTTCCCAAATCCTGTAAATACGTCACAGCCAAACCAGCACTAATTGTAATCGGTTTGTCTATTCCATTGTGAATGATAAGTTGATTCCTGAACGGGACGAAATCGACATCAGTAATGCCTCCGGACCAACCAGATGGAGAACCTGGAAGAAGCGCAGCAATAGCACTGTTCCAGATGACGATGCTGACGCCATCGTTATCGGTCGCACATATCTGTCCCGTTGTTGTAACCGAAATGATGGTGTTCGCGAAATACTCCATGTCAACAATCGTACCAGTAACAGTATCTGATACATCCTCAAACCAATTTGAGCCATAACGTACCTTCTGCCCACCAGCTGGTGTACGTCGCATGTTATTCAATACGACTTGGTCAGAAGGACTCATAAGAATATCGTTCTCGACAGCATTCAAGCCGCCGGGAAAGCCGCGAACAATAAGCGGCAAAAGCTTACTTGGCTTATTCGCTTTAATTTCAATTGAGAGCAGGTCGCGTCCCATGCTGTATGACTCACACTTCTTGCCATTCGGTAGGCACACCAGAAGATGGATCAATCGCCTTTGGTATTCGAGATAGTGCATTCTTAATGTCACTAAACTTATCGTTCATCATCCCTTTAACTACATTGGCCGCATTGGTACTAAGATCATCGCCAACAAGTGTCATAAATGCTGTTGAATACGTTAATAACGCTCGGTCCAAATACCACACGTCTTCCCAATCCCATTGTGACGCCGGAGGTACAAGTGGATACAACAACACTTGAATATTCACAAAACCTGTAGCTGTTACAGGATAGAATTGCAATCTACGCAATGCGTAATTCGCATCTGACACATGTAGACTTGACCAGTATCGAAGCTTCGAGCCGCCACTTGTAATCGCAGACGAATACGGATTAGAATCGCGCGACCACATAGGAATAGGCTCGGATTCCGCATCACGACAAACCTTAATAAAGTCCTCAAAATCCCTAACCTGACCAAATGAATCCGTGGTCACCACGCCAAGCACACCATCAAGCTGTAGTCGATACCACTTGCGGTATTGGTGCCACGGATACTTCTTGAAAAGCATATCAAACGCCCGAATGGCATTACTGCGCATCCGGTCGTCTCCGTACATCTGAACACCGGAACCGGCCACTTCACCGACCAGTTCCAGTGCGTCGTCTACCACTTGGCGAACAGTAGCTGACATGGCGCTTGCACTCGGTTCAATGACTCACACGAAGAAGTGTCTGATACCGTGCAGTCCACCATTGCCAGCAGCATTCACGGAATTGTCACCTTCAAGTCCGAGAACGGTCTCCATCACGCCATCGAGTGTCGTTGGCGCATAGGTTCCACGCGGATCACCAGTGGTCAACGATTGAGGATCGACCAACACCGGCTTAACCCACTTGGCAAAGATACCAGCGGGGTCAATGAACACAGGCGGAGTACCTTCCTTCGCCCATCCGATGTTACACTTATACGGAAGGCCAAGGATACCAGTTGTACCGATGGAGAACGTCACTGCGTTAGTCGCCGCAGTAATGATCTTCGCAGCAGTAACGCGCTTGATCGCCGCAGCACCACTAGCCGTCATCGTCGTCGCCGCAGCGGGACCTGTGAACCGCTTCGCAACCGGCTGACCGAGATAGTCAACGCCTTGTATCTCGATCACAGGCGCGTTGCCAGGAACACCGCTGAGATCAACACGCAACACACGGCCATACGTGCTATCCGTCGTAAGATTGAGCGGAAAGACCGTAAGTGCTACAGCATTCGCACCGCCAACGTTGGCACTAAGTGCTGTAGCGGAAGCAACAGCAGGCGTTCCAAGAGAGAAGGCCGTCGGTTGCCCATGGACGAGGTTCGCAGAGTACCCCATCGCCGGCACATAGTTATTGGTGCCAGTCAGTCCAGCAAACAGTCGCTCTTTAGCAGACATTTGACTGATCCTCCGTTTAGGTTACGAAAATCAATCCGCCGTACCAGGAGCAGCCGGCTGTGATGCCAACTGCTCCGGCATGACCACCCGTCCCGTTCGGGCTGTGGCCATAGCGATGACTTGATTCTCAAGGGCTTCGAACGCAGTATCGCGTTCGTTTTGGTCTTGTGCGGCAATCAACTTACCGATTGGACTGTTCGGGTCTTCCAAACCCTGCAAGTTGATCATCCGAGGACGAGCGTGAAGCTTGTACCGCTTCAATTCATCCATGTTCTTAAAACGAAGAACGTGCCCACGCGGGAAGTAGACGATGTATCCAGCGTCTTGCTTCTGCATCTTGCGCACGATCTCACGCTTCTTCGTATCGAACGGGGTGATTTCCCGTTCGACTTGCCCATCAAGCTGCCGTACGACATACGACAGTCTGGTGCCACTCATTGCGATTTGAAACACGATATGATACTCCCAGTTCAACAGTGTACGACTCGCACACTTAGTTGGTGAGATAGGCGTGCGTCCTGTACTGACGCCAAGAACAGAGTTGCCCTTCCCACACAATCCGACGACCGGAAGCATCCATGTTCCAAGGTGCGACCAATTGCTTGATGCGCATGTTGATACCACGGAGGATGTGGAGCGTGAGGAACTTGTCGTTGACAAAGTACGCGACATTGGCACTAAGCTTTTCGTCGAAAAGCAACGGTGTGCCGTTGTGCGTAGTACCGACGATTCCGAGGTTCACCAGCTTCTTGCCAGTACCGGATGCATCAAGAGCGATGGTCTGCTTATCGCGAGCCGCCGCCTTGTGCATACGATAGATATTGCGTCCGGCAAAGATAACGCTCGGTTTGGACTCGGCTGAGTCGTCCGAAGACGTATCGCCGCGATTCAAATCGAGTTCAAGAATGTCGTCGAACGCTTCCTCGATGTTCTCCGGTGAAAGCGTACCGGCGAAGTCATACGACGAGGACCGCCACTGTGGTTCCGACGCAAGACTGATACCACCCACAGAGCCGGTAGTCGGATCGGCTGGAATGAGATTGCCCAACCCATTAGGATCGGTCCCGGCACCGACCGCCGTATGATAAGTCGCGAACTGACGAGAAATACTCTCGTCGAGTGCCATGATCTTACCCTTGATGATCTTGAAGATTTGAGCACGACCTTGGTTCTCGTCTTCTTCCTGATCGGAGATGATCAGGGAACCCACGACTCGCGCCATGCTGTAGGAAACGGTCGTGAACTCATTGGTCTGATCGATGGGTACTGTATCGTAGTACTGCATCGATGTAACGTTTGGGTTTAACCCGACAATGATCGGATTGGTGATGCTCGGTCCGCCATCCTCGACCACCACGCGCTTCTTAGCGTGGAGATACGCGGAAACGGTGCCCGAAATCGCCGACGCCATGATCAGCTTCGCACGACTGCGAGTGAGCATGGAGTGGATTACGGTATCCAGGGCAGGCATTGATCTATCTCCTAGAGGTTTACACCCTTAGAAAAGGGTGTTGATCTGATTATGACTCACACAACACCGTGCTGGTCCAGAACATCCTTCAAGATATTGTCGTATGTCGCATTTGCTGGAGCAGGACGATTTCTGTCATCGCCACTCGGTGGTTGTCCACGACCAACCGGACGTGGGGCACCGCGAGGATTCCCTTTCTGTTGACGGCTTCCGTTTCGCAGCTGGTTCAGTTGAATACGTGCCCAGATTTCACCGAGCGACATTCCCCTAAAATCGGGGTTCTGTAATACACGCTGGAACACAGACATATACTTCTGTGCATCCTGATTTTCAGCAAAGAATGATTCTACTTCTTCTTGCGCTCTACGCTCTTGCTCTTGCTGCTGCTGACGCTGCCGTTCAGATTCTTGGTTTTTCTGGTTCTGCTCAGAAATAGGCTGTGTGGCCTTTTGGATTTCCTCTCGGACCAAATCGATCAATGACTTGGCATCTGCGCCGTTCACACCTTGAATGCCCAATTCAGCTATGTTTGTACCACTTGCGGCGGCCCTTGTCAATAGAGCACGCAAAGCCTCGGCCGGCCTTGTTTTTAGATCGTTGAACAGCTTTGCAGCCGCTAGCATGTCATTCGGTTGCAAATTGAACTGCTTCAAAGCCTCACCATGACTGCGAAGCTGTTGAACCTCCGTCTGTAATTGGCGTCCTGCATCCACGGCTTGACGCAATTGGTTCTCACGCTGTTGTAGGCGATAGGTTAAACCTCCTACCTTCGCACCTTCACCGCTCTTAAAGCCGCGCTGGTAAAGAGAAGCCTCACGACCGGCTCTGGCCACAACTTGACCGGTCTGCGGATCGACCAGATTGCCATTACCGTCCGGTTGCACTTCTGCCGTACGGGCAAACGGTCGTTGCGGTGCCTCTGCTTGCTGTCGCTGCTGTCGACGCTCTGGTGTACGACTCGCACTCAGATCGTCAAGCTGACCCTGCCTTTCTCTGTGATCCGGCGCACTATCATCACCACTGTCCTGACCATCGTCAGAATCAGAGTCCAGATCGTCACCAAGATCGCCAGCGCCAATTTCGTCAACATCAAGCCCTAGGTTGTCGAACACCATTTGTCGGCCGTCGTTGCTGCTGCTGCCCTGCTGCCTGTCGTTGGGTGCCATTGTTCACCTGCTCCTGTATGAATGCCAAGATTTCCTGATCCGAAGCCCCCTGCTGTTTCATCTGAACAACCTGAGCCTTTACCTCATCTGGTAGCTGTTGCGCTGATTGTTGTAAGTCTTGTCCTTCACCACCCGAACCATCACTGACACCTCGGGACAGATTGGCCTGAATTTCTTGATCAATCGCAGCCCAATCCTCTTTTCTCATTACGATCTCAGTAAACGCTTGCTGCAACACCTTGAGCATGATCCTGAGAGTTGATCCAGGAGCCGCTTTGGCGAATTGTCCCACAGCTTGCGTCAACTCAATCGCTTCCTTCTTCTTGAACGTGCTATTCGGTTTCTCCATACTTCCAGCAACAAGCTGTACTGAGTACTGCGAATTGAATTCCTGAACGGTCATGTTCTTAAAGCCCTGCGCAAGCACAGGACCGATAAGGCCAGCTACTTCTTCTACCGACATGTTTTTGATACACAGTTCTGCAAGTGCCTGTGCGATGTCAGCAACAGCGTCCTCGACCACATCGACCTTGGCACCTACGCTTAATCGCATCGCTTCTTGATATGTATTGACCGCAGTTGTATTCGTGTTCGTCTTGAACTGAACACCGCGAAGTGCATCACTGGTATTCGTCAAACGATTAATAGCTTCCATCTCAGTCTGTTTATTAAACAATTGCTCGTATTCAAGTGAAGGAGGCGCAAACGCTTGAATCATATCGGTAATCTTTTGTTCTCCGGCACGGACACCCAGTATCTTCTTATTCCATTGCCCATCGCCACGCAATGTCTTTAAGAATTGCTCAACCTCCGTCTCGTCCACCTTATCAGAATTGTAAAAGAAGAAGTCGAATACAGATCGCCTGATCTTATTAATTTGTCGATTAATATCGTTGATGTTATCCTGCTGATCTAAATAATATGCTGTCTCGCCAACAGAAATGGTCCCACCAGTACTGAATGCAAAGCTAATCAAGAAGTATGGAAAGAAGCGACTCAATCCAAGTGGATCATCCCATACCCAAAGCGGCCAAGTCCAATCGTCCTTGTGAAACAACATAACACGTCGCAGTGCTACATCCCACACGTAATAGCATTGTGTATAATACAAATTCAGGTACGCACGACGCTGTTCGTCTGTATGACTCACAACCTCCGTGACCGACGGCTCCGCTGCCTCCAAAACAAAGCCAAGATTATTATCGCGACTACCTCCTTCAGCGAACTTCGCCTTGTGCGTCGGCTTGTAGACAAGCACCCGAGTCTCATTGTCTTCCTCGTCCTCTGGATTTTCCTTTGTGTAGCGTGCCATCAACGATGCCGTACTGATATAAACCTCTTCGATTATCCATTGCGCATCCATACCGTCGGCACCCTCGGCATATGGATCGATCGTCAGACAGTGTGGAAGTACTACATTCAACTGTGGACCACTCGCTTGCAGCACTTCCATATTTTGTTCGAGCGCCTCGAGTCTTCCGTACAATCGTTCAACCTCTTCTAAATTCTTAGTCTTCCCGAGTTCATCGGAAAGCTGCACCATCTGTTGCAATGCCATCTCACGCGAATCATCTTTTTGAGTATAATCCAATTTCAATACACCAGCATTCGTGAGCAGACCCAATCCAGCAGCACGTTTGATTTTTGGCTTCGCATTAATACCGGGAGCAGATTTCCTCCTGAAAATGGTATTGAGCAGTGATTGCATAGCATCGCAAAGCGGTTGATCACCCTCATCTGTTGTTGAACATGTAATGTTTGGATCCTTGCCATAAACCGCAGGAAGCATCACATTCATGTTACTGAAAACAATATTCTCAGTACCATCACCGCGCTTGAACATACCACGCGGCGACTCTAGGTCTTTCGACTGATTATTATTGTAGTATCTGAAAACGTCCTCATGAACCTTACGCACTTCCTCATAGGCTTTGGTTGCAGCTTCGAATTTCTTCTGCCACATTTTGCCAACAGATCGACTGATCGCAATCCTGCTGCCCTCAAAAATCTGGTACAGCGGTTGCGGCTTCTTCTGAACCGCTTGTTCATCGCCCGCCTCTGGGACTTCAAAAACGTCGGTGTCATCGTCTGCCATCGGTTCATCCCTTCGATTTTTCTTCTGCTATCCGTTCATCATGTACTTCCTGACGACCGGCAGCACGTTCTCTCTCACCAGTAACCTTCAACAATTCGTCCAACCGACTGTTTGTAGCGTAATGTTGTTCGTCCTGCTTCTTCTCAATGCTCTCCAGCTTGGTCTCCGCTGCGATCACTGCTGGTTGCAGTGCTTGAACCTTTTGACTTGCTCTAAGCGATATGATGGCCCCAACAATAGCAACAATCATGCTACCGAAAGCTGCCAAAAGTGTCGCATAGGCAGTGATTACGTCTGCGCTCATAGTTCATATTCCCTTGAAGCAAGCTTGAATAGCTGCCCTTTCTTGTGGAGTTAGGCACCTTCTCGCCTGGCGTTTCTGATCAGGTGTGTAGCCATCATATATGTACGAGTACGCCCTTATCAAGAAGCACGGAGCACCTACACCACGCCGAACATATTCACAAGAGATCGGCGGCGCTTTTCTAGGCGCCGCATTGGCTGTGTGACTCGCACAGAGAGCGAGCAAGATTACAAACCACTTCATAACTACCTCGGAACATGCACGACGACCTGAGATGTACCTTTCACAATCGCGCTGGCTGTCTGTATGGCGTCCATCTTCGACGATACAGGCGCAATCTCGATCTTTTTGACTTCCGGCACGGTAGTCGCAGCGGCTACAAGACCAGTCTTGGTCTTGGCAATCACTCCCCAAGCAAGCATGATAATAGAAGCGACGACACCTACCACTGCCTCTGTATTGAACATCGACAGGAGTCCAGAAATATCCCATCCCTTCGCAGTTCCCCAACCAATAACGCCACCGCCAAAAGTTGCTATCACCCACCGAATGATTGATTTGATCTGTTCGATATTAGGAGTAATCATATCACGTCTCCCGTGTTAGAGTAAACTTTTCCATCTGTGAAATCACACGAATCATGATCGCACAGCCGATCTGCGTATCCCACGCAGTAGAACTCCATTGACCGTCGGCTATGTACTTACCCGGCCTTTGGATACTCGTTGCCCCCCATACATAAGGACTCGGAATCATATTATGATAGCGCCAATATCCCCACCCATTATAATTCTCACAATAATACAGTATTTTCTCCAGACGCCAATCGATAACCCTATTATATCCTTTCAATACAACCAACGCATCACGAGCACCAGCTTCCCACGTCGCAAATGGTCCTCGTCCTGCCGGTACATGCGTACTGACCCTATTCAGTGGATCACCTTGAGCAAGCTGTGTTGTAAAATTCAGCGACGATTCCCGCATATGTAAACAACCGATCATATACCACGGAACGCCGGTACTTCTTTGCGCAGTTTCATAGCGCGATTTATGACTCACAATCTTTTTGCACGCCGAAATAACTCTTGGTGCATTTGCATGAGACAAAGACATAGTATTCCAATATCCTGCGTATATTGGCCACATCGATCTATAAGTCGGTATTGCCATTTTGCTTACACTACTTTAGGCAAACTGATACTCTCAACTGCCTCGGCTATAGCTCGCAAGTCAGACGCATAGCCCTCGGCCTTAGCCGCCATCTCCAAAGCAAACGCTGCACTTTCCAACACTTCCGACGCCCATTGTACTCGCAGGGCAAGGCCCATCTCGGACGGCCCCTCTCGTATGATCTTCCAATTTGGGAGCGACACTTCAAAGGTCTTTAGATTAAACGGCAATCTCGGTCTTAAATCGATTACATCTTCGATTTTATCAGTGGCTGCACGCAAGTTGACAGCAACGGAACGCAATTCAAGAATCGCTAAGCTAACAGCCTCTTTTATTGTGACTTTTTGCATGACTCACACACGTACTGCTTTGCGATAATCCTTCGTTTCCATCTCGTGCCATAACAAATATGGCTTCGGACGTTCATCAGCAGGCAAAACGATCTTGCTTGCATCTGGAAGATGTGACAACATATACTTTGTTGCATTCATTGCGTGATCATTGTGATCTACAGGCTCATCAATAGATATTCCAAGAGGATTCTTCTTCCAATAATAACTCCCAATTTCATCTTCAAACCATCCAAGATCATTCACAACATACAAAAGCGGTCCAGGAGCCTTTCCAGTTACTACATGAGGCATCTTTGGATGCTCACTAAGATACGAATTCACTTTTGCGATGCCTGCAAGCACATCATTGCCTCCAGGCTCCATAAAAATACCTAACTTGTTCATCAATTCGGCTACTGACGTTCCACCTTTGTATTGGGCAACGACTTGTTTCCTGAAAATCGCTGGATCAGCGATGATACGCCGCTTGATCTCCAACCTTCCGATATACCTGTTCCTAATTTCACGAATAGCAGCAGGCTGCACGCTATAATCAAACTCAGCACTGTAGAAACCATCAAGAACAACCACGCGACCGTGATCATCAACAAACCCAAGCATGTAACAAGAAGGTGAAACAACACCGAAATCATAGCTCTCGATGGTCCTGACCTTAACATGACGTGCAAGGCAATCATTGAGATGGTCCTCCGCCTGCTTTCGAGATATTCCGTGTACGCGGGTATCAAAGTGAGGATGCACCAGTCCTTCAAAAGCAACCCACTTGCCTTCAAGGAACCTCTCTCGCATTTGTCCCTTGTACGCAGCCTCCATCGTCTTAATGAAGTCAGGTGCCAAATTCTCCGCATTCTCCATAGTCGGTCCCTGGAATACATCTAGCATTGGCTCCTTCGTATCGGGATCGACAATCAGATCAGGTAGAAAAATACCATGTTCTTTCCACTGAATGTATGGCCAAACAACTTTCTTATAAATCCATGTTCTGCTTGGATTAAGTGTGATCATGAAAAACCGAGGCCCAGTATCGGGCATGGTTTCATCATCACCCTGATATGCTGCGTCGCCTCTTAACCTGCCCAACAAATCTAGGAAATCCTTGTATCCAATTCCAGGGTCTTCAATCTGATCTACAATAATCCAATCGTATGCAGCACTCAGCAAATTACTCGTTGTACTACCATCTTCCTGATTTTTTCCCCTCTGCGCAATGTATCTAAAATGTATAGTCGTTCCGTTAATCAAATGCATCGAATTGTCTTCCTGCGTGGGCCACTTCTTGACCCAATCAGGCGGCGTCCACTTGTAAAACTCTTTCCTAATCGTATCGTTCAGCTTTGGATACGTCTCTCGTGCAACTAATCCAGAACTGTACGGATAATCCTTTGCGATTTGCAATCCTTTAATGACTACACTCGTAGTCTTTCCATTACCGAACCCTCCAGCAAAAATCTGGATTTTCTGGCGACTCTTATTGAATCGCCATTGGGTCGTACCCTTTCTTAACTTGTAATCTTTCATGCTGTATGACTCACACTCGATGCGCAATCACATACCAGAGTTCAATTCAGAAACCAATGCCCAATTGGTTGCCAGACTTCCTGTGGCCATGTACTGAAAGCCCGTATCCAAGGCGCGGACAATCTCACCCGGATATGTCGGTGTCAACGCCATGACCGCCGCAGCATTCGCAGCAGTTCTGTTTGCTGAATTGTATTTGCGATCTGTGGGATTCACTAAACTCTTATCCAGAACGACTGCCATTTGCCTCTCCTATTTATGAGCAGTTTAACGTCATACTCAGGACGGCCCAGACGGCTTCGCGGCAGTTTCAAATACCAAACCGAGGCCGTTTGCGTCTCTTTGACTCTTGCTCTTGTGGAGAACGTTTCTTATACTGTGGATTTTCGCCTGCCCTTCGCTCTATACCAGCCTCACTTAGAGCGATAGCGATTGCCTGATCTCGTCTATTCACTTTTGATCCAGGCTCGTCTGGACCACCACCACTATAGAGATTATCACGCTTAAACTTACCCATGATCTCTCTAATAGTGTCACGTCCACCGCCCCTCGACATATCACGCCTCGTCGAGATGATAACCGGCGGTTCGCAACTGTTCGGCACGTTCAGCTGAAAGTGACAGTTCGTCACCAACCTGACACATTACCCCATCGATTTCTTGTGCAGCAACAGCTACCTTGTAATTGCGTAGCTCCGCTTTGTCTTCCTCGGCGACGCCCTTCTGATCTTCACCAGCAGCTTCCGCAAGGTCTTCCAGAGCATCGGCGTCCTCTTGATCACGATTTTTTCTCTTACTGGCCATTATGTCCTCCTATTGTATGACTCACATCGACCTGGGTTTCGCCTTCTAAAACCGTGATGCGCAACTCATGTTTGCCCATCGCCGCTTTAGTACTCTGTTCTTTCGCAGTGAAGCCGCCGCGATTGAGAATATCTATATTCGCTTTCAAGCGATTATTTTCTTTCTTTCCGGCGACCGCAATATCATAAACGCCATCCAATGCTGTATGGCTGTATGCTGCCAATCTAGAAGTAATCAAATCGCTATTCATATTAACAAATTCGTTACAAACAATTTCAAAACATTGACCATATGCCGCATGTTTCTTAATGGTCCCAACATTAATCGTACTGATATTTAATGCTATCGCAATCTCTCTATCAGGAACACCTAAAAGTGTATACAATAAAACACAAGCTACACCATTGAGAGTACCAGCATCAGCAGGCAATTCTCTCAACGTTCTCTTTCTGGTAGCTCGATACTCCCTCGGTTTGAGTTTGTATCTCTCGGCCGCGGTCTGTTTATAACCTTCCGGCTCAATGACTTGACCATCATCTGCTACCAACGGGTCGCCGGGACGGGGCAAAAATGCCCGCGTCCCAGCGCCGTTCCTGGACTTTTTGCGAGTCTTTGTGACCATCAGGAGGTTGACCCCGCGTCTCAGTCCAAGAAGCTGTATGACTCACGCAGGTTTTGCAGGCGGTTCTTCGCTCATAATAGCTTCGCGCTGCTTACAAAGCTCGTCAATCTGCTGATTGATAGCGTTGATTCGTTCCTCGCGAGAGCCTGACGGCGCTTTGTTTTCTTCGTAAACGGGTGTCTTGGGCATAAATTTCTCCGTTGTTTTCTCAAATCTCTCAGCGTGTACCGAGAGGATTTAAGTCCTTATTGATTGGCGGTGTGGCACCGAACGAAGTACGAGTTGCTAGCGTCAGAAAATCAGCATTCAATTCGGTCACATCAGCAGCCGTCGTGGCTCTGTTAATGATCGTTTCCTGTTCGATAATTCGCTTGCCGCCAAGTTCTTCGGCGGCTTGCACTCTTCCTCGTGTACTCAATGCAGTCGAACCTGCGACTACACCATCCAATGTTTCCAACAATTCCCGCTGATCGAGTAATCCCTTTATACCAAATGCCTGAGCAATCTTACGTCGCGACGGACCCTTTCCACTGACTTGTGTCAAACTACCGACACCGTTTGCCGGCCAAAAACCGCCTTTGACTGTCGCAGTTGCACCGACTGTCATGTTGTCCTCCTTTGTGCGAGTCGTACAGCGAATTTTCTGTGCGAGTCATACAGGCCGCACTGTAGTCTTATATTATATTGGTGTCAACCCCTATTTTTGGTGGTGCTATCAGCCTTGTATTACTATGTATGAGTTATCCACAGGCTAAATTTTTTCCTCTTGACAAGGTTTCTATTATATGGTATCTTTCTTTCATACAGCAGGGTTCTGTTAGCGCCGCACAAACGCCTATTGACATACATAGTAACACAATATATACTACATATCGTTACGCTTTCCTTCCCGTAACGACTCGTCTCAACTCGGTCCCGCTCATCACGGGACCATTTTTTTATGCGCGGAGCGCATCGTGACGCGATCATTCTTGCTGTGTGAGTCATACAGCGCATAGCCGTGGCTCTAAATCCCATTCTTTTCTACCTCGTCATCAGTCGCCTCTATTCATCGCCGAAGGCACGGAATAGAGGCGACCTCGTTTCGTCTCTACATCTACTCTTATTTCTGTTTGTGCGACTCATACAGCGTTTCGTCGTACAGCGTCCTGTTCTAAAGCGTCCCGTCACGGCCTGTCGGCGATACTCCTAGGTCGGCGATACTCCTAGCGATACGCTTCGCAACATTCCTAACACCAATTCCAACAACGACATAGGCTCGCCAAGGCTTCGCCCCAAGGATAAGTACAGGGGGCATGTACTCAATTTTAGGTTGTGGGGGGAGTACGGGGGGACTATATACAGGGTGACTATATACAGGGTGACTAGACATACAGCGCGCATAGAGCACGGACGTTACACGTCATAAGTGTGTGAGTCATACAGCGAACATTGAGAGTCATACAGCGAGCCTGTGGCGACACGGAAGATATAGTGAGTTGATTGAAAAAATAAACACAATCCAAGCCACTACGGGGCGCCTTGACTTGTAATCATACAGTTAGATGGTATATCCGATAGCTGTATGATAGCGGAATATATATTGAGTGTATGATGACCCGGCTATAGAGCGGCTATATTCCGTGCCTGCGGCGAAGGAATATAGTCGCGATGTGGGATCGCGTGCGCTTGCATGTGTCGCAACATAAGTCAAGCGAAATATATTGCTGTGTAAGTCATACAGCGGGTTGACATGGATATGGGAAAGCGTATTGTGGGCGACATGAAAGGAAATCGCATGGATTGAGAGACCAGCGCCACAAGGCGCGCGCTACGGCGCATGGGGCTTCCTGCTCTTCGCGGTGACCGGAATACCGGCCCGTGTCCAAAGCAGGGTAATACCCACAAGTCCTGTTAACCGAGCAGGCAAAACCTAGCTAACCATGTGCGGACCATGCCGTGTCCTATGTGACCAGCCATCACCGCGAAAGGTCTAGGTAAGAGAAAGAGCATATTTTATTTGTTGGCCGTGAAAGGAAAGCGGCCGTTTGCCAATTTGGCAAAGGAAAGGAAAGCTTGTCATGCGATACACAGTCAAATGGGAAAGATGCGGTCGCGTCTTCGAAGCGAAAGCGGAAGGCGATGCCGCAAAGTTTGTGTTCCAAGCTATCTTGGCATTCTATAGCGGTGACGAAATCAAGGTTCAGCTATGGGATGGCGCAAAGCTTGTGCAGGAAAGCTTGTCATGAGAGACCTATATGTCGTTCATGCGATACCGCACGAAAGGAACGCGCGACAATACACTGAGGCGCGTTTTGAGTATCAAGCATTTAATAAGGCGTTCAAGACCTGGAAAACGTATGTGATAGGCGGACATAGAGCCGCAATTTTCCACTGGTCTGCCGACGGCGCGTGCCTGAGGCTGTACGCTACTGCGGATTATGGTAACAGAATGAAAGATCATGGTTGAAGCATTGCTAGGCGTTGTGAGAGAACGCCTAGCGTTTGGCAATTTGCCCGAGACGCAATCAAGCGGCTTGATTATCGGAAGGATAAGACAATGCGTAAGATTATCATGGTGCTCGCAATGGTGCTGGCTGGCATGGCGCACGGCGCGGCGCTGGCTCAAGACGCGCCGGACTATCGTACGGCCCTGAAGGCGTGCGGCGTTGAATGGCGCGCCAGTGAAGCCCGCAAGGCCGTGCCGAAGGGTCAGGGTATGGTCGAGTGGCAGAAGTTTCGGAAGGAATGCATCGCCAAATCGGGATACGTGGCGAAGCGTGCCAAGTCTTAAGAAGTATTGCCGAGCCGCGCAAATGCGGCTTGGCGTTTGTCAATTTGCTATCGAAAAAGATAACAAAAACAAGGCTATTGACTAGGGTGTTGAGTTCTGGTAACACTGTGTTGCACTGTCGGTCGTGTGCAAGTCACACAATCGATTAGGCAACATACCGTTGCCTAACTAGCGTGAAAGGAAACGTAATGGCAAAGAATGCGAAACCGGTCGTTAAGCAACCGGTAGTTCCCAAGGCGAAAGCTAAGGGAACGGACGAAAGTGAAAGCACGGGAACGGCTCTAGCAGTTCCTAAGATCAATGCTAAGGCCATGTCGAAAGACATTGGCGTGGCGTTGATTAGGGAGCTTGCCGCGACCGATGCGGACACGGAAAAGGGCAAGGCAATGCTCGCGGCGGCTGCCACTAAGCGGTATGACTTGCAAAGCAAGTTGACCATGGCGATCGTCAAGGCCGCTAGTAACGAATCCTCTATCGATCTATCGCACGCTTTTAGCGATGATAAGAAAGCGCAAGGCTTACTGAATAATCAACTCGGTATTGCCTTGGGTTATCGGGAAGTCGCAACGCTGCCGAATGGAAAGGCCACGGTGCAATATGTCAAGGATGTCTATCCTTACTTTCCCGCTCCCGGAGAGGACCGAGACACGGTGGAATATAAGAAGAAGCAAACTACGCGTAGTGGTTTCCTGCATCGACTGAAACAGTGCTGCATGGTCGCGAACGGGATCATTGCAGACGACACGAAAGCGGAAATCGATAAGGCTAGTGGCGTTTTGCGGCTTACCGGTCCAGCGGTAAAGAAGCAATTCGGGACTAGTTCAGTCTTGCTCAACGAAAAGCAGACGGTAAAGGATAGCAAGGGAACCGAAACCAAGCTTACCGAAAAGCCGTCCTTTACCGCAATTGCTGCGCGTGCTGCGGAAGCGCACGGTAAGGTCATTAATCGTGTGAGCAATACTCGCGGCGCCGGCCCTGGCGGTTTCCAAGGTGCTTCGCCAGAAAAGGTTGTCATTGCTGGAGCAGACGCGATGATTTCCGCACTTGCGAAAATCAAGGATGTGACGGACGCAATGAAGGATAAATTGCGTGCGTTAGTCACGGCTTGCAATGCAAAGCTTGCGTAGCAAGTAAAGCCGCGGCCGTGTGTGAGTTACACACGGCCGCGCCAAACCATAGGAGGATCAACATGAATAAGTGTCCACTGTGCGGACAACCGGAAGGTAAATGCTATTGGGCTTGCTCTGAGACCTATTCAGAACAGGAACAACCGAAATTGCCAGAATATCCAGAGGATGAGTATGAGGATTTTTACTGGTAGTGGCTTGTGCCTCGAAGGGGGCATGAGTCAATAGTCTGTTCAGGACGGTTTCAGTGTTCAGGACGGTTCCTGTGCGAGTCATACAGTGAGAGGAACAAATGACGAAAAAACGCAGTGACTATTGGAGGCTACGCTGGCACTCTGATCCTGAATGGGCCGAGCGTCGAAAGGCAGAATATCGACGGTGGAGCAAGGCCAATAGCGCAGCGCGTGTGTATCAGAACAAGGCAGGATGCACAATTGCTGAGGCAAGGAAGATACTTGGTCTTCCGCCCGGTGGGAGGAACAAATGACAATCAATAGCGGACTGAACGGCAGGGCGGTTCGTGCGCTTGTCGAATTAGGTAAGATCAGGAATGAGAATGAATTGTTGCGTAGTATTATTGTTGATGTGTTGAACGCACTGCGGCATAAGCATTCACATGATATGATTGCAGATGCGCTTGAGGATGCTGTAGATAATTTGGATGCACCCATTGGTGCGTAAGCAGCAAGCACTTGACAAGGGTTATCGAATGTGTTAGCTTACTTATTCACAACGATGATGGGAGGCGTGATGATGTGTTTGTTCATGGTGATCTTGGCTTTCTGTCTAGGTTTGTGGGCAGGAGTTGCCGGGAATTGGGCAGTACCGCTTCATCGCATTGCGACAAAACGCATGGATGAACTTGAAGCACGGGTCAATCAGATTTATGAACTGTGCGAGTCATACAAAAGGAAGACAAAATGAGTATTGTTACTTGGATAGTCGGCAGACTGTCTGTCGCAGAGACAGATAGGGAAGTAGTTCGCGAGTTCTGGAATAGGTTCAAACACGTTCGAGGCCGTGAGTGGAAGACGTTGCGCCATGCAACGTATCGTGAAGCGTTGCAAGTACATCACGACAATCAGGACTTGTATCGAAAGGTTATGGGAGGCAACATATGACTGAGAAAGTAAACTGGCGTATCGAAATCAATCTGTATGACTCACAAATGAGTTTGCTTGATACAGAAGTGTTTTGGGCACCATGTATCGGTACGCGGGTTGATAAGATCATGGAAAAGTGGCCAAATGTGTATCAGGCTATTATATCTATGAAGAAAGGAGAAGCAGATGAAAACGATCGGTGAACGCGCTGAACAGCGTAGGATTAGGGAGCGAGCAATCGCACGGAGAAGGAATGAACTTGGATACAAGTTGAAATTGATCGCAGATGAATTGTGTGAGTCATACAGCGCAGCATCACACAATGAGTTGATCATCTACGGTCTTGCTGCGTTGTTGAATTGTATGCGTAAGCCAACACTGACACCTGATAAGTGCGAGGCGCTGGCGCAACATTTTAAGAGTTGTCCATACAGGGAGGAATATCTCAACGAGGTACAAGTTGATGGACATATGATTATGTTGGAAGGGCGCTTCGATATACTAGAACTTGCGAAGCGTATAATTTGGGTTGCTGTTGAGGATCAATATTTAATGAGTGATGATGATGACAGCAGATGGGGATACGATGTAGGTATCGAGGTATCCGCGCGTCTTATATCTGAGGTACAATTGACATCTGGAATGACGATGGAATACGAAAAATTGATTATTGCGGCTAGAGCGTTTGTGAATGAAGAAGAAGGGAGAATAAACCGTGGCTGATATTGACACATTGATTGACGAGTTTGGTCTGGATGCAGAGCAGGCAATTAGGCATCTGTTGAAACGCGGATACTGTCTGCAAGATGATCTGTGTTGGTTAAAGCCGGAGGTTTATTACATACCGACGGCGAAAGAGATGAGGGCTGTGGACTATCTATGGCAAGCCCACGGTTATCGGTTGATGTATTCAGTGGACATAAAGAAACCGATCAAGCGAATGTGTGAGTTGCGTGATTCAACGCTACTGAAAGCTCATATTAAATTGGAAAGGAAAGTGAATGAAAGGTTCAACAGCAGGCTCAGGAAGAGAAATAGCACAGGGGGAAGAGGACGAACGCAGAAAGGTAAGATGGAAAAAGCGAAAAGTCGTGTGTAGAAAGCGTAGAAAGGAAGGTGTTGACAAAGGTTATCGAATGTGTTAGCTTGTACCCGTTGAACGTGAAGTGTGAGTCATACAGCGTGTCGTACAACGAGATAACGTAACACCCCGAATGGAGGGCACGATGGCTAAGGAAAAATTGAATTGGATTACCCTGGCTGAAGAGTTTAGTAATAAGAAAACAACGATCGCATACAAGGAATATCGGACTGCGCTTGGAGCTTTGAAGGCGGCTCAATTGAAGTTCGATGATATGTTGCGGTTGGACATTGCCAAAAGCACTGGCGAAGACCCTGATCATATTGTGATCAGTCATAGGTATGGGTTGGGATATGCCATTGATACTGATGGCGTCGCAACTAAGTCCCGTACCGTTATGCGTGTGTGAGTCATACAACACAATGGAGGGAAAAATGCGAACGACGACAGCGAAGAAGAAGTTGCGCAAGAAGGCAACGGTCCGCGCCCCACGGTATCATGCGAAGAAATCCGAGTTTAGGATCATATCCTGTCCGAATGAGATGTGGGTAGTGCAGCGGTATCGTAAGCCCGACCAGAAGTATTTGGAAAGTATTTCTGATCTTCGCACACTCGATCCGTGGCGGTCTTTGTTTAGACCAACGACGTTCGGGACGGCGATCGAGCAGATGAATGTCCTAGCATCAATTTCGGCGACCTGATATACCTCCCACGGTCGCTGGAAAGGGCGGGTTCAGGGCGGTTCAAGTGTTGCATACCGCTGTGTGACTCACACAACTGAGCCCGCCCGCTTACAAAAGAAATGAACTCAAAAGGAAGGAACAAGTCAATGGTAACGAAGAAGACGATGAAGAAAAAGCGTACTCGTACTCCGAAGTACGTGTACGTGATGCGTAACGGTCACTTTGTAAAGATGCGGGTGACCAAGATCGCTACATTCGTTTTTGAAGAAGTGAAATAGGAGGAATACATGAATATGTTGCATCCAGATAAATATCGTTCGATCCGTGGCGATGGTATCACACGTGAGAACGTCGATACGCTACTCGATAGTGAACTGATGCAGGTCTACGTCGGGAATGACAAGTGGTATAAGATGCGTAGGGGTGGTAGGACTAAGACGTGGAAAAAGAGTCCTGAGCGCATCTACATTCCGTATAAGTATGGATTTAACGGATACGGTAAAATCGAAGCGGAAGATTTCTCGCATGGAGCAGACAAATGAAAAGGCGTGACTTCATCAAGATGTTAGGATTGTTGTGTGCTGGCGTAGCTGCGCGGCCAGCACAGATTGAAGCATTCACGCAGTACTATGATAGAAACTCACCAGTCAGCGATCGCTTGCTTGCTCTCGACGAAGTGATAATCAGTGGCATGAGCACTAAATCAACGCCTGTTACTCTTCGTATCTATAAAGAAGACGAGTTAGTGCTCCAATTTGCAGTCAACACTTTTGGCGGCATTATGCGTTGGGTTGCGATGCCCGATCAGAAACAGATTGCTGTCGAAAACACATTGCGATGGGAGTTCATTTCATCAATGGATCAGTTCATGCAAGAGATCATAGCGAGTATGAGTTACATCGACTGTGAAGGTGTGCGTCGCATTAAGCATCTATCGACTCAGACAGGGAGGCTATAATATGAGCACTGCATATAGCGCGCTGGTATTAAAGGAACTCCTAGGTGTCGTCAGTAGAATCATCGATAAGTCACCGGACAACACGAACATGGGCAAGATGCTTGCAGAGATGTATGTGTGGGACGAAATAGCTAAGGTGGCGAAAAAGAACAGTGATTGGTATTGGGACGCTGCGGAAAAGAATGGTGTTTACAGTGCAAGCGATCTTGATCCTGGAACGCATACCCTTGTGGATAGCAAGGGCTTTGCGTTGATTGCTACAGTAACACAGCCTGTGAAACGGTTCAATCAAGAGCAGTTGGCGAGATTACTCAAGGCATCTAAGTATAAAGTGCCTGAGCCGGTGACCAAGCAGTTCTGTGATGCTGCCAAAATGCCGACAAAGAGCAATGTGATCCTTGCCATTTCCGAACGTGTGTGAGTACAACAGGGCAAAAAATGGAGTTAGATAATGGCTGAAATCGAGAAAAAATGGCTTGGGCTCATGAACAAGTTAGCCGGAGTCCTTGATAAATCTTTCAATGGTGAGAAGCGGCCAAAGGAGTGGGGCTTCTTCTTGGCCCTATTTCCGTTCGATACAGGACCAGGACGGTTCAACTATATATCGAACGCAAAGCGTGAGGATATAGTTGTCCTGTTGAAAGAGATGACGGCCAAATTCGAAGGACAACCTGATGTGGAAGGCCATGCATAGGGCCATGCGTAAGGAACCAACATTAACATTGGTCAGATCAATTCACGAATTGACCAGAGACGAATTGGAGAACATCCTGGAGACGCTTCGGTTTCGGCGTATGCAAGCCGCGACTGCATTGATCCAAGGAAAGAATGCCAAGCTGGCACATCAGGCAGGCAAGTATGAGGAAAGGATACGACGGAACTACGATATGCTCGAGAAAGAAATTACATCGGTTGATCGTGCGCTTGATAAGGTGGACAAGCGCATCGTTGAAATCGAAACACTTAAACAGAGCATTGGGGTCTTGACAGATCAGATGGTCACACTAGGAGCCGACGACGACGATCAAGATGCAACATAAGGGAGATCACAAATGTCTTTGACGTTTAATGAGTTTCAACGGGAGCTAACGAAACGTGGCATCGATGGTCCGATCGCCTATATGTTTACGCTGGTCTATGAACGTTTGGCTGAATCTATAAATAACCAGGAGGAAACAGCTGGAGCCATTCTCATGTTGACTGAGCAGATGCAGTCGTTTGTAAATTTGCGTGAGATGGATATACGTGACGTAGATGCGATCAAGAAGAAAGTCGGTATTATCGGCAAGACGCCTGGTGTTGACGTTCACTCTGTAGCGAATGAGCCTGAGAAATGATTGAGATTTGGTTCTTATATTTCCTGGTACAGCAACCAGATGGCAAGCTTAGGCGCGAGCATGCTGGCGAGTATCAATCAGAAGTACAGTGCGAAATTGGTGCATACACACAGCTTCCATTTGCACAGATTTGGCTTGGACTTGATGTTGGGTGGACATGTGAGAAGGGGCACAACGTTAGGACATGTGAGAATGACATTCTTTCGTAAATACAGAACTACTGTTAAGGATATATCCAAACGATCGCGAGCAATGGGTGCCGTCAAGGTCGGCGAGGTAATCGCCATGGATGGGTCTAAGTCACCAGTTTGGGAGGTACAGCGCGAGGACCTAGGTTGGTTCATACTAATGGAGGGCAGTCATGAAATGATCTACGTTGGACAGGATAAGCCCAACGATATAAAGATCGGACAAGCAATAGAAGTGACACTTAAAGTTGTAGGAGAAGGAACATGAACGTGGTTCAAAGGTTACGAGGCAAGCAGGAGGCCAAAGAAATGATAGAGCGCAAGCCGTTGGCTCCAGCAGTGCAGCAGCACATAGAGAGCATCGAACAACTATACAATCAGGTGGAGAACGCTGAGCGTATCATTGATCAATATAAGTCTGCGGTTAATCAGGCGAACGTAGAGATTCGGGCACAGAGATTGGAACTTGATACGCTGCGGGACATGTTTGACAACGAGGTTCGGGTACGTCAGCACTATGAACTACTGGCAGCCGATCTGTCTGTGTCATTGGCAAACGTACAGGATCAGATTAGTACGATCTTTAGGCGTGTGGATGCCAGGAAGGTCGAGGCTCTTAAAGAGCAGGAGAAGAACTTACCGCCTGAGAAAAAGGAAGAAGAACCGGAAGTTCCGAAGTTCCTGTTGAAGCAGGATAAATTTGCGGACGAGCTAGATGGTAAGTCCAGTTAAAGGGTTCAGGACGGAGGACGGCAACTTCTTCGAGATGGAAGATGAAGCCGTCCTCCACGAAGCCATACTAAAGCTTGCGGTTGCAGCTTTGGATTTGGGCGTTGATCCAGACAAACTTATGAGGACAGTCGATGCCTGCGATAAAGAGATCGAGCATTACATCGCCGCACGTCGCGCAACCAGGGCGGCGCAGCCTACCTCTGCTAATTTCGGTGAACAGTTCCACGAAGGAACAACAGAAGAAACTACGACCGAATTCCAACAGTCGATTGGAGGCGATGGAGCGGTGTCCGACGTGGGGGACGGTGAGTTGGCAGAGACAGTGGCCGGTGAGGGGAAGGTCAATGGCCCTGGAGGCGGGCGAGTTGATGCACGAAGTGTTTGGGGCAGTGAGGATTTGGCAATTGTTCCGTATCCAGGACTTGCCCCAGCACGCACTAGCGACGGCTAATCGCTTGTTCGGAGCGAAGCGGTGGCAGCAGTGCCTAAAGATGTGTGACTCACACGACGAGTTTGAAAATCTTACAGAGTTGTGCTTCGCAGTCATGGCAACAAGCGGATGGGTCGATGATCCAGGTGATCAAACGCGAACGTTAGGCAACATGCAATCCGCTGCGATTAAATATTGTGAGGAACGACTACGATCAATGAGTAACTGGTCGGTGTATGTGGAGGACAAGAATAATCCTAAGTGTCAGGTTGGGATCGAGCAACATTTCGATGTGACCCTACGGTTTGAGGATGAAATTCAAGTTAGATACATCGGAACCATCGACGGACTAGTGAAAAAGAATGAGCGTGATCGATGGTATCTTGACGAGAACAAGACCAGTGTACGTTTGGGTGATGGGTGGGCTGCATCATTCGATATGTCGCATCAGATAACTGGTTACTGTGCAGCGAGTACGGCAGTATTCGGATTTCCAGTAATGAAGCCTAGGGTGACCGGACTCAAGATAAAGCCGTCTGGTGGTCCAGATGATATTCGTGTGTTGGAACCAGAGGAAAGAACGGCCTATTCGATCCATAGATGGGGTCAATGGGTTCGGGAGATGAGTGAGAAGTTCGACAGATATGAAAAGGATTGGGAACATGCACCAAGATACACACACTCATGTCTCAGATACTTTCGTCCTTGCTCACTGCTGCCATTCTGTTGCGACAATCCAGACGGTCGAGAAGAAGCATTCAGTAAGCAGATGGTCGCCGCCAGTCCAACGCCGAGCGAACGTGGAATTAGTGAGTCTGGCTGAGTGTTTATATTTGTGTTGTTTCATGAATGGAAAATGTTGTGGTTGCTGTGGAAAACGGCGTGGAGGCGAGTTATGAAAACGGCGCCAGAACTTAAACTAGGTCCGATAACCATAACACAAGGTCTCAGTTCGCTCAGTCGTATGGCTATCCTGATATGGGGACCATCGGGTGTCGGCAAGACAACCTTTGCAGCTACTGCACCAGGAAAGAAACTGTGGCTTTCAATGGGAGATAACGAACATGTTAGTGTGGCGCATAGAGATGATGTCTTGGTTGCTGATTACTCTGGCGTTGGTCATCGCCAGTTATGTGAATTGGGTCAATCCGGTGATCCCTTTGGTTTGGATAATTTGCTACGCAGTAATGTCGATATTGCGAGCGTTGTTTTGGACAGTGCTACTGCTGTTTCGTACAAGGCACTACAACAGTCTGTTGAGAAAGGAATAGGTAGAAGCGCACTCTTTCAACCCACCATGGAATTTCCTGGTATATCTGCGTATGGTGGAAGGAACGCGATAACGCTACAGATACTTACTGAGGTTCTGAAAGTAACGGCGAGGTACAACGTTCACTGTATCATTACGGCGCATGAAGATGATCCGACATGGATCAAGGACGGTAAATCGGAAGTGATTGACTATATTGGAATGTCTCTTGGTGGAAAGATTGTAAACAATACAGCATGGCGATTAAGTGAGATATGGTTTATGGGTCAGGAATCCACAGCGGAAAAGAAACGGTTCATTGCGTTCAGATCGACAAGAAAGCGAAAGCCTATGAAAACCAGAATGTTTACTGACAAAGGATTACCGGAGTTCTATCTGAGTTACGATGCAGATGTACCGGATAGGGGACAGATGACAATTGCAAGCTTCTATGAGAAATGGGTCAACGGTGGTGGGAAGAAGTTGCAACTACCGATGAAAAGGAAATAAGAGTTCACACGAGTCGTGTGAGTCGCACAGGGACAGTGTGTGATTAAGTGGAAAATCGAGGGCCGACTGTCCAGGCCCAATGAGGTAACACAATGATGGCAGACGAGCCTTTGGGTGTTCTGGAGTTGGAGGATAATCTCGCGAATGTGGAACGTCCGCCGGATATTCCGGCAGGTCGATACATCGGAGAAGTCCAGGACGTTCAGATGGGTGTATCCCAAGGGAAGGGAAACCAATACTACTCGGTTCGGATCGTTATCCCCAGCGATCAGATATCAGCGGACTTGAGGGAGCATTACCCGGACGGTGCCACACTGTCGTGGAATCGCCAGATTGTCCCGCAACGGGGTGATCGTCGGGCCTTGTATAACTTGCGTAAGATGATCGAGGCTTTCGGCCTTGATTCAAACACTGCATCTATCGATCCGAATGAGTGGATGGGTCGGCGTGTGAGGATATCAGTCGGTCCTGGCAATCTGTATCAGGGCGAGCGTCGAATGGAAATCAAGTCGCTCGAACCGACTGGTGAAGACGAGACGCCGAAGCCGCGACAGGCAACGTCTCGTACTGAACCGAAGAAGACTACTGCTCGTCGTGGGCGGTAGTTGAGACCGGCGGTGTACGACTCACACAGTCGTACACCGCCACAACCATAGGAGAGACTCAAGTGGTGTTACCGCAACGGATCACCGTAGACTTGTTCTCGTTTCGGCGTGCCGGAAGTTCCGCTGTGCTGACACGTATGTATATTGGTGATAAGCGCAAGATTGATATGGCGGCTCGACATCTGGGACTAGGCCAAGCAGACTTCACCAGAATGGTACTGATCCAAGCCGCTGAACAGATACTTGCGGAGATAGAGGAACCAGAAGTTCCGAAGCCAAAGGTCGATCCAATGGTCGTTCCGGGAAAACGAGTTAAATTATCAGAGGTGTAACTATGGCCAAACCTAAGCTGAACAAACCGGCTCCAAGGCCGGAGCATGAAACGATTCTCAGCGTTGAGCAAGAGAACGCTGTCATGCTGTGCTGCGATCTATCTACTCTAATCGCAAGCGTGACCGGCGGAGCAGGTACAGGAAAGACATTAGTCCTCGGTAGGATATACGAAATACTTGCCAGACGTGGACGCAAGGTTGTCCTGGCCGCTCCGACCGGACGCGCTGCAAAACGCATTCAGGAACTGACAGGTATACCGGCTAAGACGATACATAGATTGCTGGAGTTTCCAAGGCCGGATGAAGATGATTTCGGTCAGATTGATCCTACCGAACCAAAGAGAAACAGATTCAATCGTCTTGATGAAACGATTGTAATTATAGACGAGGCATCGATGGTCGCGCCTACACTATACAGACAGCTGATAGATGCACTACCGAACGGTGGTGTAATCAGGTTCTTTGGTGACAATAATCAGTTGCCTCCGGTCGAGGAAGGCGAACCGCCTTTCATCAAGATTTTGAAAGAACGACCGATGATAGAACTGCATCACAACTTTAGAAGCGAGGATCATATTGTATCCAATGCAATGCGAATACTGCGCGGGTCAATTCCTGCCAGAAACGATAGGTTTGAAATACTGTATAGCGATTGGCCAGCGAAGACGTTGGCTGAGTTTGCGACTACTGAGTTTGCAAAGGATAATCGTCAGATCATTATGCCAACAAGGCGCGGTAACTTTGGAACAAGCAAGGCCAATCCAACGCTACAGTTGAAGTTCAATAAATACAAAGGCGGTCTTAGATTGGATCGATACGATGAGAAGGAAGCCAAACTTGTAATTAAGCCGAAGGATAAGTTCATCTGGATCAAGAACGACTATAATCTGGACTTGTTCAATGGTGAGATCGGTACAGTTGATTGGGTGGACGAGGACGAGGGATCATTTGGTCTATTGCTTGGTGATCGTCATGTGATCGTGCCGCCTAGAGTAAAGACATTCAGTTGGTATCATGGAGCGCATATCCAATATGACCCACGAAAACAGTTGGAGTTGGGGTACGCGATTACGACTCACAAAGCGCAAGGCTCTGAATTTGAGACTGTTATATATTGCATTTCGAAGGGGCAGGCATTTCTTCTTAACCGTAGAAATTTCTACACTGCCATAACGAGAGCGAAAGGTCATGTGATCATAATCGCTGACAGACGAGCAATGTATTTGGCACTGCGGAGGGCAGAAGTATGACACCACTGGTCACACAGCAAGAAGTGAGAGATTGGGTAGTCGATTGCTTCGGAGAGAAAATACATAACGATAAGATCGAGAGAGCATTCAGATTCTTGGAAGAGGCTCTGGAACTGTTCCAATCGATCGGGTGTAATAAAATAGACGCGCAGATGTTGGTCGATTATGTGTTCTCAAGACCGACTGGCGAGACAGAAAGAGAAGTCGGTCAAGTATTGGTCACATACTACGCATTGTGTAGCGCATTGAAAGTGCATCATGACTTACTTGGCAGAAAGGAACTGGATCAGTGTTGGGATAACATCGATAAAATAAGAGCCAAAGGAATGGCCAAGCGCATAGTTGGACCATCTATTCCAGGAACCACAACATGAAGCGACACACAAAAGAAACTCTGGAACAGGAATTCCGCGACCAAGCCGATCTGTTGGGACTCAAAACAGAGGTATTTAGTGATGGACCGCTCGACGCCGAAGTGGTTTTTGTTGGTGAAGGGCCGGGGGAATCAGAGGTTCGCGATAGAGGTAGACGACCGTTTGTCGGGGGCTCTGGTCAGATGTTATGGCGGGTCACTGGAAGATTTCATATTGGAAGGCACAATGCGTATTGCACTAACGTGGTCAAACGACAAATTAGTCTTAGTCGAAGAACCAACGAACGAAACGAAGTCCACCAAGACGAGCTAGAGCAATGGTCATCACTATTGCAATGGGAATTGGAACAGCTGCCAAAAGCCAAAATCATCGTGTGTCTAGGCTCCATGGCATTAGAGGCTATGACCGGCGAGGCTGGTATCCTGAATTGGAGAGGCTCCGTTATCGAAAGCGTTCTGCCTAATGGTAAAGAAGGCTGGATTGTCTGTACGATCAACCCAGCGTATGCGATGCATGGACGTGATCCAAGGTTCGAACCGATATTCATAGCCGATCTGCATAAGTTAGACATGGTGATCCGCAATGTCTATAAAATGCACTACATCGAGGAAATTATCAATCCCACGTACAAGGAAGTACTCGCGTTTATTCGTGATCTACAGAAATCTACAAAGCCAGTTTCGTTTGACATCGAAGCCATTAATGGATACACGGCTTGCTACGGACTCAGTAAC